>Ga0209415_10018302_pt1 | contig 11059 bp, 14 predicted proteins | sample PeaSoiSIISIP2007_FD_187696 | JGI IMG/M metagenome (GOLD analysis project Ga0209415, IMG submission 187696) | Peat soil microbial communities from Weissenstadt, Germany - SII-SIP-2007 (SPAdes) (version 2) | ecosystem: Environmental > Terrestrial > Soil > Wetlands > Peat | place: Germany...
TGGGACTACCTCTACTACTTCAAGACCGGCCGCAGCCAGAAGGTCGACCGGCGCCTCGTGGTCGTGTACTTCGCGGACGAGAAGGTGGCCCGGATCGAGCGCCCGAGCGGTCAGTTCAAGGACCCGAAGGTGCCGTCCTCGCCGGGTGCCTAGGGCCTTTTCCGGCCCATCGTGCGGCCCTCCCGCGCGAGCCTGCGGCGCGTCTCCTTCGGATCGGCCGGCAGCGGCCGATAGAGCTCCACCCTGTCCCCCGCCGCCAGCACCTGCCCGGGCTTGACGAGCCGGCCGTGGATTCCGAGCGCGGCGTCGGCGGGGATTCCCGGGTGTGCGCGGCGGATCTGGGCGCGCGTGACCGCTTCCTCCGCGGTCGTCCCTTCCGGCACCTCGAGGTCAATCAGCGTCTGCCGGTCGCGCTCGGCATAGGCGACCGCGACCTTGATGCGGCCGTCAGCCACGGTAGACCTCGCGGGCGCGGCGGACGAAGGCGTCGACGAGTGAGTCCCAGCTCGACTCGAACACCGGCCCCAGCACCAAACTCAAGGCCGCATTCCTGAACTCGAAGCTGACCGCGAGCTCGACGCGACAGCCGCGGACCTCGCCCGCAGCGGCCGGCGCAGCGGCGGCCCGGATCGGAATGAAATCCCACGTGCCGCCGAAGCTCCTGAGCGGCCCGTCAATGAGCGTCATCTCGATGCGCTCGCCCGGCCGCATCGTGTTGCGGGTCGTGAGCCCGATCCTGACGCCTGCGCGCTCGATCTCAACCGTCGCCGTAATGGTATTGGCGGTCTCGGCATGGATGCGCGTGGCCGGGCACCACGGAACGAAGTCCGGGTAGCGCGCAACGTCATTGACGAGCGCGTACATCTGTGCGGGCGTGTGCGGCACCAGAGCGTTGCGGCGGACTTCGCGCATGCGCAGGGACTTCCCAGAACGGCCTGGAATCCATTCTGGAGGCTCCGGCCGCGATGGACAACGCGGGCTACAATGGACGTCCGACCGGGGCGACGATCATGGCCGACAAAGACACGCACGAAGGCGCGATCGCCCTGAACCGGCGCGCACGCCACGACTACTTCATCGACGAGCGCTACGAGGCGGGACTCGCGCTCAGGGGCTGGGAGGTCAAGGCGCTCAGGGCCGGGAGACTCCAGCTCGCCGAGGGCTACGTGCTCCTCAAGGACGACGAGGCGTGGCTCCTCGGGAGTCACATCGCGCCGCTCGCCTCAGCCTCGACACACGTCGTCGCCGATCCCACCCGCACCCGCAAGCTCCTGCTGAAGCGTCGCGAGATCGATCACCTGGTCGGTGCGACCGAGCGCAAGGGTTACACGGTCGTACCGCTGTCGATGTACTGGAAGGACGGGCGGGCCAAGCTCGAGATCGGGCTTGCGCGTGGAAAGAAGCAGCACGACAAGCGCGCCTCCGAGAAGGACCGTGACTGGCAGCGAGAGAAAGGCCGCGCGCTGCGGGCGCGCAACCGCTGAGTGTTCTCCGGAGCGGCGCTCAGGGCAAAGCGGCGGTGACGACGATCTCGACCTTGTAGGCGGGGCCTGCGAGCGGCGCCCCGAGCGTCGCGCGCGCGGGCGTCGCGCCGTGCGCGACCCAGGCCTCCCACACCGTGTTCATCGCACCGAACGTTGTCATGTCGGCGAGGTAGATCGTGGCGGCGAGCAGCCGCGTCTTGTCGGTGCCGGCCGCGGCCAGCAGCCGGTCGATACTGGCGAGAACCTGGCGCGTCTGGCCGGTCACGTCGGCCGTCGGGTCGGTCGCGACCTGGCCCGCGACGTAGACGGTCTTGCCATGCACGACGGCCTGCGACATTCGCGGGCCCGTCTCAATGCGCTGAATCATCGATTGCTCCCCGCGAGGCGTTGAAGGGCGCGCACTGTACCCCAAGATACAAGATGCAGGCTCCGTCGCAGCGGCGTCGGGCTGTGCGTCGTGAAACTGTGAGCGAGATGCGGCAGCGCGGCGCAAACTCGGCTATGCTGCGACTGCTCTTGGGGGCGATCGGGTTCGACGTGGGTTGCGAAACTCCAGGTGCATGCCGAGGTGCAGGTTCCTCGTAAAACCATTTGCAAATTCTAGCTGCGAACGACAACAGCTACGCTCTGGCGGCTTAAGCCCCGCCTACTCCGCTCTTCTCCGTGCCTGTGCGGGTTGAGACGGGGTCGCAATCACAGGATCGCGTGGCGCGCGTGTTCCGGGTAGTGCCACGTTAAACAGGACGGAGCTGGCTTCGGGTTTTCCCTGCCGATCGGGTAGCCCGCGGTGAGAACAATAGACCGGATAAGCATGTAGGTCCTGTAGCGTAGTGCTCGCGGACGGGGGTTCAATTCCCCCCGCCTCCACCAATTCACGGTCCAGCTAGATACAGCTGGATCCAGAAGCCCGCAGAAAAGCGGGCTTTTTTGTGACTAAGGCAGGCCAGCCGGGGGCAACAGTGTCCATTGACATCCGGGTGCAGCTGGGGGCAACCTTGGGGGCAAGTCGTGACCCACCCCGAGAGTTGCCCCCATGCCCCTCACTGATACCTCGATCCGCACCATCAAGCCCCGCAAGAAGCCGATCCGGCTATTCGACAGTGGCGGGCTATATCTCGAAATCGCGCCGACCGGTGGCAAGTGGTGGCGCTTCAAATACCGGTTTGCGGGAAAGGAAAAACGACTGTCGCTCGGCGTCTACCCGGTCGTCCCGTTGGCGGGGCGAAAGGGCAAGAGCGGGCAGCGCATCGAGGGGGCACGCGACAAGCGGGACCAAGCCCGGCAACTGCTGGCGCAGGGCATCGACCCCGGCGTGCATCGGAAGGCCCTCAAGTCGGCGACCGTTGAGCGAGCGGCTAACAGCTTCGAGGCGGTCGCCCGCGAGTGGTACGCCAAGAACTCCGATGCCTGGGTTCCGGCCCACCGCGGTCGAATTCTGCGGCGCTTCGAGCGTGACGTTTTCCCGTGGATTGGCGGTCGCCCGGTTGCCGAGGTGACGCCCCCCGAGCTGCTGGCCGTGCTTCGGCGCATCGAGAGCCGCGGAGCCATTGAGACCGCGCACAGGGCGCTGTCGAACTGCGGGCAGGTTTTCCGGTACGCGGTTGCCACAGCACGGGCGGAGCGCGACCCGTCCGGCGATCTTCGCGGTGCCCTGCCCTCGGCGAAAGGCGAGCACTTCGCGGCGGTCACAGACCCGAACCGCGTGGCCGAGCTGCTGACAGCGATAGACGGCTATCACGGCACGCTGACGGTCCGTTGCGCCTTGCGGCTGGCCCCGCTGGTATTCACCCGTCCCGGCGAGCTACGCCACGCCCGCTGGGCGGACATCGACCTAGCGTCCGCCGAGTGGCGTTACATCGCGAGCAAGACTGACACCCCGCACATCGTTCCGCTCTGCAAGCAGGCCGTCGAGATCCTGCGCGAGCTGCACCCGCTGACCGGGAACGGCGTCTACGTGTTCCCCGGAGCGCGTAGCCCGTCCCGCCCGATGAGTGACAACGCAATCTTGTCGGCGCTCCGCAGCGTAGGCGTCTCGAAAGATTCAATGTCCGGGCACGGCTTCCGGGCGATGGCTCGGACAATTCTCGATGAAGTGCTGAAGGTGCGCCCCGAGTACATCGAGCACCAGTTGGGTCATGCGGTGAAAGATCCGAATGGGCGCGCCTACAACCGCACAGCGTTCCTGTCGGAGCGCCGCAAGATGATGCAGCAATGGGCCGACTACCTTGGCGTGCTCAAGGCTGGGTCGAACGTGACTCCGATAAAGCGCGCCGGATAGTGCCCGCCCGCTCGCTCGATTCTTGACCCATGCCCGAGCTGAAATTGCACAACGACCCGCTGGATCCCGGTTGGATCCAAGCAGTGATGCATTTTCCGACGGATCAGCGAATGCGCGATGCGTGCTACGCGGTGCGATTCACCGACATGCACCTGAAATCGATCCCCGCAGACCTCAATGAGGTGTCTGTCAGCCCGGGAACCCTGCGCGAACTACTAGCAGCGCCAAGCTTTCAGGACATGTGTCGGCAGGAAGCCGACACCGCGAAGCGAGCGTTTATCGCAGGCGACTACTTAAGCCTCCTATATTTAATGCGTTTTTTCCCGGGCCTAGAGTCGGAGCCGAGTGTCCGCAAAGCGATCTGGGTAATCCAAGCAGTCGCGCAAGAGGGCCGCTACGGCGATGGCTCGCCGATGCCGCGGAGTGACACGGCAATTCGGGCATGTTTCGAGGACTTCGGCGCGGTCGCGCATTTGTGGGGCGCGCTGGGGCTTCGGAGCCGCTCGACAAATCCTCGACTGCAAGAGAGCTTTTCCAGCACAGAGATTGTCCGCGAGTTCTTGGGCTTAGCCCGCACGCTTCAGGATTTCGGTTGCGCATTTGTACCGAAGCGCGCAAAGCCTAGGCTGCCGATACTTGACCGCTCCAAGATATGGACTATTCCAGAGTCGATCACCCCCGCCCTGCCGATCATCAGCGGTCCGGCCCCGTGGTTCGTTGACGCGCTTCAACGGTATAGGACCAAGTCACGCCCACCCACAGACTAGGGACTGCTCCACAGGTGCGTGGAGCAGTTTTCTTTCTGAATCCGTGCGGTTAAATAGCCAGCCATGTGTGCGGAAGGCCGGGACCGGCCAACGGAATGCATGGCAATGGCAACTACCCTCCCGGAATCCGGACTCGTTCGGCTCTGGCAAATCATCGGCGACAAGCGCGCCGACCCTCCGATCCCGCCCATCATCCCGGTCTGCAAATCGACGTGGTGGGCAGGTGTGCGGTCGGGCCGTTATCCGCAACCCGTCAGGCACCTGGGGCCGCGAATCACGGCGTGGCGAGCCGAGGATATTCGCGCCCTCATTGAGGCGGGTTCGCAACGATGAGCGAGCCACTGCAAGAGGCAGAGCGCACTCGCCGCGAGCAATTGCTCGCCGATCAACTCGAACAGGTGCGCCTCGGGGGAAAAGAGGCAGCCGAGCGCGGCGATTTCGAGCGAATCCTCGCCGAGGCCCAACGAACGAATCAAGGTTGTGCAACCCCGAATGCTGGCGCGTCCGCTGGCTCAGGCACGGCCCCGGATACCGAAGAATGGCCGACGCCAAAGCCCATCATCGCCGAGCTGGTGCCGGTGCCTGCATTTGACGCCGACACGCTCCTGCCGGTCGAGCTTCGCGCCTGGATCATAGACGAGGCCGAGCGGATGCCGTGCCCGCCGGACTTCATTGCCGGGGCGGCTTTGGTGGCGCTGGGATCTATCGTAGGGGCACGCTGTGCGATAAAGCCGAAGGCGCGGGACAGCTGGCTGATCGTCCCGAACTTGTGGGGCGCAATCGTGGGCGACCCGTCGGCCAAGAAATCTCCGGCCTGGGGCGCAGCATTGAAGCCACTGGATCGGCTGATTGCGACGGCACTGGAAGTTTATGACGCAGCCCGGGCGGACTACGAATCCGAATCGGTGGTGTTCGACGCGCAGAAGGACGCCATCGAAGGACGCATTAAGGAAGCCGCGAAGAAGCCCAGCAAGGGCGATCCCTCGTCGATTGCCAAAGAACTGAGGGCGCATGGGGAACAAGCGCCGGAAACCCCCACCCTGCGCCGGTACAAGACGAACGACAGCACCGTGGAAAAGCTGGGCGAGCTGTTGCGAGCGAATCCGACCGGCCTGCTTGTGCTACGGGATGAGCTGGTCGGGTTGATCGCGACTTGGGAACGTGAAGGGCGCGAAGGCGAACGCGCATTCTTCCTCGAAGCCTGGAATGGCAACCAGAGCTTTGACACGGATCGCATCGGGCGCGGCCACATCAGTATCCCGAACGTCTGCGCGGCCATCTTCGGCGGCATCCAACCGGAGAAGCTGACGGCCTACCTCGAACAGGCCGCGCACGCGCTGGCGAACGACGGGATGCTGCAACGATTCCAGCTGCTTGTGTATCCCAATCCTTGCCCCTGGGAATGGCGGGACCGTGCTCCAGATAGGGTGGCCCGAGATTTAGCATTTGAAGTCTTCCAAAAGCTGGCGGACTTCGACCCCGTCAATTGGGGTGCCGCCCCGGCGGATGAATTCGCCAAATTCCCATACTTCACGTTCAGCGACGAGGCTCAAACCGTGTTCATCGAATGGTCGCGAGACATGCACTGCACGCGAATACCAATCGAAGATGACCCGATGATCCGTCAACATCTGGCGAAATTCGACAAGCTGTTTCCGGGGCTCGCGCTGATTTTTCACCTTGTGGACTGTGCGGCGAATGGTGTGCGCGGCCCGGTCAGCAAGATGGCGGCGGTGCGCGCCGCCGCGTGGTGCGAATTCCTGGAGGCACATGCTCGGCGGTGCTATGGCCTGCTGAAGGACGATGGACTCCGGGCAGCGCAGACGTTGGCGGCCAAGCTGGAACGTTCTGCCCTAGTGGACGGCTTCACCGTGCGCGACGTGCGCCGTCACCAATGGCGACACCTGACCGACGACGCTGCAATACAAGCGGCGCTGGACTGGCTGGAGGACGAAGACTGGCTGCGCAGCGAGAGCACTGGCGGGACAGGTCCCGGCACTGGCCGACGCACGGTGCGCTACCGAATCAACCCGGCGATCAGGGGCAATGGCACAGGGAGCAGCGCATGAACTGGCTGGAGCGCGCTCGCGGCGAAATCCAGAAAAGCGCGGGTCAGTCTACTGCCAATAGTGCCGATGGAAATCTAACGGCAGCAATGGCAGTACCCAATCGAACCGTTTGCGAAAAATCACCGGCATTTGGAAAGGCGGAGAGCGTCGCCAAGCCTGTGGCCGATCCGTGGGCTGACTACGCCGCCGCATTCCGGCTCGGGTGGCTCCACCAGTGCCGGGTGTGCCGACACTTCACGGACGCGGTACCGCCTGACGGCGATACGCTAGGCGTGCAGGATGCGGGCTGGTGCAAGAGCTTCAACGTCGCAACGCATCCGCTTCAGCCGTTTTATTGCCACCGGTACACGCCGTGGACTCACTAGTGAGTGTGCACAGTAAACTTGCGGAAATCGCGCTATGGAGCTGCGGAGGACGGTGTGAATACCAGCTGACAGAGCAAGTCACCTACCCCACCGGGCGCGACCTGGCCGACACTGGGGGCGCGATGCCGATCCGGCGGCGCGGCGATAACTGATGGCGAAGAAACCAAAAGCCAGCACCGGTGAGGCCGCGGCGAAGGCCAAGCCGGAAGCGTTGAACTCGGGTGCCGTCACGGCGGAAGCCGTCGCCAAAGCACGCTCGACTGCACGCACCAATCTGCGCCCGACGGTGAACAGCGCCGTGACCATTCAGACGGTACGAGGCGGCAAGAGGGACGTCCTCAGCCTGGTCAGCTTGGTCGAGGAGCTGTCCGAACAATGCGCGGTCATATCGAAAGGCGACCTCTCACGCCCGGAAGCCATGCTCACCACACAGGCGCACACCCTCGACGCCCTTTTCGGTCGCCTGACGCAGCTGGCCTTCCAAAACCTCGACCACTTCGACGCGGCTGAGCGGCTGTTCCGGCTTGCCTTCAAGGCACAGAGTCAGGCACGGGCGACGGTCGAGACGCTGGCGGCGGTCAAGAATCCGCCGGTGATGTTTGCCAAACAGGCCAACGTGACGACCGGGCCGCAGCAGATCAACAACAACGTGTCCCTCGCGCGCGGCATTCCTGAAACCGTGCCAAACAAACTATTGGAGCAGACCGATGGCGAACGGTTGGACCCCATCACGACGAGCGGCGCAATCGGCGGCGATCCGGCAATGGCAACCGTGGAGACACTCGACCGGGCCAAGCACCGCTGAGGGAAAGCGTCGGGTATCCCGCAATGCCTATCGAGGGGGCCACCGGGCAGCATTCAGAGGCATGCTGCGGGCCGTTCGAGACTGGCTAGCCGACATCGATTGACCGGCGCTGAGCCTCGCGGGACCCCGGGCAGTGTCGGAATTCTTTACACATTCCCGCTGGGAGCCTCGCGCAGTGAATCAGGGGTCACGCCCATAGCACTGATAAATCTCAGAATCCATAAAAGTGGCCCGAATAATGCAGTGATTGCGGATCGTGGCCTGAGCAATACGCGTGTCAGCACCAGCCGGCCTCATCGATGCTTTTCACCACAGGACGTGACATGAAACTCGCGATACCCCTCGCAACTGTCGTGCTACTCAGCGGAACGGTACTCAGCGACCTCGCGGAGGCGGCGCCTATCACAACGAACTTCACCACTTCGACGGCCGAGATCGATACGACCTTCAATACGCCGATCACGAATTCGATCAATACATATTCCACGGAGCTCATCGCTCAGCTCCAAGGTGGCCCGGTTCTGATCAACCAGACGTTCAGCGTGGCCGCGGCGGACTCCGTGTTCCTATCCGCGATTTCCGCCGCGGAGACAACGCTGACGGGCGATGGTGCGACATCGTTTGTGGGACCCAGTCTCGCGAGCAGCACCGATACGCTCAGCACCAGCACGTCGGTGACGCAAACGGGCCAGACGACGTCACTCGTCACGGGAAGCGGCCAATGGGTCGGCCCCGTCACGATTACCGCCGGCGATTGGGGCATCTGTCAGAGCTATCAGATCGATTCGGGCGGCGGAACTCAGCCGACGGGGCTATCCTCCGTAAGCAACTATCCCATGGTTTCCGGTTGCTCGGGCGGGACTGCTGGGCCATTTGTGCTCAGCGCGGGACAAACCGATTACGATACATTCGTGCTATCGCTCGTCGATACCTACACGACCACGACAACGACGAACACCGATCTTCTAACACAGGTGTACGAACTCACGGGCATCGTCCCGCAGACCTCCGTTCCTGAACCCACCACGCTCTCGCTGCTCGGCCTAGGCCTAGTTGGAGTCGGACTGGCGCGTCGGCGGCGCAAGACCGCCTGAGCGACACGCTCGATTTGCACACAAAGCCCCGGCCACGCGCCGGGGTCTTTGTTTATGCGCCGACGTTCCACGTCGCGCCGCCCCACTGTGGAGCAGGCGGCCGGACCTGTAGCTCGCCGCGAGCACCGCAGTCCCGACAGCGCAGCGGGAGGGTCGCCAGCGCGCGATCGCCGAGGCGGCGCATCACTAGCTCATGCAGCTTGAGATCCGCCCACCGCCGACACTGCGGGCAATAAACGCCCGCCTTGTGGTCGTAGCGGATGAACTGGGCGGCAGTGGCTATGTTGATGCCAGCGTTAGCGAGAAGTCGAAGGCCGGCGGATGCCATGTCCATGGCGGCATTGTCTCGCTTCCCAGCGCGTCAGCCTTTACGAATTACCGCCCAACTCATTGAGATTTTCACAGGTCCACGGACGCGCGAGCGGGCATCGGCTGACCGAGAGTCACGGGCGGTTGCTGGGGGCAACTCTGGGGGCAACTCGGGTTCGATAAGCCGACGGAGGCCCGTTGAAACAGTCGCTTAGCCGGACTTTTCGTTAGCCCCCGCCTCCACCAATTCAAGGATTTACGGAAACCTCCGTAGACCCTCGGGGACCCAGTCTGGTCAATGGCTTAGTGCATTGTGCCCAACAGCTCACTAAGCCCTCGGTGGCCACGGCTGGGCTCGATTTGGTCACAAAGCGGTCGCAAGCGGCCGGGTGTGCGCGCCGTCGTCGACTGGATCACTGCGATCGTCCCGTCTCAGCACGCGGATCCGGTGACCGGTGGCGGCACGGTACTGATTGACCCCGACGGGTCGATTGAACGGCAAGGCGACCGCCTGCGCGCAGTCCCGGGGTTATAAACATCGCGGGCACCGTGACTAGTTTCTGTACGGCTAACCTAAACGTTTGCCGACCGACCGACAGATCGCGACATGAGACCGGCATAATCCGCTCGGAGGCGCCTTATGCGTAAAGTCGAGGAAATTGAGCGCCAGATCAGCGAGCTGTCGAACGAAGAGTTTGCTGAATTGCGTTCCTGAATCGTGGAACGCGACGCCGCGGCGTGGGACGCGCAGATTGAGGCTGGCGTCGCGAACGGGAAACTCATCGGTCTCGGTGACGCCGCCCGACGCGCGCGCGCCGAAGGAAAGAGCACGAAGCTCTGAGGTCCTCCTCGTGTTGCCAATCGATTCGTAATGTGAAGACCACCCGGTACTTTGAAGTCATGCGGTTGCGCCCCGATCGGGCCGAAATCCGGGACGAATGGATTGAGCGCGCGATCCGTGCCCCGGTTCGCGAAATGATCCAAGCTGACGCTAGAATTCGCCGCTGGGCCGAGATACCCGAGGCGGAGGGTCGGTTTCTGCGTGTTGTTCTTTTAGCGGATGGCGAAACAGTACATAACGCGTTCTTTGATAGAAGGTTCATCCCATGAAGATTCGGTACTTCGAGGAAACGGACACTCTGTTGATTGAGTTTCGCGACGCGCCGGTCGCCGAGACGCGCGATCTGGACGAGAACACCATCGTAGATCTGGACAAAGACGGCAATATTTGCTCAATCACCGTTGAGCACGCTTCGACGCGCGCGGGCATACCACAGTTTTCATACGAGCAGGTTGCTGCGTAACAGCTTCGACCGAACGATGGCCGCGCCCGGGTGCAGCTGTGCCAACCAGTTGAGGCGGTACCTGTAGATTTGTGCCGCCGCAGCGCAGGCGCGCGCGGGCCGAGCCTGCCGCGGCTGTCGCGCCTGCCGCCGTCGCGAAGTGCAGTACAGTATTACTGCACTTTTGTGCCAAATTGGCAGCGCACGCCAGGACGCGCTGATCGAAGATCCTGCACTCCTCGGCCACATCGACTGCTACGTGCGTCCGTTGGCAGGGGAACGAAGGGCCCGAAGATCGCGGCCGGCGAGCGCGACGTACAGCTGCTGGCGCGCGCGGTCGAGGCCCTGGAGGCGCAAGAAGGCCTTCAGCCACACGGCCGGCGCTGAAGTCTTCGTGAACCCGCGCACGGCGCGTCTGTGGGCTGAGGATGGCCAGATTCGTAAGACCGCCGGGCAGCCGACGCTGGTCCGGACAGGCGATCGACATCGGTACCGCTGCTAGACCCGGCACACGTATGCGTCGCTGATGTGGCCGGCGTCAACTATATTTGCCGGTGGCGACTTTCATTTCTGCCGGTCTTGAGTCTTCATTATTGGTCCGCCCT
>Ga0209415_10018303_pt1 | contig 11059 bp, 13 predicted proteins | sample PeaSoiSIISIP2007_FD_187696 | JGI IMG/M metagenome (GOLD analysis project Ga0209415, IMG submission 187696) | Peat soil microbial communities from Weissenstadt, Germany - SII-SIP-2007 (SPAdes) (version 2) | ecosystem: Environmental > Terrestrial > Soil > Wetlands > Peat | place: Germany...
TTCGGGAGCCGTGACGGCGATCGCCGAGAGCCGGTTCATGGCGTTTTGATCGCGGCGTCCATCACGGGCCAGCCGCTCAACCCTTCTTCTGCATGTCGCGCTGGATGTTGACCATCATCTCGACGAGACGACGCCAGACCTTTTCCATCATGGTCATGACGCGCTCGAGCTCGGCGTCCTCGCGCGCGGCACGATCCGATTCGGCCGATTTGGGCGGCGACGCGGGCGGCGCCGACGCGACCGGCGGCACCGACTGAGGGGGCCGCGGCACCAGCTCGGCCGACGGCGGCGCGCTTGCGGACGGCGGCGGCGCATCGGCCTTCGGGACGTTTGGCAACGGCGCGCCGCGCTCCAGCAGGGCGTTCTTCAGGAGCGCGTTCTCACGTTGCAGCCGCGCAATCTCGTTGTCGAAAGCGGCGCGTTCCTCGGGCGCGAGCACGCAAAGCCAGCCGGCAGCCTGCTGGCTGCATGATGCGATCGCGCCGGTGCGCAGATCGAGGCGCAGAAAGCCGTTGTCGATGCGGTGAAACGCAAAGCGCGGATCGCCGATCTCCAGAGGCTGCGCCTGCTGGGGCTGTGCCTGAGGCTGCGATTCCGGCACCTGCGGGGGCGACGTCTCCGGCGGCGTATCCTGCGCGCGCACGGGTGAGCCGAGCGTGATGCCGATGGCCAGGATCGCAAGAAACGTGAAGGTGCGGCTCATGATGATCCCTTGTGCAACGAGCCCGCGAGACAGCAAGCTCGTAGTGCGCCGCGGTGGCGGCATTGCGGCGGCGACGCGAACGGACGCCCGGGACGCTCCGCTTCCACCCGGTTCGCCGCCGCCATAAAAGCGGTGAATTCGCCCCCGACGCGGTTTGGCGGCGACCCGAAAAGAGCGCGATTATCCTTTAATATCATAAACTTGCCGCATCCGCTCAGATTCTTGACTAAGCCCCACCCAATAAGTATGGTCCGCGCGGCTTTGTGGGGGCGGATAGCGGATCGTCAACGGCGCGCGGGTGGCATCAAAATGGCCGACAACGCGCGCGACGGCAACGATCCGGGAAAACGCCATACCGACGAGGCTGCTCTCTCCGCGAGGCTCCGGCGTCTCGGTGATCAACTCGGCCGGCAACGGCCGGGCGAACCGCCCGAAACACACCGAGGTCGACCGGGCGCCGATGCAGCGGGATATGCGCGCGGGTTTCGGCTTTCCAGCGAACTCGTGGCCGGGGTCCTGGTCGGTGCCGCAATCGGCTGGGCGCTTGACCGCCTGCTCGGGATTTCGCCGTGGGGGCTGATCGTGTTTTTGCTGCTCGGCTTTGCGGCCGGCGTCATCAACGTGATGCGGGGGGCGGGCGTGGCGCCCGAGCAGAATAGGGGCATTCCGCCCGCGGGTAGGAACGACGATACGACGTGACGGCGTGGTGGCCGGCGGCGTCGGGATGAAGAACCGAAGGGACCGTTGGGGTCATGGCCGATCCGATCCATCAATTCCAGGTCGTCAACTATTTCACGCTCGGCAAAGTCGGCTCGGTCAACCTCGCCTTCACGAATTCCGCCCTCTACATGGGCATCGCGGTCGGGCTTACCGCGGCCCTGATGCTCGGCGCCGGCCGGCAGCTCGTCCCGGGCCGCATGCAATCGATCGCCGAGCTCGCCTACGAGTTCGTCGCCGATACCATACGCAACACCATCGGCGAGGGCGGGATGCAGTTCTTCCCGCTGGTGTTCTCGCTGTTTATGTTCATCTTGATTTCCAACATGGTCGGGCTCATCCCGTACAATTTCACGGTGGCGAGCCACATCATCATCACGGCGGCGCTGGCGCTCTTGGTGTTCATCACCGTCCTGGTCTACGGATTCTGGAAGAACGGCCTGCACTTCTTCAACCTGTTCGTGCCTAAGGGCATCCCGATCTACATTCTGCCGCTGGTCGTGTTCATCGAGGTGCTGTCCTTCCTGTCGCGCCCGATCTCCCACAGCGTGCGCTTGTTCGCCAACATGCTGGCCGGCCACATCACCCTCAAGGTATTCGCGGGCTTCGTCACGCTCCTGGGCAGCCTCGGCGTTGCCGGCTGGCTTGGCGCAACGCTGCCGCTCGCGCTCACCGTCGCGCTGACCGCGCTCGAGCTCCTGGTCGCGTTCCTGCAGGCCTATGTGTTCACCATCCTCACCTGCATCTACCTCAACGATGCCCTTCACCCGGGCCACTGACGGCCCCGCCTTCCCAACCGGACTTGAGCAAAGGAGCTTCATCATGGATCCAGTGGCAGCCAAATACATCGGCGCCGGCATTGCGTGCATCGGGATGGGCGGCGCCGGCGTCGGCGTCGGCACCATCTTCGGCAACTACCTCGCCGCCGCGCTGCGCAATCCGTCGGCCGCCCAGGGCCAGTTCGCCAACCTGATCTTCGGTTTCGCGGTCACCGAGGCGCTCGGCATCTTCTCGCTGCTGATCGCGCTGCTGCTGCTGTTCGCTCTCTAAGACAAGGCACGGTTCGCAACGCCGATCGAGCGGCGTCAACCGGAGCGGAGCCCGCCATGGCGGAAAATCATACGACCGGGACCGAGGCGTCGCCGCCGTCCGAGCACGGCGGCGGCTTCCCGCCGTTCCAGAAGGACACGTTCGCCTCCCAGCTGCTGTGGCTCGCGATCTTCTTCATCGCGCTCTACCTCATCGCCTCCAAGCTTGCGCTGCCGCGGGTCGGATCGATCATCGCGGACCGGCGGGCGCGCATCGCGGGCGACCTCGACGAGGCGGCACGCATGAAGGACGCGGCGGATGCCGCGATCGCGACCTACGAAAAGGCATTGGCCGACGCCCGCACCCGGGCGCAGGCCATGGCGGCCGAGACGCGCGACAAGCTCAACGCGCAAGCCGAAACGCAACGCAAGGCGCTGGAGGCGACGCTGCAAGGCAAATTGGCGGTGGCCGAAGAGACGATCGCGGCTGCCAAGACGGCCGCGATGACGAATGTACGCAGCATCGCGGAGGAGACTGCAATTGCAATCGTGGCGCGGCTGACCGGCGTCGCGCCGTCGAAGGCGGCAGCGGCGGCGGCCGTCGACGCCGCGATCAAGCGTTGACGGGGGCCGCGATGATCGAGCTCATCTACGAGCCGGAGACCTGGGTCGCGGTCGCCTTCGTGATCTTCGTCGGCATCCTGATCAAGCTCGGGGTGCCGAACATGCTTCTCAAGCACCTCGACGACCGCTCAGCGCGCATCAAGGCCGAGCTCGACGAAGCCCTCAAGCTGCGCAAGGAGGCCGAAGGCGTGCTGGCTGAGTACCGCCGCAAGCAGGGCGAGGCCGAGAAGGTGGCCGAATCGATCATCCTCAATGCCCGCAGCGAGGCGGAGCGCCTGGCGGCGGAGGCCAAAGCCAAGGTCGAGGACTTCATCGCCCGCCGCACCAAGATGGCGGAGACCAAGATCGCCCAGGCGGAGGCGCAGGCGCTCGCCGACGTGCGCTCCGCCGCTGCCGACGCGGCCGTTGCGGCCGCCGAGAAGATCCTGGTCGAAACGACACACGGCCCCGCGGCCGAAGCCCTCGTGGTCCAGGGCATTCGCGATCTCAAAGCCAAGCTGAACTGACGCCGCCGGGCGTCACCTCGATCGCGCCTTCGGCTTCGCGGCCGGCCTGGTCGGCTTCGGCGGCGTCGCGCCGTCGGGGTCGAAGCCGATATAGATCACATAGGCCTCGAGTTCGTCGCCGGGCGGTAGCGGGACCGTCATCTCCTCCTCGACGTGGAGCCACGGCAGATTGAGCTGGTTGTCCGGGATCGTGACCGGGACCATGAACAGCTTGGTCCACAGGGTCCTGGGCTCCAGGCCTTCGCGCACCAGCGCATAGCGCAGCGGAATGCTGATCGGTCCCGGCCCGCCGGCCGGACCGACCACGATCCGGCCCTGCACGCCGACCTTGATGATCAGGTCGGCGCCCCGCACAATGCATTCGCGGGCGGTCTGCACGAAACTCGCCTGATAGCGCAGCCCGAGCGCCGCGTTCTCGCTGCCGGGGCTGTTGACAGCGAGCGTCGCCGCGCCCTGACGATAGTCGACACCCGGACATTCGATCGCCGGGGCGGCGGGCACGCCCGGAGTCGTCTGGGCCGCGGCGGTGGTGATGTTGGACGAATCGCCTGAGAAGAACGACTTCACCCGGCTGGTGAACGAGGCGTTCGACGATGCCGGCGGCAGTGTCGCCGAGGCTGTCGGCGGCGGTGCCGTCGCGGCCGTCGGCGCCGGCGGTGGCGTCGAGCCGCCGCCGGTAAGGCTGGTCAGCGAGGAGCAACCCGTCAGCGTCGCCACGATCGCGGCCGCACCGGCGGCTTGCCGCCAAGCGATCCGGCGCGATCCGATGCACCAACGGGTGGCCGCGTCATGAATATCCGCGTTAACCATGCGAGATCTGTACCCCGAGCGGCGCCGTTATAACAGTGGAACCGTGGCGGACCAAAGGCACTCCCGATTTACCCTTACCGCAAGCGGCTTGTTACCAAGCGGCTTGGCGGCGAGCGAACCGTAACGGAGGGCATCAGCGGCGCAGATGCGGCGGATCGTCCTTGATGCGGGCATAGAGCAGATGATCCTGCCAGATGCCGTTGATGCAGAGATATTGCCGCGCGTAGCCCTCGCGCTGGAAGCCGGATTTCTCCAGCAGGCGGATGGACGCCACGTTGGTCGGGATGCAGGCGGCTTCGAGCCGGTGCAGGCGCAGCGTCACGAAGCTGAACGGCAAGAGGCCGCGCAAGGCCGACGACATCAGGCCGTCGCGCGCATAAGGCTCGCCCATCCAATAGCCGATGCTGCCGGCCTGGGCGACGCCGCGGCGCACATTGGCGAGCGTCACGCCGCCGACCAGCACGCCGTCGCTCTTGCGGAAGATGAAGAACGAGTAGGCCTGGTCGGTGCGCTGGTCTTCCGCATAGCGCTTGAGGCGGCGGCGAAACGCTGCCCGGGTTAGATCGTCCACCGGCCAGATCGGTTCCCAGGGCTTGAGGAATTCGCGGCTCCGCTCGCGCAGCGCTGCCCATTCGGGATGATCCGACATTTGCGGCTGGCGCAGCACGACGCGGTCGCCCTCGATGGCGGGCATCGTCTCGGCGAACGCGGCGGTGCGGAAGAACGCCATGGCGCGTCGACCTGCGGGCTCAGGCCGCCTTCAGGGTGAGGCTCTCGGCGATCGCCGCCGCGCTTTCGAGCCCGGACGGCCCGAGTGCCGCTACGGCGGGCCGCGAGCGCGCGATCAGGGCCCGGCCGGCGGCGCGCGTACTCTCGACCGTGACGGCGTCCACCTTGGCGACGATTTCGTCGATCGGGATCGGCCGGCTATAGACGATCATCTGCCGGGCCAGCTGCTCGGCGCGCGCGCCGGAGCTTTCCAGCGCCATCAGGAGCCCGGCCTTCATCTGGGCCTTGGCGCGCGCGATCTCGGCCTCCGTGATGGTATGGGCGGCGTTCGCGATTTCGTCGACCACGACACGCATCAACTCGGGCGCATCGATCGCATCGGTACCCGCATAAAGGCCGAACATGCCGGTGTCCGCATAGGGCGCGTGGAATGCGTAGATGGAGTAGCACAGCCCGCGCAACTCGCGCACCTCCTGGAACAACCGTGACGACATGCCGCCGCCCAGCACGTTGGCGAACACCTGCAGGCTGTAGATCGTGGGATCGCGCTGCGCGACGCCTTCCAGCGCGAGCGCGATGTGCACCTGCTCGAGATCGCGCTGCTCCACATGGGCGCCGCCGCAAAACCGAGCCGGCTCGGGCGCGTTCGCGGCCGGTCCTGCGAAGTCGCCGAACCGTCGCGCCGCCTCGGTGACGACTTCGTCGTGGTGGACCGCGCCCGCGGCCGCCACCACCATGCCGGGGGCCCGGTAGTTGCGGGCGAGGTAGGCGCGCAGGCGCTTGGCGTCGAACGAGCGCACCGTCGCCCGGGTGCCGAGGATCGAACGACCGACCGGCTGGGCCGCGAATGCGGTCGCCTGCAGGTGCTCGAACACGAGATCGTCGGGCGTGTCGTCGACGGCGCCGATCTCCTGGATGATGACGTTCTTCTCGCGGGTGATCTCGTCGGGATCGAAGCTCGGATGCGCCAGGATATCGGACAGCACATCGAGCCCAAGCGCGATGTCGGCCTTGAGGACGCGCGCGTAATAGGCCGTCATCTCGACGCCGGTGCCGGCATTGAGATCGCCGCCGACCGCTTCGATCTCCTCGGCGATCTGCCGCGCGGTGCGACGCGCCGTTCCCTTGAACGCCATGTGCTCGAGGAAATGCGAGATGCCGTGCTCGTCGGCCTGCTCGTGACGGCTGCCGCACGTCACCCAGCAGCCGAGCGAGGCGGTCTGCAGGTGCGGCATCGCGTCGGTGACCACGACCAGTCCGGAGGGGAGACGGGTGACTTCGACGCTCATGCAGGTACTCCTTCGCGCGCAGCGCGGCTGTGGGACAGGATATGGTGTTCGACGGCGGACTGGTCTGCCGGCAGCACGGTGACGCGCTCGCGCCTGGAGCCGAGGTCTGAAAGCCAGTCGGGCAGGCCCGGCCGGACCCCGCAGGCCGCCTCGACCGCATCGGGAAACTTCGCCGGATGCGCGGTCGACAGCACCACCATGGGGATGGCGGGATCGCGGCTTTCCTTCTCGGCGACGGCGACCGCGACGGCGGTGTGCGGGTCGAGGAGGTAGCCGGTTTCGCGCAAGGTCGAGCGGATTGCGGCCGCAGTCTCGTTCTCCAGCGCACGGTCGGCGGTGAAGAGGGCGCGCATCTCGCTCAAGGCATGCCCCGCGACCTGGAACCGGCGGGACTGCGCCAGCGCCGCCATGGCGCCGCGGACGGGCTGCGGATCGCGCCCATAGGCATCGAACATCAGCCGCTCGAAGTTCGACGACACCTGGATGTCCATCGAGGGCGAGGTGGTCGGCACGACGTCGCGCGGCTCATAGGCGCCGGTCGCGAGCGTGCGCGCCAGGATGTCGTTGACGTTGGTCGCGATGGTGAGCCGCTCGACCGGCAGGCCCATGCGGGCCGCCACGTAGCCGGCGAACACGTCGCCGAAGTTGCCGGTCGGCACCGTGAAGGCGACCTTGCGACGGGGCGCGCCGAGCGCGACGGCGGCGACGAAGTAGTACACCACCTGGGCGACGATGCGGGCGAAGTTGATGGAGTTGACGCCCGACAGCCGCACCCGGTCGCGAAAGGCTTGGTGATTGAACATCGCCTTCACCAGCGCCTGGCAGTCGTCGAAAGTGCCCTCGACCGCGATGGCGTGGACGTTGTCGTGGCCCGACGCCGTCATCATGCGGCGCTGCACGTCGGACACCCGGCCGTCCGGGAACAGCACCATGACGTCGACCTGGGCACGGCCGCCGAACGCCTCGACGGCGGCGCCGCCGGTGTCGCCGGACGTCGCCACCACGATGGTGGTGCGCTCGTCCCGCGCCCGTAGCGCGTGGTCCATCAGGCGCGCCAGGAGTTGCATCGCCAGATCCTTGAAGGCGAGCGTCGGCCCGTGAAACAGCTCCAGCACGAAGGTGTTCGGAGCAAGTTGCACCAGCGGCACCACGGCCGGATGCCGGAATACATCATAGGCTTCGCGCGCCATGCGGGCGAGCACGCCGGCTTCGAGCTCGCCGGCGGCATAGCGTGAGATCACCTCGCAAGCCACTTCCGCGTAGGGACGGCCGGCGAACCCCGTGATGGTGGCGGCATCGAGCGCCGGCCACGCCTCTGGCACATAGAGCCCGCCATCGCGCGCGAGACCCGCGAGGGTCACGTCGATGAAGCCAAGCGATGGGGCCTCGCCTCGGGTCGAGATATAGCGCACCGAACCGTTCCTGAAGTTCGATCAGCGGCATCAACGCGGCTTTGCGGGGCTGCGTGGTGCAGTCCCGGCTCGCCACGCAAGCCATTGATTTCCCGGTAATCCCAGGCTGCCGGCGGGAATAGCCGCCGCACCCGGAGAGTAGTCGGAAGCGCCCGCCGGCACAAGGAATCCGAAGCCGGACGAGCTATGCGGATGGCGTCGCGGACGGGGCCTTGTGGGGTCGGCAGAAGCTATTGTTCGAACGCTATTTTTTAGGGGTAATTCATTTCGCCAAAATGGCGTCCGCCGGCAGAATGAAGAGGCGACCAGGGGACGTTTTTTTGCAATTCGCGCAAGCCATTGATCAGAAGAGATATTTTAGGAGTGTTTCGTTCTGCCGAAAATGCCCTCTTGCGACTCAATCTAAGATTGAAATAATATCTATACTATATAAAGCAGAGGTGGCGCTCCCGGGCGGCTCTGAACGAAGCCGTTTCGGCGCGGCCGCAGCCTCTACGGTATGTACATGTTTTGCAGCGAACACCGTTGCCGCGGTATCTTGCCGGAGACATCGCGCCTCTCCATCGGGCCCATCGGGTGATCGATGTCGCACTCTCGCGTCGCCAGAGGACACGCCATGAAACGTCTACGTCATCGGTCCTGGCCTCTGACAGCGGGTGCCGCTGCTCTCGCCGCTCTCGCGGCTTCGCTTCTTGCCATCGGCGGCCAGACCGCCTGGCCGCAGGCGGCGAGCCCGATCAAGCTTGTCGTCCCGCTCGCGCCGGGTGGCGGTGCCGATATCCTGGCCCGACTCCTGGCCGAGCACATGGGACGAACGCAAGGGATCGGATTCGTCGTCGAAAATCGTGCCGGCGCCGGCTCGGTGATCGGAACCGAAGCCGTCTCGCGCGCCGCGCCCGACGGCAACACCCTGCTGATCAACACGCCGAACCTCGTCATCGCGGCGCATCTGCGAAGGCTGAGCTATGATCCGCTGACGAGCTTCGAGCCGATCTGCGAGCTCGTCAATTCGCCGACCGTGGTGGCCGTCAACACGGCGTCGCCCTACCGCACGCTCGGCGATCTGTTGGGTGCGGCGCGCGCGCAACCCGGCAGCCTGACACTCGCGAGCGTCGGACCCGCCACCACGCTGCACATCTCTTCCGAGAAGCTCAAGCGCGCGACCAACGTCAACATGACCTACATCCCGTTCTCCGGCAGCGGGCCGACCGTCAATTCCTTGTTGGGAGAACATGTCACCGCGGTGTTCGCCGAGTATCCGGCGGTGGCGGAACAGCTCAAGGCCGGCAAGCTGCGGGCCCTCGCAACCGGCTCACCGAAACGGATGGAGGCACTCCCGGACCTGCCGACCATTGCGGAGTCCGGCTATCCGGGCTTCGAGGTCGACGTGTGGTGGGGCGCATTCGCGCCGGCCGGAACGCCGAAGGAAATCGTTTCCCGGCTGTCCGCCTCCTTCGCGGCGGCCGTGCAGGCGCCGGACGTGAAGGCCAAGCTGATCACGCTCGGCTTCTATCCGGTCGGCCTGTGCGGCGCGGATTTCGCCGCCTACCTGCGCCGACAATACGACGAATACGGCCGGATCATCCGCGAGGCGAACATCAAGGGCGAGTGAGGCGGCTCGAAGCCGTCGAGCCTGTCGCGCGCCATTGCTTCCGCACGCGCGCTTCCGTCATGGTTTGATCGTCCCCGAAACATGCCGACACGTGAGCGTGGGATGATTGCGGCCGACATCGCCCATCGAGGAGAAGTGCCATGACCAACAAGACCCACGATATCGGTGTAGCGCGGCAGATCGGGACCTATAGCGACGCTGTCGAGGTGCCGGCCAATGCGCGCTGGCTGGTTACGGCGGGCACGCCCGGCCTCGCGCTGGACGGAAGCCTTCCGGCCGATATCGCGGGTCAAGCGGAGGTCGCCTGGACGCACATTGTCACCATGTTGGAAAGGGCCGGCATGACGGTCGACGACATCGTCAAGGTGACGCAATATCTGCTGCATGCGGCGGATATTCCGGCTTACGCCAAGGTGCGGTCAAAGTTCCTCGGGAACGTGCGGCCGGCCTCGATGCTGCTGGTGGTGCCGGCGCTGGTGCGGCCGGAATTCCTGCTGGAGATCGAGGTCCAGGCCGCGAAGGCCTGACTTCGAGAACGTGCCGGGCCAGCCGCCTGGCTTGAGATGGGTCAAGCGCGACGTGGATGAAGGGCCTAAGCTTGCGCCGGAAGCTGGCGCGAACGCTGAGCGCTGTATTCAATGGTCCTGACTTCGATCCACCCGATCAATCGAGGAACAAACGTGCGCAAAGTCGTCGGCATCTTGCTCGTCTTATGCGGAATTTTCGCGGCCGCCAGCCCGGCGGCACGCGCCCAAGGCAGCCAGTTTCCGCTCAAGGGTGACGATGGCTCTCCGGTCGCCAACCACCGTGTTGCGGCCGATCTCGCGAGCGAGACCGAGCGACAGCCGGGCATCGTCATCCTCGGCAACGGCGACGGCGACGTTACGCTCGTTGAATTCTACGATCTCAACTGTCCGTATTGCCGCAAGGCGGCCCCGGAAATCGCCGCGATGCTCGGCGCGGACAAGAAGCTCAAATTGATCCTGATGCCGTTTCCGGTGCTGTCGATCGCGTCGATCCAGGCCGGCCGGGTGGAAATCGCGCTGGCAAGCCTGGCGACGCCGGCGCAGTTCTACGACTTCCATCGCAAGGCCTATGCGGGCCGCGGCGTCATCGACGGCGACCGCGCGCTCGCCGTCGCCAAAGAGCTCGGATTTGGCACCAAGGAGCTGACCGAGGCCGCGAACGACGATCGCGTCACGGATGCGATGAAATCGCACGTACGGCTCGGCAACGCGCTCGGCCTTGCGGCAACGCCGTCGTTCGTCGTCAAGGACGTCGCGATCCTCGGCTATCCGGGCCGCAAGGCGCTCGAATCGATCGTTCAATCGGTGCGTCGTTGCGGCAATGTCGTGTGTTGACCCCAAGCCGAGTCCGGTTGCGCATCGCGGCAACCGAGAAAGCTTGCGGCTCACAAGGGCGAGAACGGCTGCCATCGAAGAAAGCTGCCGCCGCCGCGGACATGCTTTGACAGGCGCTCATGATCCAGGCTGTGCGAAAACGAAATCTGATTTGGTCGTAACGCCGAGCGGAGGATGAATTTTTGCGTCTTTTTGCTCTGAGCGTGACCACAAGCCTCGAAATTCCGGGTGCGGTCATACCGCACAGAGTTTTCACACAGCCTGGACC
>Ga0209415_10018304_pt1 | contig 11058 bp, 9 predicted proteins | sample PeaSoiSIISIP2007_FD_187696 | JGI IMG/M metagenome (GOLD analysis project Ga0209415, IMG submission 187696) | Peat soil microbial communities from Weissenstadt, Germany - SII-SIP-2007 (SPAdes) (version 2) | ecosystem: Environmental > Terrestrial > Soil > Wetlands > Peat | place: Germany...
CTATGTCAGCCCCGAAGCGTTCGAGGCAGCCCGAACTGGATAGATCCCGCGTCTCCGCCGTTCGTGGGCAAGGCCATATTTCTTCTTCGCGTAACTTCGCGTCTTCGCTACTTCGCGGTTTATCTTTTCAGAAAGGCGCTATGAGCCGCAGCGTGTTGGGATTTTTCGGTTGACCCGTTATATAACTGAGAATATAACGTGGACAGAAAACATGCGGCGTTTATGCGTACGTCAATCCCGATATCCCGCGGCATTCACGCTCGTCGAGTTGCTGGTCGTGATCGGCGTGATCGTGATTTTGGTCGGGCTGCTGATGCCGGTGGTAGCGCTGGCCCGGCGGGCGGCGGGACAGGCGCAGTGCGCCAGCAATCTCCGGCAGTGGGCGTTCGCGGTCAACGCTTATGCCCAGCAAAATAACGACTGGCTGCCGCGGCGCGGGCAGGGAAGGATGCCCACGCAAACGCTGAGTTGGTACGACGACTGGTTCAACGAGCTTCCGCCGTTTTTGGGGCAGCAAACGTACCAGGACCTGGTTGCCTCGGGACAAATGCCGCAGATCGGAGACAGCAGCATCTGGATCTGCCCGCAACTTTACGGCTCGGCAAACGTCTACGGGAATTTGTTCGGCTATGCGATGAACATGGCTCTATCCGTACGTAACGCGCCGCTGCCCGACCGCATCGACAAGATCGGATCGGCTTCCACGATGGTGTTCATGGCCGATGGGCCGGCGGGATACTGCTCCACCATCCCGTTTGTTTCGACGCCCGCGGCGCCCGCGCCTTTCAACCCCGTCCCCCGGCACAACGGGCATGTCAACATCGCGTTCCTGGACGGGCACGTCAGCGCGTTCGATGCCAAGTATGTCGGCTGCAACGTCGCGGGAGATCCCGTTCATCCGGATGCCTGCGATCAGCCCGACCTGCGGTGGTACTGGTACGTTCCGGGTCCGTCTCCGGCGCCTTGGCCGGGACCCTGATCCTTCAGTTTGTTGGCTTTCTTGAAAGGGATGAATATGTATCGTCGGGTTGTGAATTATCGTTCGGCCGTCTTGGCGTTTTGCGCGTTGGCATTGGCTGGCGCGCCGGGTGCGCGGGCGGCCGTTCTCACCACCGAGTCGCTTTATCTCAATGTCGCCCCCAACAACAGCACCCTGGACGCCCCGTATGAGGATGAGGTGTTCAACACTTCGCCAAGCCTCTCCACCTGGTCGGCCAAAGGCGCCATCGGATTGGAAGGCAGCTCATCGATCTATCCCAGCGGCAACACGTACGTTAACAACCCCGCCTCTACGCTGGCGCTTAAGTTTCCCGTCGGTTCGATCGTCGACTCGCTCAATGAGACCTACGGCGCGGGGAACTGGACGATCTCGGACCCGACGATCGCGTTTCAATACACCTACTATGCCAATAATGCCGTGTTTGGCGCCGGCGCCGGCTCGTTTGAGACTTATTGGATAGCAAACAACAACTGGTCGTTCAGCAACGGCGGGTCCGCGGGCACATCGATCGGGTCGTTCACCTACTCTGCGGGAACCGATCCGATTTATACGACGGATCCCAATGCCCTGGCAACCTGGGCCGGAGGCGCCAATTCGATTGCCGACCTGGGCTCGACCTATTTCGACTGGCTGAGCCCGACGGCCAATCCGCTGCTCGCCGGCGCAACGGCCGCTAATCCGAACTATACGAGTTGGACCACCGCCAAAACCGGGCCGAATCAGGGCTTTCTGAATGACGACCTCGCGGCCAGCCCCAATTTCGTCACCGACCTGACATCCGCCTCCGCGATCGGCGGCAATCCCAACGTTTCCTTCTATTTTATTCCGACCAGCTCAACCCTGGGGATTTGCATTTTCACCGGCGGTGGAACCGTCACGCCCCAACTGTCGTTTAACGTCGTCAGCGTGCCGGAGCCAACGTTGACGGCTCTGGCGGGGCTATGCTACGTGCCGGCGCTGCTGCGCCGCCGGAGGCCCAGTTGAGCGGCTTGGCGAGGAAGCTGGTCATTGCGGCCGTGCTGGGCGGCGCGGCGGTGTTGCTGGTTTGTCTGGTGATCGCCGCGCGGTCTTTCAATTCAATCTCGGCCGCGCAATCGCCGGCCTCGACCCTTCACAACCAGCCCTCGCCGGATTTCCAGACTTTCAAGCCGGCTCCGACAACCGGCCCCAGCGTCCGCGTCGCGGTCATCGGCGGGATGTCGTTCACGGGGTTCTGGGCCGATTTGGCAAAGCGATACCAGCAGCAGCGCGGCGTGCGCGTGGACCTCATCGCCACCGGCGAAAAAAACGACATCGCCCGGGTTTTCAAACAGGGCGGCGTGGACGTCATCACCATGCACGCCAGCGATACCGTCATCAATCTTGTCGCCGACGGTTATGCGATGGACCCACAGCCGTGGATGCGGAACGATTTGATTATCGTCGGGCCACCGGACGATCCGGCCGGAATCAAGGGAATGACCGATGCGGCCGCGGCATTGAAGAAAATCGCGGCGGCGAAAGCGCCGTTCGTCGTCCATTCCAGCCTCGGCGCGCAGGAGGTGTTGCTCATTATCATGGGACCGAATCAGATTGTTTTTAACCCGGCCCAGACGACCGTGCTGTTCGACGATCAACAGCGGTCGGTGCTGATGATTGCCGGCCAAAAGCACGCTTACACGCTGGTTGGACGAATTCCATTTCGCATCGGCAGGTTGCCCAACAACGGTTTGGAGCTGATGGTCCAAGACGACGTTCGGCTGCGGCGGCCGTACGTTGTGGCTGTCGCCAATCCCGCGGCGGTGGCGGGCGTGCACGTCGCCGAGGCGCGCCAATTCGCTTCTTATCTGCGGCAGCCGGACACCCAGAATTGGATCGCCAATTACGGGCGCGGCCTGATCGACGACCGTCCGCTGTTCTTTCCCGTCGTGACCGCCGAACCTTCGACAAAGGCTGCTCCTTGACCGGATCAAAACGTGTAAGTCACCGCGGTATAGAAGAAGTCTATGTCGCGGCTGCTGCCGGTGGTGGAAATAAACCCACCCGGAAAGAAATGACTGTATCCCACGTAGGCGGAGAGATGCCGATCGATTTGCCAGTTCAGCAAAAAGTCCAACTCGTTGCCGATGTACCGCGAATTGGAAGTTCCCGCGGCGCGGAGGACAGTGCCCGCTGCGGTATATACGCCGTCTTCAAGGCTCTGCCGCCAAAATTCGTAGAATGACATTCGCAGCTTCAGGGAATCAACGTATTGTTGGTGCTCCAGCAGTGTCAGATCCAATCCCGGGTCAATGTCGATGATGTTCTGGCGGCCGATGGCGTCGATGTTGCCGAATTGACCGTGGCCGGATGGATAGAGTTGATTGAACGTTCCAATAGTGCCGCGGTTCCTGTTGCCACCGCTGGCGATGTCGAACCCGAAAAACACTCGCGGATGTAGAAGCACGCCCGAAAGGGTGAATCCGTCCTTGGTGGCGAAGGAGTAGGCGTTGACATCGGCGCTTTGGAAGGAGCCGACTTGATAGTCGCCTTCCACGTCGAAATCAAACGGTTTGGGAACGGAAGTGAAGCGCGCGCCCAGCGTGTAAACATCCTCGGTTCCCATGCCGGACAGCGTGGGAAAACTGGCGCCGAGCCGGTCGAGGTAGAGCGTATACATTTCGAGCTTGCTGTTGGCGGCCGGCATTAACTGCGGCAATTGCAAGGTGTCGTAAATTCCAGCCAGGGCATTTTTATCATCGGAGCTGTCAAACCTGTAAAATTCGACCAGCACGGGGCGCACAAGGAAGAAATCCAGCGAATTATCCTTTGAATCAAGGTCGGCGCGAAAGCCGTCGAACGTGTGCCGGGCATTGAGAAAGTCCGATGGGCCGATCAATCGCTCCGCCCCAAATTGCAGGTATTGTCTTCCGGCCCGAAGAGTGAGAGCCATGTCGCCGCCAATCGGGATCAGGTAGTCACCGAAGCCCTGCTCCAGATCGAGTTCATCGCGATCCGTGGGCCGTGGTCCCCCATCGCGACCGGTTTCGAAGGCGCTATCGCCCTGCACGAACACGCGGATATCGGGTCCGAAGTGCATATCCACGTTTTCCGTCAGCCGGGCGAGGTTATATCCGTCGCGCGTCTGAGGACCAGCGCCAAAGGTGTAGTTGTTGAAATACTCGTAGCGATCGCGGATTTGCCCGCCGAAACTGGCATACCAGTCTCCCGATCCGTTCAACGGGATGTATTTGATCGAATCCAAGCAATCCGTGCGGTTGGATGGGTTCTGTAAATAGGTGTAATTCTCATCCCACCTCGACAGTGTATATTTAGGCGGCGGGGCCGGTCGACTGCTGGGATTATTTTCCTGGGTGGATGGCAAAGTTGTCGGCGGTAAGGATTGCGCCGCGGCAGTTCCTGCAATTCCGACTATCAAAAACAGGCATATTGGCGCGATGCGCATGGAGTATGCCTCCAGAAAGAGGGCGCGTAGAAAGAACGGACTTAATGCCGCCGCCATTATCAACCAACTCTGACTGCCTTATCGCTCGCTGCGCGGATCGGTTGCGCAGGAGCCCAAGGGGCAACCGCGGTTGATGAGCAGAAGTGTAAACCAAACGGCAACGCCCGCCCAGAGAAAGGCCACGTGAACGGTGACGCCGAGAATGATCATGACGAACGCCAACGCGACGGCGGCCAGTCGGATGGCCGGCGGCAAACCGCCCGTTCCGCTGGTGCTTCGAACCACCGGAAGACCCGCCCGCTTCCAAGCCGACGTGCCGCCTTCGACGTTCACGACGTTCATTCCCGCGGCGGCAAGACGCTGGCAAGCGGTCCGCGAACGGCCGCCGGATTGGCAGATGATGTAGAGCGGCTGGTCCGGCGAACGGCGCCGGCCCTCCTGAACGGACTGGGGAGTCAGCGTGCCCAACGGCGCCGACCGCGCACCCTGGGCATGGAGGTGGGCAAACTCGCCAGCGGTCCGCACGTCGACCAGATCGATGACGGCGCCTCCGGCCCCAAGAGCGTGAACCTCCTCGGGAGAAAGACTGCGATAACTTACGGTCGTATCCATTTGAATCACCCGGTGCTCCTGCTGAGGAAATCGATCAGTTCCTGCCGCGACATGAAATCGGCCCGATGGCGGACCTTGCCGGCGGCGTCGAGAATCAGGATGGTCGGAATGCTCGTGATGCCGTACCGCCCGGCGACGGCGCGGTTCTGGTCCACGTCCACCGCCACGGGCACGTACAGCCGCTCCACGTCATGGCCGACCTCCACGTCGGTCCACACCTCCCGCTTCATCGTCTGACACGAAGGACACCATTCGGCGCTGAAATCCGCCAGCACGGGTTTTCCGGTCCGCCTTGCCTCGGCCAGAGCCGCGTCTAGGTCGGTCCGCCACGCCACCGCGCTGGGTCGGGCGGGCAGGCCGGTCACGGCATAGATTATGCCCTTGAACATCGGCCACTCGACCATCACCAGGCCCAGCACGATTGCCAGCGGCACAAACCAATGGGCCATCCGTCTTCGCGTTTTCACGTTGATTCTCCGGGACCAATGCCAATCGATCGAACTCGCGCGGCCATCACCCTGATGTTATGCCGCATCTTCATATCGGACGGATCGGCGTTGCGGTGCAATACCATAAGCGGCTGGTCGGACATAAAGCCTCTCCTGGAACCAAACCGTTGCGCCAACGGCATGCTGCCCAGGTTGGGACATATCCATCGTCGTTGAATGTCCCAAGTCTTCCCCCTCCGCGTCCGTCGGAGATGCGCCATGGCCGGGTTTGTTGGCATACACCAGCCAATACGTGACCGGGATCACGAAGAGCGTGAATAGGGTCGAGGCAAACAGGCCGAAGATCAGCGCCCAGGCCAGGCCGGAGAAGATCGGATCGACGATGATGGGAATGGCCGACAGCATCGCCGCCGCCGCGGTCAGCAGGATCGGGCGGAGCCGAACCACGCAGCTTTCCACGATGGCATCGAACAAAGAGCGTCCGCGAGCCAGCGACAGGTGGATGAAATCAATGAGAATAATTGAATTACGCGTCACGATGCCCGCCAGCGCAATCATTCCGATCATCCCGGTGGCGGTGAAGAAAATGGAATCCGAGTACGGGCCGATCCGCCCCCCCGAGATGGCATTCAAGATCCAGAATCCGGGCATGACGCCCAGGATCGTCAGGGGAATGGCAAGCATCACAACGGCGGGGATGACAAACGATTTGGTTTGCGCCAGCAACAGGACGTAGATTCCAACCAGAGCCGCGGCGAAGGCCAGGCCGAGGTCGCGGAACACGTCCAGCGTGATTTTCCATTCTCCCTCGCCGGCGAAATCGACGCGCAGTCCATGCGGCAATTGCCACGCGATGCCGCCGCCGTTGGTGAAGAACGTGCGAGCCCCCACGGCCGAGGGTTTTGCATCCTGCACCCAGCCGCCCGCCGATGCGAAGCTCGCGGCCGGCGCGGCGGCGCCGGGCTTTGCGCGGTCGGCCTGAACGTCGACGACCACATCCGCGGGCGGACGGCCAGCGGTCTCGGCAAACACGTATGCGACCCGGTGGAGATTTTTGTGATAGATCGTCTGATCGACCGTGGATTGTCGCCAGGCGCCGATTTCCGCCAGCGGCACCAAGGAGCCGTCCGTGCCCTTGACGTTCACCCGGCCCAGGTCGGCGGCGCTCGACCGCTGGTCGATCGGCAACCGCAGTTCGATCATCAGCGGGTTTCGTTCATCCGGAGCGCGGATCGTGCCCGCGTCCGCGCCTTGAAGGGCCGCTTGCAGCGTCGCCGCCACGTCCTGCGTGCTCACGCCGTTCAGCGCAGCCTTCTCTTTGTCCGTCACGAACACGAGCTTGCGCTGGGGCGCCTCGACCACATCGTCCAGATCGACGACGCCCGGCTCCGCCGCGAGGCGATGGCGCACGATTTCGGCGCCGCTCAACAGGTCTTGGTATTGACTATCCGGCTGGCCGTAAACCTCGGCGACGACGGAGGCGATCACCGGCGGCCCCGGCGGTGTCTCCACAATTTTCAGCTTCGCCCCGTGCTTGGCGGCGATGGCCATCAGGTCGTCGCGCACTCGCAGGGCGATCGCGTGGCTCTGCATTGCGCGATTCTTCTTGCCGGCCAGGTTGAGCTGGATCTGGGCGACGTTATCGCCTTGCCGGAGGTAGTAGTGACGAACCAGCCCGTTGAAGTCCATCGGCGCGGCCACGCCGACGTAGCTGGTGAAGTCGGAGACTTCTGGCACGGTTTGCAAATAGCGCTCAAAATCCCGCACGGCCGCATCCGACCGCTCCAGCGTTGTGCCGCGATCGAAATCCAGCACCAGCATCAACTCGTTCTTATTGTCGAACGGAAGCATTTTCAGCGGCACGCTGCGCGTGGCGGCCAGCATCGTCGCGGCAAGGGTCAGCCCGCCGATGACGAGCAGGAACAGCACCGCCAGTTTCCGCGAACCCAGCAGCGGCGCCATCAGCGGATGGAAGAGCCTGTACAGCGGCGAACGTTTGACCGTTTCCAGATTGTGCGGGTCCTGGGCATGTCCACCAGCCGGCCCGCCCGTCGCAAACTTGCGCTTGAGCACGTGATACGCCAGCCAGGGCGTGATGGTGAAGGCCACCAGCATGCTCATGAGCATGGCTACCGGAACGTTCAGGGCCATCGGCCGCATGTACGGTCCCATCATGCCGGTAATGAAAAACATGGGGAGGAACGACACGATGACGGCGAGCGTGGCCACGATCAGCGGCGGTCGAATCTCGGCCACGGCTTCGATCACGATCGATCGCGTCGCCCGCTTTCGCAGAAGAAAGTGCCGGGAGATGTTTTCCACGTCCACGATCGGGTCATCCACGAGCAAACCCAGCGAGAGGATCAAGGCGAACAACGTCACCCGGTTGATCGTGTAGCCAAGCAGCAGATTAACCGCCAACGTGAGCCCGAAGACCACGGGCACCGCGACGGCCACGATGAGCGCCTCGCGCCAGCCCAGCCCCAAAGTCAGCAGCCCGATGACGATGAAGATGGCAACGGCCAGCCCCTCGACCAGATCATTCACTTTTTCGTCGGCGGTCAGCCCATAGTTTCGGGTGACGATCATCTGGATGTCATCGGGCACGACGGTCGCGTTCAATTCTTGGGCTTGAGCCAGCACGTCTTTGGCAACCCAGACGGCGTTGGAGCCTTTTTTCTTGGCGATGGCAATCGTGACGGCCGGGTCCGAGCCGGCCGCGGCTGCCGGCGGCGCCACGGCCGCCGTATCGCCGACAAGGGTCGCCGTGAACCCTTCGGAATGCGTGAACCCGCGAGCCGGTCCCCAGCCGTGACGGGCGTAGCTGCCGACCTCGGCAGGGCCGTCCACGACGCTGGCCACGTCCTTTAGAAACACAGGCCGGCCATCGAACGTGCTGACCACCAACGACCGCAACTGCGTCGCATCCGTGAATGGCGATCCGGCCTCCACCGAGACCACCCGGTCGCCGCTACGGAAGTCGCCGGCCACCTCTCGAACGTCCGACGCCTGGATGGCGCGCTGCAATTCCAGCGGCGAGACGTGGTACGCCTCCATCAGGCTGGCGTCGAGATAGACCTGCGCAACGCGGGGCCGCCCCCCCACCACGTAGGCCCGCGACACGTCTTTCACCGCCGCCAGCCGCTCGCTCAATTCCTCGCCGACGCGCCGCAGCGTCATCTCGTCCGCGGTGGGACTGGTCAGCGTCAGGGTGACGATCGGCACGTCGTCGATCTCCACCGGCTTGACCACCCATCCGCTCACGCCCGGCGGCACGATGTCCTTGTTCTCCTCGATCTTTTTTTGCAGCTTGACCAGACTCCGCTCGCGATCTTCGCCGACGAAGTATCGGACGGTAATGATCGCCCGGTCCGGGTAACTCATCGAGTAGACGTATTCCACGCCGTCGATCTGGTAGAGGATTTTCTCCAGCGGCGTGGTGACGAGTTGTTCGACCTCGGCGGAGGAGTGGCCGGGGAAGCTCACATAGACATCCGCCAGCGGCACAACGATCTGCGGGTCTTCCTCCCGAGGCGTGAGCCACAACGCGGCCGCGCCCACCAACGTGGCCAGCAGAATCAGCACCAACGACAGATTCGAATCCAGGAACGTCTTGACGATCCGATTGGTCAGATGATGCTCGGCGGCCGGATTGGGCGGATTGGGCTGCGTCATGGCTGCTCGCCTTGGGCGGGTTGGGAACTGGCGGCTGAACCGGCGCCCGAGGGAACAATGACCTTCTCGCCGACTTGCAAGCCCGAGAGCACCTCGCAGTCCTCGCCGATGATCCGTCCCGTCCGAACGGCACGGCGCCGGCTCTTCCCATCGTCCGACAGGTCAACGAGTTCCAACTGGCCCACGTGCCGCACCGCCGCGCGGGGGATGACCAGCACGTCCTCCTGTTCCAGGGGAATGAAAATGCGTCCGAACATTCCCGTGTAGAGGCCGGGCGGACATGGGCCTGTCACCTTCACCTGGAAGGTGCGGCTGGCCGACTGGGCATCAGGGACGATTTCGCTGACCTGGGCCGAACAAGTCTTATCCAACACGTCAAGATGAACCCCGATCTCCTGCCCCACCGAAAGCCGCCGGGCCAGGGATTCGCGGACGCTGGCGACAAGCTGCATGTGATGAGGATCGTAGATGGTCACCAGCGGCTGCCCCGGCGTAACGGTGTCGCCGACGTCCACTTTCTTATCCACCACCAATCCATCCATCGGCGAGACGATGGTCGCATAAGCCAATATGGCTTGGGTCTCGGCAATGGTTTCATTCGCTCGCGTCAGGTCCGCTTCGGTGGTCTTCAGCGTGGTCAGCGCCTTGTCGTACTCGTTTTGAGAAACCGCGTTCGATTGGACGAGCGAGGCGAAACGCTTTTCGTCGATGACCGCCTGATCGTGCTGGGCCTTGGCCGAGTCGGCGGCCGCCCTGGCCTCCTGCAAACGCGCCCGAAGATCGGTGTCGTCCAGGCGAATCAGCACGTCGCCCACTTTGACCACCTGGCCGGCCCGGAGATTGATTTCCACGACCCTTGCCAAAATGCGCGACGCGACGGTCGTCTCGTGAAGCGCCTGAATCGTTCCAACGGCCGATTCGGTCACCGGGAGCCGCACAACGTGCGCTTCGACGATCACGCCGGGCCGAATTTCGATCCACGGCTGCTGCTCCGAGGCAGTGGTCGAGATTTTCGGACTGAATCGGCCCGAAAGCCAAAGCATCAGCAGCGCGACCAGCACGACAAAGACGATCCCCACCGCCGTCCCCCGCAACCACCCGGCGATTTTCCCAAGCTTGAATTTCATGATGCCACCTTGTGAACCGAACTTGCCGAGGTACGGTTATCGTCAAATGCGTAACCGCGAAGCAGCGAAGAAGCGAAGTTTCGCGAAAAGAATAACAATTGAATTTCTTCGCGTAACTTCGCTGCTTCGCTGCTTCGCGGTGAATATTTCGGGTTACGCCCTCGTCGCACAGCCGCCGTCCTTGAATCCGAGCTTGCCGAAGAACGATTCGGCGGGGCAGAGTCCGGTAAATCCGGATTGCAGCAGATTGGCGCCGACGAAGGCCGTCAAAAGCAGCCACCAGGGACTCACCCAATAGCCCAAGGCCAGGCTCAGCAGAACCAGCGATCCGGCAAACACGTGCACCGCGGATTGGCGCGTCATGGGAACCTCCAATAATCGGCTTGACTTCGCTAACACTTCATATTATAATATTCCAAGATTGGAATTTAGTCAAGAGGAAATTGCATGGCCAAAAGAATTGCCGAAATCTTGCCCGCGGAATTCGAGTCGGTGGCCCGTTTGTTCTCGGTCCTGGCCGATCCGACCCGGCTCATGATCCTGCACACGCTCAAGCTGGAGCCGGGATACGTCTACGAACTGTGCCGGCGGACCGGCCTGAAACAGGCCAACGTCTCCAAGCACCTGGCGATGATGTACGACGCCGGCCTGGTGAAACGCCAGCGGAACGGCAACCAGATCCGGTACTCCGTCGGCGACGAGATCGTGTTCGAGTTGTGCGATTTGGTTTGCCGGAAACTCCATCGCGACGCCGAATCGGAAGTCCGGCTG
>Ga0209415_10018305_pt1 | contig 11058 bp, 9 predicted proteins | sample PeaSoiSIISIP2007_FD_187696 | JGI IMG/M metagenome (GOLD analysis project Ga0209415, IMG submission 187696) | Peat soil microbial communities from Weissenstadt, Germany - SII-SIP-2007 (SPAdes) (version 2) | ecosystem: Environmental > Terrestrial > Soil > Wetlands > Peat | place: Germany...
CCCCCCCCAGCCGGCGCGTGGCATCGTTGGCTTCGGTATTGGATATCATAAGGAGAGCGGAAATCGCTTGACCGCGGGTGTTAATTTGTCCTTACTAGTCCCAATTCTTTCGCGAGGTCGCTGCCCGGGGCACAAATCGATGGATCGAATCGTCTTTGCGCGCCGAATCGCGGCGACACTGGTGGCTGTCGTCGCGCTCATCACCGTGTCCGGCCGCGCTAACGCGCAAAGCCTCTCGGCGCTCAACGGCGAACTATCCGCACTCGCGCCGCGCGTCAGCGCCGCGACCTCGGGCGCCGATTATGCCGAGGCCAACGAAGTGGTGGCCCAACTCGATCAGGCCGAAGCCAACTTCGCCAAGATCGCCGAGAACCTCAGGGCCGACAAGGGCTCTCTAGCCGGCACCTACGAGCGGTTGGAAGAGCTGCTCGACCGGATGTACACGGCGTTCAAACAGAAGAAAGAGGATTGTCTCGCCCAGGTTGAAACCACGCAGTGCAACTACGATGAGCCCGAGCAAATCTCGCTGCGCGCGCTCTATCCGCTGTCGTGGCTGCGCTACCAGGGCTCGTTTATCTTCGCGAACCAGCCGTCGATGGCGCGACGGCTGCTCAACCAGGCGATCGACGGCTTCACCGAGAGCACGCTGGTGATAGTCGCGCCTGAACTGATACGCGAGAACCTGTTGGGCCGCGCCTTCTGCGAGCGCGAGCTGGGCAAATTCGACAAGCCGGAATACGACAAAGCGATCGCCGATTTCAAGCAGATTATGAAGGATGGCGCCGGCACCAGGCAGTACCGCGCCGCCCAACAAGGTCTGGCGACGACCTACGCCGCGATGGGCCGGATGGGCGAAGCGGCCCGCCTCAGCGGCCAGCTCGCTCAGGGCGCATATGGATCGCAGCGCGAAGGAATGGAGATGCTGCGCCTGCAAGACCTGCTCAAGGCCGAGGCCGCCACCAGCGATCCGGACAAGCGCGCCGCCTACCATCGCGAGGCGCTCGACTTCATGCGCGGCAAGCAGGGGGACCGGGACAGTTGGGCGATCGTGCTGGCCGCGGTGGCGCGCAACGTCCGCGATCCGATCGCCGAATTCGGCCGCTCGAACGATCCGTTTGAAAAATGGCTGCTCGCCAACGTCCTCTATTCCAAGAAGGAGCAGTCCGAGGCCGCCAAGTACTACGTTCAGGCGGCGCGCAGCGGCCGATACCCCAAGGCCTATAAATTCGCCGCCGATATTTATTACGCGCAGGGCCGCCATGAGCAGGTCCAGGAGCTAGTTGACGAGATCGCCAGGCAGCCGGGCAATCCGGACGCGCAGTGGGCGTCCTATATGCGCTTCAAGCTCGCCCATTATCAGTGGCAGCAAGGCGGCAGCAAGAATCCTCAACTCGAGCAGCGATGGATCGCCGCGGCGCGGGATTACCTGAAGTCGTATCCGCACGGCCAGTATGCCTACGAGCCTCGTTTCCGCTTGGGAGAGGTCGAGCAGCGCAATAAGCAATACCTGCAGGCCGCTCAGGACTACTCGCAGGTCGGAAACAACCCCGATTACGAGCTTCACGCCAAGTTCAATGCCGCCGAGTGTTACTATCTGGCGCTGGTCGACGCCGTCAACGCGCAGCGCGCCAAAGATCACAAGGAGACCGCTCAATCGACCGCCGACATCGAACGGCTCAAGAAGGACACCAAGGCGGCGCTGCAATCCGCCATCGCGATGGGACCCGCGGCCGAGCGCAAGGCACCGGCCGAGCGCGCCGCTTTGCACGACCTGCGCGGCCGTGCGATTTATATGCTCGCGAACCTGCTCGAGCGCGAGCACAAGATCGATTACGGGCAAGTCGCGAATCTGCTCGGCGGCTACGAAACGCAGTATCCCAGGATGAAGGAGCGGTTCAACGAGGTTGCGGAATGGCGGATTCAGGCGTTGGACCAGCTCGGCCGCTATGCGGAGCTGGAGCGCGACGTCCATGCGCTGGTCGAGCGCAACCGGCTCGACGTCGGGGCTAACGATCTCATGAAGGGAATCGGGCTGGACTTCTGGAAGCATGCGGCCAACAAGCGCGCCGGAGGCGATCTGGCCGGCGCCGAGGCTGATACCAAGCTGACCGCGATTGCCTATAGCTACTTCGAGGATCAGGTGCAGGCCGGCCGGATGCCGGCCAAGAACCTGACCGGCACGCTGTCGATTCTCGGCAAGGCCTACATCGCGACCAACGACGTGCCCAAGGCCGAAGAAATCTTCAGCCAGGTGGTCAAGGCCGATCCGGGCTCGCCCGACGCCAACGCCGGTCTGGCCCGTATCGCTCAGGCGAAGAAGAATTACAAAGACGCGCTCGAATTGTGGACGCGGGTCGAGTCGGTAGCGGCGGAATCCGACGATGTCTGGTACGAAGCCAAGTACGATATCGCCAAGATTTACGTCGAACAGGGCAATGTCACGGCCGCCTGCAACAAGCTCGCGGTCACCCGCAGCGAACATCCCAGTCTCGGCACGCCGCAGATGAAGGCGCAGTGGGACGCGCTGCAGCGCAAGCTGTGCTTGAAGGAAAGCGCAAACTAACCAGATGCTCAAGCGAATCCATCATGTCGGCGTTGTGGTGCCGAGCTTGGAGCAGGGCTACCGCTTCTGGCGCGACGTGCTCGGTCTGGCGTTGACCAAGAGCGCGACGATCGAAGAGCAGGGGGTCAAGGCCACGCTGCTCAAGGTCGGCGACAGCGAGATTGAATTGCTCGAACCGCTAAGCCCCGAGAGCGGCGTGGGGAAGTTCCTCGCCCGTCGCGGCGGCGGCCTGCATCATATCTGTTTTGAGAGCGACGACGTGGCGCGCGAATTGGAGGCGGCCCGCGACCAGGGCTTGCCGCTCATCGACCAGAAGCCGCGTCCAGGACTGGCCGGGATGATTTGCTTCCTTCATCCCAAGGCGACGCGCGGCGTGCTGGTCGAGTACGCGCAACCGTTTGAGGATTAGAACTCGATGCCGATCTACGAATACCGTTGTGTCGATTGTGGGGGCTCGTTCGAAGCCCTGGTGAGCGCGAGCCGGCCGGAGGCCGAATGCCCTTCCTGCCACGGCGCCAATCTTAGCCGCGAGCTCTCGGTGTTCGCCTCCGCGCGCGGCGCCGGCGGGAGCGCAAGCCCTCCCGTGGCTGCGGGCGGTGGCGGATGCTGCGCCGGCGGATGCGGCTGCGGCCGCCGCTAACGCTCCGCGAAGCCGGGTGAGAAGAATGGTTCGCGCCAGCACCCCCGGCTGACAGGCCGGGCCTTGAGACGGAGGAAACACCATGGCCAAGCTGCCTGGACGCTATGAGGATTTTCGCGCGGAGTTTCCCGCAATCAGCCGGGCGTACGATGAGTTCGCGAGTCTCACCGCTAAGGCCGGGCCGCTGAGCGAGAAAACCGTTCAGTTGGTGAAGCTCGGAATGGCGATTGCCGCCGGCCTAGAGGGTGCGGTTCACTCGCACACGCGTCGCGCGCTAGAGGCTGGCGCAACCAACGACGAGGTTCGCCACGTCGGTCTGCTCGCTGCCACCACCGTGGGATTCCCCTGCATGATAGCGGGGCTCACTTGGATCGACGATGTCACCGGGGGCGGGCTGGGCGGGAGGCGTAAAGCCGAATCGAAGGTGAAGAAGTAAACCGCATCGGCTGTCGGCGGGCTGCGGCTGCGGCCGCCGCTAACGCCCGGATTTCCGCTCAACGGGAGCTTCGCGCACCAGCATTCCTGTTTTTATTCTGTCCCCTCGCCCGCTCCTTTGCGGGAGAGGGTTAGGGTGAGGGTGCAGAAAATGCCTGTGCGCCAACGGCTTGCTGCACCGTCAACCTCGAGCGCGCCGCTCAAACCTGTTCGATTACCGTAGCGATTCCCTGGCCCATGCCGATGCACATCGAGGCCACGCCCAGCCGCGCACCGCGCCGGCGCATCTCGTGCGTCAAGGTGACGGTCAGCCGCGCTCCGGAGCATCCCAGCGGATGGCCGAGGGCGACCGCTCCGCCGTTGACGTTGAGTTTCTCCTCGTCGATCCGGAGCTCGGTGTTGCAGGCCAGCACCTGCGTGGCGAAGGCCTCGTTGATCTCAAACAAGTCGATATCTTTTAACGAGAGCCCCGCACGGCGCAGCGCCTTCTGAATCGCCGGCACCGGACCCCAGCCCATGATCTCCGGCCGCACCCCGGCGACCGCCGTAGCGACGATCCTTCCCATCGGAGTGAGCCCAAGCGCGCGAGCGCGCTCGGCGCTCATCAGTAACACCGCCGCGGCGCCGTCGCTAATCTGCGAGGAGTTGCCGGCCGTGACCTGGCCGTCGGGTTTGAACGACGGCTGCAGCGCGGCGAGCTTCTCGATGCTGGTGTCGGCGCGCGGGCCCTGGTCGACATCGACCGTGGTGCCGTCGGGTAGCTTGATCGGAACGATTTCCTGCTTGAAGCGCTCGCGCGCGGCGATCGCGCGCTGATTCGATCGCAGCGCGAAGGCGTCGGAGTCGCGGCGGCTGATTTTGTACATCGCGGCCAGCCGCTCGGCGGTAAGCCCCATGAAGAACATGTCGCGCGGAAACATGTCGAGCAGTTGCTCGTTCGGTGACAATCCCGATCCCATCGGGATATGGGTCATATGCTCGACCCCGCCGGCTATCGCCACGTCGCCCGCGCCGGTCATGATCGCTTGCGCGGCGAAATTGATCGCCTGCAAACTCGAGCCGCACTGCCGGTCGAGCGTGGTGCCTGCAACCTCGACCGGAAGACCGGCCAGCAGCGCGATCATCCGGCCGACGTTGAAGCCTTGCTCGCCGGTCTGATTGGCGCATCCCCAGACCACATCTTCGATCTCGGCCGGATTGACCTTCGGGTTGTGCTCGAGCAGCCGGCGCACGCAGAACACCGCGAGATCGTCGGCCCGGACGTCTTTGTAGTAGCCCTTGTCCTTGTTGCCGCGGCCGATAGCGCTTCTCACTCCGTCGATAATTACCGCTTCGCGCACGATACCGTCCTCCGTCGAATTGCTCTTGGCAAAACGCCTCACTGACCAACTTATATTATACCGCCGTGCCGCAGTTTGGTTAGCCGCTCGGAATCGTAACCCAGCAGGCCGCTCAGCACTTGCTCGGTGTGTTCGCCGAGTCGCGGAGCGCGAGTGTTTGGAACCGCGTCGGAGCCGGTCGACTTGAGCGGCGAGCCCGGCACCAGCAGGCCGGAAAAACTCGGATGCTCGGCGCGGAGGATCATGTTGCGCGCGGCGAGATGGGGATTGCGGCTCACCTCTTCGATGTTGTTGACCGGGGCGGCCGGCACTCCCGCCTCCGCCAGTAGCGCCAGCCAATGCTCGCGAGTGCGGCGGCCGAAATGCTCGCTCAGCAGCGTTTCCAGCGCGTCGTGATTGGCGGTGCGCAGCGCGTTGGTCCGAAAGCGCGGTTCTTCCTTGAGCTCGCTAAGCTCAATCGCGTCGCACATGCGCGCCCACAAGGCTTCGTTGCCGGCGCCGAGCACGAAGTAGCCGTCGGCGGCGTGGAACTGCTGAAAGGGCGTGATCGACGGATGGCGTGTGCCGATCGGCCCCGGGATTCGGCCCGACGCCGAGTAGCGCGCGAGCGCGTCCTCCAGAATCGCGACCTGACAGTCGAGCATCGCGATATCCAGATGCTGTCCGAGGCCGGTGGTGTCGCGGATTCGCAAAGCGGCCATGATCGCGATCACACCGTAGAGCGCCGCGGTGATGTCGCCGATCGACACGCCGCATCGCAGCGGTGCTCCGCCGGGCGCTCCGGTGATGCTCATGGTCCCGCCCATCGCCTGGGCGACGATATCGTAGGCCGGCGCCGCCATCATCGGACCGGTCTGGCCGAAACCCGAAATCGAGCACAGGATGATGCCGCGGTTGGCGGCCGAGAGGGCGGCGTAACCCAGCCCGAATCGCTCCATCGTACCGGGAGCGAAGTTTTCGACGACGATGTCGGAGCGCCGCACCAGGTCCAAAAAGATTTCCGCGCCCTCGGCGATGCGCAGATCCAGCGTGACGCTCAGCTTGCCGCGATTGACGCTGTAGAAATATCCCGAGTCATTCGAGCCGGGAATCATCGGCGGATATCCGCGCGAGTCATCGCCGCGTTCCGGCAGCTCGACCTTGATTACCTCGGCGCCCATGTCGCCAAGATTCATGGCGCAGAACGGACCCGCCAGGACGCGCGACAGATCGAGCACTCGGATACCGTTTAGTGGTCGCTGTTCAATCATAACTTTCGCAATGGTCCGTAAACTTTATCGGAAATGAGGGCGGTTTGAAGCACCCGCCAAACCTCGCATCCCTTCGATCGAGGGGTTTGAACAAATGGACCTTTGATGCGAATCTCCGATTCACAGGCCCGCCCAAAAAAGGAGAGAAGCGATGAAGTACGCGATTGTTACCGGCGGCGCGCGCGGCCTCGGACTCGGTATCGTGCGCGCGCTGCTGGATGAAAACGTGGCCGAGCGGATCGCGGTGATCGATCGCGACCCCGCGCCGGCCCCTGCCGAGATCGCAAGCCGCGTGGAAAGCTTCACCGCCGACGTCTGCGACGAACGCCAGGTGGCCGACTCGGTAGCGGCGATCACCAAACGATTCGGAGCGCATCCCGACATCCTGTGCAACAATGCCGGAGGCGGCGAGGCGAACTGGTATCCCGGCCGCACGCCCGAATGGATTAGCGTCGATTTGTGGCGCCGCTACGTCGAGCTGAATCTCAATTCGGTCTATGTCGTGACCCGCGAAGTCGTGCCGCGAATGGTGAGCGGAGCGGCGATCTGCAACAGCTCTTCGGTCGCCGGGATGCTCCCGGTCCCGCTGCTGGCGGCCTACGGCGCCGCCAAGGCGGGCGTAATCTCCTACACCAAGAGCCTGGCGCTGCAACTTGGTCCGGCGGGAATCCGCGTCAACGCGGTCGCGCCCGGCCTCATCTATACCCGCCTCTGGGAACAGATGGGCGCGGCGATCGGCGGCGGCGAGGACAAAGCGCGTGCGATCTTCGAGGCGTTCGTCAAGTCCAGCACGCCGCTTGGACGCGAGCAGACCCCCGACGATATCGGACGAGCGGTATCGTACCTGTGCTCCGATCGCGCGGCCAACGTGACCGGCCAGGTGATGGTGGTTGACGGCGGGATGGTGTTGGGCTCGCCGCCGCGCCCCCCGCGCCGGTAGCATTAGCCCCGGCCGCCCTAGACGCTCTCCGGATAGTCGTCGACGGCCCTTCGGAATCGCGCACCCGATCGTCCGGCCGTCGATTTGATGGGCTGACGGGCGGCGGCGCGAAAGTTACAATAGCTGGCGATGAACTCGGAGCGGGAAAGCGAAGCGCGCGCGATCGTCAAGCGCTTGCGCGACGCGGGCTTCGCCGCCTACCTGGCCGGCGGATGCGTGCGCGATCGTGTGCTCGGCGTTTCCGCCAAGGACTACGATATCGCGACCGACGCGCGTCCCGAGGTGGTGCAGAGCCTGTTCGAGAACACGGTCGCGGTTGGCGCGAAGTTCGGCGTGATCCTGGTGGTGTCGGGCGGCGACGAGTTCGAGGTCACCACCTTTCGCGCCGACGCCCATTACGTCGACGGACGGCGCCCCTCCTCGGTTCGCTTCGGCACCATCGAAGACGACGCCAGCCGGCGCGACTTCACCATCAACGGCATGTTCTTCGATCCGGAGCGCGAGCGGGCGATCGATCTGGTGGGCGGGATGCGCGACCTGCGTGCCGGCGTGATTCGCGCGATCGGCGATCCGCGCGCGCGATTCGGCGAGGACCGGCTGCGGATGCTGCGCGCGGTGCGGCTGGCCGCGCGATTGAATTTCACCATCGAGCCCGCGACCTGGGCGGCGATCAAGGAGTCGGCCGCCACCGTCGGGATCATCTCGGCCGAGCGGATCGGCGAGGAAATCGTCATGGCTCTGACCGAGGGCGCGGCCGCGCGGGCGATGGACCTGATGTTGCGCAGCGGCCTGATGCGGGCGGTGCTGCCCGAGGTGGCGCAACTGGTCGGATGTGAGCAGCCCACCAACTTTCATCCCGAGGGCGATGTCTTCGTTCACACCCGAATGGCGCTCTCGATGCTCGAGCCGGGATGCGGCGAGACGCTCGCTTTCGGCACGCTGCTGCATGACATCGCCAAGCCGCAATCACGCGCGCAGCACGAGGGCAAGGTTACCTTCTTTGGTCACACCGAGCGCGGCGCGGAGATGGCGACCGAGATTTTGCGCCGGCTCAAGCGTTCGCGATTCGTTCAGGAACGCGTGGCGTATCTGGTGCGCTACCATCTGCGGTTGTGCACGGCGCCGCGGATGAGGCCGGCGACGCTCAAGCGGATGCTGGCGGAGGAGGGGTTTGCCGAACTGCTCGAGCTGTCACGGCTCGACGCGCTCGCGTCAAGCTCGTACCTGGGCTTCTACCACTTTTGCCGAGCCGCGATCCGCGAACTCGGCCACCAGGAGATCCGGCCCGCGCCGCTGATCGGCGGCAACGATCTCATCGCGATGGGCTTCACTCCCGGTCCGCGTTTCAAGACCATCTTGAAGGAAGTCGAGGATCGCCAACTCGACGGCGAATTGCGCAGCCGCGAGCAGGCGCTCGACTACGTGCGGGCGCATCATGTGCCGCAAAGCCCGGCGTGATCACCCGTTGCTCGCCACAATCCGATAACTGAGCGGCAGCGCCTGACCCCCGTCCTGGGAAAGAGCGCGAAGCTGTCTCAGACCGTGCGCCCGTTCCACCGGTTCAGCCCCGGCGCTTATGAGCATGAGAACCGCGCGAAGGTTCAGGATCTGCCGACGTTTGCCGGCCAAATTCTCGAACCAGCAATCGCGCTCTCGATTGCGCCCGGGCCACGATCGCGGCCGGCTCGCGGTCGCGCGGCGCCGGCTGTCGGATGAAGGCGCGCAACTGCCTCAGGTGCTCGCGCATCGCGCGCTGGCGCGAGGCCGCATCGGGGGATTTATTGGCCTGGAGCTTGCGCGGTCCCTCGTGCCCGCCCTCGGAAAAGTACCAATCCTTGAATTCGCCACGGCATCCCGCGCGAAACATTAACGACCCCAGATAGGTTGTGGCCGGCGGAACGCCCAGAGTCAGTTCGGCAAACGTCTCCTCCTGGCCCGGATGCTCGTAATCCAGCATCAGATGGCCTCCCGGAGGGATCAGGCTACTCAACACCTTGACGATTTCCGCCTCCAGTCCCATGCTGCGGGCGTCGACCGCGCTTCGATTAGCGAACTTGACGACGGGAAAAAGCCGGCCTTCGAGCCACGGCTTCACTCCCCGTCCCCCGCCGCTTACGATTCCGGTCGCGATCGGTGAGCTGGAGATGGCGCCGCTGCGGTCTCGCAGGGCTATCTTGATGTGGAGCCATCCCGCCCGGGGTTGAATCGGTCGGGCCTCAGCGACTACGAGCGAGAAGATGCCGATCTGACGCGAATCGATACGGTCTATCAACAGTTTGGCCTTTGAAGCGCTCGGCGTAATATTGGCCAGCATCGGCAAGGAGTATACAGTTACAGGAACGCTCTTAAACCCCGTGACATGAGCGAGCCATTGTTGATGGGAGCTTCCTTTCCGACCGCGCGCTGCGGGCGCTGCGACAAAACCGTTTTGACCTATGTCGTCCTCGATGAGCAGGGAGAGGAATGCCGGCGATGCGTCCATTGCGAGTCGCCCGTCGGTCCGGCTATCCAATGGGTGACCGCTGACGAAGTGAAGTCCCACGGCTATTATTTCGGCGCCGCTCCAGACGACCGCACCGCGTCCGGATGCGGCAGCGGTTGCGGCGCATGCTCAATACGCAAAAACTAGTGCCGTGGACGGAGCGTCGCGTACAACCTCGCACCGTCCCAGCGACGAATAAAAACACGATCTGCTGAAACGACTCGGGAGGAAGCGTGATGAGAACAACGCTCTCAGTAATCAAGGCCGATGTGGGTTCGATCGGCGGCCACATCAAGCCCAGTGCCAAGCTCAAGGAAACCGTCGAGCGCTTCGTGCGCGAAAAGGGCAAGAAACTGTTGCTCGACTGCTACGTGAGTTCCACCGGCGACGACATCGCCCTGCTGATGACGCATCAGCACGGAGTGGATAGCCCCAAGATTCACGAGCTGGCGTGGGACGCCTTCATGGCCGGGACCAAGGTGGCCAAGGAGCAGGGGCTTTACGGCGCCGGCCAGGATTTACTGAAGGACGCCTTTTCGGGCAACGTGCGCGGCCTGGGGCCGGGCTCCTGCGAGATGGAGTTCGAAGAGCGGCCCAATGAGCCTTTCGTCTTCTTTGCCGCGGACAAGACCGACCCCGGCGCCTACAACCTCCCGCTTTATCTATCGTTCGCCGATCCGATGCACTGCGCGGGTCTGCTGCTTTCGCCCAAGATGGCCAAGGGCTTCAGCTTCACCATCATGGATGTCAACCACACCGAGGGTGACCGGGTAATCGAACTCAACGCTCCAGAAGAGCTCTACGATATCGCCTGCCTGCTGCGAGACAACGAACGCTTCGTGGTGGAATCGGTCCACAGCCGGGCCGGCAACGAAATAGGGGCGGTGGTTTCAACCTCGCGCCTGCACAATATCGCGGGCACCTACACCGGCAAGGACGATCCGGTGTGTCTGGTGCGCGTTCAGGGAGGTTTCCCCGCTACCGGCGAGATCCTGTCGCCCTATCGGATCGGTCATTACGTCGCGGGTACGATGCGGGGTAGCCATAACGGGCCGCTGATGCCGGTGAAGCTGAACTCCGCGATCTCGTTCTTCGACGGTCCGCCGTCGGTGACCGGCGCCGCGTTCTGCGTTCACGCGGGCAAGCTCACGGAGCCGGTCGACCTTTTCGACCATCCGTTCTGGGATTGGGTGCGCAACAACGTCTCGCAAAAGGCGGCCGAGATTCGCCAGCAGGGATTCTCGGGTCCCGCGATGCTGCCGTATAGCGAGCTCGAGTACGGCGGAGTGGTGGAGAAGATGGGTCAGCTCGATACTCGCTTTATCGTACGCAAACAAGCTCAGGCGGCAGGCAACGGGCGCAAGAAAACGGCCGCTTAGCGCGGCGGCGAGGCCCATTCTTTTTTCCC
>Ga0209415_10018306_pt1 | contig 11058 bp, 8 predicted proteins | sample PeaSoiSIISIP2007_FD_187696 | JGI IMG/M metagenome (GOLD analysis project Ga0209415, IMG submission 187696) | Peat soil microbial communities from Weissenstadt, Germany - SII-SIP-2007 (SPAdes) (version 2) | ecosystem: Environmental > Terrestrial > Soil > Wetlands > Peat | place: Germany...
CCGACGAAGTGGAGCAACAACTTCTTCTGGAACCTGTTCGGCTACGAATGGGAGCTGACCAAGAGCCCGGCCGGTGCACATCAGTGGAAGCCGAAGCATGGCGCCGGCGCCGGCACGATCCCGGATGCGCACGACCCGTCGAAGCGTCACGCGCCATCCATGCTGACCACCGACCTCTCCCTGCGGTTCGACCCTGCTTACGAAAAGATCTCGAGGCGCTTCTACGAGCATCCCGATCAGTTCGCGGACGCGTTTGCCCGGGCGTGGTTCAAGCTGACGCACCGCGACATGGGCCCGATCGTGCGCTATCTCGGACCGCTCGTGCCCAAGGAGACGCTGATCTGGCAGGACCCGATCCCCGCGGTGAATCATCCGCTGGTCGGGGAAGAGGACATTGCCGCCCTGAAGGCCAAGATCCTCGCGTCCGGCCTGTCCGTTTCCCAGCTGGTCTCGACGGCCTGGGCGTCGGCGTCGACGTTCCGCGGCTCCGACAAGCGCGGCGGAGCGAACGGCGCGCGCATTCGCCTTAGCCCCCAAAAGGGCTGGGACGCGAACCAGCCGGCACAGCTTGCGGCCGTCCTTGCGAAGCTCGAAGCGATCCAAAAGGAGTTCAACGCTTCACAGTCCGGCGGGAAAAAGGCCTCGCTCGCCGACCTGATCGTTCTCGGCGGCTGCGCGGCGATCGAGAAAGCCGCGAAGGGTGCCGGGCACGACGTGAAGGTTCCCTTCACGCCGGGACGCATGGATGCGTCGCAGGAGCAAACCGACGTCGAATCCTTCGCGCCGCTCGAACCGACCGCCGACGGTTTTCGTAACTACACCCGCGGCAAGCAGCGCTTGCCCGCCGAGGAGCTGTTGGTGGATCGGGCGCAGTTGCTGACGCTGACCGCTCCCGAGATGACGGTCCTGGTCGGCGGCCTGCGTGTCCTTTGCGCAAATGGCGGGCAGTCCAGGCACGGCGTCTTCACCAAGCGGCCCGAGACGCTGACCAACGACTTCTTCGTCAACCTGCTCGACATGAGCACGCAGTGGCAGCCGTCTGCGGGCGCCGACGGCGTGTTCGAAGGGCGCGACCGCAAGACGAACGAGGTCAAGTGGACCGGCACGCGCGTCGACCTCGTCTTCGGTTCGCACTCGCAGCTGCGCGCGCTCGCGGAGGTTTATGCGTGCGCGGACGCGAAGGAGAAATTCGTGAAGGACTTCGTGGCGGCGTGGACCAAGGTGATGAACCTCGATCGCTTCGACCTCGCGTGATCAGCCGCTTCGACGCGTCATGCCCGCGAAAGCCGGCATGACGCCTCCGCCGCGCCACGACCCTTGATCACGCGTGCGGCTTGAGACAGGATGTTCGCGAAGTCGCACCGCACATGACGGTGTCGCCGCGGCCGTCCGGCAATGCCGGCAGCCGAGGCTGTCGGCGGATCTTATGGAGAAGTTCCCATGCGTTATCCGGCCTCGATATGTGCAGTCGCGCTGGCAACCGGACTGCTGGCGACATCGGCGTTCGCGCAGGTGGTCGACTTCGGCAAGTATCCCGACTTCAAGGGTCAATGGGACCGCGTCGGCCCCCCGAACAACTGGCGCCAGCTCGGCGGCCCGCCGCCGCTGACGCCCGAATACCAAAAGGTCTGGGACAAGAGCATGGCCGACCAGCGCGCCGGTCGGCCCGGCAACTGGCCGTCGACCTTCTGCCTTCCGGAGGGCATGCCGGCGCTGATGAACGTCTACAATCCGATGGAGATCGTCGTCACGCCGGACACGACCTACATCCTGACGAGCCACAACAACGATGTATATCGGCGCATCTACACCGACGGCCGCGACTGGCCCAAGGAGGCCGAGAGCACGCTCGTCGGCTACTCGATCGGCAAGTGGGTCGACGAGAACGGCGACGGCAAGTACGACGCGCTCGAGGTCGAGACCCGGTTCTTGAGCGGACCGCGCGCCTACGAGGCGTCGGGCATTCCGTTCCACGAGGACAACCAGACCGTCATCAAGGAGCGGTTCTATCTCGACAAGGCCGACCGCAACACGCTCTATGACGACATCACCGTGTTCGATCACGCCCTGACGCGGCCCTGGGGCAAGCTCCAGAAGCTCGTGCGCAAGAAGGATCCGCGCCCGGTGTGGCAGTTGGAGACCTGCCCCCTCGACAACGTCTGGGTCAAGATCGGCGACGAGGCCTACGTCGTCAACGTGAACAATGGCAAGCTGATGCCGGCCTACAAGGATCAGCCGCCGCCGGATCTGAGTTATTTCGATCAATCACGCAAGTGACGGCGTCGGCGGCGCGCCGCGAGATCGCAGGCGCGCATGACCGAACATGTCGCGCGCTTTGCTTCTCACGGGCCAGATGTTAGCTTTGTCCGGTCGAGCGAGCTTCACACATGGCAATACGACAGCATGAGGAGTCTTTCATGAACCTAAAGCTCACTGTTGCGGTTTTCGTTCTTGTCGCTGCGCCGGCGCTTGCACAAGCTCCGAAGGGTGCACCGCCTCCGAAGGGCGCACCGGCACAGAAGGGTCCGATGCCGACCGTGGCGGACGCCCAGAAGGTCGTGCAAATCGTGAGCGCCGACAAGGCGAAGACCAAGACCTATTGCGACATTGAGAAGCTTTATGCGCAGATGGACGCCCTTGACCAAAAGAAGGACAAGAAAAAAATCGATGATCTGGGCAAGCAGGTGGACGCGATGGAACCCAAGCTCGGCCCCGAATACGTCAGCCTGACGACCAAGATGCAACAACTCGATTCCAACAGCAAGGAAGGCAAGGATCTTTCGACCGCGCTCCAGGCCCTCGACAAGCTGTGCACCAATTAGAGCGTGTTGCGGTGAAGGTTGCACACCCTCATAACACCCTCATCCCACACCCGCGGGCTTGACCCGCGGGTCCATCCTTAGACGGCCCGACCCTCAAATCAGCAACCAACCGGCGCTCACGCCCGAAGGAACCTGATCAAAAGCTCGCTTACCTGCTCGGGCTGCTCTTCGTGGGCCCAATGGCCGGCGCGGTCCACCATGTGGACCCCTTTGAATTGGGTGTAACCCGTCTTGCCGATGTTCATGGGTCCGCCGACTGTGCGATTTGCGCCCCAGTCTTGCCTGCCCACGACGGCCTGCGCCGGGACGTCGATCGTGCGCGACGAGAACGTCAGTTGCTCGGCGACGGACGGGGCGAAGTCGTTGTTGCGCCGGCGACGATATTCCTGCAGCGCGCCGGTCCAGCCGCTGCGGGTGTATTCCTGCCCGTAGACTTCGCACTCCGCCTCGGTGAACCACTTGCACGCCTTTATGTAAGCGGCGTCCGGCATGGCGGCGGCGACTGTCGCCGGCATGCTCTTCTCCCTTCGCATGACATAGTACTCCGGCATCCGGGCGTTCTGTTCGGCGGCCTCCTTGGCGGTGTGCACCGCATGCATCGGCTGAAGGTTCTGGTTGCCGGGGAAGTCGGCGCCTTTCATGTAGTAGAAGGCGCGAAAGAAATTGGTCATCCCCTGCGGCACTTGCTTCATGTCCTGATCGGCCTCGAGGGTTCTCCAGTAATCCTGATAGCCTCGCCGCGGCGGATCGAGCTTCTGGTACGCCACGTCGAGCTCGGCGTTGGTGAATTCGGGATGCGGGGTCGCAGCGCCGTTCGCCGTGTCGAACGGGAACGACGGCGGCCCGCCGAAACCTCCCCCGATGAGCGTGAGACGAGGAAACATGTCAGGCCGGATCAATGCGCCCAACCCGGCCATGAGCGAGCCCTGGTCGTGTCCCACCATCATTGCGGTGCCGCGATAGCCGAGCGCCGAGACGAGCGCGACCTGGTCGCGCAGCAGATTGAGAGCGAGAAACGGAAGCGGATCGGCGTCGAAGGAATTGTCCCAGCCGGTGGTGCGGCCAAACCCCCGGCAATCGGGAGCGACCGCATAATAGCCCGCGGCCGCCAGTGCCGGCATCACCTTGCGCCAGCTGTAGGCGAGGTTCGGAAAACCGTGAAGCATGAGCACGAGAGGTCGCCCTGGCCGCTCGAAGCCCGCCTCCAGAATATTCACCGTCAGACCGTTGACGTTCGCGATCAGCCGCGACCGAACGCCGTCCGGAAGCGTGCCGTTGCCATAGGGCGGCAAGTCACGAAAATCTGCCTTTGTGATCTCGGCCCGCACCGGCGCAGCGGCACCGACGGCCAGCGCGCCGACGCTCGCGACCCCGGCGAGAAGCTTACGCCGCGAGAACGCGTGCGTGGTGGTATCGTTGGAGTCCTGCTCCGACATGACAAATCCTCCGAATAAGCGGTCGCGCTTTGGCTGATTGCGCCAGCCTACCATCAACCCGCACCTGATAAAACCGATGCGACTGGGGGGCTTTCTTGGACGTCTGGCGCACACTTTTCGAACGGCGTATCCTCGACGAACAAAAACTCCCGGTCGCCCGGAAATCAACAATGGAAATGCCGTTCAAGGAGCTTCCCATGAGGAAAATAATTTCTCGAAGCGGTCTCGGCAATCAGAAGCTCGCTGCCACCGGATTGGTCGTGGCTGCCCTGGCGGTGACGTGCGTCAACTTCGCGAGCGGGCAGGGCGCGGCGACGGGAGACGTCGTGCTGGCGCCAACGCGGCGCGATGCGGCCAAGGAGCTCGCGATGAAAATCACCGAGCCCTTCACCTTCGCGGCCGTAGGCGACATCATCATCCGTCGCCCGGTTGGTCCGTTGGGCGATGCGGGCTTTCAGGCCCTGACCAAAGTGATGCGCGCGGCGGACCAGACCTACGCCAACATGGAAGGTCCGATCATCGACGAACAGGACCCGAACTACCACGGCCCGCCGGCGGGCGGCCCCAAGACGATCATCGACGATTTGAAGGCGTTGGGAATCCGGGTCATGACCACCGCGAACAACCACACGATGGACGGTGGCAGCGAGGGGATGTTCATGACCAACCGACTGCTCGATGAGGCGAGGATCACCCATGCGGGCTCCGGGAAAGACCTGAGAGAGGCGCGAGCGGCCCAGATCGGGATTACGCCCAAAGGGACGATCGGCGTGGTCGGCATGTACTCCATCGACCCGAGCTCCAACCCTGCGTGGACGCGATACACCGACGCGCGGGACAAATGGCCCGGCCTCAATCCCCTGCACGTGACGCCTTACAACGTCGTCACGGCCGAGCAGATGGCGTCACTGCGCAAGATCCGCGACGCGTCCTACGCTCATCGTTCCGAGGTCACCGTTCCGGTCGCCCCCGCGCCCGCCAACGAACAGCCGAACGAGCTCGCCCTGTTCGGCACCCGGTACAAGGTCGGCGAAAAGGTAGGAAGCCTCACCTACACGATCGACCAGCGGGATCTGGACGGGATCATGCGGAGCATCCGCGTCGGCAAGCAGACCTCGGACTTCTTGGTCGTGGCGATCCACTGCCACCAGAATTCCTTCAGCTACCAGGCGTACAGCCACGACAACAGCACGCCGGACTTCCTGATCGAGCTCGCCCACAAGGCGATCGACAATGGCGCGGACGTATTCGTCGGCCATGGCGTCCACACCCTGCGGGGCGTGGAGATCTACAAGGGCAAGCCGATCTTCTACGGCGTGGCGAGCTTCATCGAGCACGAAGGTCCCGCGATCGAGGTCACCGATCCCTCCCGCCAGCCCGTCGCGCAGCAGTCGCGCGAGCCGGACAACAGGGAAGCGCTGCTGACGACGAGCCGGTACGAGGGCGGCAAGCTCGTCGAGGTCCGCCTTTACCCTGCCGATGGCGGCATCGATGGAACCCGGACCGTGTCGAAAGCCGGCGTCCCGATGACGCCGTCGCCGCAAGAGGCCCAGCGCATCCTCAAGCTCGTCCAGGATCTGTCCAAGCCGTTCGGCACGACGATCTCCATCGAGGACAATGTGGGCGTGATCCATGTGGCGCAAACCGCAACGAAGCATTGAAAGGTCTGCGGCGGACGCGTGGTGAAAACCTGCGCGCTGCTATTGGGGCTCCTGGTGCCAGGCCGGAAGCCATTGCGGCCGGCCGCGGAAGTCGGCCAAGGCTCAAACCTCCGGCAGCCCGGCCTTGCGCAAACCGTCAATTCGATGCTCGGCATCCTTGGGGTTCTTGTAGACGGCAAGGTGCTTCCATCTTTCAAGGGTGAAATTCGGGTTGATCCGAAGCACCTCTGCGGCTTCCGCGCGGGCCTCCTCGAGTTGTCCCGACTGGGCATAGGCGGACGCCAGAAATACATGGCACGCCTGCAAATTCGGCAGGCGCGACGCGCATTCTCGCAACAAACGCACGGCGTCGTAGCGCTTGAGCATGTAATTCGCCATGCCCATGGCACCAAGCGAAAAGATGACGGGCTGAAAAGGATCGAGACGGATGTTTGCCTCCAACACCTCTATGGCTCTCGCGTGCTCGCCCGCACACGACAGAGCGAAGGCGAATCGATTGTCGATGAAATTGGGATTGAGCGCGAAGGCCCGCTCGAACGCCGCGATGGCGGCGTCGTGCCGGCGCTTGAAAACCAAGACATGTCCAAGCTGAGCGTGAGCTTGCGGCAGGCGGGCGTCGAGGTTCACCGCGGCCTCCGCCAGCTCGAGCGCGCGATCGAGCGCAGCGGGGTTCACATAATCGCAATCGAGCGGTTCGACATAGGCGTAGACATAGGTCTCGGACAGCATCGCACAGGCGCGCGCATAATCCGGGTCGATCGCCAGGGATTGTTCGAGCAGGCGCCGTGCCTCGTAGAGCGAGGCCGTCGTGCGCCTGGTCGAATGCAAGGAATAGGCTTCCGCGCCCCGTAAGTAATATTCATAGGCCTCCCAAGCGGCGGGAGGCTTCAACAGCGCCCGGTCGATTTCGGCGCGGTTCACGACAGCCGCAAGGATGGCGACGATTGCTCGCGCCACCTCGTCCTGGACCGCGAAAACGTCGTGCAGCTCGCGGTCGTATCGCTCCGCCCACCGGTAGGCGCCGGTCATGGCATCGATGAGCTGCGCGGTGATGCGGATGCGCTCGCCGCTCCGCCTGACGCTTCCATTCAGCACGTAGCGTGCTCCGAGCTCCCGCCCCGCCTGCCGAATATCGACCGCCTTGCCCTTGAACTGGAAGGTCGAATTGCGGGCGATGACCAGCAGCTCGGAGAACCGCGACAGCTCGGTGATGATGTCCTCGGTAATGCCGTCGCTGAAATAGTCCTGCTGTGGGTCGCGACTGAGATTGGCGAACGGCAGGACTGCGATCGACGGCTTGTCAGGGAACGACACCGCGAGCTTCGGTTGCTGGGCTGCCGCGTCCCCGGCGCCGATAGGAGCAGCCTTTTCCGGCTTAGCCTCCTCGCGTACGTCGCCCACGAAGCGGAGGCCCTTGCGGGCAAGGGTCTTGATCAGGCGCTGCTCCGCGCCGCTGTCGCCGATCGCGCCTCGGGCCGCATTGATCCGCGTGGTCAGCGTCGATTCCGAAACGATGCGGCCGCCCCAGATCGCCGCGACCAGATCGTCCTTGCTGGCAACGCGCTCGCGGTTCTTGATCAAGTAGGCCAGGAGGTCGAACACCTGGGGCTCGACCGGGACAGTGACGGCGCCATGACGCAGCTCCCGCCGATCGGTGTCGAAAGCGTAGTCTTCGAATAAAAATAGCAACTTGGCGGTTCCCGGAGGTTCCCACCCGACGTGGTGCGTGAGATATTCTACCACGGCCTGGGGGACGAAAAATCAAGAAGAACTGAAGGGCAAGTCAAGAAATTCTTAAAGCGCAAATGCGGCTGCGATGGCATCCCCTCGAAGGCGAGGCAGGTGCGGTACGTGACGAGCGAGCATATTCGTTCCAGGAAGCGCATCATGACGCCCACCGAACAAGTCTTCGACTGGATCGAGCATACGGATCTCAGCCTATGGATTGCCGGGGATTCGATGCTGGCGTTTCCGTCGATCCTGACGGTGCACGTCCTTGGCACGGGCTTCCTCGCCGGCACGAGTTCGGTGATCGCTCTGCGAATCCTCGGGGTCGCGCGCCAAGTGCCTCTGGGGCGGCTTGATGTGTTCTATCCCATCCTGTGGGTTGCACTGGCAGCCAACGTCGTGTCCGGCACGCTGCTATTGATCGGCTATCCATACAAGGCATTCACCAATCCGCTATTCTATTTGAAGCTGTCGCTGGTCGCGCTGGCGATTTATCTCGTGGTGAAGATCAGGAACGAAGTGCTGCGCGCGCCGGATGGCGGCGAACCTCCTGCGGAAACGGCGATCTGGAGGCACGCGAGGATTCTCGCAGGCCTCTCGCTTGCCTGTTGGATGGGGGTGATCGCGGCGGGACGCTTCCTCGCCTATACCCACACCTGGCTGCGGGTCGGATTGCCCGCCAGCTTCTAAAGAGGCATCGCCATGTTCACTGAACCCGAGTTGGCCCAACCGTGGGAGCTTTGGATTCGAGCTACCGCCTTGCACCATTTCATCGCCCAAAACGGCATGTGGCTGTGGCCCATATTCCAGACGCTGCATTATTTTGGCCTGTCGCTGCTGTTGGGCACTGTCGGTTTGTTCGATCTGCGCGTGTTGGGGGTGGGCAAGGTGGTGCCGCCGGCGGCCCTCCACAAGCTGATCCCGTTGGGCATAGCCGGCTTTGTCCTGAACCTGCTCACCGGCATCTGGTTCTTTTTCGGCTTTCCCGAGCAGTATTTTTATAATCCGTCGTTTCAACTGCTCCTGACCTTTGTGGTGATCGCCGGCATCAACGTCGCGGTGTTCTACCTGACCGACGCATTTCGCGAGGTGAAGCTGATGCCGAGCGGTGCCGACGCGCCGTTGCGCGCCAAGCTCATCGCCGGAACGTCACTCTCTGCCTGGGTCGCGGTGCTTGTCTGCGGCCGCTTGATCACCTTCTACCGCCCGCCGTTTTTTCATTGAGATTGGGTGAGCACCCCGCTGCACCGGCGCAGCCGCCGTGGCCGTCCGGCGCGGTGATTTCCCTACTTCCCTGTTCCCAACGAGAAAATTCGCTGTTCCGGCGAGACAAATTCGCTGATCCGGGCGAATTAAATCCCTGTTCGGCGCCGACAGGGAATTTCATCACAGCGCCTTGCGGTTTCACGGCAAATCGGCGCGCCCCCAAGCCAAGATCGAGCCGCCTTCGAAAAACTCCCTGTTAATTTCGCTGTTTTCGGCGGTTCGCGCCTCCGCCGCCGTCCGCCAGCCCGCCATCCTGGCCCCCCCTCACATCGGCTTGAACGCGCGGTCGAGCTCGACGTCGATCAGCATGGCGACGTTGTCCTTGAGCGCCTTGCCGATCAGGTCGGTCGCCTCGTGCACCGTCTTGGCGCGCTCGGCCGCAACGCCGAGCGAGCGCGACAGGCCGACGAAGTCGATCGCGGGGTCGACGAGCTCCATGCCCACATAGGTGTCGACCTGCTCGGCGTGGCCGCGCAGCGTGTGCAGGCGCTGCTTGAGGATGCGGTAGGACGTGTTGTTGAGGATCACGAACACCACCGGGATACGGTAATGCGCGGCGGTCCACAGCGCCTGCACGGTGTACATGGCGCTGCCGTCGCCGATCAGGGCGACCACCGGCCGGTTCGGCAGCGCGAGCTTCACCCCGATCGCGGCCGGCAGCCCCCAGCCGATGCCGCCGCCGCGCAACCCGAAGTAGCTCTGCGGGTCGTCGCTGGTGATGAGTTGGCGGATGCCGGGCGCCGACGACAGCACCTCCTCGATCACCACCGCGTCCTTCGGCAGCATCTGCCCGATGGCATGGAGGAGCGCGAGCGGCTGCACCGGCGTGGTCTTGGCCAGCGCGCGGGCCTTGGCATGAAGCGCCTCGCGATCGGCGAGCGAGACTTCGCTCGCGGTCTGCAGGCGGGCGCGGGCGGCGCCGCGCGCCGCGCTGGTCATGCGCTCGCGCGTCATGGCGGAGAGTTCCGGCAGCGTGCTCTTGGGGTCGCCGAGGATCGCGGCATTGGCCGGGTAGTTCTTGCCGATCTCCCACGGATCGGTGTCGAGATGGATGAGCGCCATGCCGGGCGGCATCGGCTCCACATTGGAGGGCAGCGACAGGGTGAACAGGTCGGCGCCGGCCGAGATCAGCACGTCGTATTCGTCGAGGATCTTGCGCACCGCCGGCTGCAACCGCGTCACGGCGCCGCGAAACAGCGGATGGGACGATGGGAACGACGCGGTGTTGGGCACGAACTCGGCGTAGACCGGCGCCCCGATGAGCTCGGCGAGCTCGACCAGCTCCGCATGGGCATGGCTCTGCGCCACCGCATCGCCCGCCATGATGACGGGGCGCTTCGCCTCGGCGAGGATTGAGGCCGCCTTGGCGATCTCGGCGGCATCGCCGCGCAGGCGCGGGGCGATGCGGGTCGGCGCCATCAGGTCGACCTCGCCCTCGGCCTTGAGGATGTCGCCGGGCAGCGACAGGAACACCGGCCCGGTGGGCGGCGCCATCGCGGTCTTGGCGGCGCGATGTACGAGGCGCGGCAGGTCGGAGAGCCGCTGCACCTCGGCGGCCCATTTGACGAACGGCCGCGCCAGGGTCGGCAGGTCCGCCGACAGGATAGGCTCGGTGGCGAGATACTCGGAGTCCTGCTGGCCGGCGGTGAGGAAGATCGGCGACGACGCCTTCTGGGCGTCATAGAGCATGCCCATGGCGTTGCCGAGGCCCGGCGCGACGTGGAAGTTGAGCACTGCGAGCTTGCCGGAGGCCTGGGCATAGCCGTCCGCCATCGCCATCAGGGCGGCCTCCTGGAGGCCGAGCACGTACTTGATCTCGTTCTCGACCGCGAAGGCGTCCATCAGCGGCAGCTCGGTGGTGCCGGGATTGCCGAACACCATCTCGACGCCCTCCTGCTTGAGGAGCTCCAGGAAGGCACGCTTTCCGGACATCATTGGCAAGGTCGTCTCCTTTGGTTCAGCGCTCGGGAGCTGGGGCTTCCCGAGGGCCGCGAAACATAGCGATCCAATAGGCACAAATGAAGTAACCTGATATGAAGATATTCCCCATCGCGATGAGGTCCGGCATGCGAATTCAGCTGTCCGCCGTTGCTAGCGTCATGATCGCCGTTGCGGCTGCCGTCGTCGGGGGCGCCGTGATCGGCG
>Ga0209415_10018307_pt1 | contig 11057 bp, 9 predicted proteins | sample PeaSoiSIISIP2007_FD_187696 | JGI IMG/M metagenome (GOLD analysis project Ga0209415, IMG submission 187696) | Peat soil microbial communities from Weissenstadt, Germany - SII-SIP-2007 (SPAdes) (version 2) | ecosystem: Environmental > Terrestrial > Soil > Wetlands > Peat | place: Germany...
CCGCTCTATCCGCCGACGCTCGGTCCGCCGCCCGAGCCGCTGAGCCTGCCGCGGTTCCTCATCGCCATCAGCAAGAACCCGCTGCACGTGGTGCCCGAGGTCGTCTACCGCGAGCCCATCGTGCAATACCGGAGCTGGCTGACCTGGGTCACCGACCCGGCGCTCGTCAAGCGCATCCTGCTCGAGGATCGCGACAACTTCCCCAAGACGCCGCTGGAGAAGCGCATCCTCGGCCCGCTGATCGGCAACGGCTTGATCCTGTCGGAAGGCGCCGATTGGAAGTGGCAGCGGCAGACCACCGCGCCGGTGTTCCGCCACGCCGACGTGCTGCGCTACCTGCCCGCGATGATTGCGGCGGCCGAGGAGACCATTGGCCGCTGGCGCCAAAGCGCACCGGGCTCGCGCCACCCGATCGACAAGGACGTTTCCGACGCGAGCTACCGCGTCATCTCCGACACTATGCTGTCGGGCGGAGACGGCGCCGCCTTCGAGCGCTCCGAGCTCGACAAGGTGCGCCATTCGTGGCCCCTCGCCTATTCCATGATCGGCCTGCCCGAGTGGCTTCCCTACCCCGGTCGCGCGGTCAAGGAGCGGGCCGAGCACGACATCCGCGCATCGGTCCTCAACATGGTGCGCGAGCGGCGCGCCAACCCCGGAGTCCGCGACGATCTCGTCGTGCACCTCTTGCGCGCGCGCGATACGGAGAGCGGCCGGCCCATGTCGGACAAGGAGATCGTCGACAACCTGCTGACGTTTCTCGTCGCCGGCCACGCCACGACCGCCAAGGCGCTCATGTGGTCGCTCTACCTCATCGCGCGCTCGCCCGCCTGGGAGCGGCGGATTCTCGAGGAGGTGCGCAGTCTCGCCGGCGAGGGGCCAATTCTGACGCAGCACATCGACAAGCTCGGCGCCGCCGCGAAGGTCGCCAAGGAGGCGATGCGGCTCTACCCGCCGGTGCCGGAGTTTCCGCGCGTCGCGCGCAAGGATGCGGAGCTCGGCGGCAAGCATCTCAAGGCCGGCAGCTTCGTCTTCCTTCCCATCGGCGCCATCCATCGCCACCGCCGCCTATGGGAGGACCCCGACCGGTTCAACCCTGAGCGCTTCGCCCCGGAGCGCGAGCAGACATACTCGCGTTATCAGTTCATGCCGTTCGGCGGCGGCCCGCGCACCTGCATTGGCGCCTCGTTCGCCATGATCGAGATCGCCGTCATGCTGGCGATGTTCGTGCGCGCGGCGCGCTTCGAGGTGCCGGAAGGGTTCGTCCCCGAGCCGATCTCGCGCCTCACCATGTGGTCGGCCAACGGCATGCCGCTCAAGGTGTGGCCGCGCGAGCCGGCCGCGGGCTGAAATCCGGCGAAGTTGGCCGCTTCCCCGGTGCCGCAGGGAACAGCGCTCGGCCCAGCGATCCGGCAGTTTGCCCTCACCATTCCAGGTTCGAGGGACGCCCGATGATCATCTGCCAGTGCAACATCCTCAGCGACAAGGCCATCCGCGGCGCCGCGGTCGAGCATGCTCCGCGCCGCGTCAGCCAGGTTTACGCCTGCCTCGGATGCAAGGCCGAATGCGGCCGCTGCGCCGCGACCATCGTCTCGATCCTGCGCGAGACGGGCCATGACACGGCCTGCCAGGGCGCGGAAGCACTGCTCGCCGCCTGAGTTCCCGATCGCCGCTTAAGCTTGGCGGGCACCCATCGCCTGCTTCAACAGCCGTGCGTAGTTGCCGATCGCGATCTTACGGATGCGGTCGAGGTCCATGCCCCGCGCCTGCCACAGCAGCACGACCTGCCGCAAATCGGCGTAACTGGCGATCGCCGGATTGACGATCGCATTGGTATCGGTGCCGAAGCCGACGTGATCCTCGCCCAGCCAGTCGGCCATCTCCGCGAGCCGCGCGGCGTAGGCCTCGACCCCGCCGCCGACGTCGGACCGCAGCGCCCACAGCCCCACGACGCCGCCCTTGTCGGCGATCGCCTTGGCGCCCTCGAGGCTGAGCTGGCGCGCCTTCCAGGGCGGCATCGACCAATCGGGCTTGCCCTTGCGCGTAACCGAGCTGTGCGACCACACCATCGGCAGCTGCGAGACCCCGAGCGCTTGGGCCACCGCATCGGGCGAGCAATGGGCGAGGTCGACGAGGATGCCGAGCCGGTTGCACTCCTGCACGACCTCTTTGCCGAGCTCGGTCAGGCCGTCATGCTCTGGCTTCTGGGTCTGGAAGTCGCCGAGCGGGTTCTTGATATAGTGCACGAGCTGCAGGTGGCGGATGCCGAGATTGTAGGCGCGCTCGATCTGGCTGGCGTCGGCGTCGACGAAGCTCGCGCCTTCGACCGCCAGTACCACGTGCGGCTGGCCTTTGAGCGCGCTGTCGACATCCTCGGGCGTCAGCACGATCTTGAGGTTCTGCTCGGCAAGGTGCGCCTTGATGCGCGCGATGTCCTTCTCGAACCAGTCGAGCGCCTCGCCCGGCTTGGGCTCGCCCGTCTGCTTCAGGCCCTGCGGCGAAGGCCGGATCCAGGGCACGTCGCCGACGAGCGACCAAGCGAGCAGCTTGACGTTGCCGGCCGCCATGGTGGCCGCCAGCGGCTTGGTCTTGGGCGTGTTGTCGCCGAAGAAGAACAGGTGGAAGTGCATGTCGGCGAGAAAGATCTCGTCGCCGGCGAGCGCCAGGCGGGAGAACGCGAACGGCGCGGCGAGGCCGGCCAGCAGGAAGCTTCGACGATCCATCAGGTGCCTTTGCCGAGGCGGCATGTGTCGAGGTGGCGACCACGGAAAAAGGGCCCGCGATCGCTCGACGAAAAATCTCGCTTAAAGCGCGAGCCTCACTGCATCACGATCGTCGCTACGTAATCCATGCTGCGGTTCCAGTTGTTTTTTGGAAGCAGGGTATTGATCAGATACGACGTCGGCGAATAGTTCTCGGGGATGCCGGCCCAGTTGAAGCCTGCGCCCAAGAGCTTTGCCCGCCAGTTCTGCCACAGCTTGCCGGTGATACCGACGTAGTAGCGCTCCAGCGGCTCGAACTTCGGCTGCATGGCCTTTGCCAGATCGCGGTGGCCGACCGACATCTTCGACAGGCCCGCCGGGTTCTCGATGAAGATGCTGTGCAGGAGCTTGTTGCGCGGGTCGTCCGGCAGCTTCATGGAATCGATCACCAGCAGAGGACCGTCGGCGAGCCCGGAGTAGGTGGTCCGGCCGTGGCCGGGCACCACATTGCCGGTCGCGGTCATGGGCTTCATGGGCATCTTGATGCACGCGGGGACGCCCCAGCCACTCTTGAACTCGTCTGCGGTCTTCGCGGGATCGCAATCGCGCAGCGACAAGAGCGAGAAGGCGAACTCGGAGCAGTAGAGGTCGAGCGGGCCGCCCGGCGGGTTCTGGCCGAGCGCGATCTGGCCGAGCCGCTTGACGAAGTCGAGCGAATGGCCGGGCTTATACTTCGGCGCCTGGTAGTCCTGGTTGAAGCTGAGCTGACTGGGATAGACCTTGCCGGACTCCGAGGCGAGCAGGCTCGCCCAGGCGACCAGGTTCGCCTTCTCCTGATCGGTCAAACCGCGCGGGCGGATGATGTGCATGTAGTCGAGCGTGCTGTAGTGCTCGCTCGTCAGGTCGGAGCGCGAACCGAGGTACTCGCCGCTCAGCGGGTTGTCGATGTTGTGGACGTAGCCGTCCTTCACGTAGGCGAGCCCGGTGTGGCTGATGCCCATCTGGATGTTGGGATAGGCGCCGGCGCCGCCCCACTCGGTGCGGAACGACAAGAGCAGATCGCCGGTCTGCACGAGTCCGCTCTGCGCAAGTCGCTTGGCGAGGCCGGAGCGGTTCGCCGCCACGAGGCGCAGGCCCACGTCGCCGGAGGCTGATTTGCCGTCGGGGTGCTTGAAGTCGATGAGGCGGTCGGAGGTCTTGCTCAGCGGGGGAAGGTCGGCGTAGGCGGTCTTGGGCACCGCGAAATAGACCGGGATCTTCAACTTCCTCGCCATCTCCGCGTTCGCCTTCTCGTCGAAGGAGAAGCCGACGGGAGCGGAGGGCGCCGGATCGGGCGCGGGCTTGGTCTTCGCGACGGCGACGGCGGCCGCGACGACAATGAAGATCGGGACAATTCGCAACGCTGAATAGGACATCCGGATACTCCCCAACGTAAGCCACCTGCACCCCACGCCTAGCATGACTTTAGGAGGCTCCCAAGGCATGAGAGAGGCTATCGGAATGATCGGCGGATTGTGGTGAAAGCGCGGCGTTGGGCAGCGGAATTGATCGCACTGCAACGCAGCAAGCTAAGCCGTCTCGGGGGCCGTGCTGCGGCGGTGGGCGTCGAGTTGCGCCCCGCGCAGGGCCGGGAACAGCTTGGCCCACACCCCCGTCAGCGCGATCGAGCCGACGCCCCCGAACACGGCCGCGCCGACAGGCCCCAGGATGCGCGCGGCAACCCCGCTCTCGAACTCGCCGAGCTCGTTGGAGGCGCTGATGAAGAGACTCGACACCGCCGTGACGCGCCCCCGCATCGGGTCGGGCGTCACGATCTGGATGAGGCTCTGGCGCACGAAGACCGAGACGGCATCGGCGGCGCCCAGCGCTGCGAGCGCCAGCATCGAGACCCAAACGATGGTCGACACGGCAAAGATGATGGTCGCGACGCCATAGGCCGCCACGGAGACGAGCATCCAGTAGCCGGCGTCGCGTTGCACCGGGCGCAGGCTCAGCGCGAGCGCCATGAGGCCGCCGCCGATGGCGGGGCCCGAGCGCAGCAGCCCGAAGCCGTCGGGGCCGATGTGCAAAATATCGCGGGCGTAGACCGGCAGCAGCGCGGTCACGCCACCGAGCAGCACCGCGAAGAGATCGAGCGATATGGCGCCGAACACGATGTTGTTCGACCACACGTAGGCGAGACCTTCGGCGATGAGCTTCAGGCGCTCGCCGCCCTTGTGGTCGGGCTTGGTGCCGCCGCCGATGTTGAACACGGCGGTGCCGGCGATGACGTAGAGCGCGGCGGACGCGGCATAGGACAGCGGCACCGAGGTCGCGCACAACATGCCGCCGATCCAGGGCCCGATCACCATGCCCGACTGCATCGCCAGCGTGTTCCAGCCGATGGCGCGCGGCAGGATCTCGCGCGGCACCAGCATGGGCCCGAGCGCGGCGGAGGCCGGCATGGTGAAGGCGCGGCCGATGCCGAACACGCCGGCCATCACGAAGATCGGGATCATGCTCGGCTGCTGCATGTCGGCGATGAGCGCCAGCGAGCCCGAGCAGAACACCTGCAGCGCGCAGCAGCCGAGCAGGATCTTGCGGCGGTCGTAGCGGTCGGCGGTCTCACCCGCGAGCAGCACCAGCGCGAACATGGGCAGGAACTGCGCCAGCCCGATCATGCCGACGAGAAACGAGCTCTGCTCCACGCTGTGGTCGGCGCGCGCGATTGAATAGACCTGCCAGCCGAGCGTGACGCTCTGCGCCAGCATAGCCACGGTGGACATGAAGCGGCCGAAGAGAAGCAGGCTGAAATTGGGGTAACGGCGGAACGGCGCCGTGATGGCTTGGCTCATGTCTTAGTCTTTGGCCTGCGCGTTGGGGCGAGGGCTGGGGGTGTCAGGGAGCGAGGGGCACCGGCACAAGACAACGCCGCCCGCTGGCGTTCATCGGACGTTTCTCAGACGACTGCAATTCATTCGCGCCAGGCGTCGCTGCGGCACATTCAGCCGCGCCGCTCCGCCACCTGCCGCAAGTCCTCCGGCGTGTCGATGTCGGCGAACACCGCGGGATCGCCGGCGACCGCGACGCTCTCGGCGGGAAGGCTCCGCAGCAGCGCCTTGGCGCCTTCGGGGCCGGAAAGTGCGCGCAGCCTGGGAAACAACCGCCGCGGCCACAGCACCGGGTTGCGCTGGTCGCCGTCGGGCGTCGCCGGGTAGACGATGGGCGCGCCACCCAGGCGCTCGAAGTCGGCGATCAGGCTTCGAAGCAGTACGGGCGTCAGCAGCGGCATGTCGCCCGGCACGATGAAGGCACCATCGGGCGCCTCGCCGAGGGCAGCGACGCCGGCCGCAATTGAAGTTCCCATGCCGTCCTGCCAATTGGCGTTTTGCACGAAACGGACGGCGATGCCGTCGAGCGCGCCTTCAATCGGCGCGGCGTCGGCACCGGTGACGACCACGATCTCGCTGACGCCGGCCCCCGCGAGGGCCTCCGCGACCCGGCGCACGAGCGGGCTGCCGCCGACGCTGGCCACGAGCTTGTTGCCGGGGCCGAAGCGGGCCGACGCGCCGGCAGCGAGCAGGACGGCGGCGACCGCGGCCATGGCTCAAGCTCCGCGCGCGACCTTGATGATCTCGGCCAGGATCGACACGGCGATCTCGGCCGGCCCCTTGGCCCCGATCGAAAGACCGACGGGGGCGTGGATGCGCGCAAGCTCCGCCTCGTCGAAGCCGGCGGCCTTGAGCCGCTCGATGCGCTTGGCGTGCGTCCGGCGCGAGCCGAGCGCGCCGATGTAAAGGCTTGGCGAGCGCAGCGCCGCGCTGAGCGCCTCGTCGTCGATGTGGGAGGCGTGCGTCAACGCAACGACCGCCGTGCGCCTGTCGATGCCGACGGCGGGAAGCGTCGCCTCCGGCCAGCCGGCGACGACCTCGGTGCCGCCGAAGCGCTCCTCGCTCGCGAAGGCCGCGCGCGGATCGACGACGACGTCGTAGTAGCCGGTCTGGCGCGCGAGCGCGGCGAGCATCTGCCCGATGTGCGTGGCCCCGGCAATGACGATGCGCACGGGCGGCATGAAAGTATTCACGAACGCGCGGCCCTCGGGCGTGTCGATGAGCCGGCTCTCGCCCGCGGCGAGGCAGCTCGCGATCTCGGCCGGCTCGGCGGCCTCGGTGACGAGGCGACGCTCGCCGGTCGCGATGTCGGTCACCACCGCCAGCGGCTCGCGCGCACGCCGTGCCGCGAGGATGCGATCCAACGATGCCGCGTCGCGGTCGCGGTCGAGCGGCTCCAGCAGGACCTCGATGCGGCCGCCGCAGGGCAAGCCCGCGCGCCAGGCCGTCTCCTCGTCGACGCCGAACTCCAGAAGCTTCGGCGTGGCGGCGGCCATCGCATCGGCCGCCTCGGCGATCACGTCGACCTCGACGCAGCCGCCCGACACCGAGCCGTGGAAGCGCTCGCCTGGCGCCACCACCATCTGGCCGCCGACCGGCACCGGCGCTGAGCCCCAGGTTGAGGCGACGGTGGCCAGCGCCACGCGGCCGTGCTGCTCGAGCCAGCCCCGCGCCACCTCGATCACGTCGCGCTCGGCGCTGCCCGGCCTCTGCGCTGCGATGACGTTCATGGGCGTGCCTCGCTGCACTAAGTGCTAAGTGACTCAAGTCGTCGGGCAGGCGGCGCCGCTGTCGGTCCACGCCTTGATCAGCGCTCCGAACTCGACCTGTGTGCCGGGCGCCGGCGTGCGGCCCGCCCCGGGATGCCAGCCCCAGCCGACGAGCGAATCCTCGGCCATGTGATGAACCAGCTGCTCCATCGACTTGCCGCCGTTGCGTTTGGGGTCCTTGATCTGCTCGCAGATCTCGCCCAGCGACTTGCCGACCCACGCCATCTCGATGGGCGCCAGATGCCATTCGGGATGGCCGGGCAGCCGCGCCGGATCGAAGTTCTCCGGGCCGTGGCAGGTGGTGCAGCGCATGCCGATGGCGCCGAAGCCGTCGATGCCGCGCACCACGAGCGGCAGGTGCGGGTGGCGGTCGTCGCCCTGCGCCGGGCGGTCGCCGGCCGGGTGGCAGTTCATGCAGCGCGCGCTGGTTATGACCTTGCCGGCCTCGCTGAACAACGCCAGCGAGCGCTGCTTTGCGTCCGCGATGGAGGCAAACTCGCTGACCGGTTTCAAGCCCGGCGCGGGCGTGGCGGCGGAGACGGCCAGCCCGATGCCGATGATGGCCAGCGCTCCGGCGAGACTGATCGCTGTCGATCGCATGCGCATCTCCTTTAGGCCTTCGCCGCCGCACGCGAGAACGGCAGCGTGAACATGCGCTGGCCCGTCAGCTTCGACCACGCATTGGCAATGGCCGGCGCGATCGGCGGCACGCCCGGCTCGCCGATGCCCGTCGGGTTCTCCTGCGAGGGCACGATGTGCACCTCGATGTCCGGCATCTCGTTGATGCGCAGCACGCGGTAGTCGTGGAAGTTCGACTGCACCACGCGTCCGTCCTCCAGGTCGATCGAGGAGAACAGCGCCGCCGACAGCCCGAAGCCCATGCCGCCCTCGAGCTGCGCCTTGATCACGTCCGGGTTGATGGCGATGCCGCAGTCAGCCGCCGCGACGACGCGCTCCACCTTCGGCAGGCCGTCCTCGCCCATCGACACCTCGACGACGTGGGCAACGTAGCTCTTGAACGATTCGTGCACCGCGATGCCGCGCGCGCGCCCCTTGGGCAGCGGCTGGCCCCAGCCGGCCTTCTCGGCCGCGAGCTCGAGCACGCCGAGGTGGCGCGGATGCTTGGCCAACAGCTTGCGCCGCACGACGAGCGGGTCGACGCCGGCCGCGTCCGCGAGCTGGTCGAGGAATGTTTCCGTCGAAAATGCGGTGTGCGTCGAGCCGACCGAGCGCCACCACAGCGTCGGCACTCCGGCCTCGGTCAGGTGCGCCGACACGCGCAGGTTGGGGATCTGGTAGGGCAGCGTGCTCGCGCCTTCGACCATCGTCTGGTCGACGCCGTCCTTAACCACCATGGGCTCGAACGGCGTACCCTTCATGAACGACTGGCCGACGATGACCTGGTCCCAGGCGACGATATTGCCCTGGTCGTCGATGCCGCCGCGCAGGCGGTGCACGAAGATCGGCCGATAGCGGCCGCCCTTGATGTCGTCCTCGCGCGTCCAGATGACCTTGATCGGGCCCTTGTGCTGGGCGGCTTTCCGAACCGCCGCAGCTTCCGCCGCCATGTCGCCCGCGGGCGTCGCGCGGCGGCCGAAGCTGCCGCCGGCGAGCAGCGTGGTGAAGGATGGCGGCGCGGATGCGATGGTAGGTGCAGCAGCGGCAGACGTTGCCGGTCATGGCGAGGTCGATGTCGCGGTCGCTCGGCTTGGGGATCTGGCTCAAGAGCCCGACAGCCGACATGATCTGCCCCGACTGGCAGTAGCCGCACTGGGGCACGTCGAGCGCAATCCAGGCGGCGCGCACGGCCTCGGTTTCCTTGCCGTTGGCGCCCTCGATGGTCACCACGTCGGCGCCGTCGAGCATCGCCATCGGCGTGACGCACGAGCGCCGCGGCTCGCCGTTAAGGTGCACGGTGCAGGCGCCGCACTGGGCGATGCCGCAGCCGAACTTGGGTGCCGGTCAGCCCCTGCACGTCGCGCAGAAACCAGAGCAGCGGCATCGACGGATCGCCGTCATAGGCGACTGCGGTCCCGTTCACGGTCAGCTTGATCATGGGTCACCTCGAATTCCTACCAACGTCGTACGGGCGAATTCGTTCGGCGCGAGCCCGAGCCCGCGTACCTGTTCTTTGGGCGCAGCCGGCCTATTCGGCGGGCTGCACGCTGCCCGGCGGCTCGGCCGCCGCACGGCGGCGCGAGAACACGCCCGCCAGCCAGCGCGTCGTCACGTAGAACACAGGCGTGAAGATCAAGCCGAAGAAGGTGACGCCGATCATGCCAGAGAACACGGCGGTGCCGAGCGCCTGGCGCAGCTCGGCGCCGGCGCCGATGGCCCACACCAGAGGCACGACGCCGAGGATGAACGCGAGCGACGTCATGAGGATCGGCCGCATGCGCAGGCGGGCGGCCTCGGTAGCGGCATCGAAGCGGTCGCGGCCGTCGTTTTCGAGCTGGTGCGCGAACTCGACTATCAGAATGGCGTTTTTGGCCGCCAGGCCGATCAGCACGATGAAGCCGACCTGGGTCAGGATGTTGTTGTCCATGCCGCGCATGACGACGCCGGTGATGGAGGCGATGAGGCTCATGGGCACGATGAGGATGATCGCGAGCGGCAGGGTCAGGCTCTCGAACTGCGCCGCCAGCACGAGGAACACGAAGGCGACGCCGAGCGCGAAGGCGAAAGCGGCGGCGTTGCCGGCGCGCACCTGCTGGAACGCAAGCTCGGTCCATTCGTAGCTGAAGCCGCGCGGCAGCACCTCGGCCGCGAGTTTCTGCATCATGTCGATGGCCTGGCCCTGCGAGTAGCCGGGCGCGGCAGCGCCGTCGAGCTCGGCGGCGGGGTAGAGATTGTAGCGGGGCACGCGCGAGGGGCCGGAGATGTCGCTCACGGTCGTGAACGACCCGAGCGGCACCGCATCGCCATTTCTGTTGCGCACGCGCAGCTTGAGCACGTCACTGCGCTCGAGCCGGAAGCCACTGTCGGCCTGCGCAGTGACGCGGAAGGTGCGGCCCAATAGATTGAAGTCGTTGACGTAAGCGGAGCCGAGATAGGTCTGCAGCGTGGAGAATACGTCGGAGACGTCGATGCCGAGCATCTGCGCCTTCACGCGGTCGATGTCGAGATAGAGCTGCGGCGTCGCGTTCTCGAACAGCGAGAACACCTGCTTAAGGCCCGGCGTGGCGTTAGCGCGCGCCATCATGGCATAGACGGCGCCCTGTAGCGCGGCCGAGCCGTTGCCGCCGCGATCCTGCACCATCATGCGGAAGCCGCCGGCGCTGCCGATGCCGCGCACGGGCGGCGGGGCGACGACGAGCACAAGCGCATCCTGGATCGAGGAGAATTTGGCCAGCAGCGCGCCCTGGATGGCCTGCGCCGACATGCGCGGGTCCTTGGCGCGCTCCTCGAACGGCTTCAGGACGACGAACACCGCACCCGCGTTGGGCGCGTTGGTGCGCGTGGCGCCAGAGAAGCCGACGAGGTTGACCGCATGCGCGACGCCGGGCGTATCAAGCGCCAGCTCTACGGCGCGGCGGTTGACGGCGTCCGTACGGTCGATGGAGGCGGCGGGGGGAAGCTGCGTGATCGTGATCAGGTAGCCGGCGTCGATGAAACGCCGGAGCCGGCGGGTGCCCGGATGAATGAGACCGATGCCGTAGCGGCGGATGAAGCGCTGGTCGCACACGAGGTACGCCGGGATCGTCGGCACGGTCGGGTGC
>Ga0209415_10018308_pt1 | contig 11057 bp, 5 predicted proteins | sample PeaSoiSIISIP2007_FD_187696 | JGI IMG/M metagenome (GOLD analysis project Ga0209415, IMG submission 187696) | Peat soil microbial communities from Weissenstadt, Germany - SII-SIP-2007 (SPAdes) (version 2) | ecosystem: Environmental > Terrestrial > Soil > Wetlands > Peat | place: Germany...
ATGGACCCGATGATCGGCCAGGCGCTGGGCCACTACCGGATTGAAGCAACACTCGGCGAGGGCGGCATGGGGGTGGTCTACCGGGCCTTCGACACTCATCTCGACCGACCCGTAGCCATCAAAATCCTGCGCGCTGGTGCTACCGCCAGCCCCGAGGGCAAGCGCCGCTTCGTGCAGGAAGCCAAGGCCGCATCGGCTCTGAATCACCCCAACATCATCCACATATACGACATCAGCTCAACTGGGGACACGGATTTTATTGCCATGGAGTTCGTGGCGGGCAAGACTCTCCACCAGTTGATCGGTACGAACGACCTACCCTTGAGAGAGACACTGAAGTATTCGATCCAGATCGCCGACGCCCTGGCCCGCGCGCACTCGGCCGGAATCGTGCACCGCGATCTCAAGCCGGCCAACATAATTATCGACGAGGACGGCCGCGTGAAATTGCTGGATTTCGGCCTGGCCAAGCTGACCGAGAAGACTGTCGATTCCGAGGCCGCCACGGCGACTATGACCGCGGACGGCCCGCTGACCGAAGAAGGCTCGATCATCGGCACCGTCGCCTACATGTCCCCCGAGCAGGCCGAAGGCAGGAAGGTGGATGCGCGTTCCGATATTTTTTCTTTTGGCTCGGTTCTCTACGAAATGGTCACCGGTCGCCTGCCATTTGAAGGCGCAACCAAAATGTCCACAATTTCGGCAATTCTGCAGAAGGAACCGCCGCCACCTGGCGCCCTCGCGCCGAATCTGCCGGCTGAGTTCGAGAAGATCATCCTACGCTGCCTGCGCAAGGACCGGGACCGCCGCACGCAGCACATAGATGATATCAAGCTGGCGCTGGAGGAACTAAGGGACGATTCTGCGTCCGGCAAGCGATCGCTGGCCTCGAAGGGCAGCGACCAAACTCCTGCCCGCGATTCGGACTCAGTAAAGACCGCGAAACCCGAAGAGCCGCCCGCCTTGGTGCGGAAGCTCTTCGGATCGGCGGCCCCCAAACCATACCGGATCTGGGAAATTCTGCACATCAAGATCTGTTTGCGCTGTGTATTGCTCGTGTATCTGGCCTGGCGATTCAAAAACGTGACGAATGGAAGGTGGAGCCTGGCGCTGTTCTTCGCGATCTTATTCTGCAGCACGATTCAAACCATCATGGCCGGGGTTTTGCTCCTTGCGGGCAGTATGGACAGAGAATTCCTTCGTAGTGAGGCCCGAAAGTTCGCGCCCTGGCTTCGCGCGTTCGGGCTGGCGAATGGCGCGCTGGCAATAAGCATGGCGGTATGGACGGCCGAAGGGCACACGATCCTGGCCGCGCTGATCGCATTCCTCGGGATTGCAATAGGAGTAACAGCGCTGACCCTCAAGCCCGCGATGGACCGGGCAGCGATCTACGATTCAAACCGCTGATAGCCAGTGGCTCCCGGCCCGGTCCGGGTGCTCGGGACAGCTACAAAACCGTCTATAGTTTCGGACTTTTATTATGAGGCAGGTCCGCCGGGCGGTGCCGTGTGACGCCTGCCCGCACCGAGTAGGGTGCAGCAAAATCCTCTCAATGCGCGATACCCTGTCAGCGAATGGCGCCTCCCGTCCGACCGTGCGGAGCCTGTAGCCCTGCCTCACAACTGGATAGTACAGACGATGACTCCCGGTTTGTCGGCAAACCTTACCTTACCGGATTATGGAAGGGTAGAACGTCATGCGATCACAATGGTTGTACCTCCAGGAGACATCTTGCTTTGTCCCGGGCAAGGCCGCATTCCAGGTGCAGTCGGCACTTAATCTCAGCATCCTTTATTGAGTCAGGCGACAGATCAAAAGGGCAGTGCGTTTGCTCTGCAGCGGCATGCGAGACAGGTCCACGGTTTCCCCCGGAGCGTGTGCACCACTTCCGTTAGCTCCGAGGCCGTCAAGCACATCCACAAAAGGAGCCACGAACGAAGCGTCGCCTGCACCGCGCTGCATGGGGTCCAGAGCCTCAATTTCCGCCATGCCTAGGGCTCGATTCCCCTCGTTCAATTTCGCCAGCAGCGCGACGTTGCCGGGCGTGGGAGCCATCGGTGGATACCTATCGGTGAAGATGATCTCAGCCTTGGTGCCAGGAAGGTTCCCGCTGCTCACGATCGACAGCATTTTGTTCTTCACGTGGGCCAGTTGGTCAGGAGTAAGTACGCGAAGATCGCCCCTCACCAGGGCTTCGCCCGGGATGATATTCGCCTTGCCCGCAACCGAAGCATCGCCGTTTGGTTCCGCTTTGATATTCGAGCCTCCCAGCAGCAGGCCAGGGCTGTACGTCATGTTGGGTTCACGCAGCGTGTCGTGAAAGAGATTGAGGATGCGGCTCACTTCGAATATTGCGCCATCACCCATCGAGGCGGAAAAGATGCCGCCGGAGTGACCCGTCTTCGCGTGGACGCGCAGTTCCCATGAGGAGCCGCCTCGCCGGGCCGTACTGGCGTAGTCCTTGCCTTGTTCGCTTATGCCGGCCTCGTACGAGAGCACCACATCGCTATTCTTGCCCGCTTCAATGAACTCCTTGCGTGAGACCTCAATCGGCTCACCGGGGGCTTCCTCGTCGCCCGTGATGAACACCGTAATTCTGGCTCCGTCGAGTGCCCCGCCACTCCTGAGCGCCTTGAGGGCAGAAAGAATCACGACGATTCCGCCCTTCATGTCCGATGTACCGGGACCGGTTGCGATGTCCCCTTTGCGGACGAATTTCTGGAATGGGCTCGAGGGCTCGAAGACCGTATCCATATGCCCAATGAGCAGCACTCGCTTGCCGCGGGTGCCTCGCCGTTCCGCGACCAGCGAAGGCGCGCGCTGCACCGCGTCCATCGGCACCCAGTGGGTCGTAAAGCCAAGGGCCTGGAACTCGCCTTCCAATACCCTGCCGACCTCAATGACACCAGCAGGATTAAAGGTCCCTGAATTCATGTTTACGATTTTCTCCAGCAGCGCCACCGCCGCTGGGGCCTCTTCGTCAACGGAGTGAACGATACCTGCTTCTTGCTTGGACAGTTGTTGTCCTAATGATCGGGAGGAAGACAAGAGGACAGCCAGAGTGAGAACGGCCAATCGGAGCTGGATGCGCATGACTTTCATTTTATCCAGACGCGGCCTCGATTGGATCATGTTTGTGCCTTTTCTCAATCATCCCCGATTCAGGTTTTGACCTTCTGAGCCTGTTGGCAATGCACCTGAACCCACAGCAAGCTAGAAATGGCCACATCCATCATCTCAATTCGGGCCAAAGGCGATTACTCCCGATTGGTCGGCAAACCTTCCTTTACAAGATTAGGTAAGAGTTGCCCGTTATCCACCCGCAGGCGGAACTGAAGGCCCCACATGGAGCTTGGCTCCTCCGATAATGGCTTTCGAGCGCATGAACGATTACGATGATTGTTCGATCGACTGGATGAATTCAAGATGGACGTGCGATTCGGACATTGCACGATTCCTCGGTCCAGGGCCTCGTCCACCGGTGACGGTTCCGGAACCGAGATTCGGGCCATCAACTCTTTCGCCTTCAGGAGGAAGTGATGCGTCAAAGCCTGGTGCTTTTCGTCGCAATGATGTCAATCTCACCATTTTGCCGGGCGACTGATCAGATCCTCTTTACGCACGCTGCTCCGTCGGAAGCGAGGTTGTTCATCTCGAATGCTGACGGGTCTGGCGAGCGGGCCCTCACGCAGTCGGGTGCGCTCGACTACAATCCCGCATGGTCTCCGAGTGGTGATTGGATTGTTTTTACGTCAGAGCGTGCCGGCTCGGCCGATCTTTATCGGATTCATCTCGACGGAACTGGCCTCGATCGACTCACCGACGACCCGGCCTATGATGATCAAGGAGTTCTGTCACCCGACGGCAAACAAGTGGTCTTCGTCAGCACGCGTGCCGGAGGAAGAGCGAACCTCCGGGTGCTGGATGTGGCCACGCGCAAAGCCAGGCCGCTGACTTCCGGCGACGGCGGCGACTTCCGGCCGGCATGGTCTCCCGACGGGAAATGGATCGCGTTTTCCTCGGATCGAGGGAGTAGTCTTCCACCCGCGAAAGGGCGTTGGGAGCGCCTCCAGTTGGTCGACATTTATCTTATCCAGCCGGATGGCACCGGCCTTAAGCGCATTTCAGCGCACGGCAACTTCTGTGGCGGCCCGAAATGGATGCGGGACGGCAAAAGCGTGACTGTGTACTGCATGTCTGCGGAGGAAACCTGGAGGTATCGGTGGGGCGATCAAGATGGCGAGACCCAACTGGTCCAGATCGACACCCAAAGCGATGCGACGAAACCATTGGCCGCAGGTCCGGGAGTGAAGATGTCTCCAACTGTGCTGGCATCAGGCGAGATCGGCTATCTTCGCCGTGACAAGTCCGCGAAGGGAGTTTTCTACGCGAGTGGCAGGAAGGGTCCTACGGGCTCGGATTTGTACGGCCCTTCATGGTCTCCGGACGGCACCCATGTCGTCTATAGCCGCTACAACGACGCGTACACTGCGGAACCAGTAAAGCTTTGGAGCCGAAACCCAAACTATGAACTCTTCACGACGGCGGGGTTGCCGGCGTACGACGCAACCGGCCAGCGCTTCACGGTGACGGATGCCGACTACGCTGCCAAAACCATGAAGCTGCTGATCGTCGAAGAAGGAAAAACGGCGCGCTCGATCCTTGAGCGGCAGGATTTGATCCTGGGACCGCGATGGTCTCCGGATGGCCGGGAGATCGTTTTTGGGGTCGGTGGCTTCCCCTTGTTCGAACCCTTCGGCTCGGGAGGAAACAAGCCGGCTGGCCCGGCGCAGGTGGCTATGATTAACGCCGACGGATCGGGGTTTCACGTCATCACGACGGGCGCAAACAGCAACGCGTTTCCCTCGTTTGCGCCCGACGACAAGCGGATCGTTTACCGCACCACTGGTCCTGATGGAGAAGGACTACGCATCATGAACCTTGAGGACCATTTGATTACCGTGCTCACAAAGGCACACGACAACTTCCCGGTTTGGTCTCCGCGGAGTGATTTGATCGCGTTCGTTCGTAAGCTCGGTGATGATTTTGAAATCTTCACGATTCGCCCGGACGGTAAGGACGTGACGCAGCTGACCCACACCAAGGGCAACGACGCGCACTTCGGATGGTCGCCCGACGGCGAACGCATTGTGTTCACAAGCAGCCGGATGGGATTCAAAGACGAGGCGCTTAATACCGACGCAGGCGCGCAGCCGTACGGCGAAATCTTTGTCATGCGGTACGATGGCACGCAAAATCGAACAACTGACGGACAACCAATGGGAAGATGGAGGACCCTCGTGGCAGCCTCACAAGGCAAACCCGCACGCGGCGACAGCTCCCGTCAGATGAGAGTGAGTCGGACCTAGTTTCAAGTTGGTCCGCTACTCTTCCATAACCGGGGATTGGGGAAGAGTAGCCCGTGATCCGCCCGCAATCGGCGGCAACCGCCAATGGATGGCAATTCCGTTACTTCTCCCCGCGGAGAAGTTCCAGTTCGGAACCTATGAATCCCCACGAGGAGACGCTTTTATGCGGCATCTCAGTCGCTTCGGAATCGTGTTGTTCCTTCTGTTTTTGGCGGCTTCAGAGATCCATGCTGAAAACCCCTCATTGCCCCTGGTAATGGCGAACGACAACCGGACGCCTGCCGGACAGCTCGAGAACGGGGTCTTGAAGCTGGAACTCGAAATAAGTCAGGGCCGTTGGTACCCGGAAGACGAAAAGGGTAAATATCGAGACGCCTACGCCTTCGGGGAGAAAGGACGGCCGCCGCAGAGTTCGGGTCCGCTCATCCGAGTTCCACAAGGAACGCAAATCCGCGTCACGATTCACAACACACTTACCTTGGCGGTCAAGATCCACGGGTTGCACGCTCATCCCGGCGACCCGAACGAGACAGTGAAGCTGCAGCCCGGGGAGACGCGCGAACTAGAATTTCCCGCCGGCGGGCCGGGAGCCTATTCGTATTGGGGTACTACATCCGACACATCGCTTAAGGGCCGTCGGGCTGCAGAGACTCTCCTTTCCGGTGCGTTCATCGTCGACGCTCCGGGCATGCCGGAGCAAGATCGCATCTTTGTTCTAAGTGTTTGGCTGAAAGTCGACCCATCGGAGGTCGAACTGATTCCCTCGATCAACGGCAAGTCCTGGCCTTACACCGAACATTTGACCTACAAAATGGGAGAAGCTACTCACTGGCGTGTGATTAATACCTCGGACGATCCCCACGCCATGCATCTTCACGGTTTCTATTTCACGGTCAATGCCGTTGGAGACGGAGAACACTACGAGCGTTACTCCGAGCAGCAGCAACCTAAGGGCGTCACCGAGTTCATCGAACCCGGCCACGTGTTCGAAATGACATGGACGCCGGAGCGCGCGGGGAACTGGTTGTTCCACTGCCATATGATGATGCACATGTCCGCGCCCGCGGCGCTTCATCCCAAAGAAGCGCAACCGGTTGCTTATTCAGAACACGATCACAGTGGCGGGATGGGCGGACTGGTGATCGGGATTACCGTGCTTCCGGGCGCCGTCCCTGCGGCACCTTCGGTTGTAACGAAGGCCCCGCGCAAGTTGCAACTTGTGATTTCCGAGAATCCGGACAAGGTCCCGCTATACCAACTTCAGCTCAACGATCCCAAGGTCCCGTCGGAGTCTGATAAGAAAAAGCCGCCAAGCCTGTTAGGCCCACCGATCCTGCTTGTGCGCGGGGAACAAACGGAAATCGAAGTTAAAAACATGACGAGCAGCCCGACTGCCATACACTGGCACGGCATTGAACTGGAAAGTTATTATGACGGGGTGGCGGGGTGGACGGGCTCGGGCCAGCAGACAACTCCCGCGATCGCTCCCGGAACCTCGTTCGTTGCGCACATGGCGCCGCCGCGTACCGGGACATTTATCTATCACACGCACTGGCATGACCAGCAGCAGCTGGAGAATGGCGTGTACGGGCCGTTGATCGTTTTAGAGCCAGGGCAGAAGTATGACCCGGAGCATGATAAGACTTTCGTTTTCGGCATCGGTCGTTACGCTCCGTTTGGTTCGATGTTGATCGTGAACGGCACTCCAGAACCGGATCCCATGGAATTGAAGACTGGGACCAGATACAGGCTGCGCTTGATCAACATCACCACGAACGAGTCAGACCTGCGAGTGCGATTGGAGGGCGAGGGCGCGCCGGTGCAGTGGAAGGTCATCGCGAGCGATGGAGCCGATCTCCCCGCCGCACAACTGAAGTCCTCTGCGGCAGATATGGGGTTGACGGTAGGTTCAACCCGCGACGTCGAATATGAGTCGGATCGTGAGGAGCACGTCGAGATGAGGATTTCGGCACCAGGGTTTGAAGCACTAGTCATGCAGCCTTTGGACGTCGTCTCCGTTAAGTAACAAGTCCGCGCACGGCGTCTTCTAGGGAAGCGGCCGGGCTCCGGCTACCACAACGGATCTCATAAGGCCCGAGTTTTGTTCCCGAGTCTAGAGTCATTCGTGCGCGCCGTTATAGTCCCGCGCATTCCGCCGCTGCGGACGTGACGACTTTGAGCGGATGGTCAGCAAACAGGAAGTAACCCGACTTCCGGTTTGCCTCACTCGGGCACAACCTGAGATCACGAAGTCTCTGAGTTTCCTCGTGTCTGGCTCAGCTAACTTCCTGTGCGTCTACCGGAAACCGCTGAACAGGACGACATCGGTATCGTTGTAGCGAGCGCGGGTGATCGCGATTTGTTTGCCGTCACGTGACCAGGCATAGGCGGCCACGAACGCCGGTTCAGAATCGAAGTGGGTTAGCTGCACGGGTGCTCCCCCGGCCAGCGGCTGCATGTAGACGTTCTGCGTATTCCCGGTCGTATTGCGCACGTAAGTAAGCGCATGCCCATCGGGCGTCCACCCGAGCCTGAGCTGATCTATGAAGGAAGGAGCCTCGATCTCCTGTATGGGTGCGCCGCCTTCGAGTCTCTGCACCACGAACTTCCCCTTTGCGCTGGCGCCCTGTCCCTCGAACTTAACATATGCTACCAAGGCGCCATCGGGAGAAACCGCGGGCTCATAACCGCGCCCGTGGACCATCTCAACGGGTGTGCCGCCGTCAATGGAGACCCTGAAAATGTGCCACAGGCTATCCGTCGACCCGGTTCCCTCGTATACGACCCACTTGCCGTCAGGAGTGCAGGAAGATCTCACCTCGGTTTTCCCAAAAGTAAGCTGCTTCAGCTCACCGGTTGCCACATTGATACGCCAGAGGTTGGCTGTGTTGCTCTCTAGAACCCTGGAGACAATCACTATATCTCCCGAGCCGCAGGGGTTTGGGTCGAAAGCTATCTCAGTATTCTCCAGCAAACGAACCCGGTCGCCGCCGTCGCCGCGCGTAAAAAAGATGTGGTACGCCCCATCTTGTTGCAGGAGCTTTCCGGCGGCGGTCCACGAGAGTCTGTATCCAGTCGCTTGTTCGCTCGAGATCGGAGTCAGCTTCCAATCAATTTTGTCATTCAGGACTGCGGGAGAATCGCCCACATAAATCGTCGCCTGAGGGCGTTGCTGGGTCGTGACGAAGGACTTACCGTCCCCCGTGATACTGAGCGAGTAGTACAGGCTCAAGTCGTTGCTGATTTTGAATGGTTCCCCCACCGGATAAGGCTGGAACCAAATCTGCGGGCGTGTACCAGTCGATTTCTCGGCGCCGATGAAGAAGAGCCCGGAAGAATCGGGCAGCCATGCCAGGGCCTCAACAAACATTGGCAAGACAAACTTTTTCACCAGCTTGCCCTGGGTTGTGAGCACGAGGATCGATCCAATCGCGTTCCTTCCCAACTCCACTGCACCTACAGCAAGAAAGTCTCCCGCAGCCGACCAGACAGGATCACCATGCAGGCCCTCCATCCCGGCCGTGTGACGGAAGATGACAGTTTCGTCACTGCCATCCGCGTTCGCAACTAACAACCGATCCTCGCCTTTGTCTTGAATCGTGCGCCGGTACACTATGCGTTTGCCATCGGGTGAGAACGCCACTGCGCCGGATACATTACTCACGATCTGCCGCGAAGCACCTCCCAGCGCTGGCACGCCATACACATTCAAATTGTTCCCGTTGGCCGGGTCATCGTGGGTGTAGTACAGATAGTTGCCGTCCGGTGTAAACGTGGCGCCCGTGCCAAAGAACCCAGCCTGCGGCGGCACGACCGTGACCTCGCTGTCTGTGGCAACCTGCTTGACCCGCAGGCTGCGTTCGCCTTCGTGTCTTCCATACGCCACTAATCTGCCGTCTTCCGAGATGCTGGCAAAATTCACGACCTGTCCATGTTCAGTCAGAGGGCGAATGCTGATGTTGCGGGTGTCAATTGCCGGCGCGTTTTTGTTCAGCAGTTTGTAAGCGCCGAACGCGGCAGCGATCGCCAGGACCATCAACACCGCTGCCGCTCCGATGAGCTTGCCCTTATGCCGCTGCGCCTCGGCGATCAGCACGGAACTGGATGATGCCGAGGCAGAGGACAGAGCGGCTGGGCTCGCAATTCCGGACACCGACGATCCTGGTTGAACCGAAGCCGAAGGGCTATGCACCGCTGACTCTGTGGTCACCCTGCCGGATTCCGTCTCCCGCTTCAGCCGCTTCAGGTCCGCCCGCATTTCCGCGGCAACCTGATAACGCAGATCGCGATCCTTTTCCAGCGCCTTGTTGACGATGTCTTCCAGCTTGGGCGGAAGGTCAGGGTTCAGCCGCAAGGGAGGCAGCGGAGCACGGTTCATGATCCCGTCGAAGATCACCCCAGTACTCTCGCCACGGAACGGCAACGTCCCCGTTGCCATCTCGTAGAGGACGGCACCGAACGAAAACAGGTCCGTGCGTGCGTCTAATTCCTTGGCGCGGACTTGCTCCGGCGACATGTAGGCGATAGTTCCCACTGCCGTTCCCGGACTGGTCAGATGCTGCTCCTCGATCGTGCCGGTAAGTGTGTTGGCCGCGGCAATCTGGCTCGAAGAACTGGTCGTGCCGGTGACTTTGGCCAAACCGAAGTCCAGAATCTTGGCATGTCCGCGCTTGGTTACGAAGACGTTTGCAGGTTTGATGTCGCGGTGGACAATGCCTTCTGTGTGTGCCGCGTCAAGCGCATCGGCCATTTCAATGGCGAGCGATAGAATGAGTTCCGTCTCCATCGGACGGCCCGCAATCCGGTGCATCAGCGTGACGCCGTCCAGAAACTCCATCGCGATAAAAGTTTGTTCATGCTGGTCGTCAATCTCGTAGATCGTGCAGATGTTTGGATGGTTCAGGGCGGATGCGGCCTGGGCTTCACGTTGAAAGCGGGCTAGGGCTTGCGCATCTTTAGAAATTTCATCCGGCAGGAACTTTAAGGCAACAAAACGGTGTAGCTTTACGTCCTCGGCCTTATAGACCACACCCATGCCACCGCCGCCCAGCTTCTCCACGACGCGGTAGTGCGAGATGGTTTGGCCGATCACTAGGAGATCCCAAGTCCTCGGGTTGTTTCATCTTACGAACGCGGCATCCGCCAGTCAACGAATGACGGCTCCTGGCGCGGGCCCCTCGAACCCGAAGCCCTTCGCGCAACTGGGTAGTCGAAACGATAACTCCTGGATTGTCGGCAACCCGGAAGTTATCTCACCTGTCCAATGCCACGAACTGTGTAAGGTAAGTCGTGTTTTCTGGGTCTCCTGACAAACGCTCAGCCGAGTTCGCCCGTTTCCAAACGTTCGGAAGCGATTGTGCGCCGACCTTACGACACAGCGCGATCATCTTCTACACGCGAACACAGGGTCACAGCAATCAGCATGGCATGGGTGAGGGCATCCTGGGGTAGGACCGTTGCGAGGGGACGAGCATTCCTAATTTCTTCGGTGGTGGGCGGCGTGAGCTCAATGATGTAGTCCGTCCCCATGTCCTCATTTGAACGGACCAAGTTCAGGAACTCGTTTTTCTCCTCGGGAGACGAAAAGGAAAATAGAAGCTCGTAAGCGCTCGCGTCAGGATCGCCGAGGAGTGCCAGCGAGCGTGTGTTCGTGAGATTTGCATAACCGACGAGGTATCCGATTATGTC
>Ga0209415_10018310_pt1 | contig 11057 bp, 10 predicted proteins | sample PeaSoiSIISIP2007_FD_187696 | JGI IMG/M metagenome (GOLD analysis project Ga0209415, IMG submission 187696) | Peat soil microbial communities from Weissenstadt, Germany - SII-SIP-2007 (SPAdes) (version 2) | ecosystem: Environmental > Terrestrial > Soil > Wetlands > Peat | place: Germany...
CCGACCGCGTCGATCTCGTCCATGAAGATGATGCAGGGGCTGTTCTGCTTGGCCTGCTCGAACAGGTCACGCACGCGGGAGGCGCCGACGCCGACGAACATCTCGACGAAGTCCGAGCCGGAGATCGAGAAGAACGGCACGCCCGCCTCGCCGGCGACCGCGCGCGCGAGCAGCGTCTTGCCGGTCCCTGGCGGGCCGTAGAGCAGCACGCCGGTGGGGATCCTCGCGCCGAGCGCCTGGAACTTCTTGGGGTTCTCGAGGAATTCCTTGATCTCGTGGAGCTCCTCCACGGCCTCGTCCACGCCGGCGACGTCGCGGAAGGTGATCTTGGGCGAATCGGCGGACATGCGCTTGGCGCGCGACTTGCCGAACGACATCACTTTCGAGCCACCGCCCTGGACCTGGTTCATGAGGAAGATCCAGAACCCGAAGAACAGGACGAACGGGATGATGTAGGTGAGCAGGCTCAGCAGCGCGCTGCTCTTTTCCGATTCGATGTTGAACGCGACCCCGTCTTTTTCCAGCTCGCCGATCAGCTGGGGGGACGCCTGTTCGATGAAGCCGATTTCGTAGCTTTCTTTGTTCTTCAGCTTGACTTCGAGTGCTTTGCCCTTGTTCTTGAACTCGACCGACTGCACTTCGCGGTTGGGCAGCTCGGTGCCGACCAGCGTCTGGTAGCTGTGCGAACGGTGGTTGGACGGGCCGGGATTGACGAGTTTGACGGCCAGGAACGCCAACACCACGACGATGAGGATCGGGAACGCGGCGCTCTTGAAGAAACGGCTCATGGCGTGATCCTGAGGGTTCTGGCACCGGCTGAGGTCGTGGTCACCGGTCCACTAGCGTACCAGGTAGCCCCCCGATTTCCCGCCAGTTGCGGCCGCCCGGCGCGCCCCGCGAGGGCCCCGGGCTAGCTCTCCAGCACGGCCACGAAGGGCAGGTTGCGGTGACGCTCGGCGTAGTCGAGGCCGTAGCCCACGACGAAGCGGTCGGGGATCTCGAAGCCGACATAGCGGGTCGGTAGGTCCACCTTGCGCCGCGCGGGCTTGGTCAGCAGCGCGCACACCTCCAGCGAGCGGGGGTTGCGCGAGCCGAGGTTGCGCATCAGGTACTGCAGCGTGAGCCCGGAGTCGACGATGTCCTCCACGATCAGCACGTCGCGCCCTTCGATCGCCACGTCGAGGTCCTTGAGGATGCGAACCACCCCCGAGGAGTCCGTGGCCGAGCCGTAGGAGGCGACCGCCATGAAGTCCACCTCGACGGGCACGTCGATGAAGCGCATCAGGTCGCTGAGGAAGAAGACGGCGCCCTTGAGCACTCCCACGAGCAGCAGCGCCCGCGGCGGATCGGGCGGTTGGGGGCGATAGTCGTGCGAGATCTCCCGGCCGAGCTCGCCGACCCGTCGCTGGAGGTCCTCGGCGCTGACGAGCACCTCGCCCAGCTCGGGCCGATGTGAGGCGCGCACGGTGGCCACGTGCGGCAGTCTAGCCTTCCCCGCTCGGCGGGCCCTGCGCGCGGGGCGGCAGGAGCACCATGCTGAGCGAACCGTCAGCGATCACGGCGCCCGCGCGGCCGCCGACGTGGAGCTCGGCCCGTCCGCCGCGACGCCCGAGCGTGACGATCTCGCCGACGCGCTCGCCGGCCTGGGGCACGTAGGCGCCCGTCGCCTGCTCGGCCAGGCGCACGACGACCAGGCGGGCGAGCGCGGGCGGCAGCTCGGCCAGGCGTGCGATCGTGATCGCCTGCGTGCCCGCGAGCTCGGCCGCCACGAGCGCGTCGAGCAGCTCGGTCTCCTCGCGCAGCAGCAGCGCGGTGCGCAGCACGTTGGCCTCGGCCGCGGGGTGGACCGCGCGCAGCGCGGGCAGCAGGCCGTGGCGCACGCGCGTGCGCGCGTAGCGCTCGTCGAGGTTGCTCGCGTCCTCGCGCCAGCGCAGGCCGCGCTCGCTGCAGTAGGCGGCCGTCTGCTCGCGGGTGACGCCGAGCAGCGGCCGCAGCAGCCGTCCTTCGCGCGGGGCCATACCAAGCAGCGCGCGCCGTCCGGGCGAGGCGGCCAGGCGGTAGAGGATCGTCTCCACCTGGTCGCTGGAGGTGTGCCCTGTGGCGATCAGCGCGCCCTCGGCCGCGGCCAGCCGCTCGGCCGCCCGGTAGCGCACCTCGCGGGCCCACGCCTGCAGGTTGCCCGCCCCCGGGGCGGGCGCATCGGCGTCCGCGCGCTGGGCGCCGAGGACCTCGAGCGCCACCCCCAGGCCGTCGCACAGCGCCGCGCAGTGGTGCGCGTCGGCGTCCGCCTCCGCGCGCAGACCGTAGTTGACGTGCAGCGCGAGCACCGCCTGGCTGCCGCGCAGCGCGACGAGCACGTCGAGCAGGCACGTCGAGTCGCGCCCGCCGGAGACCATCGCGACGATGCGCTCGCGACCGTCCAGCAGGCGGCTGTCACGGACCGCCTGCAGGACCTGCTCGGCGAGCATGCCTCAGCCGGTCCGGGCGGTGGCCAGGAACAGCTCGGTCGGCTCGGAGAAGCCCTTCAGCCGCACCTCGCCGATGCGATCGAACTGCACGCCGTCGAGGCCGTCGGCGACGTCCACGACCGGGCGCGTGACGAGCACCTCGCCGCCGCCGGCGCGGGCCACAACGCGCGCTGCCTGGTTGACCTCGCGTCCGAAGTAGTCGCCGTCGCGGTAGATCGCGTCGCCGTAGTGGATGCCGATCCTCGGCGGCGGCTCGCTGCCGTCGACGCCCTCCTGCAGCCGCACCGCCCACTCGGTCAGCGCGACGGGGTCCGAGCCGACGACCATCACCTCGTCGCCGAGCGTCTTGATCACGCGCGCGTCCACCGGCAGGTTTCGCGCGACGGCCTCGGTGAACCGCTCGACGGTGGTGACCGCGACCTCGTCGCCACGCTCAACGGTCAGGCGCGCGAAGCCGGCCAGGTCGGCGAACGCGATCGCCACGCGCAGGCGCCCCTGCTCGAGCGTGTCCTCGCCGATGTCGGCCTCCATGTGCCCGATCATGTCCTGCTCGACGAAGTGGGCCAGCAGCCGGCCGTGCAGGTAGTTCATGAACGGCGACGCGAACGGCAGTACCGCGCGCGTGAGGCCCTCCATCTCCTCCGCGATCTCCAGGCTCGGCACCCCGGCCCGCATCAGCGGCTCGTGCACGTAGAGATGAATCAGGCGCACCTCCGCGTCGGCGATCTGGGCGAGCACCTGCCCGTAGACGCGCATCAGCTGCAGGTACGCCGGCAGCGGGAATCCCGCGTCGAGCACGGCCGCCGCGTAGCGCATCATCTGCACGTCCTCGTCGGTGATCGCCTCCAGCGACAGCGGCCCGAGCCCCATCGTGGCGAAGATCCGCTTGATCAGCTCCGCGTCCAGCCCCGTCTCCGCGGCAGCCTCCTCGAGGCTGTGACCGCCCTCGTGGTTGGTCAGCAGGTTCTCGATCGGGCCGATCGCGAGCTGGCCGCTGTCGCTGGCGTGCTTGATCTGCTCGAGCGTGTGACCGCGCGAGCGCAGCCGCGCGACGACCCTCACGTAGGCCAGCGCAGCCGGCGTCCAGCGTCCTTCGTAGCCCGGAACCAGCCCTATCTTCACCCAGCGCCTGACGGTGGCCGGGGAGACGCCCGCGCGCTCGGCCACCTGGGCGAGCGTCAGCTCGCCCGCGCCGGATACTCGATCGTCTGCGGGGGTCACTCAGGCACGCGGCGCGATCGGCGTTCCCATAGTCATGAGTCTAAAGTCGCGGGCGGTGTCTCAGCGCGACCCGGTCCACCTGCGCCCGACCGCGCCGCTCGGCGAGCGCGTGCTGCTGCCCGGCGACCCCGGCCGCGCGCTCGCGCTGGCCCAGACGCTGCTGCGCGAGCCGCGCATGTTCAACCACCACCGCGGCCTGTGGGGCTACACCGGCGAGGCGCCCGACGGCGAGCCGCTCACGATCCAGGCCACCGGCATGGGCGGTCCCTCGGCGGCGATCGTGCTCACCGAGCTGATCGCCCTGGGGGCGCGCCGCGCGGTGCGGGTGGGGACCTGCGGGGCGCTCGCCGCCGGGCTCGCGCTCGGCGAGCTGGTGCTGGCGAGCGAGGCGATCTGCGCGGACGGCACCTCGCGCGCGCTCGGCGCCGGCGAGCGGATCGCGGCCGACCGCTCGCTGACCGACGCGCTCGCCGACCACGCGCCGGGGGCGCACCGCGGTGCGATCGTGAGCGTGGACCTCTTCTACGAGAACGGCCGCCCCGGTCAGGGACACCAGGCGCTCGCGGTCGAGATGGAGGCCGCGGCGCTGTTCGCCGTGGGCAGCGCCGCGCAGGTGCCCGTGGCATGCGTGCTCGCGGTGTCGGACACCTTCGACGCCGGCGGGGCCCGTCACCGCATCGACGACCACGCGCTGCTCGCCGCCGCCGAGCGCATGGGCGCAGCGGCGATCGCGGCGCTCTCTCCCTGAGCGCCGAGCGCGGGCGCGCCCCCGTCGCGCCCGCTCAGACGGCGGGCGGCTTGGCGGACGCCGATCCGGCCTTGCGCGCGGCGGCGCGGGGTTTGCGCGCCGCGGCTTTGCCCGCGCTCGCGCGCGCGGCGCGGCCGGTGAGCGCCTGCTCGACGCTGTCGGTGAGCGCCCTCAGCTGGGACTCGATCGCCGACAGGCGCGCCTCCACGCCGCTCGGGGAGAGCGCGCGATCGAGGCGGTCGAGGCCGTCCTCGATGCCCTCCAGCCGGTGCGAGACCGAGCGCAGCCTGCGGGTGAGGCGTTCGATGTCGGCGGCCGAGGGGATGTTGAGCGCTCCCATCGCCACCTCCTGAGCCTGCGAGGCCTTCTCGCGCGCGTCGAACGCGCGGCCGATCGCCCCTGTGAGCAGCGGGTTTTCGAGCAGCTCCGAGAGCGCCTTGCCGAGGCGATCCTCGGTGTTGTTGCCCAGACGATCGCGCAGGCTCTTCGCGACGTTGCTCGGATCGGACATCCTTGGCTCCCTGGTGGTCGGTTCGGATGGCCGGCGGCCCTCTCCAGTGGTCGGGACCGGCAGCCTGGAGGAAGGATACGGTGCGCTTGTGGCCGCGCGCCTGTTCGTCTTCATCCAGCTCGAGTTCCCGTGGGCGCTCGGGCCGTCCGATGGTCGCTACCTGCTGCGCGCGGGGCCCGACGCGGAGCCTGAGCGGGTGGTCGTGCTGGGGACGCTCGGCGCGCCCCGGCTGCCGTTCGGGCGCCACACGGGATCGCGTCCGGCGCCCGTGTCGCTGCGCGAGCGCTGGGGCGGCCGCGGCGCCGGGCGGGCCGCCGCACCGGACCCGGCGCCGGTGAGCACCACGCGCGCCACGATCGTGGACCCGGTGTCGCTGTCTGCCGAGAGCCAGGCCCGCGCCTGGCTGGAGGAGCTCGACCGCGAGCGCGAGGTGCTCGCGGCCACGGCCGTGGTCAACCGCGTGCTGCACTCGCATCGCATCGCCGCGGCCGACCCCTACCTGCACGAGGTCTCGCCCGCGCAGGCGCTCGTCATCAGGGCGGGCTGGGGCGAAGGCGAGCAGGTGGCCGACGGCGCGTGGCTGCACGCGCGCGAGCTGCCCTGGCGAGACGACGTGCCCTGGCGGGGCGGCGGCGACACGCCCGGGCGCTGGCGCCGCGGCGGCAGGGATCGCGCGGCCGCGCTGCGCCCGCAGGAGCGCCTGGCCGCTCTGCTCGGCGGGCGCACCACCACGCTGCTCTGCGAGGAGCTCGCGCTGCGGGCCCGGCTCGACCTCGACCAGGGCAGGCTCGCGCACGCCGCGATCGGGCTGGAGGACGCGTTCGCCGCGGCGATCGCCGAGCTCGAGGCCGAGGGTCGCCAGGCGCTGGCGATCCGGGTGGCCGAGCTGCGCAAGCTGCAGCCGCAGGTGGTCGAGCAGGCGCGGGCGGCTTTGGCGGGAAGCGAGGGGGAGCCCGACGCGGACGCGCTCGATCACGCCCTCGGCCGCCTGGAAGCGGCGCTGCGCGCGCGCACCGCAAGTGGGTTTAACCTGAGCTGACATGGTCGAGCCGACGACAACGGCGGTGGGGACGTGGAGCGGCGGTCGCTTCATGCATTTCGGCGAGCCGCTCGCCGACGAGCGCCTGATCGGGCTGCTTCGCCCGGGCGAGGGGATCGACACGGTGATCACCGCCGACGTCTACGGCGCCGGCGAGGCGGAGGAGATGCTCGGCCGCGCGCTCGCCGGGGTCGATCGCGACGGCTACTGCCTGGTGGGCGCGATCGGCCACGACTTCTACGAGGGCCGGCGCGACGGGGCGAAGGGCTTTCCGCGCTTCACCGACCCCGCGCTGCGTGGCGAGGGCGCCTACGGCGACTACATCCGCAGCGCCACCGAGCGCAGCCTGCAGCGCTGCGGCGTCGAGCACTTCGACCTGCTGCTGCTGCACAACCCCGATCACATCGGCTACTCCAGCACGGCCGTCTGGGAAGGGATGGAGGCGGTGCGCGAGGCCGGGCTCACGCGCCGCCTGGGTGTCGCGCCGGGACCCGCCAACGGCTTCACGCTCGACCTGATCGGGTGTCTGGAGCGCTTCGGCGCGCAGATCGACTGGGCGATGATCATCCTCAACCCGCTCGAGCCCTGGCCGGGCGAGCTCGCGCTGGGGGCCGCGGCGGACAACGAGGTGAGCGTGATCACCCGCGTCGTGGACTACGGCGGCATCTTCCACGACGACGTGCGCCCCGGGCACCGCTTCGCCGACTACGACCACCGCAAGTTCCGTCCCGCCGGCTGGGTACAGGCCGGCCGCGAGCGGCTCGAGCTGATGCGCCCCTACGCCGAGCGCCATGGCCTGACGATGCTGCAGCTCGCGTGCGCGTGGAACCTCGCCCACCGCTCGGTGGGCTGCGTGGCGCCGACGCTGATCCAGGAGAGCGGAGCCGATGCGCGCCCGGTCGAGGACAAGCGCGCCGAGCTCGCCGCGGTGCGCGCCGAGTGGTCGGCTGACGCGGGCCAGGCGCTGCTCAGCCCGCAGGAGGTGCGCGAGCTGCGGGCGCTCGGCGACAACACCGGCTGCATGGCGCTGAAGGGCGCGAGCAGCGAACACGAGGGTCCGCCGCGCCCGGACCGCTGGCAGCTCGACGAGGACCTGCTCGCGGTCGCCGGGCGCTGGGGCATCGACCCCGTGCGCGATCTCGTGCCGCAAGAGCTTGCGGGCGCAAGCGACCAGTAAGGGGGTAGGCGTGGGCATCGACGTGGACGCTTTCAAGGACGGTCAGCGGCAGGTGTGGTCGGCGGGCGACTACCCGGACGTGGCCCGCACGATCGAGGAGGTCGCGCACGTGGTCGTGGAGCGCTCCGGCGCGGGGCCGAGCATGGAGATGCTGGACGTGGCCACCGGCAGCGGCAACGTGGCGATACCGGCTGCGGCGAGCGGCGCCAGCGTGACCGCCCTGGACCTCACGCCGAAGCTGCTCGAGGTCGCCGCAGCCCGTGCGGCGGAGGCGGGCGTGGAGGTGCGCTGGGTGGAGGGCGACGCCGAGGCGCTCCCCTTCGCGGATGCGTCCTTCGACCGCGTGACCTCGTGCTTCGGCGTGATCTTCGCGCCGCGTCACCGGGTGTCGGCGGCGGAGCTCGTGCGGGTCGCGCGGCCGGGGGCGCGGATCGTGGTGACGGGCTGGACGCCGGGCGGGCTGACCGGTCAGTTCTTCAAGACCACGGCCGCGTACATGCCGCCGCCCCCGCCCGAGCTGGAAACGCCGCTGCAGTGGGGCGAAGAGGAGCACGTGCGCTCGCTGTTTCAGGACAGCGGCGCGAGCGTGTCCTTCCAGCGGCGCACCGTGACCTTCGCGCACGACTCGCCGGAGAGCTGGTTCGAGTTCCAGGAGCGCACGCTCGGCCCGATGGTGCTCGCCAAGGCGGCGCTCGAGCCGCAGGGGCGTTGGGCGGAGCTGCGGGCGGAGATGATCGCCTTCTACAGCGAGCACAACGAGGCCGAGGACGGCACCTTCCGCGCGCCCGCCGAGTACCTGCTGTCCGTGGCGGAGCTGCCCGGCTGAGCCCCAGCCGTCGCCGGGTTAGGCGGCTCGTGCAGGAGACCGGCCACACGCCCGCGATCAACCAGGTCGAGCTGCACCCCTACTTCCAGCAGGCGGAGCTGCGACGCCAGCATCGCGACCTCGGCATTCGACTTCGGCTTGAGCGAGTTCGAGATGCAGGCGATCGAGGATCTCGACGCGCGCCGGCGCATCGGCCCGGACCCGGACACGTTCATCCGGCCCTAGCGCCGAGCACCTCGGCGAGCGCGCCCAGCTCGGCGACCACGTCGCCGCCCAGGCGCACCGCGGCGAGCTCGTCCAGCGGCGTGGGGCCCTGGGTGATGATCGCGACCGCGCCGCGCGCCTGGTGGGTGAGCAGCGGCAGCCCGGCCACCGGATGCACCTCGAGGGAGGAGCCGATGCACAGCAGCACCTGCGCACGCTCGCACAGCTCGCGCGCACGGCCGAGCGCGTCCGCGCTCAGGAGCTCGCCGAACAGCACCACGTCAGGCTTCAGCGGACCGCCGCAGGCGCGGCAGCGGGGCACCCCGAGCGGGTCCTCGCGGATGCGCGCCCGCGCCTGCGCGAGCGGGGCGACCTCGCCGCAGTCCGGGCAGGAGCAGCTGGCGATGCTGCCGTGCACCTCGACGAGCGTCTCGGTGCCGGCCTTGCGGTGGAGCATGTCCACGTTCTGGGTGATCACGCCGTCGAGCAGGCCCAGGCGCTCCATCGCCACGAGCGCACGGTGGGCGCCGTTGGGCTGCTTGCCGCCGAGCATCGCGAAGCGCTCGCCGTAGAAGCGCCAGAAGCGCGCAGGGTCGCGCCGGAAGGCGTCGATGTGCGCGACCTCCATCGGATCGACCTTCTCCCACAGCCCGGTCCCAGGCGAGCGGAAGTCGGGGATGCCCGACGGCACGGAGATGCCCGCGCCAGTGAGCGCGACGACCGAGCTCGCCCCGCGCACGAGCTCAGCCAGGCGCTCGACCTCGCGCGAGTGCCCGAGCGGCTCCTGCCCGCGCGCCACCGCGGCGTCCGGCGGGCGCAGCACGCGCTCGGCTCCGGCCACCGGCGCTCAGCTCCCCTGGAAGCGCGGGGCGCGTTTGCCGAGGAAGGCCGCGATGCCCTCCTTCGCATCGGCGCTGGCGAACACCTCGGCGAACGAGCGCTTCTCTGCGGCGATCCCCGCGTCGAGGTCGCCGGCGCCGGAGATGCGCTTGATCTGCGCGAGCGCCAGCGGCGCCTGGCCGGCGAGCTTGCGCGCCCACAGCATCGCCGTGTCGAGCAACTCGTGATCTTCGACGATGCGGTTGACGAGGCCGAGCTCGAAGGCTTCCTCGGCGAGCAGCGGATCGCCCACGAGGTTCATCTCGAGCGCCTTGTTGGTCCCCACCAGCCGCGGCAGGCGCTGGGTGCCGCCGAAGCCAGGGATGATCCCCAGCTTGATCTCCGGCTGGCCGAACGTGGCCGAGCGGGCTGCGATGCGCACGTCGCAGGCCATCGCCAGCTCGCAGCCGCCGCCGAAGGCGAGCCCGTTGACGGCTGCGACGGTCACGATCCCGTCCGCTTCGAGCTCGCGGAAGAGCGCGTGCGCGCCGTCGATCAGCGCCGCGCCGGAGGCCTCGTCCATCGTCGTGAACGCCTTGATGTCCGCCCCTGCGCAGAACAGGAAGGGGTTGGAGGAGGCGATCACCAGCGCTCGTACGGGCGGCTGGGATGCGCTCTTGACGTGGGCCCAGACCTTCTCGAGGTCCGCCACGACCTGCGGCGAGATCGAGTTCATCTGGCCGTTGGCCAGCCACGCGATCGCGACCCCGTCCTCGACGCTCTGGAGTTTGACGACCTCGGCCGGCTGCTCGGCATCTGGCTGCGGGTAGGGATAGAAGCCCTGGCCGCTCTTCTGCCCGAGGCGGCCCTGGGCGACGAGGCGGCGCAGGATGGTCGGCGGCGCGAAGCGCTCGCCGTGGCGCTCCTGGGCGTTCTCCATGCGCTCCAGCACGCTGTCGAGGCCTTCGCTGTCGGCCTTCATGAACGGCGGCATCAGGCCGCGCCGGGGGTCCAGGCCCGCGCCGGCCATCATCCCGAAGTCGATGTCGCGGTGGGTGGCCACCCCCTCCTCGAGCACCAGGCAGGCCTCCAGGAAGGTCTTCAGCGAGAGCAGCTCCACGAGCTCAGCCACGTCGGGATCTCCCTCGCCGGGGATGTTGGGCTCGCCCTGGGGGTCGTAGAAGCCGTCGCCGCCGGTCTTCGCGCCGAGCCTGCCGTCGGCGACGAGCTTCTGCATGCCCTTGGGCACGTAGAAGCGTTCCTCGCCGTAGGACTCCACCAGGTGCTCGGCCACGTGCAGCACCGTGTCCAGGCCCAGCAGGTTGACGAGGTGGTAGGGGCCGACCGGCACCACGCCCGCCGCGCCCACGCCCTCGTCGATCTTCTTGATCGAGAGGCCCTGCTCCTCCTGCGCGCGCCAGACCTCCGCGATCCCCGAGTTGAGGATGCGGTTGACCACGAAGCCGGGCACCTCCGCGCACGTGATCGGCTGCTTGCGGATCGCCTGGGCGAACGTGAGCGCGACGCTGACCGTCTCAGCGGAGGTGTCCTCGCCCTCCACGATCTCGATCAGCGGCATGATCGACGCGGGATAGAAGTAGTGGAAGCCGATCACCTTGTCCGGTCGCAGCGTCGCTTCGCCCATCTCGGTGATCGACAGCGAGGAGGTGTTCGATGCAAGGATCGCGTGGCCCGGGGTGGACGCGTCGAGCTCCGCGAGGACCGCCTGCTTGACCTCCATCCGCTCGGGCACGGCCTCGACCACGAAGTCCACCTGGCCGAAGTCCTCGTAGGTGGTAGTGCCGCTGATGCGTCCCACGATCTCCGCGATCTGCGCCTCGGCCTGCTCGGCGGTGATCTTGCCCTTCTCGGCGAGCTTGCCGATCTGCCCGCGGGTGACGCTGGTGGCCTCCTGCAACCCAGCCTGCACGAGCGCGTCGTCGATGTCCTTCAACACGACGGGGATGCCCGCGGCGGCGATCGTCTGGGCGATCTGGCCGCCCATCGTCCCGGCGCCCACGACGGCGGCTTTGAACACGAACAT
>Ga0209415_10018311_pt1 | contig 11056 bp, 8 predicted proteins | sample PeaSoiSIISIP2007_FD_187696 | JGI IMG/M metagenome (GOLD analysis project Ga0209415, IMG submission 187696) | Peat soil microbial communities from Weissenstadt, Germany - SII-SIP-2007 (SPAdes) (version 2) | ecosystem: Environmental > Terrestrial > Soil > Wetlands > Peat | place: Germany...
AACTGGTCGGCTTAGGCGGAGGTTTTTCGTGAGGCAACGAATCGACCTTGCCGGAGGTATTGACGTGAGGCAACAGGGCGGGCCCGCGGGGGCCACGGCCTCAGCGGCGCGCCGGCGCCTCGTCCTCTTCGTCCTGGTCCTCGTCGTCGCCGTCGACCACCGCCGGCTGACGTCCCGACATCGACGGGAACGACGTCACCACGATCACGAAGAGCAGGAAGGTGTCGATGTGCACCGAGGTGCACCACAGGCAGATGGCCTTGATGACGAACAGCTCGGAGACGAGGAGGTAGATGACGAAGCCGAGCCCGCCCACCACCATGGCCAGGCGCACCCACGCCAGCCACGCCAGCGGGCTGCGCCACAGCGGCGGGAAGTTGATGACCAGCATGGCCGTGAAGAAGGCCAGTCCGAGCACGGCCACGGGGATGTGCAGCAGGTACGACTCCGGACTGGTCGTGACCTTCTGGCAGTCGATGAAGCCCCTCGCCGGGCAGATGAGCGGCGTGCCCGAGAAGTGCTCGACGGTCAGGTAGATCGAGATCCCGAAGCCGATGAGCGACAGCAACCAGGCGAGGATCGGCCGCCACCGTCCCACCGCCGGGACGCCGTCGTAGTCGTCGTAGCCGTAGTCGGCGTCGTCCTCCACGTCGACGTCGACGTCGGTGTGCGTGGCGGACTTCTTGCCGGCCTGCTTCTCGGCCTGGGTGCGAACGTCGGACACGGCTGCGTCCTCCTTGGTTCGGCGCCGCGGTGGCTAGCTGCGACCCCGTGCTCTGGCTTCGGTGCTGCGTCCGGGCGGGCTCAGCTCAGCTTCAACGCCGCCGCGGCCTTCTTCGTGCCGGGCGCCGAGCACCACATGGTGGGTTGCTGGTGGGTGAGGGAGCACACGGCCGCCGTCAGGTAGTTGGCCGTGCCCACGATGCTCTGGGTGACGGGGTCGTGGGGATTGGACAGCCTGGATGCCACCTCGGTCTGCACCAGGCCCTGCAGCACCGTGGGGTCGTAGCTCGGGCCGAGGACGACCACCTTGTTGCCGAAGTCCACGAACGGGAAGCCCTCGGACTGGCCGAGCTTCGACGAGTACGTCGCCCACAACGCCGACTGGGTGGAGTTGAGGGGCTCCAGGGTGGTCCGCGTCCCCGGGCCGTGCGCGTCGTTGCTCACGTTCTCGACGTGCTCGAACACGAGGGAGGGGCTGGTGTAGCCGGCGCCGTGGAACGAGAACGTGGGCGTCTGCGGGTCGGTGTCCCACGGGGACGACGTCGTCTCCTGCAGGTTCGAGAACGTGCCGAAGCGCGACAGCGCCATGACGATGGCCCAGCGCTCGGCCGCGCAGTAGGGGCAGTACTCGGCGCCGATGTAGAGCACCGCCGGGTGGCCGCCCGAGGTGAGCGGCGGCTGGCCGTTGAACACCGTGGGTGCGATCACCGAGGAGGGCAGCCCCACCGTGGCCGCCTCCGACGGGGTGACGCCGGTGACCTCGGCCAGGACGGACGCCTTCGCCGGCGTGTCCACCGGGCCCACGAGCGTCCCCGTGGGGGTGGAGGACCCGCCCAGGATCTTCACCAGCACCAGGGCCACGACCACCACCACGACGACGGCCACGGAAGCGAAGGCCAGGGTGGAAGGGGAGAACCGTCGCGGCGGGGCGGCGGTGATCGTCTTCCCGGGCCGGGCCCCGGCCTTGCCGTTCGCCCCGGCGCTGCGTCCCTTGGGCGGCGGCTTGCCCCCCGGACGCGGGGGCGTCTTGGTCCCCGGTCGGGGGGGCGCCTTGGCGGCGCTGCGGGTGGGGGGCTTGGCGGCCTGACGCGGCGGCGCCTTCGCCCCGGAGCGTGCCCCGGGGGGCCTCCCCCCGACGCCCGGCGTCGGCGGCTGCGCGGACTTGCGAGCGCCGGAGGACCCGGACCCCTTGCCGCTGCCTGGCTGTACCACGCTCATCGATGCGTCCCTTTCTTCGCCCCCGGAGGAACCGGTCAATGGTGCCCCATGACACCACCGATGTGGGCGCGGCGGCCCGAGGGAGCCGGGTGCTCGGGGGTTCGGTGTGCCCCGCCGGTCGCGACGCGCGGGGCTGTGACAGGAGGAGTCAGCCGTTTCCGCGCTCGGCTCTGCGGGCGCCCATGCGGTGGCGGCCCCCTGCGGGGTACATGCGGGCGAGGTGGTTCCACGCGCACTGCGGGCACACCTCCACCACGTAGCAGGCGACTTCGTCGGAGCGCCGGCACAGCCGGGCCAGCTCGGCCGGCGACGACGGGCACCGTCCGTTGGGCGGCAGCCGGGGCCCGAACACGTAGGTCACGTGCACGACGGGGGTGGTCTCGCAGATCGGGCAGTCCTCGGGCAGCGCCACCCCGATGTTGCGCGCGGCGCGCAGGAGCTCGGGATGGGCGTCGCACACGTCGAGGCGCGACAGGCGTCCCTTGCGGAACTCGCTGACCACGGCGTTGCGCGCCAAGCGGTACTCCACCCGGCTGCCCGAGGGCGTCACCGGGACTCCGCGCAAGGCCGTCGGCCCGAAGCTCATCGCCCACCAGGGTACCGTCGCCGCCCCCGGGAGCACCCGAGTTTTCTGCGGCACGGACCGGCGCGGCCCCGAGGCCGCGCCGATCGGTGGCGCGCCCCCGCGCCGGAGCGGGCGCAGGGGACTGGACGTCGGCCTCCGGCGGCACGCGGGCAGGGGGCAGGCGACCGAATCCCGGGCGGCACCCCGGGCCCGGATCCCCGGCTTGCACACCCGTCGCTATATCGATACGATACATCATGCCGATGTATCTCCCTTGCCCAACACCGAACACGCCCGCCCCTGAGGGCACCTAGATGCTCGAGCTCGCCATCCTGGGCCTGCTCGAAGGGCAGGAGATGCACGGCTACGAGATCCGTCGCCGGCTGCGCGACGAGCTCGGCCTGTTCTCGAACGTGTCCTTCGGGTCGCTGTACCCCGCCCTGTCGCGCCTCGAGCGTGCCGGCGCGGTCATCGCCGTCGAGGAGACGGGACGCCACCAGGACCTCGTGCCCATGACCGGCTCGCTGAGCGGTGAGCGCGCCGCCTTCCGGGCCAGGCGGTCGAGCGCCCGGCTCGGCGGGCGAGCCCGGAAGGTCTACCGGATCACCCCCGAGGGCCAGCGGCAGTTCGCCGACCTGCTCGACAACGAGCGGGCGGCCGGGGCCGACGACGCCCGCAGCTTCGGGCTGCGCCTGGCCTTCGCCCGCTACCTGCCCCCGCACGCCCGGATCCGGCTCCTCGAGCGGCGCCGGGCCCAGGTGTCCCAGCGCCTGGCGGCCGCCCGGGCGGCGTCGGCCGAGGACCGCCTCGACCCCTACACGCGCTCGCTCATGGAGCACACCGCCGACTGCGCCGAGCGGGACATCTCCTGGCTCGACCGCCTCATCGAGGCCGAGCACGCCGAGCGCTGGCGCGAGGGCGCGCCCCGCGGGACGGCCGGCCAGTGGCCGGCCACAGCTTCGACGATCTATACGGAGGGAGAAACGTGATGCGTACGGTTCGAGTGGCCATAGCGGGCGTGGGCAACTGCGCCAGCTCCCTGGTCCAGGGCGTGGAGTACTACCGCCAGGCCGACCCCGAGGACAGCGTGCCGGGGCTGATGCACGTCAAGCTCGGCGACTACCACGTGGGTGACGTCACGTTCGTCGCCGCCTTCGACGTCGACGCCGCCAAGGTGGGCGTCGACCTGTCCAAGGCCATCCTGGCCGGGCACAACAACACCGTCCGCTTCGCCCAGGTGGGGCACCTCGACGTTGCCGTCCAGCGCGCCCCCACCCTCGACGGGTTCGGGTCCTTCTACCGCAGCGTCGCCGAGGAGTCCCCCGCCGAACCGGTCGACGTGGCTGAGGCGCTGCGCGCCGCGCGCGCCGACGTGCTCGTGAGCTACCTGCCGGTGGGTTCCGAGGAGGCCCAGCGCTACTACGCCCAGGCGTGCCTGGACGCCGGCGTCGCTTTCGTGAATGCCATCCCCGTCTTCATCGCCAGCGACCCGACATGGGCCCGCAAGTTCCGCGACGCCAAGCTCCCCATCGTGGGGGACGACATCAAGAGCCAGGTGGGGGCCACGATCGTCCACCGCGTCCTCACCCGGCTGTTCGAGGACCGGGGCCTGGCCCTCGACCGGACCTACCAGCTCAACTTCGGCGGCAACATGGACTTCATGAACATGCTCGAGCGCCAGCGCCTCCAGTCGAAGAAGCTGTCCAAGACGCGGGCGGTGACCAGCCAGGTGGAGAACTTCGTCCTGGATGCCGACGACGTGCACATCGGCCCCTCTGACCACGTCCCGTGGCTCAACGACCGCAAGTGGGCCTACATCCGCATGGAGGGCCGCAACTTCGGCGACGTGCCCATCAACCTGGAGCTGAAGCTCGAGGTGTGGGACTCGCCCAACTCCGCGGGCGTCATCATCGACGCCGTGCGCTGCGCCAAGATCGCCCTCGACCGGGGCTTCGGCGGCCCGCTGGTCGGGCCCTGCGCCTACTTCATGAAGTCACCGCCGGTGCAGTTCCACGACGACGAGGCCCACCGCATGGTCGAGGCGTTCGCCGCCGGCGACACCGGTCCCTCCTGGCCCGCCGACTGATGCGCCGGGGCCGGACCCGGCGCATCAGGACCGGCGCATCAGGTCCGGCGCATCAGGTCCGGCGCATCAGGTCCGGCGCATCAGGTCCGGGCCCGTGCCGCCCACCATTCGTCGAGGCGGCGCCGGGCCTCGTCCTCACCCAGGGGGCCCTCCTCGATGCGCAGGTCGAGCAGGAAGGCGAGCGCCTCGCCCACGGCGGGGCCCGGCGGGATGCCGAGGTGCTCCATGACCTGGCGGCCGTCGAGCTCGGGGCGGATGGCGTCGAGCTCCTCTTGCGAGCGCAGCTCCTCGATCCGTCGTTCGAGCTCGTCCATGCGCCGCTCGAGGGCCTGCGCCCGGGCGGCGTTGCGGGTCGTGCAGTCGCAGCGGGTGAGCTCGTTCAGCCGGTCCAGCAGCGGCCCCGCGTCGCGCACGTAGCGCCGCACGGCGCGGTCGGTCCATCCCAGCCGGTACGTATGGAAGCGCAGGTGCAGCTCGACCAGGCGCGTGACCAGCTCGACCTCGTCGTTCGGATAGCGCAGGGCGACGAGCCGGTCCCTCGTCATGCGGGCGCCCACCACCTCGTGATGGTGGAACGTCACCCCGCCCGAGCCGAAGGCGCGCGTGCGGGGCTTGCCCACGTCGTGGAGCAGGGCGGCCAGGCGCAGCAGGCGGTCCGGACTCGTCTTGTCCACCACGGCCAGGGTGTGCGCCAGCACGTCCTTGTGCCGGTGGATGGGGTCCTGCTCGAGCGCCAGCGCCGGGAGCTCGGGGAGGAAGTGGTCGCTCAACCCGGTCTCGACGACGAACCACAGGCCCGGTGACGGCTTGGGCACCACCAGCAGCTTGTCGAGCTCGTGGCGGATGCGCTCAGCGGAGACAATGGCCAGCCGGTCGTGCAAGACGCGCACGGCGGCCACGAGGGCGGGGTCGGGCTCGAGCCCGAACCCGGCGATGAACCGGGCGGCGCGCAGCATCCGCAGCGGGTCGTCGCTGAAGGACGCCTCGGGGGCGAGCGGGGTGCGCAGCCGCTTCGCTGCCAGGTCCTCGAGCCCCCCGTAAGGGTCGACCAGCTCGAGGTCGGGGAGGCGCAGCGCCATGGCGTTGACCGTGAAGTCCCGGCGCGACAGGTCCACCTCGATCGAGTCGCCGAAGACCACGTCGGGCTTGCGCGAGTCGGGGTGGTACGCCTCGGCCCGATGCGTCGTGACCTCGAAGGTCAAGCCGTCCTTGCGGAAGCCGACGGTCCCGAAGCGCTTCCCCTGCAGCCACAGCGCGTCGGCCCAACCCGCCACCAGGCGCTCGATCTCGTCGGGACGGGCGTCGGTGGTGAGATCGAGATCCTTCTTCGGGCCCCCGTCCGCCTCGTCGCCCGCCGCACGCTCGCCGTCCCCGGCGTCCGCCGACGGGCGGGCGCCGGCGAAGGCGTCACGCACCGACCCACCGACGAGGTAGAGGCGGCGGTCGGCGTCGGCGAACCGCTGCGCCAAGACGGCGGTGGCGTCGACCAGGGGCTGGAAGCGTTCGGGGATCACCGGGGCCTGAGGGTAGTGCCCGTCCTCGCGTGCCCCAGCGGGCGCGGTGCGCGTCGCGCACCGTTGACCACCCGGGCACCGGGGCTTAGCGTCGACGGCGATGGGCGCCGTCCCCCCGCAGCGCGCCGAGCGCGCCGAGCTGTGCGACCTGTTCCTCGCCGTCGGTCCGGACGCCCCCACGTTGTGCGCAGGCTGGACGGCGGCGGACCTGGCCACCCATCTCGTGGTCCGGGAACGCAAGCCGGCGGCGGGCCCCGGGCTGGTGCTCGGCGGGGCGTTCGCCGCCCTCACGGCCCGGATCATGGCGCGCACCAAGGCGGCACACTCCTACCCGGAGCTCGTCGCCCTGGTGCGGCGCGGGCCCCCGCCGTGGACGGCGCCGTTCGACGCCCTCATCAACCTCGTCGAGTTCTTCGTCCACCACGAGGACGTGCGCCGGGGCGGGGGCGACACGGCGCCGCGGCCCGAGGCCGACGTCGCTGCGGTCGAGGACGCCCTGTGGCGCTCGTTGCGGCGCGGCACGCGCCTCATGACCGGCGGGGTGAAGGGCATCGGCCTCGACCTCGTGCGGCCCGACGGCGACACCGTCCACGCCAAGGGTGGCGTGCCCACGGCGACCATCACCGGCAGGCCCGGGGAGATCGTCCTCTTGCTCACCGGGCGCGCGGCGGCCGCGCACGTCGAGCTCGGCGGGCCCCCCGACGCCGTCGCCACCCTGCGGGCGACCCGGTTCGGCCTGTAGGGGCGCGAGCGCACCCCGGCCAGGGCACCCGGGGCCCCCAGAGCGGCCCCATTAGGCTTCGACGCCGACGTGGACCGGACCGAGGCGAGCATCGACTCTGCGCACGACGACGATCCCCCCCACCCCGAGCGCACCGGCCGTGTCGGGGGCCGCGGGAGGCGGTGCTTCGTCGTCGCCGTCCTCGCCCTGGTGCTCGGCTCCACCCTCGTCGGCGGGACGGCGGCGCGCGCCACCTCCCCGGCGACCCAGGCAGCGGGCGCGGCGCGCCTCTCCGACAGCATGACGCTCGTGTCCCAGTCGCCGTGGGTGGGCCCGAGCGCTTCCAACCAGGATCTGCGGCTCCGCCTGCGCATCACCAGCGCGTCGCCCAGGAGCGGCCTCGGGCTGACCGTCACCGTCTACCACTACGTCGAGTTCCGCTCGACGTTCATCGAGACCCTGGCGGGCAAGGACCTCGGGACGGTGATCGCCCGCTCCCCGACCCTGGCCCTGTCCTCGCTGCCCGCCGACGCGTCGGGCACCGTCGACCTCACCGTCCCCGTCGACGGTGACACCACGCCGGCGACCGCGGGCGCCTGGACGGCGGACCTGGGCTGCGTGTCGGGGAGCTGCGCCGGCGTCTACCCGGTAAAGGTCGCGCTGGTGGACACCGGCCCGTCGGGGTCCCCCCCCACGGGCGCCGCCCCCCTGGTGACCTACCTCGTCTACGACGACCCCTCGCCCACCAGCCAGCCGCTGCGCCTCGGTCTGGTCGTCCCCCTGGGCCTGGCCTCGGCCGGTACCCCGAGCACCGCGGCGGTGGCCGGCCTCGACGCCCTGGCCGGGGCCGTCGCCGGCGCCGGCGACGTGGCGCTGACCCTGGCCCCCGATCCGGCCACGCTCGAGACGCTGGCCACGGGCCGCCACGGCCACACGGTGGCGTCGATCGCCGCCCTGTCGTCCTCACCCGCCCGCCAGACCCTGTCGCAGTCGTTCGTCCCCGTGGACGCCTCGGCCCTGGTGGGTGCCGGGCTCGCCGGGGAGCTCACCGACCAGATACGCCGGGCGGGACAAGTCCTGTCCTCGCCGGCCGTGGGCCTCCACGCCACGCGCGGGACCTGGGTTGCGCAGGCGCCGCTGGACGGCGCCGCGCTGGTCCAGCTGGCCCCCGACTACGGACATGTGGTCGTCCCCGCCACGTCGGTCTCGGGCCCCGGAAGCGAGTTCACCGTGACCCAGCCCTTCACCCTGTCGTCGGGCCACGGACCGGGGCCGGCGGCCGCCGTGACCGACCAGGGCCTCGACGCGCTGCTCACCCCCCGGGCGGGCACCGACCCCGTGCTGGCGGCCCAGCAGATGCTCGCCGAGCTGGCGCTCGTCTACTACGAGCGACCGAACCTCACGGGGGCCGACGGCGCGCCGGCCCCGCGCGGCGTGGTGGCCGCCGCCCCCGCGGCGTGGGCGCCCGACCCGACGTTCGTCACCGCCCTCCTCGCCGGGCTCAAGGGGAACCCGGTGGTGGAGCCGGTCACGCTGGACCAGCTGTTCGCCCAGGTCCCCATCGGGGCAGACGGCCAGGCGACGGTCCGCCGCCCGGTGGCGCCGGGCACGGCGCCCACCCTGCCCGCCCGGGCCATCCGCAGCACGCGGGGCCAGCTGACGGGCCTCGCCAGCGCCGTGTCGGCGACCGCCCCCGGGGCGGCGGTCGCCGAGATGCTCGACGACCTGCTCCTACGGGCCGAGGCCAGCACTCTCACCCCGGCGCGCCAGCGCGCCGGGGTGGCCGCCGTGGAGGCCGCCCTCGACGGCCAGGTGCACGTGCTCACGGTGCGGTCCGACACCATCCGCCTCACCTCGGGGGCGGCCAGCGTGCCCATCACCGTGGTGAAGAACGCGCCCTACCCCGTCACCGCCGTCGTGAAGGTCACGAGCGACAAGCTCGTGTTCCCCGGGGGTGCCGCCCAGTCTCCGGGGGCGGACTGCCAGGCGCCCGCGGTCCAGAGCGGGCAGGGCCGCTCCACCTTCTCCGCCCTGTGCGTGGTCGACCGCGCCACCCTCGCCATCTACGTGGACATGCGGTCGCGCACCTCGGGCGACTTCCCCATCGCCGTCACCCTCGTGAGCCCCCAGGGGGGCCTGGTGATGGCCAGCGGGCAGCTCACCGTGCGGTCGATGTCCACCTCGGTCGTGGCCCTCGCCCTGTCCATCGCCGCCGGCGCCGTGCTCCTCGCCTGGTGGGCCCGCACCGCGTGGCGGGGCCGCTGGGGCCGGCGGGGGGCGCATGCCGCCGGTGACGGGAAGGGCTCCTCATGACCGACGACCCCCGGGGCGGCGACCCGGGGGCGCCCGGGACTCCGGACGCCGGCGACGACCCCGAGCGCGCCGTCGACGTCGACGCCTACGAGATGACGTACGACATCACGTACGGCCACGGCGACGACGAGGAGGGCACCGACGGCCACGCCGAGCCGGCGGAAGCGGGCGACACCGCCGCCGGTGACGGTCCGGCGCACGGCGCCGGTGACGGTCCGGCGCACGGCGCCGACGACGGGGAGGCGGACCCCGATGCGGTGGGCGGCGACGGCACGCCGCGGGTGCCGGCCCGGCGGGCGCCCGTCGACGCCGAGGGCGTGCGCCGCGCCACCGTGGTCATGGCGCTCGGGACGACCCTGTCGCGGCTCACCGGCGTCCTGCGGATCTTCGCCCTGGTGTACGCGGTGGGCTTCAAGAACCTGGCCGACGCCTACAACCTGGCCAACACCATGCCCAACATCGTCCACGACCTCGTCCTGGGCGGGATCGTGTCGGCCACCTTCATCCCGGTGTTCGTGGAACGGCTCACCACGCGCTCCGACGACGACGCGTGGGAGGCCATCTCCGCCGTCGTGAGCGTCACCATGATCGTGATCGCGGCGGCGTCGGTGCTGTTCCTCGTGGTCTCCCCCGTCATCATCGACGCCACCACGGTGTTCAACCACGCGGCCGGCGCCGGCCAGGAACGCCGGGTCGCCACCGACCTGCTCGTCCTGTTCGTGCCGCAGCTCACGGCGTACGGGTTCATCAGCCTGGGCACCGCGCTGCTCAACGCCCGGCGCCGCTTCGGCGCGCCCATGTTCACGCCCGTGGCCAACAACGTCATCCTCGTCGCGCTGCTGGTGGTGTTCGGCGCCACGGTGCACCACGCGTCGCTGGCCGGGGTCGACCAGCACCGCGGCCAGCTCCTGCTGCTCGGCCTGGGCACCACCGCCGGGGTGATCGTCCAGGCCGTCCTCATGGTGCCCAGCCTGCGGCGGGCCGGGCTGCGCCTGCGATGGAACCCGGACTTCCGCCACGAGGCGGTGCGCACCATCCTGCGCCTGTCGGGTTGGACCTTCGGCCTCGTGGTGGCCAACCAGCTGGCGCTGGTGGTCGTGCTGGCCATGTCCGAGCGCGTGGGCCCCGGCGCCGTGAGCGCGTACACCTACGCCTACACGTTCTTCCAGCTCCCCTACGGGGTGGTGGCCGTGTCGATCATGAGCGCCACCGCGCCGGAGCTCACCGCCCGGTGGGCGACCGGCGACCTGGTGGCCTTCCGCCGGCGCATGGGGACGGGCCTGCGGGCCATGCTCGCCGTGGTCATCCCGGCGGCGGCCGGGGAGCTCGTGCTGGCGCACCCCCTGGTGGAGTTCGTCGGGCACTGGTCGACGACGGCGGCGGGCACCACCGAGCCCACCGCCGTGGCGCTGGCCATGCTGGCGCTCGGCCTGCCCGGGTTCTGCGTGTTCCTCTACACCGTGCGGGTGCTGCAGTCGGTGCAGGACCTGCGCAGCGCGTTCTGGCTGTACGTCATCGAGAACGCCGTCAACATCATCCTGGCGGTGGTGCTCGCCGGGCCCCTCGGGGTGCGCGGCATCGCCCTGTCCATCAGCATCGCCTACACCGTCGGCGCCGTGGTGGGCCTGGTGTGGGTGCGGGAACGGGTCGAGGGGCTCGGCGGCGAGCTGGTCGGGCGCCCGCTCGGGCACGTGCTGTGGGCGACGGCCGCCCTGGTGGTGGCGGCCACCCTGGCGAGCAACCTCACGGCGTCCGCGAGCGCGCTGGCCCTGCTCTCGCGGCTGGTCCTCGGGACCGCCGCTGGCGCCGCCGCCTACGTGCTGGCGGCGGGGGCCCTGGCCGAGCTCGCCGCCCGGCGCGCCACGGGGGGGCCGACCACCGGGCCGGCGGGCCCGCGACATCGGGCGGGACGCAGG
>Ga0209415_10018314_pt1 | contig 11054 bp, 9 predicted proteins | sample PeaSoiSIISIP2007_FD_187696 | JGI IMG/M metagenome (GOLD analysis project Ga0209415, IMG submission 187696) | Peat soil microbial communities from Weissenstadt, Germany - SII-SIP-2007 (SPAdes) (version 2) | ecosystem: Environmental > Terrestrial > Soil > Wetlands > Peat | place: Germany...
GTCGTTTGGCCTCCCGCGAATCGTACCCGCTTGCCCTTGGAACTGGCGTGGAGCCCGTCGGCTGCGAGCATCACGCCGGCCTTTACCAATTCTGCGTTGAACTTGTCCATCTCGGTTAGCAGTTCCTTGCTGGGAAGAATGCCCGCCTCCGAGTCTTTACAAGCCTTCACAATCACCATGCATCGCATTGTCTCGCTCCTTTTCGTGCTTCTATCTGTAAATCGAACGAGAACGCTCGAAATCGACACCCGCGGCCCGAAATATTTACAATCAGGTGTGTCTACCGACGCTGCCGGCGCCGTGGAAGCCGTCTACCGCTCCGATTGGGGCCGGATGGTCGCTGCCCTCATTACTCTGGTCGGTGACTTCGACCTTGCCGAAGAGTCTGCCCAGGAAGCCTTTACGGCCGCCGTGGATCAATGGCAGGTCTCCGGCGTCCCCGAATTTCCGCGCGCCTGGATCATTCAGACCGCCCGGCATAAGGCCATCGACCGCCTCCGGCGCGAGGCACGCTTCGAGGAGAAACTCGAATCTTACGCCGTTTCCGGGTTGGTCCGCACCATCGAAGAGCCGGACTACGACTCGCCCGAAATCCCGGATGACCGCCTTCGCCTCATCTTCACTTGCTGTCACCCCGCCCTTGCGCCCGAGGCGCAGGTGGCGCTGACCCTGCGCACCCTGTGCGGCCTCGAGACCGACGAGATTGCACGTGCATTCCTGATTCCTCCAGTAACCATGGCGCAGCGTCTGGTGCGCGCCAAGCGCAAGATTCGCGACGCCGGCATTCCATATATGGTGCCCGAGACGAAAGACCTAGCTGCGCGGTTGGACGCCGTGCTGACCGTGATCTATCTCGTCTTCAACGAAGGCTACGCGGCCACGCGAGGCGGACCGCTGGTGAGGACGGATCTCTGCGCCGAAGCCATCCGCTTGGGGCGCCTGTTGAGGTCATTGATCGGCCCCCAACCTCCGGCGGAAGTGACAGCTCTCGTCGCCCTCATGCTGCTGCACGACGCCCGTCGCGATGCCCGCATCAATGAGGATGGGGATTTAGTCATTCTCGAAGAGCAGGATCGTAGCCGTTGGGATCACCGGCAGATCGCCGAAGCACTACCGCTCGTCAATGAGGCTTTTCGCGGCGGGCCCGGTCCGTTCTCGTTACAAGCGGCGATTGTGGCTGTGCATTGTCAGGCGGCACGTGCTCAGGATACGGACTGGCCTCAGATCGTGCGCCTCTACGATCTTCTCGAGCGTGCGCAACCTTCGCCAATCGTGTCCCTGAACCGCGCCGTCGCGGTGGCGATGGTGGAAGGCCCTCAAGCCGGGCTTGTGCTGGTGGACGCCATTGCCTCGACCAGCGATCTCGACAACTATCACCTGCTGCACGCCGTCCGCGCCGATCTGTTGCGCCGCATTGGATCCTCAGCGGAAGCGGCCAAGAGCTACCAGCGCGCTCTTGCCCTTGTCACTAACGATAGCGAACGGCGGTTCCTGGAGCGGCGGTTGCGCGAAGTCCAGCCGCCGGCCGCTTGAGTCCCTAATCTCACCACCCGATCACGAACAGATGGCCATTGTTCTGGGTGTACTCCTTCCCATCTGCGCCGATGGAAAGCGGAGTATAGGCGGCTTCAATGGCCTTCTGAAGGAAGATCTTTTGCCGCGGCGTCTTGAAGATGCCGTGGTGCCCTTGCGGAATGGAGTAGACATTCCCGTCCTCGCTGTTGGCGTAAACCACCCCCAAGCCGTCCACCACAGGCTCATTTACGCACCACTCATATCCGTACGGGTGATCCGAATCGATGGTTGTGTTCTCGAACGACCATTCGAGGTTCAGGTTGGCGTCAAGTTGTGAGATCAGGTACAGCGGCGGCGGCCCGGTGCACACCGGACTATCGAACTCGCAGTAGGCAGCGCCACCATAGTGATTGTCTTTGATAACGATCGAATAGGTGCCGTCATGACGGTACACAGCCGCGGTGGAGTCCCATCCGAAAGTGAATGCATTGATGTAATTGCCCCGCGCGTCGAAGTGCATGAGATGTCCCTGTCCGTGGTTGTAATTATCCAGGGTACCGAACAGCACGGAGCCGTCAGGAAGCACGGTCGGTGAAGCCGAGGCTGTGTCCGAGATGGTAGCCGAGCCGTTCTCGCCGGTGGTGGGATCGACGCCCACCGTGGTCCCGTAGCGGCATGAGTTCGGCAAATCGGTGACGTTCGGGGGCGCGATCGGTAACAGTACGCCGCACCCGTCGGTCAACCGATGCTGCATGGAAGCCGCCCACTTGGGCGTCAGGTCCGGATTCGCCGCCACCAGATAGGTAACCATCTGGTTAAAATGCGCCACGCTCACCGTGTAGACAGTCCCATCGGGCCCGATCACCGGGGCAACATTGATAGGCGGACGCTGAGAACCGCAGTAGTACGTGGGAGGGAAGGGAATATTGGCCGGTGGCCACGGTAGCGATGCAGCACCATAATAGCCCTGGCTGAGAAACGTTCCGGGACAGTCGTCGGAGTTTCCCGGCGGAGCGTTTGGGATCAAAACAGCGAAAGTAACCGAGGCCGACGTGTCATCAGGCGCAACCTTTGCCAGCCACGCCCCTGCCACATCATTCTGTTGCCAGGGATTGCCGTTGGTGTTTAGCTCGATGACGTTGTAAAAGATATTGCCATTCTCATCGGCGGTCAGCGGGCCGGAAATGTAGGTGTTCGTGGGGTTGATGTTCATGCCTGCGAATGGATTGATGTGCGATTCCATCTGGCCGGTTTGCTTGTCGACCTTCCAAACCGTCCCCCCGGCGCCCGGAACATACAGATGTTGGCCCACCAGGGCGGGATGGAATACCGGCTCCCAGCCATACAGACCGACGTACCCGGTGAACTCCGGGGTAAGGGCGGTAGCATTCGGCACCGGCGTCCAATCCGTCCAATAGCTCCAGGCGGGCGCTGCCTGTCCCTGTTTCCAATCGTAGCGCACCACGTTCCAACTGAGCTGGTTCCACGCGTTGGGCCCACAGTTTCCACCGAATATCCATTCGTACAACGGAGAACACAGAGGGTAGGTGCCGGTCTTCTGCACCATGTAGAAACTGTTATCGTCATCGACCAGTGTGGACTGATAGTGCGCAGTCAACGCACCCTCTCCATAGATCGGAAAGTTCTCGAGTTTCTCTTGCGGGACGAACGGGTCATACACGATGTCCGCCAGCTTGTGATTGAGCGGCTGGCCGAAACTGCTGACCATCCCTTCGTGCTGCGGGTTGCGTCCCCATTGCGACCAGAACACGCGGTTGCCACCAAAACCGGTGAGCAGCAGAATTCCAAAACACAGCAAAACCAGAATCGTAGCAAGATGCAGGCGGGACATGGCTTTCCTCCAGTGCCTACATCGAGGGAGCGGCGAAGCAGGGAAGAAATTCTACCTCTGTTTCTGGATGGCGACAACCGGGAAAATGGGAGCCGGTTCAGGCATTTGCCGCCTGGCTGCCGGGCGCCCCATCTTTCCTCGTTCTGGAAAGGTGGGATTCCACCGCTTGCTGCTGGAGATTTTCCCTGAGGGGGACCTACTCTTCCGCCCACTCCAAGAACTTCCGGAACGCCGCCCCGCGATGGCTAAACTTGGCTTTCTCTTCCGCGCTCAACTCGGCGAAGGTCTTGCCAATCTGCGGATAAAAGAAAAGAGGATCGTAGCCGAAGCCATTCGATCCTCGCGGCGCATCCAGAATCATGCCTTCAGCCTGGCCGCGAAATACTTCCAAAGTTTGTCCATCCTGTGCCGCCGCGATCACGCACACAAACCGCGCCGTTCGCTTTTCTGCGGGAACTTTCTTTAGCTCTCGCAGCAATCGCGCATTGTTAGCCGCGTCGTCGCTGTTCGTGCCCGCCAGATGAGGCGCCTCCGCAGCATAGCGGGCCGAATGCACTCCGGGAGCGCCGCCCAGCGCTTCTACCTCGAGCCCGGAGTCATCCGCCAACACAATCTCTCCAGCGGCGTAGCGGCTGTAGACCTCGGCCTTTTTGCGTGCATTAGCCTCGAACGTCAGCCCATCCTCAACCACCAGGGGCAGGGAATCAAAGCCGGGAATCGGCGCAACCTGCACCCCCAGCGACGCCGCTGCCCCAGCAAAGTCTCTTAGTTTGCCCGCATTGGAAGTCGCAATCAGGACCCGCTTCACGCCCATTGTTCCTTCGTTTCCCTGTGGACAAATTCTTCGGGATTTTACAGGAAATTAACCTCCCTGAAACCTGGCTGTCGCGCCCACTCGCTAGACTTTGAGCATTCGAGGTGGAATAAACCCGGCGCTATAGGGGTCTGCACGAGAGACGGCGTGCAGGCCCCTTGACGCTTGTGGCCTAACAAACGCGCTCCCGACGTTCGCCAGCCGAGCCATCTCAAGATGTAAGGAAAGATCGCGTTCTCAGACGGGAGCCACTTCTTCTGAATTCCGTTGCTGGCGGAGCGCCTGCAAGAATTCTTCCTGACCTAGCGACTCGTGCCCGCGCAGCAACTCAAGCAAGGGATCGTCCAACTCCTCAGACGCTTCCGTCTGCTGGTGGTCGCTGGTTGCCAGCACCCGCGGCGTAATCAGCAGCTCGGGAACGGTTCCCGGACGGCTGCTAAGAAATCCTATGAAGGTGGTGACCTGCGCGCGCTCGTCGGCAGTCCGCGCCGCGAACTCAATGCCCATCCCAACCCCGGGATGCATCACCCGCACCGTGCCTTCGGCCTGCACCTCCATGCCCTCCGCGCGCAGCGATAGGGTGATGCCAGAGCGCTCCGGGAACGGCGACTCGGTTTCCACATAGCACCCGCCCACACTGAGATCGGTCAGCTTGCACTGCGTGACCGGCTCCGGGTCCGGCGGCGGAGGTTCGGGTGCATTCGCCGCAACCCAGGTTTGCAGGACCGTCCGCACACTGCCGGGAAGATCGATAAAATGTACGCCCGCTTGTCCGTTGGGATTTGCCCACGCAATTTCGCCGCGAGCGTCAATCGCGTTGCCATCGGGAAGGCTGAACTTCACCTGAATAGTCGCCGCAGGACGTACCGGTTGCGCCGCCAGCAGATCCAGTCCGTCCTCGCTCAAATCCAGCAGGATGCCTTCGCTCTCGGGGTCATCCTCCACCTTAAGCTGCACCGGAACCTGCACCGGAACTCGGAAGGAAGACCGGCGTTCGCGCTTCAATAGAACGATCGCGGCCCGCAGACCCGCTTCCGCCTGCTCAGTGGAGAAAGGTTTATAGAGTACGAAATTGGCGCCTTTGCCGAACACATTGCGGAGTTTCGACTTGTCGCTGAGCAAGGCTACGGTGACCACGTGACTGCGGGGGGCTGATTGCAAGACCTTCTGGAGCACCAGTTCCGCGCTGTGGGGATCATCAAAGTCAACAATGACGACGTCGAAGTCTTGTTCGGTGAGCTGGCAGATTCCATCCGAATATCCGTAGCATGCGGCTTCCACGCCGAACCCGGACAGTACCCCGGTCAGGACGGTGGTTGATTCATCGTCTTTGGAAACCAGCAATGCTTGAAACGTCATAGGCCGCTCGTAATGGCGCCAATGGACTGCCTGTTGCTAGGGCCAGCGCGGCGAACTGCTGCGAGGCTTGCCGGCGGCGCTTCCTGCTCCGGCTGCGGCCGCTTTCGCTTGGGGCTGCTCATCCACTTCGGAGAGAACCGCGCTGTCATCTTCTTCATTCTCGGCGAGCAAAGGGGCCACCTCGCGCAGCTTCTCCGCCGCTTGCTGCAACATCTCAATCTGCTTGCCCAACTGGGCGTACTTGGCCTGCTTCCGCCGCAGTACTTCATGAATGTCCTTCATACGACCCCCTCTGGCAAATTTACGGTCGTCACGGGCCATGGTCAATTGCAATTGCCCTTTGGGAGATTACCGTCGTAACTCAAGTGCCCGTCAGGCTGGAAGGGCCGCCTTCCAGTGACACGAGCCAAGGTTTTCAGGAGTCTTCGTCGGCCTGGGTCAAGAACCGGCAAACCTTGGATGGGTTGAGAGGCAGGCTCGCCTAGCGTGAGCGCAGCCGGTAACGGACCAGCGCGGCGACCGCCACCAATCCCGTTCCCAGCAGTCCCAGCGTGCTTGGCTCCGGTACTACCGGAGTCAGAGTGGTGTTCCCGCTTGCGATGAGGATCGACCGCCAGTCCACCACCTGATTGTTCTTTCCGATCGTGACCGTCAACTGCACCGTCAGCCCCACCACCGCGATATTCTGATTACCCTCCACCAAAGTCCCACTGATGGGTCCGGTCAAGGTGTATTCCCGCGAGCCGTTGCTGAATAGCTGTAGCCGCCAGACCACATCGCCACTAAAGCTACCGGTAAAAATCACTCCATCCGGAAGCCCGTTGGTCCCATTGGTTGCGATCTGAAAACTGCCCCCGCCTGCGAAGACTGCTCCTGTCCCGAGGTTTCCGCTGATCAGGGGGCCGGTAACGAAGGTCAGAGTTCCAAGATCACTTCCGGTGACGGTGCCCAGCCCGTCGTAGTTGACCACGCTGACTAGAGTGGACCCCACCAGAGACATGCCGCCGCTCCATCCGGTGAGCGTCCCACCCGAGTTGCCAAAATCGACCTGGCTACTGCTGTCGGCGAATGCCGAGCCCGGCAGTATTAACCCCAACAACGTTATCCAGAGAATTCGCTTCATCCCGCTCAAGACTGCTCGCATCAGCCATGCAAGCCAATTTCACCCGCGCAAGACAGCTTCCAACTCCTGCCCTGATAACCACATTACAAGGCCGAGTTCGGGCCGTCTATCGCAAACTCGTCACCACCGAGGTTTGCTGCAATGCACTGCACACCTCCTGCAAGATCTTGCGCGAAAGGGTTGCGGACAGGCGAAATTGCCGGTTTTCTCGGGTCGTTTGCCTGTGGAAGGGTGAACTAGTCGGCATTTCTTCTGGTCGGACCGCGGATTCCAGGCCCGGCCACCTGTGAGTCCGGGAGTTTGCCGGACTTCCCTGAGTTTCATGGCATAGGTAGTTGGTGCCACTCGGTGGCACGAAGGTGGGATTTACACTACGGCGGGAAAATCATACCTTGTCTCTGAGCAGTTCTGGGGGAGGGCTGTTCGGGCGTCCCGTAACTCGAAAGAGTTTGGGGCGCTTCTTATTTGTGGCGCTTTTTTCCTCACGTCGCAGTTTCCCCCCCCACCTGCCTTTACATCTTCAGCGCAGTCGTGTTTTAGTTCTTGCGATACCCTAAACTCCACGGAGCTCCCGTTTGAAGCGTAAGGAACTGTTGATTCTTCTGCTCCTCACTTTTGGAGCGTTTCTGATTCACGGCTACCATCCTTGGGCTGAGGACTCTGAGGTTTACGTGGCGGGAGTTGAGAAGACCCTCCATCCCGAACTTTTCCCCTTCAACGCTCAGTTCTTCGCATCCCACGCCGGTTCAACCCTTTTCCCGACCCTCATAGCCGCTTCGGTCAGGCTGAGTCATCTGCCACTGAGCGTTGTGCTGTTCGTCTGGCATCTCGCTACCATCTATCTGTTTTTGCTTGCCTGCTGGCAACTTGTGAGCAGGTGTTTTCCCGGCACCAATGCTCGTTGGGCCGCGGTCGCTCTGATCGCCGCACTCTTGACCTTGCCGGTCGCGGGGACGGCTTTATACATTTTCGATCAATACCTCAACCCGCGGAACCTGTCAGCATTCTCAGCCATATTTGCGATTGTAAAAATGATCGACAGGAGGTACTTCCAGGCAGGCTTATTTCTGGCATTCACCGTGGCCGTTCATCCCCTGATGGCAGTCTTCGCTTTCTCCTACTGCGTCCTGCTGCTTGCGCTTGGCCATCTGGATATAGGTTTCGCCACTCTCGCCTGTCTGCTGCCCTTCGGCCTTTCACTCGATCCCCCATCTGCGGCCTACCATCAGGCGGCCCTGACACATTCTTTTCATTACGTCACTCGCTGGAATTGGTACGAATGGCTGGGAATCCTGGCGCCCATCGTCATCCTATGGTGGTTCAGTCGGCTGGCGCGCGCAAAACACCTGCAGAACTTGGATCTGCTGTGCCGCGCTTTGATCATCTACGAACTGATCTACCTGCCCCCGGCGGTGCTGCTCTCCACGGTTGCACGCTTTGAAGCCCTGGCGCGATTGCAGCCCCTGCGATGTTTATTCTTGCTCTACATTCTGATGTTCCTGTTCATCGGCGGATTTCTCGGCGAGTATGTCCTGAAGAGCCGAGCGCCGCTTTGGCTGGCGCTCTTCGTTCCGCTCTGTGCCGGCATGTTCCTGGCTCAGCGCGCGCTTTTCCCCTTCAGCCGGCATATCGAGTGGCCTGGGTCCGCGCCCACCAACCCATGGGCGCAAGCCTTTCTCTGGGCTCGCGATAACACTCCCACGAATGCAATCTTTGCCCTCGATCCTGAACACGAACACTCTCCCCAGGAGGATGAACAGGGTTTTCGTGCAATCGCCCAGCGCAGCCGGCTCGCGGATGCCGCCAGCGATGCTGGTGCGGTCACCATGTTTCCTGCCATGGCGGATGAATGGTTCCGGCAAGTGCAGGCGCAAACGGGCTGGAAGGATTTTCAGGCGCAGGACTTTCAACGTCTGCGGACGGACTTTGGAGTGACATGGGTGGTGTTGCAGGCGCCCGGCGTACCCGGCTTGGACTGTCCCTATCGCAATTCGGTCGTCCTGGTTTGCCGGGTGTGAATCCGCAGAGGCGGGACTGCTAGGGCTGCGACGGCAGCGTCCCTTCCTCCGCGCCCGGGACCTCCACTCGTCCCCACTGGCGCCGGGGATCGCCTTCCCCCACCACCGCCCGCAATCTCAGCATCCGCAGGATGCAATAGCAAGCCAGCGCAGCGGTGATGTGTTTCAACGTGTGTCCGCTCACGATTCTTCCCAGCGAATAGATCGGGCCATCCAGCAGTTCGAATAGCTTGGCCAAAACGTAAAACAGAAACGCCAGCATCAGGTCCTGGGTCCGGCTATACCGCGCCGGAAACAGTCCGATGATCACTGCGATTACGACCACCGGACAAAACTGCACAAACAGGTAAAAACGAAGGTCTCCCTGGGCCTGAAGTTCACCCACGTACCAATAGGCCACGCTCGCTGCACCCAATGCCATCAGAGGCAGTAGCAATCGCGCCCCCGCCCTGGTCGAAATACGCTCTACGATCGTGGCATCCACAATCGCGACGAAGGAAAACGTCATCGGCAGAAGGTCCCAGACCAGGCGCGCATTTCCCGGCGCCAAGTGGTAGTAGCCCGATCCCAGTCCGGTCAGCGCGGCCCCCGCAAAGAAGACCAGATAAGGGATGCGCTCCCAGCTCTCGGAGAAGGCCACCTGGTTAACACTGCGAAGCAGAAAAACCACTCCCCACATTCCCACCAGCACAAAGGGAATGTTGGAAAGCACGTCAAAGCCGTGCGGAATTCCAAGAATCGTGCGTTGATCGGCAAACTCGTGGTAGTTCATCCCCAGCGGGACCCGGGGCGCAAAACCCACGGCGCCCGAGATCACTACCAGGACCGCAGCCAGAATCCACAGGCGGGTGCGCCGGTCCCAGATCCACCATCGCCGCAAGAGGCCACGCATTTTCCATCCCTCCATTGACGGGCCAGCCACCATACCTGTACTTCCAGTCCCGTGGCGGGGAGGAAGTATAGCATCCTCCCTTATGCTGCCTCAGCAGCCCACCAAACCGGCCATTGGCTATCCGGTAATGGTTCTCGGGGCAACTAATCGCGCCAAAATGTGTTTTACTTGGTAGAATACCCGGCATACAAAAGCCAAGCGGGTCTGAACTGTCATCTTAATCGGGAAGGTTCCCGGGGTGGCATTTTAGTCTTGCGGCTGTCTCAATTCCAACGGTAGCTGATAAACTTGAACAGATTGCCAAATTTTCAGGGGACGAATGGAAAACCTTGGGGCTCCGCTCGATCGACCCGGCAATCCCAAAAGGATCCGTACTAATGTCCTGTGCTCAAACAGTAGAGGAAATTGCCCCCTTGTTCGACTACTGTAGATGGAATTCACAACTAGCTGATCTGTCCAAGCAGTACGCAGAAAACAGTCCCTTGCCGCATGTTTTTCTGGGGGACTTTCTCGACGCCGACGTCGCCGGCGCGATTGCGCAGGAGTTTCCCTGCGCCCACACCGAGGCTTGGATCCAGTACAAACACCACAACGAGAATAAACTCGGTATGGCCAAGCGGGAGCTTTTTCCGCCCCGCCTGGGCAGAGTGGCTGATGAATTGAACTCTCCCCGCTTTGTCGCCTGGCTGTCCCAGTTAACCAGCATTCCTGGCCTGGTCGCCGACCCCAGCATGGAAGGCGGAGGCTTACATCAGTCGGGCCGCGGAGGCTTCCTCAATCTGCACACCGATTTTTCTCACCACCACTACCACCAGAATTGGCGCCGGCGAGTAAACATCATTCTTTACTTGAATGACGGCTGGCAGCCCCAGTGGGGCGGCGCCATTGAGCTGTGGGATTCGGGCATGAAGCAGTGCTTCTCCAAGTACCCGCCCCGGCTCAATCACGCCATCATCTTCAACACCGACGACCGCTGTTTCCATGGTTTTCCCGAGCCGCTCACCTGTCCGGAAAGCGACACCCGCAAGAGCCTGGCTTTGTATTACTACACCGTGGAGCAGGATTCAAAGACCGCGCCGCGATCGACCAACTATCGCGCCCGGCCCAGTGACAGCGCGACCGAGTCGGCCATGATCTGGCTCGACAAAACGGCCGTCGATCTCTATTCCCGTGCCAAGGCCCGCTTCGGCTTTTCCGACGAATGGGCCAGCAAGATTCTCGGCGTCATCTCACGAAAAAAGTAGTCGGACACCCTGTCCGTCAATTCATCCCCGGTCACAACTCTGGTGATGCAGGCGAGCGTCCTCGTTCGTGTGCCTTCAGGCTCGGCTTTAGGGTGGAGCAGTGCTTCGGTGAACGGGAAAAGGGCATCAAACCCGCCATTTCTCCGTCGACATACGGGGCTTGTGGGATATGTCGCCCTCGGATCACGATTTAACACTTTATTAACTTGACACGGCGACAAAGTAGTGACATAAGTT
>Ga0209415_10018315_pt1 | contig 11054 bp, 13 predicted proteins | sample PeaSoiSIISIP2007_FD_187696 | JGI IMG/M metagenome (GOLD analysis project Ga0209415, IMG submission 187696) | Peat soil microbial communities from Weissenstadt, Germany - SII-SIP-2007 (SPAdes) (version 2) | ecosystem: Environmental > Terrestrial > Soil > Wetlands > Peat | place: Germany...
CGCGGCGTTCCGTGCCGAACTGACCAAGTCGCCGCGCAATGCGCCACCGTCACCCCCGCGGTGAGAAAAGCGGGCTAGTGCTTCGAGCCGTCCCAGATCGTCTCGTCCCCGAAAATCGTGACCTCGGAGTCGGCACGAGTCACCGTCGGCCTCGCGGCCGCGGCGCCGGGCAGCTGGTTGACGACCACTCCGGTCGCGAACGGCACGATCGATGCGATCAGCAAGGCGAGGATGACTGTGACCAGCGGACAGTTGTTGGTGGCCATGATCACTCCGAGGCGTGAGGACTCATTTGTCGGCGACCGGCCCTGTGCCAATCGCCCAGGTAACACGGTACAGGGTTCAACTAGTCTGAAAAACAGGCTAATATTGAAAACATTATTCTGATTATAAGGACAATCGCATCGACCAGCTGTCCGCCGTCCGGGTGTTTGTCCGCGTCGCCGACCGCGGCTCCTTCACCCAGGCGGCCGATGACCTGAATCTGTCGCGCAGCGTGGTCAGCGGCCAGGTAGCGGCCCTCGAGCAGCATCTTGGCGTGCGCCTGCTGAACCGCACGACGCGGCGGGTCGGGTTGACCGCCGACGGCACGGAATATGTTGCGCGCTGCCGGCGCATCCTCGAGGAGCTGCAGGCGGCCGAGGAGTCGCTGCGCCGCGGCACGGAGACACCGACCGGCCCGCTGCGGGTCGATGTCCCGGTCGCATTCGGCCGCAACCTGTTGGTACCGGCGCTCGGCGAGTTCACCCAGCGCTATCCGGGCGTGCAGCTCGATGTGCGCTTGAATGACCGGGTCGCCGACCTCGTGACGGAGCAGGTCGATGTCGCCGTTCGCGCCGGAACCGTGCAGCAGCGCCAGCTGGTGGCGCGCCGCATCGTTGTCACCCGCTTGCTGACCTGCGCCGCGCCGGACTACCTGGCGGCCAATGGCGTCCCGGAGGAGCCGGACGACCTGCGGCGGCACCGCTGCATAGGTCTTGCGAACCCACAGACCGGGAGAGTGGCAGAGTGGTCCTTCCGGCGCGGGCGCGTCCACAAGAAGCTGCGGCTCGACTTTGCGCTGACGATCAACTCGGTCGAGGCCATCGTCACGGCCGCAGTCGAAGGCCTCGGGATCGTTCGCTCGATCGACCTGCTGGCGGCCCAGTACCTGGCGAGCGGCCGGCTGCGCGTGGTCCTGCCGGAGTGGACCGATGAAGGTGTGCCGCTGTCGATTGTCTATCCGAGTGCGGGTCATCGGTCGGTCAAGGTCCGCGCCTTTGCGGATTTCGCCGCCCGGCTGCTACAGGAATCGAGCCGGCGGGCCGCGGAGAGCCTCGCCCCGCGGTGATTCCCGCTGCCGCGTCCGTGCGGTCGGGCTACACTCTCGCGATTCCGCAATCACCCGCAGAGTCGGATCGCGCGCCTGCGCCGGCCGGAGCGCGACGTTGCGTCCGTCGGGGCTGACCACCGCATGATTCTTTCGCCATCGGTACGGGTTCTGAGGCGCGCTCGAGCCGGACCGCAACGCGGGGTACCTCGGTCAATCGTGGGTCACAGTGCCGATGAGGTGCGCGCCGCCCGATGCGTGCGTCGCACGCGAGGGACGGCTGCCACACCGACGGGGCAGCAACCGTCAGCGGGGCCTGCCGCGGCCGCCGCGCGTCGCAGCAGCCGGTCATGACAATTGCTGAATACGGAACGCTCGACGCGCTCGGCCTCGCCGAACTCGTCCGCACGGGTGCGGTGAGCCCGCTCGAACTGCTGGAGGAGGCGCTGGCGCGCACGCGAGAGGTCAATCCGCGCATCAATGCGGTGATCCACCTGATGGAGGCCCAGGCACGCGCAGCGATCCGTGCCGGCCTTCCGGACGGGCCACTGAAAGGCGTGCCGTTCCTGCTGAAGGATCTGATCATGGCCTATGGCGGTGCGCCGCTGCGCAGCGGCTCCCGCCTGTGCCAGCAGTTCGTGCCGCCCGGTGACGAGGAACTCGTCCGCCGGCACCGCGCGGCCGGCCTCGTGATCTTCGGCAAGACCAACACTCCGGAATTCGGCCTGTCGGTCGTCACCGAACCGGAGCTCTACGGCCCCACCCGCAATCCCTGGAACCTCGAGCGCTCGCCCGGTGGCTCGAGTGGCGGCGCCGCGGCCGCGGTGGCCGCGCGGATCGTGCCGGCTGCTGCCGCCAACGATGGCGGTGGATCGATCCGTACGCCGGCCTCGGCCTGCGGGCTGGTCGGCCTGAAGCCGAGTCGCGGTCGCAATCCCTCGGGTCCGCAGCTGGCGGATGCCTGGTGGGGATTCATCGCCGAGCACGTCGTCACGCGCTCCGTCAGAGACAGCGCGGCGCTGCTCGATGCGACCAACGGCAGCTACCCGGGACAGCTGTACACGCTCCCCCGGCCACAGCGACCGTTCCTCGAGGAGACGCATCGCGAGCCGGGGCGCTTGCGGATCCGCTACAGCCTTGATCCCGGGCTCGGCGGCACTCTGCACGCGGAGAACCGCAAGGCTGTGGAGAAGGTCGCAGCCGAGCTCGGCCGACTCGGACACAGCGTGCAGCAGGTGCAGCTGCCGCTCGATGCCGAACGCTTCATTGCGACGTACGCGACGCTGCTGTGCGCGGATACCGCGGCGCTGCTTCGCGCCGCCGGCCGGGCGCGCGGTCGCGCGGCGGGCGCACGGGACGTCGAGCTCGCGACCTGGGTACTGCGCTGCATGGGCGAGGCGCTGCGTGGTGCCGACGTGGCCGAGGCCCTGTGGGAGGCGCAGCAGTTCTCCCGGCAGTGGCTCAGCTGGAGCCGGAGCTTCGATGTGCTGCTGACGCCGACGGTCGGCGTGCCGTCGCTCCCGATCGGCAGCTTTCGACTGCCTGCCGCGCAGCGCGCCGCGATGAAGGCGCTGTCGATGCTGCCGGCCGGCGCCTTGCGCAGCCAGCGCGACCGCCTGGTCGAGGCGTTCCGGCCCGCCTTCGAGGCCTCGCCCTACACGATGATCGCCAACGTCACCGGCCAGCCTTCGATGTCGCTGCCGCTGCACGTCACCGAGGAGCGGCTGCCACTCGGCGTCTTGTTTACCGCCGATCTCGGCGAGGAAGCCGTGCTGTTTCGCCTCGCCTCGCAGCTCGAGGCGAGTGTCCCCTGGGCCGGTGAGCGCGCGCCGCACGCCGCCGGATGACGGGGAGGACACCGGTGCCCGGCCGACCGCCGCGCGCGGCGCCGGGGCCTAGAGGAGTTCGTCCAGCCGACGCACGAGGCCGGATCCATCGACACCTCCGGTCGTGTCCCAGTCGACCACCGGGCCTCCGAGCCCGAGATTCGCGACCGGGCTTGCCTCGAACTCGCGCTCGATCTCGGGCAGGGCCTCGAGATCCACGTGCCCCGGGTGGCGTGACCCGTCGACAGCACGCGCACGGTAGCGCTCGCGCAGCGTCTGCGGGCTCGCCATGCAGCGCACCTCGATGAACAACGGTGATGGCACGAGGGCGCGCAGCGCCTCGCCCTGGGCCGCACGGAAGTTACCCTCGAGCACGCAGTCGAGGCCGTGCCGAGTCAGCGTCGCGGCCTCGCGGAACAGCAGATCCCACGCGAGCAGGCTCACCCGGCGCGACCAGTCGCGGTCGCGCCAGCCGAGATGGCGGAACACGCGCTCCTTGTAGTCGTCCTTGGCGAGCAGCGGCCAGCCATAGTGCGTCGCGAGCGCACCGGCGAGCGTCGACTTGCCCGAACATGGCAGGCCGGACACGACGATGCAGCGGCTCATGCCGGCAGTCTACCGAGCGCTCGGCCCGCCATGGGATCATTGCGTCCATGAACCCGATCTCCCGCCGAATCTACACCGGTCGCGTCATCACGCTCGATCTCGCCGAGGTCCGGCTCCCCAATGGCCAGGTGGCGGAACTTGAAATCGTCGGCCACCCGGGCGGCGCCGCAGTCGTTGCCGTCAACGATCGCCAGGAGGTGTGCCTGCTGCGGCACTACCGTCACGTCGCCGGCGGCTGGCTGTGGGAGGTCCCCGCCGGCAAGCTCGACGGCAAGTCCCCCGACGAGACCGCGCGCAGCGAGCTGCGCGAGGAGGCAGGCCTCGCGGCCGCGCGCTGGGAATCACTCGGCCGGGTCGTCAGCTCGCCGGGAGTGTTCGCCGAGGTCGTCCACCTGTACCTCGCGCGGGGGCTGACGTCGGTGCCCGCAGCGCCCGAGCGCGACGAAGTGTTCGAGGTCGCCTGGGTCCCGCTCGCCGCGGCGGTCGACCGCGCACTCGAGGGCGACATCGAGGACGGTAAGTCCGTGGTGGTGCTGGTGCGCGCCGCGCGCCGGCTCGGTGTGCCGCTCTGACGACGGCCCCTCGGAAATCCACCATCGCCCAGCGGCTCCCCCGCGCGGTCGGTGTGACCCCTGTCATGGCAGCGCGTGGCCGTGGCCGGTATTTTTGTGTTGATGAGATTGCAGGAGGGTCCGCTGTCCCGAACGCGGCTGGCGGATATACGCGTGCGCGATCACCGGACGTCATTGTCGCCGCCGGATTCGCCCAAGGACGTGCTGCCGACGGGCCACGTGATCCATGACGCTCGCGGCAATGCGGTGTGGGAGTGGCTGGCCGACGTCGACGAGCCCACCCGGCTGCCGGGTCAGTTGCGGCTCGCGGACACCGGTGAGTTCACATCATCGCCGCGCGGCACCGTCAAACTGCGTCCGACGGTCGCCGCGTCCGGCTACAACCCGTACGAGAGCGGTCTGATCCAGCCGAACGCGCGACCCGTGAAGCGCGACCTGCGGGCGCTGTCGCGATGGATCGAACTGCGCAGGACGCGCTCTACTCAGCAGTAATCGGCGGCCCGCACCCGTTCCCCGCTCAGACCGCCTCGATACAGCGCAGCTTGCCGGCATCGCCCAGCCGGTAGAAGCGCCTGAGCTCGCCGAGCATGTCGGGAACCCGTGCCCGCCGGCGCCTCAGGAAACGCTCCTCGAGCTTGCCGCAGAATCGCGCCGCATAGCGGTTCGCCTTGGCGTACAGCGCCGCAAGCGCGGCGTCCAGATCCTCGCGAAACCGCACCCGCTCGAACAGTCGCTGGTGCAGCCCGTGAACGAGCGCCCCGCCGCGCTGCGTACCCGCGAGCAGCACCGCGGCCGCGTACTTGTCGATCTCGGCCTGCATCTCGAGGCCAAGGATCGACACCGACCAGCCGCGCGCCGCGCAGAACGCGACGCAGTTGAAGTGGCTCACGCCCTCGAGCGCGGTGCAGAAGTCCTCCAGATTGTCGTCGTCGAGCCTCGCGAGCGGCTCGCTCGCCGCGAGCCGCGCCAGCAGCAGCGGGTCGAGATAGAGTCCGACGGCGAGCGCGCCGTCGTGCTCGGCGACCAGCAGCGCCTCGGGAGTGCCGGATGCGCCGGTCGGCGCGTGCCAGCGCGCGACTAGTCGGCGGTCGGTGATCAGGTAGTCGCAGACGTCGTCGCGGACCTCTGCGTCGTTGATCGTGGCGAGCAGCGACTGCAACTCGCGCAGCAGCATGGCTCAGTGGCTCCAGCGCACTCGCGAGGTCGCCGCGGGCTCGACCCCGAGCGCGCGCAGCCGACCAGCCGCGCGCGGGCTGCCGGTCTTGATCCACATCTCGTAGAGCCGCAGCAGGTCATCGTGCGTCGGTGGGCGCGCGGCCTCGGCAATCTCGTTCAGAGCATCGACCAGCTCCCGGAATTTCGCCGCGAGCTCGCCGAACACGGCGGCAATGCCGCGCCCGCGCGCGCTGCCGCGGGTGCTGTCGGCGAGCGAGGAGTAAGCCCGGCCACCCATCGCGATGTGGTAGTCGATGTCAACGAGCTTGCGCGCGAAGCTCTGCGGGAGGAATCCGGCGATGAACAGCGATACGTCGCCGAGCCGCTGCAGCGCGTGCTGGCGTTCGGCGAGGGTCCGCGCACCGACTGCCTCCGCGAGCATCAGCGCCAGCGGCTTCAGCCGCGGTCCGCTCGGCGTCGGCTCGAAGAACGCATCCGCGCGCGAGAACGTCGCCAGCATGTTGACGACGTAGTGTTCGGTATGACCCGCGAGCGCGAGGTGCTGCTTCTCGGCGGCACCCTGCAGCTCGTCGCGGAAGAACTCCTCGAGGCTCGCCACCCGCAGCACCGTGCCGTCTGCCATCGTGCCTCCCAAGCGTGTGCAACCGTTAGATCGCAGGGACAGCCCGACGTTGCCATGCCGACGCGCGCAGGAAAAGAGTCATGCCGCACAATTGCGGACATATTTTTCTGGCAGCCGCGCGTGATGAGTGCTGATCGAGCGCACATCACCAGTGCATGCGAGGCCTGGTACGCGGCGGTTTCGCGGCCGCGGCGCGGCCGTGACGGACGTCTCGGAACATCCGCGACCCGCGGGCGGGCGTCGCTATGTCAGTGCGTCGATGAGTTGCGCGAGCGCCGCGAGATCCCCGACCTCCCGATCGGCGCGTGGCAGGTCGGCGGGCCACGGCGCACCGCGCCGGTTCATCCACACCGTCTGCAAGCCCGCCGCTCGGGCGCCCTGCACGTCGGCAATTGCATCGTCGCCAACGTGCAGGATCTCACCCGGCGCGACGGCTGCGAGCGCGATCAGGCGCGCGAAGATCCTGCCGTCCGGCTTCGCCGCGCCCGCCGCCGCGGCATCGACGGCGCCACGGAAGAACGTGCCGATGCCGACACGGTACACGCAGGCATTGCCGTTCGAGACTGCGTACAGCGGCACGCGCCTGGCGAGACGGGCGAGCGCGGCCGGAACCTCCGCGAATGGCTCGATCGCATTGCGCTCGCGCAGAAACACCTCGAACGCCGCGTCGGCAACACTCGCCGGGTAACCGGCCGCGAGTGCCGCGCGCCTGAGGGTCTCCGTTCTGAGCCAGCTGAGGTCGTGCGACAGAGCCGGCTCGGCCGATGCGAGCGCGAGCCTGAGCTGCTGCAGGTCCGCGCTGCTGAACTGCTCGGCGATCCGCGGCGCGTGCGTGAGGAGCCACATGCGCAATGCCGCCTCGGCGCGCACCAGGACCGGAGGGGTGTCCCACAGCGTGTTGTCGAGATCGAGCGAGACGGCGCGCGGCGCGAGCGGCATTCAGGCATTATCCTGCGCGCACCATGTCACGGTCATCAACCTCGCGCCGCTCCGGGCCACCGCTCGTGATCGGCCATCGCGGCGCCTGCGGCTACTTGCCGGAACACACGTTCCCGGCCAAGGCCTACGCGCACGCGCTCGGTGCGGACTGCCTCGAGCAGGACGTCATCCTGACGCGGGATGACGTCCCGATCGTGTTTCACGACCTGACGCTCGAGGCCATGACCGACGTCGCGCGGCTGTTCCCGGCGCGTCGCCGGTCCGACGGTCACTGGTACGCGATCGACTTCAGCTACGCCGAGCTCGGGCAACTGTCGCTGCACGAGCGCAGCGACCCGGCGGGCGGACAACCGGCCTGGCCGCGCCGCTTCGGCGAGCTGCTGCCGCTCCGGATCCACTCACTCGCCGAAGAACTGGCCCTGGTCCGCGGACTCAATCGCTCGACCGGCCGTCACACGGGCGTCTTCACGGAAGTGAAGAGCCCCGCCTGGCACCGCGAAGCCGGTAAGGATCTCATGCCGATCGTGCTCGGGGTACTCGCCGATTTCGGCTATCGCGCCGAGGGCGATGCGGCGACGCTGCTGTGTTTCGACGAGGCGGAGCTGCGGCGCACGCGCCTTCAGCTCGGCTCGAGGCTCCCGCTCGTGCAGCTGATCGGCGAGAACGCGTGGGCTGAGGCCGCCACCGACTACGACCGGTTGCGGACCGTCGCGGGGCTTGCCGACGTTGCGAGTTACGCCCAGGGGATCGGTCCGTGGCTGCCGCAGGTCGTGACCTGGCCAGCGCCGGGCGCGGCACCCGTCGTGACGCCGCTCGTGCGCGATGCGCACGCCGCCGGGCTCGCCGTGTACCCGTTCACTTTTCGCATCGACCAGCTGCCGGACAACGCACCGGATGCCGATGCGGCACATCAGGCGCTGTTCGAGCTCGCGGACATCGACGGCCTGCTCAGCGACTTTCCGGACGTCACGCTCGCATACCTGCGGCGCCGCTCGCTGCGACCGTGACGGATCTGACGCTGGTCGTCGGCAATCGCAACTACAGCTCCTGGTCGCTGCGCCCCTGGATCCTGCTCAACCATCTCGGACTCCCGTTCCGCGAGGTGCGCCTTGCGCTCGACACCCCCGAGTTCGAGGCACACGTCGGCCGCTACTCGCCGACCCGGCGGGTGCCGGTGCTGGTCGACGGTGAGCTCGCCGTGTGGGAGTCGATCGCGATCCTCGAGTACCTGAGCGAACTCGCAGGCGGCGCCGGCTGGCCGGCCGACCGTGCGGCGCGCGCGCTCGCCCGCGCCGCGTGCGCCGAGATGCACGCGGGCTTCGCGGCGCTGCGCAGTGCCTATCCGATGAACATCCGTGCCCGCAATCGCCGCGTGCCGACGACGGCCGCGCTCGAGGCCTCGGTGCGGCGCGTCGACGCCCTGTGGAGCGAGTGCCGGGAGCGCTACGGGGTGGGCGGGCCGTGGCTGTTTGGCGCGTACAGCGCGGCGGATGCGATGTTCCTGCCGGTGGCGTTTCGTTTCCAGACCTACGGCACGCACGGGCTCGGGCCCCTCGCCCGCGGCTACATGGCGAGCGCGCTCGCCGATCCGCTGGTCGAACCGTGGGTCAGCGCCGCCGAGGCCGAAGCGGAAACCATCGCGAGCGAGGAGCTCGGACTGTAGCGGGAGCGGTTAGCGTGCCGGGGGCGGGCCGGCCGCCTCGAGCACGTCCACGGGATCACCGACCGCGATCACCGCACCGGGTGGCGATTCCACCGTCGCGTTGACACCAAAGGTCACGCCTTTCAGCACCCGGTCGTAGCGGAAGGTCTTCAGCACCGGCGTCGGATCGGACGAGTGCTCACCGCTCGTCTGGTCGACCGACGGCACGACGCAGCGCGTGCAGGGCTTGACGATGCGCAACTCGACTGCGCCGATGCGCAACCTGCGGATGCCATCCTCGCCGAACGGTCCGAGTCCGGATATCACGAGGTTCGGCCGGAACCGCTCCATGGGCACAGGCGCGCCGAGGCGGCGGTTGAGGTCATCGAGCGAGTCGCTGTTACAGAGGAGGACCGGAAAGCCGTCGGCGAAGGCGAGGGGCACGTCGCGCTCGCCGACATAGGCCCGGTTCGCCATCATCCGGGTCTCTCGCCCGACGGTCACGAGGCGCGATTCGACGCCAAGGACCGCCGTCAGCCAGTCGGCGGCAGCATCGCCCGCGTCGCGGGCCGTTGCGCGTCGTCCCCAGATGATCACTGCAATCGGCCTGTCGGCACCGGCCACATCCACCGCGAGCGTCGCACGCTCGGGGTGCGCGAGCTCGATTCCGCCGTCGGTCAGCCGGGGCACGATCCGCGCGAGCGCCGGATGCGTGCGCTGCGTCAGGAACCGCCCGTTCGGCTGCACGACCATCCACTGACGGTCGCCGACGAGGCCCGACCGGCCGACGGTCGCACATGAAAGCTCAGTCCGGCGACAGCCCTTGACAGGGTAGATCGAGATCGCGCTCAGCCGCACTGCGGCTCCTTCGGTTCGAGGCCCCCGCAGTGTAGCGGCGGAGCCGGCCGGGCATCGAGGTGCGTGAGCCGTGCGAGGCACTACAACGTGAGCACGCTGTGGATGCGCTGTCCCGGGAGGCGCGCCCGGCCGCCGAGCGCCTCGAGCTCGAGCACGAACGCGCAGCCGAGCACCGTGGCGCCCAGCCTCGTCACGAGGTCGACGCTCGCCGCCGCCGTCCCGCCGGTCGCGAGCACGTCGTCGACGAGCAGCACGCGATGCCGGGAACCGAGCGCGTCGCGATGCACCTCGAGCCCGGCGCTGCCATATTCGAGCGCGTAGGTCACCGCCTCGACCCGGGCGGGCAATTTGCCGGGCTTGCGCAGCGGCACGAACCCTGTCCCGAGTTCCCACGCGGCGAGGGCCCCGAAGATGAAGCCGCGGGCTTCCATGCCGGCGACCACCTCGACCTCGGCGGCGCGGAACGGCGCCACCAGCGCGTGGACCGTGGCCCTGAGCGCCTCGGCATCGCCCATCAGCGGAGTCAGGTCCCTGAAGATCACGCCGCGCTTCGGGAAGTCGGCGATTGCGCGGACGTAGCTCTTGAGGTCGCTCACGCCGAGGCCTCGCTGACCCGCCACGCGGCCTGGTAGCCGAGCCCGAGCGACAGGATCCGGCCGAGCAGTTCGTCGTACTTGATGCCGGCCGAGCGTGCCGAGCGCGCGAGGTCCTCCTCGTCGGCCAGGTTCGGGTTGGCATTCGCCTCGAGCACGAAGATCGATCCGTCGGCTCTCAGCCGGAAGTCCATGCGCGCGTAGCCAGTCAGATGCAACGCCCGGTACATGCGCTTGGTCAGCCGGCCGAGCTGCGCGACGACCGCCTCCGGCAGGTGCTCGGCTGCGCCGGAGGTAATCCCGTGACGCGCCTGGTAGCGGCGGTCCCACTTGACCTTGCGGGTCGCGATCGGCGCCTGGCCCTCCGGGAGGGACCCGAAGCTCAGCTCCCAGACGGGCAGTACCGTCAGCCGGTCATTGCCGAGGACGCCCACGTAGATCTCGCGACCCTCGATGTACTCCTCGACCAGCGCGTCGCTCTCAGTCTGCTCGTGCACGAAGGCAATGCGTTCCTGGAGGCTCGCCGCGTCCGCGCACACCGAGGCCTGGGCGATCCCGAGCGACGCATCGTCGGTTGCGGACTTCACGAACAGCGGGTAGCGCAGCGTCGCCGGCAGCCGCACGCGCCGGCCGCGCCGGAACACCGCGAACTGCGGCGTCGGGATCCGGTGGTAGGCCAGCAGCTGCTTCGAGAGCACCTTGTCGCGCGACAGCATCAGGCCGCGCGGGTTGCAGCCGGTATAGGGCTGGCGCAGCAGCTCGAGAAAGGCCACGACGTGCTGGTCGTGCTTGACGATGCCATCGAACTCCTCGAGCAGGTTGAACACGATGTGCGGCTGCCACTCCTGGATCGTGCTGCGCAGCTCGGTCAGGCTGTCGAGCAGGCCGATGCAGCGCACCTCGTGGCCGGC
>Ga0209415_10018316_pt1 | contig 11054 bp, 14 predicted proteins | sample PeaSoiSIISIP2007_FD_187696 | JGI IMG/M metagenome (GOLD analysis project Ga0209415, IMG submission 187696) | Peat soil microbial communities from Weissenstadt, Germany - SII-SIP-2007 (SPAdes) (version 2) | ecosystem: Environmental > Terrestrial > Soil > Wetlands > Peat | place: Germany...
CTAAGCGCAGCTCGACGTCGGGGGCAAAGTCGTCGATGTAGCGATCGACCTCCGCGGCGTCGACCAGCGCATAGTGCTCGCGGACCCAGTCGGGGACGACGGCTGCCTGCGGACGAGGCGTTGCGAGGGGCTCGGACATCGTGGTCGGCGGCGCAGACACTACTATCGGGCTGTGAGCGCTGCTCCGGGGACCGGGACTCGTGTCGCGCTGCTGGGCCTCGGCGAGGCGGGCCGGGCGTTCGCCGCCGACCTCGCTGCCGCCGGGATGGCGGTGCGCGGATGGGATCCGTTGGTTGCCGAGGCGCCTGACGGGGTTCTCGTCGCGAGCAGCGCGCGCGATGCGGTGCGCGGCGCAGGTCTCGTGCTCAGCCTCAATGCCGCCGCGGTTGCGCTCGCGGCCGCCCGCGAGGTCGCGCCGGCCCTCGATCCGGGGGCGATCTATGCCGATCTCAACGCCGGCGCGCCGTCGCTCAAGGTCGCCGTCGCGGCGGTCGTCGAAGCCTCGGGAGCGCGCTTCGCGGACGTCGCGCTGATGGGCCCGGTCCCCGGCAACGGCGCCTGCACGCCGAGTCTGGTCTCAGGTTCGGGTGCGGCGGGTTACGCGCAGGCGCTCGCCGCGGTACGGGCTCCGATCGAGGTGCTCGGGCCGGCGGCCGGCGAGGCGGCGACGCGCAAGCTGCTGCGCAGCGTCTTCATGAAGGGGTTGGCCTCGGTCTCGCTCGAGGCGCTCACCGCCGCGGCGGCCGCCGGACTCGAGCCCTGGATGTACGAGGAGCTGGTCGCGGTCTACGAGCAGGCGGACCGGGCACTGCTGAAGCGGCTGCTCGAGGGAAGCCGGATCCACGCCGTGCGGCGCGTGCACGAGATGCAGGCCGCGCGCGAGATGCTTGACGCGCTCGGAGCCCCCACGCGGATGACCGACGGCACGGTGGGATGGCTCGAGCAGCTCGCAGCGGCGGGGCGCGCGTGAGCGAACTGCAGCCGACCGAGCGCGCCCGCGAGCTGGTTCGCGGCGGCTACGACATGCACGTGCACATCGCGCCGGACGTGGTCGAGCGAAAGATCAGCGACGTCGGGCTCGCGCGGCGCTGCGTCGAGTTGGGACTCGCGGGCTTCCAGCTGAAGTCGCACTACACCTCGACGGCGGAGCGGGCGCGCGCCGTCGGCGAGGCCGTCGGCGGCGTGCGGGTGCTCGGCGCGATCACGCTGAACCGGGCGGTGGGCGGGCTGAACGCGCTCGCGGTCGAGATCGCCGCGCGCGAGGGCGCGCGCACGGTCTGGTTTCCGACCGTCAACTCGGTCAACGAGCAGCACGAGGTGCACCCCGCCCCGCCCGGGGCCAAGGTTCCCGTGTGGGTCAAGTTCGAGCTCGAGATGCGCGACGCCGGGCATCACGTCGACCCGGTCGCGGTCGTCGATGCTGACGGCGCGCTGCTGCCGGCGGCGCACGAGGTGCTCGCGGTGATCGCACGCCACGACATGGTGCTCGCGACCGGGCACCTCTCGCGTGACGAGATCTTCACGCTCGTCGACGGGGCCGTGGCGGCCGGCGTGCGACGCATCGTCGTGACGCACCCGGAGTTTCCCTCGCAGCAGATCTCGATCGCCGATCAGCTGGCGCTGGCGGAGCGCGGCGCGCTGCTCGAGCGCTGCTTCACCACGCCGCACACCGGCAAGGCCTCGTGGGAGCTGATCTGTCGCGCGTCGCGCGAGGTCGGCCCGGCGAATACCGTGTGGTCCAGTGATCTGGGCCAGGTCTTCAATCCGCCGGTCGAGGACGGCCTCGCGCTGATGGCCGACCAGTTCCTCGCCGCCGGCTTCAGCGACGAGGATGTGGTCACGATGGCCGTCACCAACACGCGGCTGCTCGCGGGCGAGGCGCCGTGATGAGCCGGCGGATCCAGGTGATCGGCGCGCATTCGGCGGACTTCGTCTGGCGCGCCGGCGGCGCGATCGCGGTCGCGACCGCCGCCGGCGGGGTCGCCGAGGTGATCGCGCTGAGCTACGGCGAGCGCGGCGAGTCGGGCGAGCTGTGGAAGCAGGAGGGCCAGACGATCGAGAACGTCAAGCGGCTTCGCCACGCGGAGGCAGAGGCCGCGGCCGCGCATCTCGGCGCGAGCTTCCGCTGCCTGGACCTCGGCGACTACCCGCTGCAGATCGACACCGCGGCGCTGCTGGCGATCGCCGAGGCGATCCGTGAATTCGCCCCCGACGTGCTCGTCACGCACACCGACACCGACCCGTTCAACCCCGATCACCCGGTTGCCTGGGCTGCCGTCGACAGGGCTCGCAGCCTGGCCGCCGGGGCGGGCGTGCAGAGCGCGTTTGCGACGATCGCGCCGCCGGCGATGTTCCTGTTCGAGCCACACCAGCCCGAGCTGTGCAACTTCACCCCGACGACCTTCGTCGACATCACCTCCGTGATCGACGCCAAGCGGGCGGCGATGGCTGAGATGAAGGCGCAGCGCTACCTGCAGACCTACTACGACGAGCGGGCCGCGCACCGGGGGAACCATGCGCGGCGCGCGTCCGGTGAGAAGAGCGTCGAATACGCCGAGGCCTTTCAGCGCGTGATCCCGCAGGTCGTCGCCGGGCTATGAGCGAGCTTGCGGAACTCGCGCGGCTCGGCTCGGCGACGGTCTACGAGGCCGGCGGCCGCGGCGGCTACATCGATGCCGACCTGCACCAGATCGTCCCGGGATCGCGCGTCGCCGGTCCGGCGCGGACGGTGCGCTGCGGCCAGGACGACAACCTGATGGTGCACGCCGTGATCGAACGGATCGAGCCGGGCGACGTGGTGGTGCTGTCGATGCCGGAGCCGCGGCCGGTGGCGCTGGTCGGTGACCTGCTGGCGACGCAGGCCAAGGTCGCGGGCGCGGCCGGCCTGTTGATCGACGCGTCCGTGCGCGACGTGGAGGAGTTGGCGCAGATGGGGCTGCCGATCTGGGCGCGCTGGGTCCGCGTGCGCGGCGCGACCAAGACCGCGGTCGGCGAGATCGACGTCCCGGTGCTCGTCGGCGGCGCCCGCATCAACCCGGGCGACATCGTCGTGCTGGACGCCGACGGCGGCGCCGTCGTCGAAGCCGTGCGCGTCGCGGAGGTCCTGGCGGCGGCGCTCGGTCGCGAGGAGAACGAGCGCGTCAAGCGTGCGCGGCTGGCAGCGGGCGACCGCTCCTACGACCTGGACGGGCTGCGCGCGGTCGTCGAGGGGCCGTCGTGAGCGACATCGCGCATCTCGGCCCCGTCGAGCTGTTGACACCGACCGCCGAGCGCAGCCTCGCCTTCTTCGTCGACGTCCTCGGCATGGAGGTCGAGGGGCAGGACGGTGCTTCGGTGTACCTGCGCGGATGGGGCGACTACCAGCGCTACAGCCTGGTGCTCACGGAGTCGGCGCAGGCGGGCATGGCATGGCTCGGTCTGCGCGCCAGCAGCCCGGAGGCGCTTCGCCGACGCGTCGCGGCGGTCCAGGGGACCGGCCTCGGTGAAGGCTGGAGCGAGGGCGCACGCGGACGCGGACCGTCCTACCGCTTCCGCGACCCGGACGGCCACAACTTCGAGCTGTACTACGAATGTGAGCGCTACGACCCCCCGGAGCATCTGCGGCCGGCGCTGAAGAACCAGCCGCAGCGCTACCTCGGGCGCGGCGCCGCGGTCAAGCGGCTCGACCACGTCAACGTCCTCGCGGCCGACGTGCGTTCGAGCCGCGAGTTCGCACAGGAGGCGCTCGGCTACCGGCTCTACGAGCGGATCGAGCTGGACGACGGCAGCGAGGCCGGCGCCTGGCTCAGCGCATCGATCGCCGCGCACGAGCTGATCTACACGCGCGACGCCTACGGGGCGCGCGGACGCCTGCACCACCTGGCGTTCTGGGTCGACACGCGCGAGGAGTGCCTGCGCGCGGCGGACCTGTTTCTGGACCACGGCATCAAGATCGAGGCTGCGCCGTCGAAGCACGCGATCGCGCAGGGCTTCTTCCTCTACGGAATCGAGCCCGGCGGGAACCGCATCGAGGTCACAACCGGTGGCTATTTCGTGTTCGATCCCGAGCACCCGACGGTCACCTGGACCGAGGAGGAGCGTGCCCGCGGCCAGGCCTGGGGCGTGCACACCGTCGAGAGCTTCCACACCTACGGGACCCCACCGGTCGACGCGGCCGACGCGCGCCCCGACGGCGAGGCGATGAGGTGAGCAGCGACCGCGACGCGATCCGAGACCTGGTCGAGAACTGGGTCCTCTGGCGCGACGCCGGCGACTGGGAGCGCTTTCGCACCGTCTGGCACGACGACGGCACGATGATGGCGACGTGGTTTCAGGGGTCCGCCGACGAGTTCATTCGCGTCAGCCGCGAGGGCTTCGAGCGCGGCGTGCGGATCCTGCACTTCCTCGGCGGCAGCTCGATCGAGATGTCCGGCGAGCGCGCGATCGCCCAGACCAAGATGACGATCTCGCAGCGTGGCGCGGTCGAGGGGGTGGAGTGCGACGTCGTCTGTACCGGACGCTTCTACGACTTCCTCGAGCGCCGCGACGGCCGTTGGGGGCTCGTGCTGCGCCAGCCGATCTATGAGAAGGATCGCGCGGACCCGGTCGATCCTGCCGCCCGGCTCGAGCTCGACCCGCAGCTGCTCGCACGCTTTCCCGAGGGCTACCGCCACCTCGCCTACGTACAGACCCAGATCGGCTACCCGGTCAAGAACGACATGCCGGGCCTGACCGGGCCCGAGGTCGAGGCGCTCTACGCCCGTGGTGCGGCGTGGCTGGCGGGCCGCGGGCAGGAGGCCTGAGCGCGCGGCCGTCCGCGGGCCGGCGGTGTGGGCAGCGCGCCGGCGGTTGAACGGACCTCAGGTCGTCGGTATCAGGCCGCCGTCGACGCGATAGTCGGCGCCCGTTATCTGGCACGCGCGATCGGAGGCCAGGAACACGATCGCCGCGGCGACGTCCTCGGGGGCACCGAGGCGTCCGAGTGGCATGCCGCGGACGTCGCGGACGAACCGGTCGATCGCCGCCTCGCGGTCGACCCCCCACTCGGCGGCCAGCGCGTCGATGAATTCCCCGCTCTCCCACGGGGCCGTGCGCGTCGGGCCGGGCGAGACGGTGTTTGAACGGATGCCGCGGCCGGCGAACTCGTTCGCAAGCGCCTTCGAGAGCAGGCGGATCATCCCCTTGGTCACCGAGTAGTCGACGAAGTACGGCCCCGGCATGTGGCCGGCGTCAGACGACAGGCTGACGATCGATCCGCGCCCCTGCTCGAGCATCCGGGGGATCGCCGCACGACAGCAGCGCACCATGCTGAAGAAGTTCAGCTCAAGCAGCGCCTGCCACGCCTGGTCGTCGACGTCGAGGAAGCCGTCGCGGTGTGGACAGACGCCGACGTTGTTGACCAGGATGTCGATCGTGCCGAGCTGTTCGATCGCGAAGCCGACCGCCGACGGCGGGCCGTCCGCTCCCGCCAGATCGACGGCGAAGGGCAGCAGCCTGCCGGCCGGGGCACCGGCGAGCGCGGCGCCCGGGTCGAGGTCGGCGGCGACCACGCGAGCGCCCTCGGCGAGCAGCGCGCGAGTCGTCGCGAGGCCGATGCCCGAGCCGGCACCGGTGACCAGCGCGATGCGTCCTCCGAGGCCGAGATCCATGGGCTCGCCGACATTATGATGGGCGTTGTGAGCGCTGCGACGAGCGTGCCATTGCCGCCACGGGTCTCGCGCGCCGCGCGCCTCGCGCAGGAGCTCGAAGCGCGGATTCGCAGCGACGGACCCCAGCCCGGCGAGCGGATCGCCACCAAACACGAGTTGCGCGAGCGGTTCGGCGTCGCCAGCGCGACGATCAACGAGGCGGTGCGTCTGCTCGAGACCCGCGGGGTGATCGAGGCGCGCCCCGGACCCGGTGGCGGGATCTTCGTCGCCCGCTCCGCGGTGCGCTTCGCCCACGTTCACACGGTGCTCGGCTTCCCCTCCGAGAGCACGAGCTATCGCGATTGCCTGCTCGTGCGCGACGCGCTCGAACCGCTGATCTGCCGCGACGCGGCGGCTGCCCGCCGCGCCGGCGACATCGCCGCGCTCGAGGCGATCGTCGCGCGAATGGCACAGCACATCGACGATCCCGCCGGCTACTTCAAGTGCAACTGGGAGCTGCACCGGCGGATCGCCGCGATCAGCTCGAACGCACCGCTTCGCAGCATCTACCTGACGCTCACGGAGGGCCTGGAGTCGATGCTCGACGACTCCGAGATCGACGAGTTCGATGGTCCAGCGAACATCGCGATCCACCGCGAACTGGTCGCGGCGATCGCGGATGGGCTCGGAGCGCGGCTCGAAGCGGCCGTCGCGGCGCATACGCCGCTGCCCCCGCCCGGCCGCGCGTAGGCCCGCGACGAGCACGCTTGCGACGCGCCGGGGGAGCGGATAGGTTGCGCGCAGAATGAAAACCTGTTCACATCGCGCACAACGATGGCTCGGGTCGTCAGCCTGACCGACGCGATTGCGGAGCTCGTGCGCGACGGGGACTCCGTTGCGCTCGAGGGTTTCACGCACCTGATCCCGTTCGCCGCCGGACACGAGTTGCTGCGTCAAGGACGACGCGAGCTTGAGCTGATCCGGATGACGCCGGATCTGCTCTACGACCAGATGATCGGCGTCGGCGCGGCCCGCCGGCTGGTCTTCTCCTACGGCGGCAACCCCGGCGTCGGATCGCTGCACCGCTTTCGCGACGCCGTCGAGAACGGCTGGCCGCACCCGATCGAGCTCGAGGAGCACAGCCACGCGGGCATGGCGAACCGCTACATGGCGGGTGCTGCGGACCTGCCGTTCGCGATCCTGCGCGGCTATGCCGGCACCGATCTCGTCGCGCACACGACGGTCAGCTTCATCGAGTGTCCGTTCACCGGCGAGCGGCTCGCCGCCGTCGCCGCACTGCGGCCGGACGTCGCGATCGTCCACGCCCAGGAGGCCGACGGCGATGGCAACGTGCAGCTGTGGGGCATCCCCGGCGTGCAGAAGGAGGCGGTGCTCGCGGCCAAGCGCTCGCTGGTGACGGTCGAGCGGATCGTCGAACGCCTCGTGCCGCGCCCCGGCGGCGTGGTGATACCGGGGTGGGCGCTGAGCTTCGTCGCCACGGCACCCGGCGGCTCGCAGCCGTCCTACAGTCAGGGCGTCACCGAGCGCGACAACGACTTCTATCGCGCCTGGGACGAGATCAGCCGCAACCGCGAGCGCTTCTGCGCCTGGATGGACGAGCACGTCTTCGGCAAGGTGGTGGCGCGGTGAGCGCGGCGACCACGGATGAGGTGCAGACGGTCGTCGCAGCGCGCCGGCTCGCACGCACCAAGACGGTCTTCATCGGCGTCGGGCGGCCGAGCACCGCCGCGATCCTGGCGCGCATGGTCCACAACCCGTCGCTCGTGCTGATCTACGAGTCCGGCACGATCGGCGCCAAGCCGTTCCACATCCCGCTCTCGATCGGCGACGGCGAGCTCAGCGAGACCGCCGACGCGGTGGTGTCGGTTCCGGAGATGTTCAACTACTGGATCGGCGCGGGCCGCGTCGACCTCGCGTTTCTCGCCGCGGCACAGGTCGATCGCTTCGCCAACCTCAACTCCACCGTGATCGGCGACTATGACGCTCCACGCACGCGCCTTCCGGGCGCCGGCGGCGCACCGGAGATCGCCGCCAGCTGTGGCGAGGTCGTCGTCGTCGTGCCGCATTCGCGGCGCACGCTGGTCGAGCGTCTCGATTTCGTCACGACGGTCGGGCACGGCGACGGCCCGGGGGCGCGCCGGCGACTCGGACTGCGCGGCAAGGGCCCGACCGCCGTGATCACCGATCTCGGGGTGCTGGAGCCCGACCCCGAGACCGTTGCGCTCACGCTCACGCAAGTGCACGAAGGCGTCACCGTCGAGCAGGCGCGCGAGGCCACCGGCTGGGAGCTCGCGGTCGCCGAGCAGCTGCGGGTGACCGACCCGCCGAGCGAGACCGAGCTGGCGGCGCTGCGGGAGCTGCTCGCGCGATGAACGACGCGTTCGTCTACGAGGCTGTCCGGACGCCGTTCGGCCGCTTCGGCGGAGCGCTGTCCGGGGTGCGTCCGGACGACCTCGCGGCGCACGCGATGCGGGCGCTGCTGGAGCGGGTGGGCGACCTCGATCCGGCGGCGATCGACGACGTCTTCCTCGGCGACGCCAACGCCGCCGGCGAGGACAACCGCGATGTGGCGCGGATGGCGGTGCTGCTCGCCGGCCTGCCGACGACGGTCACCGGCGTGACCGTGAACCGGCTGTGCGGATCGAGTCTCGAGGCCGCGATCCAGGCCACGCGCGCGATCCGCTGCGGCGAGGCCAGCCTTGCGATCGCGGGGGGCGTCGAGTCGATGAGCCGGGCGCCATGGGTCCTGCTGAAGCCCTCGCGTGCCTATCCCGCGGGTCATGAGACGCTTCATTCGACGACGCTCGGCTGGCGGATGGTCAATCCGCGGATGCCCGATCGGTGGACGATCTCGCTGGGGGAGAGCGCCGAGAAGCTTGCCGCCATGTACAAGATCTCGCGCGAGGCGCAGGACGCGTTCGCGCTGCGCAGCCACCAGCTGGCCGTGAAGGCATATGACGAGGGGGTGCTCGGCGAGGTCGTGCCCGTGCCCGGCGTCGAGCTGACGCGTGACGAGAGCATCCGCGCCGACACGACACTCGAGCGGCTCGCCGAGCTGGCCCCCGCGTTCGTCGAGGGCGGCACCGTGACAGCGGGGAACTCCTCGCCGCTCAACGATGGGGCGAGCATGACGTTGATCGGCGACGAGCGGGCCGGCAGGCTGCTGGGCCGCGAGCCGCTGGCGCGGATCGTCGCGATGGGCGCGCACGGCGTGGACCCCGACGTCTTCGGGATCGCGCCGGTCGAGGCGGCGAACGTCGCGCTCGCCCGCGCCGGGATCGGCTGGGGCGAGGTCGTCGCCGTCGAGCTCAACGAGGCGTTCGCGTCGCAATCGCTCGCGTGCCTGGCATGCTGGCCGGAGCTCGACCCGGAGCTCGTCAACGTCCGCGGCGGGGCGATTGCGATCGGACATCCGCTGGGCGCCTCAGGGGCGCGGATCCTCGGGCGCCTCGCCCACGAGCTGCGAGCTTGCGGCGGCGGCTACGGTGTAGCAGCTATCTGTATTGGCGTGGGCCAAGGCCTCGCCGTGATCCTGGAGGGTGTGACGACATGACCGAAGCGGATACCGAACCACGCCAGATCTATGACCCGATCATCGACACACCGTCCTGCTATGTGCGCGAGGAGGGGGTGCATCCGCCGCTGGACTCCCCGGAGTACAAGTCGACGCAGCTTCGCCATCCCAAGCAGCCGCTGATCTTCCTGCCCCAGAACATCACCGAGCTGACCGGTCCTGCGCTCGGCTCGGTGGGGACGATCGGCGAGCTCGACCACGACCTGACGCGCCAGCACGAGGGTGAGCCGATCGGCGAGCGGACGACGGTGTCGGGGCGCGTCTTCGACACCGAGGGCAAGCCGCTGCGCAACACGCTGGTCGAGATCTGGCAGGCCAACGCCTGCGGGCGCTATCGCCACCGCTGGGATCGCTTCCCGGCGCCGCTTGACCCGAACTTCACCGGCGCCGGGCGCTGCGAGACCGACGACGAGGGGCGCTATCGCTTCGTCACCGTCAAGCCCGGGCCCTACCCGTGGGGCAACCACTACAACGCGTGGCGGCCCGCGCACATCCACTTCTCGTTGCTCGGCCGCGCATTTGCGCAGCGGCTGGTGACGCAGATGTACTTCCCCGGCGACCCGCTGTTTCCCTACGACCCGATCTTCAACTCGATCCCCGACGAGGCGGCCCGCAACCGGCTGATCTCGCGCTTCTCGATTCACGACACCCAGCCGGACTGGGCGCTCGCCTACGAGTTCGACATCTACCTGCGCGGTCCGGGCGCGACGCCGTTTGAGGAGGCGCTGTGATCTTCCCGAGCACGCCATCGCAGACCGTCGGTCCCTACTTCGCCATCGGCATGCCGTGGCCGGAAGGACCGCACGCCGTCGCGCCGGGCACGGCCGGTGCGATCACGATCCGCGGCATGATCTACGACGGCGCCGGAGCGCCGATCCCGGACTATCTGCTCGAGACCTGGCAGGCCGATCCCGAGGGCCGCTTCGCCGATCTGTGGGGTTATGGCGGGCCATCCGAGTTGGCAGGGTTCCGCGGCTTCGCCCGCGTCGGCCACGAGGACGGCGACGGCAGCTTCGAGCTGCTGACGGTCAAGCCCGGGCCGCTGACGATGCCCAGTGGCGCGATCGCGGCGCCGCACATCGACGTCTCGCTGTTCGCCCGCGGGATGCTGCACCGCTGCGTCACGCGGTTCTACTTCGCCGACGAGGAGCAGGCCAACGCGGCCGACCCGGTGCTTGCGACGGTGCCCGTGGCGCGGCGCGACACGCTGCTCGCGAGGCCAGCCGACGGCGGCTACGAGATCGACATCCGCCTTCAGGGGCCGGGGGAGACGGTCTTCTTTGCCCTCTGAGGGCCTGTTCGACGCGCTCTACGCGCGCGGCCCGGTGACGGCGCAGACCGACGGGCGTGCCTGGCTGGTCGCGATGCTCGACGTCGAGGCGGCGCTGGCGCGCGCCTGCGCGGACGAGGGGCTGATTCCCGCTACGTCGGCGGAGGCGATCGTGGCGGCCTGTCAGATCGAGGCCTTCGATCTGCCGGCGATCGCGGCGGCGACCGGGGACAGTGCGACGCCGGTGATCGCGATCGTCGCCGGGCTGCGCCGCGCGGTCGGCGAGCAGGCGGCGCCGCACGTCCACCTCGGCGCGACGAGTCAGGACATCATCGACACCGCCGCGATGCTCCTCGCGCGTCGCGCGCTCGAGCCGCTGCTCGCCGACGCCGGCCGTGCGGCGTCCGCTGCCGCCGGGCTCGCCGAGGTCCACCGCGAAAGCCCGATGGCGGCTCGGACGCTGCTGCAGCAGGCGCAGCTGAGTACGTTCGGCCTGCGCGCAGCCGGCTGGCTCGTCGGGCTCGACGAGGCGTGCGTGCGTCTGCGCGAGGTCGCCTAGCGGCGGCTCGCGGTGCAGATGGGC
>Ga0209415_10018318_pt1 | contig 11053 bp, 17 predicted proteins | sample PeaSoiSIISIP2007_FD_187696 | JGI IMG/M metagenome (GOLD analysis project Ga0209415, IMG submission 187696) | Peat soil microbial communities from Weissenstadt, Germany - SII-SIP-2007 (SPAdes) (version 2) | ecosystem: Environmental > Terrestrial > Soil > Wetlands > Peat | place: Germany...
CAATGCCCTACGCCATCACCATGACGACGATGCTAGATAAGAGTGCGCGAAGGGTCAGGTGGGCGCTGTCCCTGTGGAGGGTCAGGAGGGAGCGAGCTTAGTCTGTGGTGGCCTGCAGATACAGGCCGAAGGCCATCGTCGCAGTGATCGCTATGGCTATTATTCCTGTTACCCCATCGATCCCGTAGGGCAAGAGCCCCGAAGTGAACCACGTGGAGAACTCCGAATAGAACGGTATCCACACGAGAAGGCCTATCCCTACTGTCTGGGCGAGCTTGCTCCCCTGCTTGTTGGAACCTACTTGGAAAGAAGCACCTGAAGCGAGGAAGCTCCCTCCCCCTCCAAAGCTGATGCCCAGCGACAGGAAGAGGACGAGGGCCGCCCCGAGCAGCCAGAGGCCGAAGCCGAGGATGTTCCCGAAGCTGATGCCTCCCGTGGTGGAAGTGGACCAATTGTCGCAGATGGCGTTGTTGACGTCGGTCGAGTTCCCATAGAGCCAGCAGTTCATGGTGTAGCCTATCTGTGGGCTTGAGCTGTCGACGAAGTTGCAGGCGGTGTTGTAGGTCCCATGTCCGTCAGTGTTGGGGAAGGCGAGGGTCCCGTTCCAATACAGGCAGCTGACGTAATACGGGGCGGAGATCCCCTGAGGGACCGGATGGATGACGTTGGAAGAAGACCACTGCCTCTGGGAAGAGAGCGTATGAAATCCGTAGGTGGCCTTGAGCCCTGGGAGCGTAGCGTTACCTTGTCCGAGGCCTACCGCCGACTGTAAGGAGGCTTTCCCGCAGTTAGAGAAGAAGGAATTGACGAAGGCTATGAGGTTGCCCGACAGTATCCCTGTGAACGGGGAGCATATCGACAAGAACGATATCGTCTGCCCGCTGAGGTTGCAATAGGCCACGTTGGCCTGGCAGCCAGTCAGGACGGAACCCTGGCAGGTGACGTCGGGATAGCCTGGGCAGGAAAGGGTCTGGTTCGGCGTGAGGCCCGTATTATTGAGGTTGTTGTAGAGCAGCCCCGGGACTATGAGGAGGCCCAATGCTGCGAACATCAGCGAAGCTGCCCTGATGGAAGGCATCTAGCCCCCTCCCTTCCACATCCACAGGGCGAACAGCAACCCGGTCTCGACCGCGACCCCGAAAGGTATCACCCCGTTCGAACCAGTCCCCGACAAGGTTATCGTGAGCAGGCCGAAGAGCGAGCCGACCAGCATCCCCAGCAGGGCCATGGTCACCACGAAATCCCCCTTCCTTTGGAAGGCCAGGGGGAGCGCCACGAAGACCCCCATCACCACCAGGGGGAAGATCAGTATCTCCAGGCCGTTGTTGAGGGTCGTCCCGTTGGGGAAGTTCCATCCGATGATGGTGCTGGTCACGAGGGCGAAGGCCGGAGTAGGCAAGGCCATGACAAGGAACCCAAGGCCTCCCAGGACGGCGACCGCAAGAGCGGAGACTATGGCCTTCATTTCGACCTCACGAAATAGACCACCGTCAGCACGATAAACAGGAGCGGCACGGTGAAATTAAGGATTCCCATGGTAGTCGCGGCTAGGGCTGCGTTGTCCAGCCCCGCCAAAAGGAGGACGTTCATCCCCGTCCTCGATGCACCACCGATGGCCCCCACCATCATGAAGATGACCCCGTAGAGCATGAAGAAAAGGAACGGATACCACCAGCACTGGAGCTGCGTGTAAGAACACGCTGTAATGGTATAGGGAGGCGGGGCGCTCGAAGATGCCAGCGAGATTGCGACCTCTGCGAACCCTCCCCCTCCATTGGTGAGGGTGAAGGGCGCTGTCGTAGGGCCTCCTACTGCCCCATATTCGCTGGCCTGCCAGTAATTGTGTGCTTCATATTGTGGTTGTCCTGTCACGAGGGTATAGCCCGACCCTGCCGCCCAACTTAGGGAAGTGGCTGGGGAAGCCACTGCCGCTGAAAGGACGAGGCCCCCAGAGGCCGCAGAGAACGACGATACTGCCACGGAACTGCCAGCAGGGGAAGCGCCTGCGCTTGTGACCAACCCCGCCAGTGTAGACCCATGCACGTCATAGATATCGGCGCCGAAGAAGGGCACGGTCCCAGTAGAACGGAAGGTGACGGCGTCGGTGTGGGTCGCGGAAGCGTTGGCGGAGAAGGCGAACTCGACACAGGAGCCGAAGGAACAGGAGACCCCCTGGGCTGCGACCTCGGTGAAAGAGTTTGACTCGTTGTCGCTCGCTGTAATCACCTGTAAACCGCAAGCCAGGGTAGGGGAAAGGCAGGTGGCGAAGGCGATTATGGCGTCATACTGGGTGACATGGATCTTGCAGGTTATCGCACCTGTGAGGTTTCCCGCGCACTGGTGGCTGTTGACCATGGCAGAGATCGAAGGGCTCGCAGCATGGGCGGCAGGAGAGATGGAGCCGAGCAAGGGGACCGTGGCAATGATGAGCAGGAAGACGACCAGCAGGGCCTTGGTCTTCATCCCCTTCTTTTTCCTCTCACCACATACACGACTGTCAGCGTTATTAATACAAGAGGGATGGCGAAATTAAGGAGACCCATCGCTGTTTGAGCCAAGGCGCCGACGTCCAGAGCTGACACCATCATATATGTCGTCCCGTCCGAAGTGGTCTCGGCCTTTCTCGCCACGATGGAAAAGACGCCGAGATAAAGCCCGAAGAAAAGCGTGGGATACCACCAGCACTGGAGTTGGGTCAACGAGCATGGTTTTGTGACGAATATGGTGATGTTGAGGGGATTAGGAGGCCCTATCCAAAAGGAATTGATTGGTGGGAAACCACTTTCTGGGAAGTCGATAACATCGGCGGCCACAAGATTGGAGACCGTTAGAGAGGAAAGGACTTGGCTTGGCTGACCTCTGAAGGGACTGATGGAAAGAGCGTATGGCCCATGCCAAGTCACCCAGTCAGAGGAGTTGAGGACGTATATCGTGCCGTTGCTGTTGAGGTTGAAGAACTCGTCCACCCATTTGAAGGTGTTCCCCTGCATGACCAGGCTTATCCCTCCTGCGTTTGGCACGAGCGCATTGGTATAGATGGTGGTCGGTGCGCTCCACGCCACCCCGAGGTCAGTGTAGGTGTATAGCTGGAGGTCGTTGACCCCGTAGGCTATGACGTAGATCTTGTTGTTCTGCTGGTTGATGCCGAAATACTGGTCGGCCACTATGGTCACTGGGGCACTCCATGTCACCCCGCCGTCTGTCGTCTCTATCACTCCAGGCGTCCCGTGGGTCCCGTCCCCGCCCCAGACCACTGCGATGTTCCCGCTGGCGAACTGGAATATCCTTGGGAAGTTGTAGCCTCTGGCGAACCCTGTGTCGGGGACCGTCTCCACGGCCACCCAGTTCTTGAATATGACGAGAGGGTAGAAACCCGTCGAAAGCTGCTTCATCACGACGGCCCCCCAGACGTTCCCGCCCGAGTCCACGAAGATGCCCGTCTGAGGCAGCAGAGGGTCGCCCACCCCATAGCCAGCTATCTGTATGAAGTTCTCTGGGGACCCTGACCAGGTTATCTGCCCGTTGGCTTCCAGTGTCCCATGCCCATAGACCAAGTGCAGGGCGTTGTTGGTGAACCCATCGGGATATATCGCAAGATAGTAGACCGAAGAACCTGAGCAATAGATGGATGGCATGGAGACCGCAGAACCGTTCCCGAAAGTCGTTTCAGCGGACCAGTTCGCTCCTGTGTAAGAAGTGACATAGCCAGGCGAGCTGCTGAACAGCCAGTAAAGCCCTACGGCATAACAGGTCGGCTGGGCCTGCGGCCCGGGGATGTCGTGCGCCCCATATTGTATGCCAGTATAGTAATAGTCGGTAGGGGCGGCATAGGCCACCGCGGGAAGGAAAGCGAGCGCCAACAGGAACGCAAGCGCAAGGGCTTTTCCCTTCATGGCCTGGGTATGCCTGACCCTGTGTTATAATGGCGTTTGCTAATGGTCACTGTGGTGACATAGACGATACAACAGGAAGCCAGAAGGTCTGCGTTGCTGAACCACGGCATGAAGTTCAGATACTCCTGTGCGTCCGTGACGTGCTGGAAGAACTCGCGGTAGTCTGCCGCCATCACCATGACGGGGAGGACGGCCAACATCAAGGAGGTCTTCGACAGGGCCCTGAGAAAAGCGGATTCCCTCCAAACAGCATAGAAGAAGACGACCAGCAACGCAAGCCCGGCGAAGTCCAGCCAGAGATAGGGGGCCTCATAGCAGAACGTCGACCAGGGAAGGGAACATCCTGCCAAGGGCCTCGCGAGCTGGGCCCCCACCATGAAGTAGGAGAAGAAGCTGTCCAGGGGGATGAAGACCCATGAATAGGGGAAGACGGAGAAGAACCCCGTGTTGGAGGCGAACACCCAGAACAGGAAGAACACAGAGACGTTGCTAAGGCTGATGAGCCTCATGGAAGATGACCTCCTTGGGGACTTTGCCCACGATGAAGTTCTCCATCGACTTCAGGTGATAGAAGAACCCGTCCCTTGCGCACATCATCCTGACCCCGGCCTCGTTGGCCCTCCTGGTGAACCACCAGTCCGAGTTGACGTCGGCCTGCCAGAGCCTGTCGCGCTTGACCCCGAAGGGGAACCTCTGCCAGACGGCCTTCCTCATCCCCGTGAAGCTCCACCCCACATAGTATGTCCTGAACACCTCAGGGGAGGTCCACGTCTCCTGCACCGTGGGGAAGACCCCCAGGGTGGAGTTGATCTGGAACTTCTGGTTGCGATAGACTCCCTCAAGGTGGAGCAGAGATACCACCCTCACGACCTTGGTCCTGATGGCGCTGGCGGCCTTGTATTCCAGGCTCAGGGGGTTGGGGAGGACGTTGGCCCGTTGGACGGCGGGGGAGATGTTCGACCACCCAGTCACCACTTCATAGGCCCCAAGGAACCTCTGCACGGCAGACAGGGCCCCCTGGGTAGGGACCAGGTCGTCTGATGCTATGATGTAGTTCTCATAGTCCGTCCTTTCGATGAAGGCGGCTATCTGCAGGGAGGCCTCTGATTCTGTGTAGCCCCTGAACCAGGCCTGGTCGATGTCTAAAGCTCTGAACGCTTCCAGGCAGGCGGGTATCTCCCTGGCGTGGAGGAGCATGAGGACGTCACGCTTTGACGTAGATCCTCTCCCCCGGCTGCTCGTGGACGAGCTTCCCTCCCAAAGCCTCCAACGCCGGGCCCTTGCCGTAGGTGTCCACCTTCTTGGACTGGTGGAGGGCCACGGCCCATTGTTGATATGCAGACAGCATGGCAAGGTCGAACCACGACTCGCACCCCTCACAGTCTATCTTCAGGACGTCCCCCTTGGGGTATTCCCCATGCCAGGGCCCCCGGAAATCCAGGGGGACCTTCCCCTGCTCGACCAGAGTCTTCAGCGAACCGTAGCAGTGCCTGTCGGCTTCGTAGGCGATCACCTTCTTCGCTCCCTTCAGCCACCAGAAGACTACCGAGTTCCCCCAGTCGGCCCCTATGTCCACCACCACCTTGTCCTTGACGTCCAGGGCCTGATAGCCCTCCATGCAGGAAGTGAAGTAGTAGAGAGAGGAGGGCCAGAGGTATCCACGCTTGAGGACGGAGTTTGCAAGGCCTGCCCGTGCGGGTTGTGATAGGAAGGAGCGCCAGACCCAGTGGCGCAGGCCCTCGGTCGCCTTCAATGGCCTCTCACCAGGTCGAGCAGCCACCAGTGCCACTGGGGGCCGTGGTTGTGCTTTATCATCGTAGGGTGCAGGTGCATGGGGCCCCGCTTCGCTATGATGTCCTTCTCTATGATGCGGTCGCACTGGGTGGGCCTGAAGGACCAGTCCCAGCCGTCCGAGGGAAACTCCTTCTGCACCTCAAGGGAGAACTTCGCGAAGCCGAGACCATAGGGCGTGTGCTTCTGCCAGTCCTTGACCGTGGTCTTCACCCAGTCCCTCGATGGATATGGGAAGATGCAGAACCCCTTGGGGCAGGCAGCCAGTTCTTCAAGGTCAGCCACCGTGGGGACCTTGTCGTCCTCAAGGATGATGATGTCGTCCCTTCCCCAATGCCTCGAAAGCTGTATGGGGTAGTCGCTCCGATGGACCACGAAATCCACGACTTCAAACCTATCCCTGATGCTGTCAAGGAACCTCAGAGTCTCAGCCTTGTCCTGCGGCCTGTCCTCGCTATACGGGTGGAGGATTTGCATAGTTGAACATCTGCTTGAGGCCCTCACTGAGGGGGACCTTTGCCTTCCATCCCCACTTGTGCGCTGCTTCGGTGTCGGGCAGGACCATCGACGGAGGAGCCTTCGTCCTATCAAAGAAGACCTGTTTCCCCGGCGAAGCTATGGCTGTTATCTTCTCAGCCAGTTCCTTGGTCGTGATATGTTCGTCGCTCCCTATGTCCGTGGGCCTTGCCAATGGCCTGCGTAGCGCATGGACGAAGGCCTGCACCGCATCGTCCACATAAAGGAAGGCCCTAGTATCTCCACCGCTCCCCTTGACCCTGACCTCCTTGTCGTGCATAGCCTTGGCGAACAGCTCAGGGATGACATGGGTCCCGTTGGACCCCGGACCGTAGACGTTGAACAGCCTGAGGATGGAGGCCTTGGCCCCTGTCTTCTCAGCGTAGTGCTGAAACATATCCTCGGCGTTGGCCTTGGCTATCCCATAGCCGGAATCCCTGTCGAACAGGACGGCGGCAGAGGACGCGAAGATGATGCGCTCCACTCCCCAGAGGGCGCACCCGTGGAGGACGTGATCGTCGATGGCCACGTTGTCGAACATGATGCCCAGCTCCTGCCGCCCGTGGGTGTAGTCCACGCCACCGACCCTCGCTGCGAGGTGGAAGACCGCCTCCACCCCCTGGAAGTCGGGTATGGAATATCTCAGGTCGATCGGGTTCTCCCCCACCATGTCCACCTTCACCACCTCGTGCCCTTCAGCGTCCAGCCATCTCGACAGGGGCGCACCTATCATGCCCGACGCGCCTGTGACGGCTATCTTCATTCGTGCTTCTCTTCCACATGAGAGAAATGATATTTCCAGCGGCCAAGGGTGAAGTTCGACTTCGTGAACATAGCATAGAGGACCCCATACTGGATGGAGGCCCCGGTCCCTATGAGGTAGGCAAGCAGGGCCAGAGCGCCAGACCAATGAAAGTAGATGTCAAGGACGAACTGGATGCTGAGGTTGATGGCCAGGTTGGGCAGGCCTGTGATTATGACGATGATGTTATTGGTCATGAACTTCTGCAGGAACCTTCTCATGTCCACTTCTCCATCCCCCCGAAGATGCCCCTGACCATCCCAAGGCCATAGCTCAGATGGAGGACGACGAAGTAGAAGACGAGGAACCTTGGCCTGCCCTTCTTCATGTAGGAGATGACCAGCACGAAGGCGATGTAGAGGACCAGTGGTATGCCCGTGATGGGGAGGTTGACGAAGGCCAGCAGGAAGAACGCTATCAGGTAGATCGTGAACAGCAGGGGGAACAGGATGTAGAACTTGGGGAGGACCTGCATGGGGAACTGCTTGAAGAAGGCCATCCTTCCCGATCCGCACCTGAATATCTGTCTAGCGAACCCGAAGATGCTCGTCCTCTGCCTGTGATAGAACTTGCCCGAGGGGTTGAAGACGGTCCTATAACCAAGTTGCCTGATGCGAGTCAGGACGTAGGTCTCCCACGCGGCAGGAGGAATCCTTTCGTATTCCTCGTTGAGTATCTTAGCGAAGACCTCCTTCCGATAGAGGCCGTTGCCTATGAGGTTGGTCTCGTCGGCGTCCTTCACCTTGCCTCCCTTCTTGAAGCGGTAGCTCATGCTGGTGGTCCCCCAGAAGCTGGTGGTGACTTCGGCTATGGAGCGCTCTGCATCTGACGATGAGTCGTCCAGCAGGGGAAGGCATGGCCCCCCGGTGAACCCTACCTTGGGCCCCATAGTCTTCTGCAGGTTCTCAAGCCACTCCTTCGGGTATACCGCGTCGTCGTCTGCCACGGCTATGAACTCGGTGGTGGCTTCATTCACTCCCTCCTTCAGCTTGACCAGGGTGTCCCTGTCGTCGTTCTTGACTATGATGGTGGGGACAGCCGTCTGCTCCTTCAAACTCTGCAGGGCCCTGTCGAGGGTGTCCCTGCCGAGTGTCGGGACTATCGCAGTGACTTCCATCGGAACCACCTTTCCGGCAGCAGCCAGAGCACTGCTGGCACTAGCCATCCTATGACCTGGACGGCATTGGCGGTGAAATTATAAAGGTAGGGGGGAGCATAGTCGAGCCAGTTCAGGCCGTTGAAGAAGAGGGCCGCCGTCACGACATAGAACGCCAGGAGGAAGGCGCTTGCGACCAGTATGACCCGCCTCTGGTAAGGGCTGCAGAGGATGAAGGCGAGGATGAGGAACCCCGACAGGTATGCTACATAGTTCGAGGCGTCGAAATATCCTATGCCCCCCACCACCTTCACCACGTCCAGAAGGAGCTCATGGACGGAAGCTGTGCCGAGTATCGCCAAAGACCAACGGGTGGGTTGGCCCACCTTCATCACCGTGGGGGCCAGCTTATAGAACCCGACGCCGAGTATCATCAGGGTCGAAGACGCGTGGGCGTTCTCGAAGACAGGGCCGGTGATGTTCGCATAGAAGACGTCGTGCACTATGTCGAAGCTCCATGTAGTGTGGAGGGCGTCGTAGAAGAGATAGACCAGGATGCCCAGGAAGACGGCATCGGAGACTAACCAGAGGGTCTTTTTTGTCTCCATATCACTACCCAGAACGACGCGGCGATGAACATCCAACTAAACACTTCCACCGCGTTCACGCCAAGGTTCCCCCACCACTGGGTCGTCATGAAGATGCCCGACCCCAGCTGCCAGTTGTTGATCGTCGTGATGGGCATCCCGAAGGCCGTCCAGACCGCGATGAAGACCCCATAGGCCACGATGGGCCACTTGAAGACCTTGAAGGGTATCGTCCTGTAGGGATACTTCCAGAAGGCATAGACCAGGAGCAGGCACATGATGGAGAACCCCATATCCTCCACGACATTGGAGGCCACGGCTAGGTCCCAGTAGCGGGCGTAGGTGAACCAGTAGCCGACCAGCCAGATGAGCTCATGCACCGCCACCCCGAACCCCACCACAAGGATTCCCTGGAAGCAGTCGAGGAGGACGTCCTTGCGATATTTCCAAGCCACATACAGGCCGAGGAACGGAAGAGGGATGTATGACAGGAGGTGCGCCCCGTTGGGTGCGCCCGAGGCCCTGGCAAGGAATAAGAAGTTCCAGATGCCGTCTATCCCGGAGCATGGATATGGGTTCGGGGAGAGCCCAAGAGGGTTTACGCAGTTTGTGGAACTGGTCGTGGTCAAATATTCGGCGGCTGCTTTCGACCATCCTACGTCGGTCAGCAGGATACCTAAAGTCCCTAACAGGACTATGAAGCAGACGCCCTTGAAGGTGTAGGGGACTATGAGACGCCAGAACCTGGAATAACCTCTCCTATAGGACATCGAGCCGTCTTCCATCCTCTGAAGGTAAGGCACGACGGCCAGCGCGATGACAACGACGCCGATGCCGACGATGCCGACCTGCCAGCCTAACGTCTCTAAGAGCTTTGGAAGCGTCAGAGGATTGGAGGCAGTCCCATTGAGAACTGCCCCCAACTGTGCCTATACCTCGCTCTACTCAGATGCCTTGCGGGCGACTCCGAGCAGGATGAGGATCAGGACGATCACCGCGATGATGGAGAGCAGCGTCTGGAACAGGGTCTGCGGACCTGAAGACACTGAGACCAACGCGGCGGTGGCCAGGGCTGTCAATGCCTGAGGTGTCGTGAACGCCACGACATACAGGAACACTGCGACGAAGATACCCGCCATGACGACGGCGATACCCTCCTGGGCCCCGAATCCCTTCCTCACCTTCAGAAGAGCCTTTCTATAATTCACACACATCGCCTCCGTTGGGAAGCCAACGGCTTGAGAGGTATTGGGTTGCTTACTTAAGCGTATATGAATAGCATAGTGTGCAAGATGTTGACCTATGGGCACACAAGTTAGACCTTCCCATGTCAACTACCCCGGGGCCCCGGGGAGGCCCATGAGCATGAACGAGCTGAAGCTGGTGGGGGTCGCCCTGGTGGCGGCCTTCATACTTGGGATGCTGTCTTAGGCGTTCATCCGCTTCTTGCGGCGTTCCTGCCGCTCTATCCTGTCTATCTTCCTGACCAGCTTGCGGGCCTTGCGCTCGACCATGCGGGCCTCCCTCCTCTGCTTCTCAAGGTGGGTCAACAGCCGGGGCACTTCTGGTCGTGTTCTTTCAGGCTCTTCCTGTGGGTCGGGGGGAGGGAGCGCACATAGGACGAGTGCTTCCTCGCCAGCTTGATGTCCTCGAAGACCCCCATCAGGCGTTCACGCGGTCTTTCTTCGGGTCCTTGATCTCCCATTCCATCAGCTTCCTTATCGGGGTCGTGAACCTCTTCAGCTTCCCTTCCTCCTTCTTGCGCTTCACTATGACCGTCCTCTGGACATACTGGTCCTTGGGCTCGTCAGACATAGACCTTCCTCCTGAAGTTGGCGAAGGCCAGCCCGAAGTAGACCAGCATAAGGGAGTAGACGGCCGTGAAGGTGGCGTAGTTGTCCAGGGCGGGGTAGGCGTCGAAGATGACGGTGGCGAGCAGGAGAAGCATGAACGTCCCAACGAAAAGGATTGACGAGACACCGCTCCTGACCAGCAGGACGGGGGGAGCGTAGCGGGAGGCCTTGGTCGTGCCGCAGACGTTGCAGACGTAGACCCCTTCGGAAGAGAGGTCCATGGACTGGGACTCGCCCAGCTTGAACTGGCAGGTCAGGCACATCATAGCCGTGGCATCGCCCAGATGAGCGCCATCAGGGCCCCACAGAAACCGAGGGAATAGATAAGGATGCTCTCAAGCACGCCGTCACCGCTAGGGAACCTTCGCCATAGCCATGTCCATCGATTCTTCCCAGTTGCCCATGTCTTCTTCTCTGATGTCCCAATAGCTCGTGAATTGCCTCTTGAACGACTCGAAGAACGGGATGTCATCGGTGTCCATCCCAGGCCAGACATATTTCTCCATATCGTCAGT
>Ga0209415_10018319_pt1 | contig 11053 bp, 10 predicted proteins | sample PeaSoiSIISIP2007_FD_187696 | JGI IMG/M metagenome (GOLD analysis project Ga0209415, IMG submission 187696) | Peat soil microbial communities from Weissenstadt, Germany - SII-SIP-2007 (SPAdes) (version 2) | ecosystem: Environmental > Terrestrial > Soil > Wetlands > Peat | place: Germany...
CCGGTGGTTCGCCCGGTCGTCCAGGAAACCACGGCGCTCGGCGCCGCCTATGCCGCCGGTCTGGCTGTCGGCTTCTTCAAGGACACCGACGAACTGGTCGCCAATTGGGCCGAGGATCATCGCTGGAATCCTTCCATGGATAGCGAAAAGAGAGACAGCCTTTATCACTTCTGGAAGAAGGCGGTCACCCGTACCTTCGACTGGACGGAATGAGTTCCATAGAGAGCGACGACAATCTCCAAAGACAAGTATAGGGGATACGACCATGCACGGACCAATATTTGGGGAATTTTTGGGAACCTTGATTCTGATACTTTTGGGCGACGGTGTTGTTGCCAATGTGTTGCTCAAGAAGTCCAAGGGCGAAAATAGTGGTTGGATCGTGATCGCGACCGGGTGGGGTCTTGCGGTTCTTTGCGGCATTATCACCAGCCTGGGCGTCGGCGGCGTTGCGCATCTCAATCCGGCGGTGACCATCGCTCTGGCGGTCGCCAATGGCGCCTACGACACTCTCATTCCTTACATCGCGGCGCAGATGCTGGGTGCCTTCTGCGCCGGGGCCCTGGTCTGGGTCATTTATCTGCCGCATTGGGCGGAAACCCAGGATCCGGGTTTGAAACTGGCCATCTTCTGCACGGGACCGGCCATCCGCAATATTCCGTCGAACGCCTTGACGGAATTCCTGGTGACGATCGTGCTGGTGGTGGTCGGCTTCGCCATCGGCTCCAAGGGCTTTGCCGCCAATGGTTTGCCGGCGGGTCTCGGCCCTTATTTCTGGGGAATGCTGGTGTGGGCGATCGGTCTGTCTCTCGGCGGTCCGACCGGTTATGCCATCAATCCAGCCCGTGATCTCGGGCCGCGCATCGCCCATGCGGTTCTGCCGATCGCCGGCAAGGGGGAATCCGACTGGGGTTATGCCCTGGTTCCCGTGCTTGCGCCGTCGATCGGCGGTGTTGCCGGGGCGGTGATCTGCAAAATGACCGGTATTTTGTAACTGCGGGTTGCGGCGCCCGTCAGGGGCGCCGCACTGTCGTGACTGACTCGCCAGATGCCTCCCTCAGGCATCTGGCGCGTTGGTGTCATCGGATCGTGGTGAGAATCGACGGTTTCAAAGACGGCGCGAAGCATCGGATTTCCACCACCTGGGAGGATGTTCCATGAAAAAGCTGATCAATTCTCCGGAAAACGTCGTTCGTGAAGCACTGGAAGGCATCGCCCTGGCGCATGCCGATCGCCAGCGCGTTTGTTTCGATCCTTTTTACATCACGCGCAAGGACGCGCCCGCCAAAGGAAAAGTCGGATTGTTGTCCGGCGGCGGCAGCGGTCATGAACCGATGCATGGCGGCTTTGTCGGTTTCGGCATGCTCGATGCCGCCTGTCCCGGTCATGTCTTCACCAGCCCGACGCCCGATCAGATGTTCGAGGCCGGCAAGGCCATCAGCGGCGGCGCCGGCGTCTTGCAGATCGTCAAGAATTATACCGGCGACGTGATGAATTTCGATCTCGCGGCCGAAATGCTGCGGGAAGAGGCGATCGAGGTCGCCACCGTCTTGACCGATGACGATGTGGCGGTTCAGGACAGTCTCTATACGGCAGGTCGTCGTGGCGTCGGCTTGACCGTTTTGATGGAGAAGATTCTCGGCGCGGCGGCGGAAAAGGGAATGACTCTTGCTCAACTTAAGGCGCTGGGCGATTCCATTCGCGCCACGGGGCGCAGCATGGGGATGGCGCTGACGCCTTGTACGGTTCCCCATCTCGGCAAGCCGTCTTTCGCGTTGGGCGAAAACGAGATCGAAGTCGGGATCGGCATTCATGGCGAACCCGGACGCAAGCGCATTCCCATGGCGTCCGCCGATGAGATCACCGAGATGCTGATGGAACCGATCCTTGCCGATCTTCCGTTCAAGACGGGCGAAAGCATCATCCTCTTCGTCAACGGCATGGGGGGCACGCCGCTCATCGAGCTTTACATCGTCTTCCGCAAAGCGGCGCAAATCGCCGAGAAACACGGACTCAAGATCGTTCGCAATCTGGTCGGCAGCTATATCACCAGCCTTGAAATGGCCGGAACCTCGATCACCGCTCTGCGCGCCGATGACGCGCTGGTCGGATTGTGGGATGCTCCGGTCAATACGCCCGCTCTGCGCTGGGGCGTGTAAGCAGTCAAGTCCCACGCCCGCTTTGCGGGAGAGGGATTTAGGGTGAGGGGGGACTTCAGCGTCGGGTCGGTGGAAGGTCTATTTTGGTCGCTTCCGCAGATTAGGTCATATGCCGCGCGGACGCTGAACCCCTCACCCCGACCCTCTCCCGCAAGGGGAGAGGGAGTTTCTGAACGAAATGAAGGGAAGACATCGCGATGGATGTGTTGACGCTGGCTCAAATACGGTCGTGGATTTCCGCGGCTTCCGCTGAAATCGATAAGAAGTCCGCCTTTCTTTGCGATCTCGATGCGGCCATCGGCGATGGTGACCATGGTGCCAATATGACGCGGGGCTTTACGGCGGTGGTCAAGAAGCTGGAAGGCGGCGCAGGCGGCGATGATCTTGGCGTCCTGTTCAAAGCCGTCGGCATGACCTTGCTATCGACGGTCGGCGGCGCCGCCGGTCCGCTCTATGGCGGTTTTTTTCTGGAACTGGGCAAGCAGAGCCTAGGCAAGCAGACGTTGGACGCCGCCGCCTTGACCGCCTTGCTCGACGCCGGCCTCACCGATATCAAGCGCCGCGGCAAGGCGGAGCTTGGTGATAAAACGATGGTCGACGCTTTGGCCCCGGCCGTCGAGGCCATGAAGACGGCGGGCGCCGATCTGACGACGGTGACCCGCGCCGCGGCGGATGCGGCCCGGCTCGCCGCGACCAACACCGCGCCCTTGCTGGCGCGCAAAGGTCGCGCCAGTTACCTGGGCGAACGCAGCATCGGGCACCAGGATCCGGGCGCCAATTCGTCGGCTCTCCTGCTGGAGGCGCTGGCTGGCATTTGTTCCGAATAGAAGGGTCGTCGTCATGATCGGCATCGTCCTGGTTTCGCACAGCAAGACGCTGGCGATGGCGATAAGCGAACTGGTCCGGCAAATGGTCGGGCCGGATTTCCCGATTGCCGTCGCGGCCGGCGTTGGTGACGATCACGAGGAGTTGGGAACCGACGCGGTCCACATTGCCGAGGTGCTGCTGCCTTTTTGCCATGGCGACGGCGCGGTCGTGCTCATGGATCTCGGCAGCGCCGTGTTGAGCGCGCAGACCGCTCTGGAGCTTCTCGATCCCGAGGAGGTTCCCGATCCGGCAGGCAAGATCCGTCTGTGCCCGGCGCCGATCGTCGAGGCGGCGGTTGCCGCGGCGGTCGCCGCCAGCGTTGGCGGGGATCTCGACAGTGTGGCCGGCGAGGCGCGGGCCGCCCTGGCGCCCAAGGAGGCGCAACTGGCCGATGAGACCCCACCGGTCGCGGCGCCGCCCGCGCCGGCGCTGTCTTCCGGCGATGCTCTTGAATTGGATGTCGTTGTCGAAAACCCGCATGGGCTTCACGCGCGGCCGGCGGCGACGCTGGTCCAGCTTGTCAATCGGTTCCGGTCCGACGTGCGCTTGAGCAATCGGAGCGGTCATCGCGGTCCGTCCTCGGCGCGCAGTCTGACCAGCGTCGCTTTGTTGCAGATTCATCTGGGCGACGAGATCCGCTTTTCCATCCGTGGCGAGGACGCGGCAGCCGCCGTCGAGGCGATCCGCGCGCTCGCCGCCGCCCGCTTCGGTGAAGCCGCGGCAGCACCGGACTCTGTCCAACCGCACGTCCCACCGCAAGTCCAAGCGACGGCGGCGGGGCGGCGGGGGGACGACGGTGTGCTTTTCGGGACGGCGATTTCGGAGGGTGTCGCCATCGGGCCGGCGCAGGCCTTGAGCGCGGTTTTGCCGGAACCCGACGCGGCGGAATCCGGTTCGCTCGAACAAGAACAAAAGAAACTTGACGCGGCCCTTCTCCAGGTGGGGCGAGACCTTGCAAAAACGGACCTCCACGGGGATGTCGCCCGGGACATTCTGGCGGCGCAGGCGCTCATTCTGTCCGACCCTGTGTTGCTGGAGGCGGTCGCGGACCGTTTGAGAGCCGGTCATTGTTCGGCGGCGTCAGCCTGGCGTGCCGAGACCTCGCGGTTGGCCGCGTCTTACGCGGCCCTGGAGGATGACTATTTGCGGGCCCGCGCCGCCGATTTGCGCGATATCGCGGCAAGGGTTCTGCGCGGTCTTTCCGGAAAAGGTCAGGTCCTCGCCATCCGTCCCGATCCTCCGGCGATTCTGCTGACCGACGAACTCTTGCCAAGCGAGGCGATGGCTTGCGATCCCGCCGCCGTTCTTGGCATTCTGGCCAGGTCCGGCAGTCCGACGGCGCATGCGGCGATCATCATTCGATCCTTAGGCATTCCCATGGTCGTCGGTGCCTCCGCTCACGAATGCGCCGCCCTCGGCTCGGAGTCCCGTCTGGCGATGGACGGCGGCACCGGTGACATTTGGATCGATCCGAACCCGGCGCAGGTGGACAGGATCGTGGCGCGGCGCCGAGCCTTTCTCGAAGAGCGGGCGGCGTTCGAAAGCGCCAGGATGGCGCCGGCGATCACCTTGGATCACCAGACCATCGAAGTTCTGGCCAATGTCGGTACGGCGGCTGACGCAGCCAGCGCCCGTGACAATGGCGCGGAAGGCGTCGGGCTTTTGCGAACCGAGTTTCTGTATCTGTCTTTGGACGACATGCCCGACGAAGAGCGCCAGACCCGGTCTCTCGCCGCGGTGCTGGCCAATCTCGGTGAGGGGCCGGTGGTGATCCGCACGCCGGACATCGGCGCCGACAAGCCCTTGGCCTTCATGCCGACTGCCCTGGAGCACAATCCGTTTCTGGGGGTGCGCGGCGTGCGGTTGTCGCTTCGCCATCCGGCGTTCTTCGCCTCCAATCTTCGGGCCATTTTACGGGCGGGTATCGGCCGGGATGTGTGGATCATGTTCCCCATGGTCACCACGCCCGAGGACATGCGTCAGGCGCGCGCCTTCGCCGAAGCCGCCCATCATGATCTGGAGCGGGCCGGCGTGGCGCATCAATGGCCGGTCAAACTCGGCATGATGGTCGAGGTTCCGGCGGCGGCGATCATGGCCGAACGCTTTACCGCACTGGCTGATTTCTTCAGTATCGGCACCAATGACTTGACTCAGTACATTCTGGCCGCCGAGCGTGGCAACGGCGATCTCGAGTCCTTGCAGGACGCGGCCCATCCCGCCGTCCTGCGTGCCATCGCCGGCATTTGCGAAAAGGCCGAAACCGCCGGCTGTCATGTGTCCGTCTGTGGCGATGCCGCGTCCGACCCCCTGGCGGCGAGCCTGATGATCGGCGTCGGTGTTCGCAGTCTCAGCGTTCGACCCAATCAGATCGCCGCCATCAAGGCGCATATCCGGACGCTGTCGATGGATAGGCTGCGTGGGCTTGCCAAAGACGCCATGCAATGCGACAGCGGCGCCGAGGCGCGGCGTCTGGTGACGTCGGCTCGCCAATAGGGACTTCACAGAGACAAAAAAGAAACTGGGCTCTCTGGCACCCTGCGGATAGAGTGTGGCGGAACCGGATCGCCCGGAAGGGGTGCCTGAATGACCGAAAAACTGCCGGTCGTCGCGACTATTGTCGAAACCATTTCCACACTTCGCTCTCTGACGCCGGCCATCGCCCGTTTCGGCTGGCTGACGTTGGTGGCGATGACGGCGCAATTCATCCTGGCCAATGTGGTCTTGGCGGACGAGAGCGATAAATCGCCGTCCGATCTGGCGTTCGTCGGTTTTCTCTGTGCGATTCTCGGCCTTTTGAATTTGCCGGTGATTACCAGCGTTCATCGCCTAGTGCTGCATGGCGTCCATGCGCGGGCCGGACTCGCTCTGCGCCGCGAGGAAGGACTGTTCCTGTGGGCGGGGCTTCGCATGGTGCCGCTGTTGTTGGCGGTAGCCATCGCCGTCGGATTGGTCTTTGGCTTTGTGTCCGGAATCATTGCCGTCGCGATGAAGGAAAGCGCACTTCCCGCAGCGATTATTCTCGGACCGTTGCAGGCCGCCGAGGCGGCCCTGATCACCCTGTTTTCCTGCCGCTATTTTTTGATTTTTCCGGCGGCCGCGGTGGGGCGGACCTTGAAGCTCGGCGATGCGGCGAACTTGCTGAAGGGCAATGTGCTGCGCCTCTGCGCGATTCTCGTTCCGGTATGGATCACCGGATGGTTGCCGCAACTCATCGCGCATCTTCTGGCCGACAGCGTGCCGCTGACCGGCGCGCTATTGGGAGCCTGTTTCGGAACGATTTCGACCATGCTGTTCGCCGTCAGCTTATCCCTCGTCTTCCGGCGGCTGAGCGATGTGCCGGATGCCGGTTACCCTTTGCAATAACGGAGGATATCGTTGCGATGATTGATCTTTACACCTGGAAAACACCGAATGGCCGCAAGATTTCCATTATGTTGGAAGAGGTGGGGCTGCCCTATCGCGTGCATGCTGTCGATATCACCAAGAACGAGCAATTCGCCCCCGATTTTCTGGCCATCAGTCCGAATAACAAAATTCCCGCCATCGTCGATGCCAAGGGGCCGGGCGACAAGCCTCTGGCCCTGTTTGAATCAGGGGCGATCCTGATCTATCTGGCCGAGAAAACCGGGACGCTGTTGCCGGCGGCGCCGGCGGCGCGATTCGATGTTCTGCAATGGCTGATGTGGCAAATGGGTGGGTTCGGTCCGATGCTGGGTCAGGCGCATCACTTCCGGAAATTCACCGCCGAGAAGATCCCCTACGCCATCAACCGCTTTACCGCGGAAACGGAACGGCTCTATGGCGTGCTGGACCGGCAGTTGGCCAAGAAACCTTATGTCGCGGGCGATTATTCCATTGCCGATATCGCCATTTATCCCTGGGTTCAGCGCTATGAATGGCAAGGAATCGATCTTGAAGCCTTTCCCAATGTCACGCGCTGGCAGAAAATTCTTGGCGAACGACCCGCGGTGATCAAAGGAATGGCGATTCCTGCGTAAGCCCGATTGACGCGGCCGGTTAGTTTCTGTAGAACCGGCCATCCAAGCTCGGTGGTTCGCGAAAGCGGCCCCGCTATCCCGCGGAAGGGTGGGTGAGTGGCTTAAACCAGCGGTTTGCTAAACCGCCGTAGGAGTAAATCCTACCATCGGTTCGAATCCGATCCCTTCCGCCATTTTTCGGGTCTCCCCACACTCTCGCCATTCCCTTGGTGCGCGGGAACCGATCATGGCTTTCGTTTGGAGCCCTTTCGCGTTTCGATCCCTGGACCAGACCGCTTGGCGGCGCCAACAACCGGTCGTTGGTCGAGCATGGCCAATTCGACAAAAAGCGGACCGAACACGGTCTCGGGGGGGGCGCCGTATTTCGCCTTGAAAGCGGCTCGCTCCGTCTTGTCGTATTTTTCCGGGTGGACGGCAGCAAACAACGCCCTGAACAGACGGACAAAATTGGCCTCAACAAAGGCATGTTCCAATTTCTCGTCGGGGTTTCTTTGAATAAACATGGTGCTCCCCAGAGAAACGGACTTCGGGTCAGTGTTCATCACGATCAGAAACCAGTCCATCCGCGGGGTGAAGCGCTTGAAGCTGTGAGCGATGGTGACCAAAGTCTCCTCTAAAATATCCAGAGTGCGCCTATCCAGGAAAAACTCCGGCCAAAGCAAAAGATTGCTGCCGCCGCGCAACTCGTTGGCCACGCGGATGCAACGATCCCTGTATTCGGTGTAGACGTCGTCACCGAGGATCATGCGGACTGCGGAAAAGAACTGTGGCAGGTTTTTCCGCTCGATGCCCGAGGTCGGGTCGTTGAGGAGGGGAACCAATGGTTCGGTGATCACGCGACCGTAAAAGTCCGTTCGTTTTCGCTCGGACTTCACCAATTCGAAGAAAGCGGCGCAACCCATGGCATGAAGGTCATAGTAGGTGGAGAGCGCGCCTTCCGCATTCATGACGGCATGAGCGATGCGTCGAACCGCATCAACCGAAATCGTGTCGCCGGTCGCGGTCGTATCGAGCAGGTCAAGGAAAGCACGCACAGCGAGAACGACCACGTCACGGCAGCGATGGCCGTGACTCTCCAATGGCTCGTCGATCTGCTGAAAGCCGCTGTTATGGTCCTGTTGCTCCATGTCTACGTCCACCTATCCGACGAGGTCATCGACGTGACCGACATTCCCAAATGGAAGACTTTCAAAGGCAAGATAGCTTAACTCGGAGTCTCCCAAAAACGATCTCCAAAAACCAACCTGAAGACGATCTTCAGTGCCTCTTTCCTCGCCATCCCCGACGTGCTAACAGGGAGCCATGTCTTCACAGTCTCTCTCATGAAAACCTTCGCGGTCTACAGCCTTAAGGGCGGTTCCGGTAAGAGCACCTTGGCGCGACATGGATCTGTCATTCTGTCGGCAGCCGGTCTCGTCGACCTTGATCCACAGGGAACATCCCGGCGCTGGATGGCAAGACGCAAGGCTCTGGGACTGACCAAGCCGGCGGCCATCGTCGCCAACTGGTACCGCCTACCGGCGATCCTCGATCAAGCCAAGGAAAAGGGGTTCCAGAATATCGTCATCGATGTTCCGCCGCACTATGATGATCAGCGGGCGGCGCGGGCGGCGGTCGAAGGGGCCGATTTGGTGGTTGTCCCGTGCAAAGCGAGCCAGGACGACATCGAGGTGGTTGTCGATACGCTCCAGTTCATCGGCAGCAAACCATTCGTGCTCGTCCTCACGATGGTCAAGCGGTCTCGCCTCACGGTGCAAGCTGCGGAAATTCTTGTGAAATATGGGCGTCTGGCCCCGACCTTGATCTGGGATCGGGTCGCCTATCCGGAAGCCGCGATGATCGGCAAAGCGGTGACCGAGACGAACAAGAACAGCGATGCCGCTCTGGATATGATCAATCTTTGGACGTGGTTGGCTCAACAGGCCTAGTGGCGCGTTTCATCTTCAGTGAAGGGGGGCACTATAGCCCGAGCGGCGCTTGAGCCGGTTTAGCGGAAAACCGGCTCAAGTGTCACCGCTTGTGCCGGCGGCCGCAACGGGAAATGCCTTATCTGGCCCGGATGCCGGACAGGAATTGCTTGATTTCGGAGCGCAAGCGGGTGGCATTTTCGGCCATCTGCTCGGCTGCCCGCAGAACCGAGTCGGCGACAGCGCCGGTGGTGCCGGCCGCGCGGCTTAAGCCCCCGACATTTTCCGAGACTTCTATCGTTCCCTGGACGGCTTGATTGACATTGCGGGCGATTTCCTGAGTGGCCGCTCCCTGTTCCTCGACGGCGGAGGCGATACCCGACGAAATCTCGCGAACATGGTCGATGACCGAACTGATCCCCTTGATGGCGTCCACCGCGTTCCTGGTCCCAGTCTGCACGGACGCGATCTGCTGAGTGATTTCTTCCGTGGCGCGCCCCGTCTGCGATGCCAGATTTTTTACCTCCCCAGCCACCACGGCGAACCCCTTGCCGGCGTCACCGGCCCGGGCGGCTTCGATCGTGGCGTTTAAAGCGAGAAGATTGGTCTGGCTGGCGATATCATTGACCAGTTTTACCACTTCGCCGATTCGCACGGCTGCGTCGGATAATTCCTGCATCATCGCATTGATTCGTTGGGTTTCCTGAGCCGCGTCGGCTGACACATGAGCGGCCTCGGCGACCTGCCGGCTGATTTCGGAAATGGAGGAAGCGAGTTGCTCGGCCGCTGCAGCGACCGTCTGAACATTGGAGTTGGCAAGATCTGCGGCGGACGATGCCACGCCGGCCTGCGCAGAGGCGCTATTGGCCACCTCCGTCATCGACTGCGCGGTCTGGTGCATCTCGTCGGTCGACCGGGAGCTTTCTTCGATGATGCTCATCACCCGCTGTTCGAATTGGCCGGCGATCGATTGCCGTTCCTCCTGCAATGCTTCCTTGCTGTGTTGTTCGGCCTGTTTGCGGGCTTCCTCCTGCCGTTCAAGATCCAGGGCATTCCTGCGGAAAACGTCGAGGGCCTTGGCCAGTTTTCCGATTTCGTCCCGGCGGTCGGCAAGCTCGACCGAAAATGATTTATCACCGTTGGCCAGTTGCACCATTTGTCTGGTGATCACGCCCAGTGCCCCAGTGATGCTTTGGGTCATGGCCAGGGACAGGCCAAAAACGACAAGGACGCCGATTGCCAGACCGCCACCGACTTGAAGGATCTGGCGGTGAAAGGCTTCATCGATGTCATCGATGTAAACGCCGGTCCCCACCACCATATTCCAGGGCTTGTAAAGGATTGCCGTGGAGATTTTGGCCAGCGGCGGCTCCCCCGCTTTGCGGGGAAATTTGTAGCTGACAAACCCCATTCCTTCTTTTGCCACGTCGATCAGCATCCGGACGAAGGGTACGCCATCGGGATCCTTGGTGTCGATTCGCTGCTGGCCTTCGAGTTTTGGCATTGGCCCCAGCACCTCGGTAATCCCATCTGTTCTGTAGACGAGCATGTAATCGTCATGTCCATAACGAATATCGCGAACCACCGCCTTGGCCTGCTCACGCGCGTCCACGTCGGTCATTTGACCCTTTTCCGCCAGCGCGTGGAAATGGTCAAAGATCGCGACCGTTGACACGCATAATTCGTGGAGCATTTCCTTGCGCGCCTCCACGAGACTGTCACGCTCGCTGATCACCTTGAACGCAGCCAAGCTGAGCAGTCCTAAGATCGGGATTACGACGGCGATAAGAATTTTGGCCCGCACGGAGAGTATCATCGACATGATGTCTGGCTCCATTCTATGGATGAAAGCCGGATTGGAAGCGGAGTTGCTTCATTCTACCAGTGCGGACTCTTTAGCGCATTATTATTTACTTGATATAACGTCGTCAATTTGTGACATATGCAACATTATACGAGTAAACAATCAACTTTTGGCGGCCTCAGCCAATGTCGGAAAGGGGATTGGCCGTGAAATTTAATGAAAGCATCGCCCTGGGACCTGACGTCAGTTATGCTTTTTTCGCTGTTTTCTTCCGTCATCCCCGCGTAGGCGGGGATCCATGCAACAACAAGAACTCCT
>Ga0209415_10018320_pt1 | contig 11053 bp, 8 predicted proteins | sample PeaSoiSIISIP2007_FD_187696 | JGI IMG/M metagenome (GOLD analysis project Ga0209415, IMG submission 187696) | Peat soil microbial communities from Weissenstadt, Germany - SII-SIP-2007 (SPAdes) (version 2) | ecosystem: Environmental > Terrestrial > Soil > Wetlands > Peat | place: Germany...
GGGCACGCACGGTACGCGCTCTTCTACTTCGCGTGCGGTCTCGTGGCGGCGTTCGCCCAGATCGCCGCCGGCCCTCATGCGACCGTCCCGATGCTCGGCGCATCGGGCGCCATCGCGGGCGTGCTCGCGGCTTACGCGGTCCTCTATCCGCGCTCCCCGATCACGGTCGTCAATCCGATCCCGTTCATGTGGATCTTCTGGGGGCTCTTCATGTCGTTTCCGGCGTGGCTCGTGATCCTTGAGTTCTTCGCCGTGAATCTGTGGAACGCCTTTCAGCCGTCCAACCAGGCCGGCGGCGTAGCGTTCGTCGCGCACGTCGGAGGATTCATCGCCGGGCTCGTCCTCTTGCCGCTGCTACGAACCGAGGAGCCCGTCGAGTACGACGCGTGGGATCGCTGGGTCGCGCCGCGCCACCGCGGGCTCGCGCCATGACCCGGCCGACGCTCGATCTGGCGCTCGGAGCGGCTGCCAGCCGTGACCGCTCCCCAGTTTGCGCCGGTGCGCGTCGTGCACGAGCACAGCGCCCAGCGCAAGGTGACGATCGACGACGCAAGGCGCGGACGTCTCAGGCGATTCGAAACCTCTCGCGCCTACAATGAAAGCCGGCGGTACTGCTGCAGATTCCTCGTCGGCCCCTTCTTCGTCCTCCCCGACTTTGGCCAACGGAGTGGCCAACCGGGCCATCAACTCGGGGATCGCGCGCGCGATGTTGGGACGCTCGCGGACCTCGAGCGATCCATCCGGCTCAGTCGGAGCTACAGGGCCATCTACGAGATCAAGAGAGAGAGATAGTGACCTTCGCCTCCGTCGAGGAAGTCAGCAAGCACGATTACTAAAGGAGCACCATGCGCAAGACCAGGGAATCGAAGAGCGAAGCGATGAAGCTGCTGGAGAAGCTCGCGGGCGGGCCACTGACCTTCGGCCGGGCAGTCGAATCCGTGCGCAAGAGCGAGGGGCTCTCCCAGGACGAGTGCGCAAAGAGGCTCGGCGTCTCGAAGTCGCACCTCTGCGACGTCGAGAAGGGCCGGAAGACCGTGAGTCCGGAGCGCGCGGCCAGGTGGGCGCACATCCTTGGCTACCCGGAGTCCGTGCTGGTGCGGCTTGCGATTCAGGGGGAGCTGGATGCCGCCGGCTTGAAGTACAGGGTCGCGATCGAGGCGGCGTAGCCCCTCCACCGCAGGTGCTCATGCTGTCCATCGGGTTCCTCGGGAGGCCCCGCCTTTGCGAGGGGCCTTGCGGGTGCAAACGTCACGACGTTGCGGGCGTTTCGCGCGCATGGTCCTGTTGGGTGGACGTCCTTGCGATCGTGAAACCCGCGACTGTCATCGCGTGGCACCGACGTGGCTACGGGAAGTTCTGGGCGCAGAAGTCGCGACGGCCTGGACGCCCACCGCTGTCCCCGGAGGTTACCGACCTGATCGTACGGATGGCCCGCGAGAACCCACGCGGAGTCGGCGCCGCTTCGCCGCCGAGCTCGCAAAGCTGGGGAACGACGTGAGCAAGGACTCGGCGACCAAGTATATGCCGTGGCCGACGGAACCTCGCGGGCGGCCGCCGCGAGGAGTGGACCCGTCGCGGCTGAGGTTGGTGCTAGCATCCGCGGAGGGCGGGTCGGAATGCAAAGAGAGCGTGCTCTACGTTGGGCGGGGGCGCTGGCCGCGGTCTGCGCGGTCGCCGGTTGCACGTCGCTTCTCGGCGATTTCACGACGGGGCCGGGTTCGGGCGGCGGGGCCGAAGCGGGCGGCCTGCTCGACGGTCAAGGTTCGAACGTCGACGGCGGGCTCAACGCAGCGAGCGATGCCGGGTTCGACGCCACCACGGACGCGGGACCGAATGACGGGGGCGTGACCGACGCCTCGGACGCCTCTGCCGACGCCTCGCCGCTTGATTGCGGCACCTGGGCGTACCCGAGCCCGATCGTCCTCGAGACCCTCTCGACGGGGACACGACGCGTCGAGGGGTCGCTCTCGGTGGCGATCCTTACAAACGGGGACGTCCGCGTCGTGGCTGGCAAGAACGGCACGGAGCCGTTCACGGTGTACACGGTCGAGCGGTCGCTCTCGGACGGGTCGCCGCCTGTCACGGTCCTCTCGCCGGCGACCTCGTACTTCCAGTCCTTCACGGCCTCCATCCACCGGAGCCCAGGGAACACCAACTACACCGTGCTCCTCGCCTCCACGCGGGGGTCGTCGATGGTCTCGGCGACCTACGAGGCGTTCATCCTGCAGGACAGCATGTCCTCGAGCGGCCCGATCCCCGCGCCGTTCGCCGTCTACCAGCTCACGCCGGCGCAGGCGGCGCCCCCGGCGGTTCATTCGCTGCCCTACTCGACGACCGAGGTCCTGACCTTCGTCGAGACGGGCTCGAGCGCCATATGGAGCCTCGGAGCCGGGATCGCCACCTCGACGGCCCCGATCGCGACGCTTTTCCCCATCGCCTCGAGCTCCTACCAGGACGACTTCAACCGGTCCGCGTACTTCCACGACTCCGTGAACAATACGGCATACGTGTACGCGACCAACGACAATGCGTCCCCCGGGGTCTCGGCATGGGGCGTGCCGGACAGCCTGCCGGCCGACGCCGCCGCGCCGCAGAAGCGAGCCGTGTCGGCGCTTGGCTCGAATGTTCGCTCCATAGGCGAGAACAGCAGCGGCCTTCCTGCGGCCGACATCGCGTACGAGGAGTCGCTTACGAACGTCTCGGGCCTCATCACCGGCGTCAACGTTCGCGCGGGCACGATACCGTACGCCGCGTCAACCCCCGATCTCGACACCTGGGTCTCGACCGATCTGCCGATCGTCAAGTCGTTCGGCAACGTCTTCAATGCGCCGTCGGTGGTCTCCGACGTGATCGGGGGCAACAGCGTCACGTGCGGATCGATCTGGAGCAAGGACCAGTACATGGCCCTCGGGCCCGGCGTGCGCGCAGGGGCCGTCCTCGACTCGGGCAACGGCGGCGTCCCGTTCGGGCTCAACGCCCTCTGGTTCGACGCGACCGGGATCATCCACAGCGACCTGACCGGCAACAGCCGCCTCTTGCCTTCGCTCGGCGACATCGTCACCGCGACGGCAGAGCCGATCTCGCTCCCGTCGAACGGCGCCGGCGCGCGCTGGGCGATCGCGTACGTCGAGACGAAGGCCGACGACGCCGGAGGCTACTACGACGTGGTCGAGTACAACGAGCTCACCTGTCAGTAGGCGCATGCGTCGTCGCTGAGCGACAAGAGATCGCCGCGACGAGGAGTATCCAGGTCCCGCTCCGCATTTGCCTTACTCTATCGAGGCCGGCGGACGTTATGGAGACCGACAAGGATCACGCGAGCCTCCCGGGTCTCTACTTGCTTCTACTTGCGGGACCGGGGGGGTACGCGACAAGACCACTCCGAACCCCCCGCACGCTGCGGACGGCCAGGGGGCGCCGGTCTCGAGTCGGAAGGAGCCGACCCGCATGCTAGGTTGATGTTTGAATGGCCAGACGGACCTTCCCGTTCGGTCTCGCGTGCGGGGTCCTGCTCGCAGTCTCGTGTGGCCGCATCGGGTACGACCGGCTGGGGGTGCTCGCCGTCGACGACGGCTCCCCGGCCGCCACGAGCAGCAGCGGAGGACTTGCTGCCGACACCGGCGCATCCCCCGGAGACGCCGGCGGCGCGAGCGACGCCGGACTCGATGCCACCGTCGGCGCGGGAGACGGGACCACGCCCGACGCCGCGCCGGAAGGAGCCGTGGATGCTCCGGTGGAAGCGGCCTATCCCTACCCCCCGTGCGCGGCGGTTCGCGTGTGGTCCTTCGTCTTCGACGCGGATCCAACGCAGATCGACTGGCCCGATGACGGCGGACCGGAGTGGGTCGTCCGCGGCGGCGGGTCGTTCCCCGTTTCCGAGCTCGAGGCGGGCGTATGGCTCTCGTCGACGGGCCTGGCCCTGGACACAAGGCCGCTGGACGACTTTCCGACTCGCGTCCTCATCGACGTCCGCATGCGGAGCATCGCCGTGGAGGCGGGGCAGCACGGTGCGGTCGTCTGGATCAACATGAACGAGGGTGCGCCGCAGTTCTCTGCGGTGTTCGCCGCGCTCGGGCTCGACCCGGACGGCGGGCAGACGTTGTCGGTATGGGGCAAGTCCAACGCGGGGACCGAGGTCGCGCTGGCCACCTTTCCGGGTCTCGTCGAAGCCTTGATCGACGTCCACCTCGACGTCGATCCGGTCGCGAACACGGTGGGCGTGTGGATCGACGGCGCCCAGCAGGGGACGTACCCATTCCCCCTCACCGGGTCCCCTAACGTCGATCACTTCGCCACGCTCATCTCGTGGGGTGGAACGTCGGAGTTCCAGTCGGTCGAGATCCAGCACTGCGCGCCATGATCGCTTGGCCAAGCGCCGGATTTTCACGACGAAGATCCGCTTCGCGATCGACCTCGATTGACATGGGCGCGGTCTCGAACATGGTAATCTGTCAGCCATCGTGAGCGTCGTCCGCCCGCGCGCTGCGTGCGTCTTTGCCGCGGCATCGGCCGGGCTGACGTTCGTTCTGGCGACGGCCCTCGCTTGCGCGGACGTGGGGGACACGATCGACGCCCTGCCGGGCATCGTGCGCGTCCCGGTGGTCGTCGCGCGCGATCGGACGGGGATCGGCCTGGCTGCGTCCGCCGGTTATGGTTGGACCGAGAGCGTCCTCCACGACGGCGACTCGCACAACCGGGCCTTGGGCTCCCTCGCGATGAGCCTTCGGGCGACACCTTACCTGGCAGCCGGTCTGCGGCTGGACGGCCGTTTCGATTCGAGCAGCGGCCCGGGGTCGACGAGCGGTTGGGTCGGCGATCCGCGGATCGAGGTTCGCGCCGGCGTCCCACTGGGTGACGCGGCTCGTCTCGGCGGTCAGCTGGGCGTCTGGTTTCCCGGCAACGACGCCCCCTCGTGGGTTGCGAGCTCGACGACGCCGGACGCGTCCGTGTTGCTCACCGTTCAGCCGCCCGGATCCCCCGTCACGATCGCCTCCCGGCTCGGCTATCGCCAGGACAACAGCGTCAAGAGCGCTCCCGACGCGGACCGACTGGCCCTCTCCGATCGCCTGTCGCTCGGTCTCAACGCAGCGAACGCGGTGCTCGCCGGGCTCGGTGTCTCGGCCCGGGTGACCCCTCGCCTCGAGCTCCTCGCGGACGTAGCTTGGGACCTCCTCGTCGGCAGCGGCTCGCCCGGCGCAGCGAAGTCGCCGATGGTCGTGAGCGCTGGTGCGCGGTACGGTCTAGACACCGACGGGCGCTTCGAGCTCGCGGCGATCGCCGACGTCAGCCCGAGCCAAAGGCCGGAGGTCGCCGTCGGGACGCCCCTCGTCGATATCGAGCCACGCATCGGAGGGTTCATCGCGCTCGTGATGCGCCCGACGTGGCCTCGCCCGGTCGAGGTGTACGTCCCTCCGCGTCCTGCCGCGCCACCTCCGCCACCGCCGCAGCCCGTGAGGGCGAAGCTGCGCGGGCATGTCCTGGCGGAGGACGGCAAGACGCCCATCGCCGCGCATTTGACGATTCGCTCCGGGAGCGCGGCCCCCAAAGAGACCAGGACGGACGATCGCGGGTACTTCGAGGTTGACGACCTTGACGAGGGCCCTGCGACGGTCGAGATCGAGTCCGAGGGTTTCTCTTCGACGACGCGACCGGTCACCCTCTCGGCTTCGCCCGTCGAGCTGGACGTACAGATCGCGAAAGCGCTCCCGAGCGGGCAAGTGCGCGGGCTCGTTCGGGACTTCGGCGGAAAGCCTGTGGTGGCGGCCATCCGCATCGAGCCGCTCGGCATCGACGTGAAGCTCGAGCCGGATGGGACGTTCGAGGCCAACGTCGCGCCGGGCACCTACGAGGTCCTCATTCATGCCACCGGCTACGTCGAGCAGAAGCGTCGCGTCGTCGTGGAGCGGGACGGCGTGACGATGCTCAACGTCGAGCTGCGGAAGGGTCGTTGATCGTGCTCCGGGCACTTCCGGCCCTCGTGGTCATCCTCGCATTCCTCTCCGCCGGCTGCCGCTCGTGCGAGCGAACCCCAGCCATCGTCGCGCGCCTCGCCGAGCTGCATGGCAAGGCCTCCCGCGCGGCGGACACGAAAGGCGGAAGCTGGGACGACGCAGCACCGGGGGCGTCCTTCGCGATCGGAGACGCGCTCCGCACCCAGGCGTCCTCCACCGCGAAGATCGACCTCGAGTCGGGCGGGGCCCTGCGCCTGAGCCAGAATACCCTCGTCCGCTTTCTCTCGCGGGCGGCTAAGGGCGGTTCGAGGCCGATCGGCGTCGAGACCGGCGAGGCGGAGATCGAATCGGGTCCGTCGGGTCTGGCCATCGAGACGAGCATGGGTCCCGCGCAGGTGGAGCCCGGCTCTCGCGTCCTCGTGATCGCGGGCCGGGGCGAAGCCCGATTCGAGGTGATGCTCGGTCGCGCCGAGATCGACACCGATGGTGGTGTCGCGAAGACGCTCGAGGCGGGGCAGGGGCTCACCGTCGGCACGGGTGCCGCCGTCGTCGAGCCTCCAGCGACGTCGGGAGGGGACGCCGCGACGGACGCGATCGCGCCGCCCCCGGCCGACGCGTCCGTGCCGACCACGATCCAGGCCGAGGTCAGGGGTGACGGTGTCGAGAGCGCACGGCCCAAGGGCGCGCTGTCAGCGCTCCCCGCCGGCCCGGCCGTATCGATCGCCGAGGGCTCGCGTTTGGTCGTTCCCGACGGCGCCAGCGTCGTGCTTACGCGCGGCGCCGAGCGCGCCGTCGTTGTGGGCCGCGCCGACGTGACGATCGGTCATCTCGGCGCCGAGCTGCTCGAGACACGCACGGGCCGCGTCATGCTCGCTTCGCCGACGCCGGGCAGCCGCATCGACGTGCCCGGGGGCTCGATCGTCCTCATGGCGGCCGGTGCCGGGGGGGTGCAGGCGCAGGTCACCGTGGACCGGAGGACCGCTCGTGTCGTGTCCAACCAGAGTCAACTCGAGCTGCGCGGTCGAGCAGGGACCGCCGTCGTCGGGGCGGGCGAGACCGGAACGCTCGACGTCACCGGCGCCGCGGCGACGGAGAGCAGCTCGCCGAGCGTGGCCGACCTCACGGTGCCCGCCGGCGAGTCGTCCGTCGTCCACAGCCTGCGCGGCAAGGCCGCCGTTCGGATCCGGCTGGACGGCGTCTGTGGGGGGGACGCGGTGGTCGAGTGGATCTCGGGAGCGGCCAACCGCACCACGTTCGTGCACGGCCAGAACGGCCCGGCCGCCATACTGCCGCTGGGAAGTGGGCCGCACAAGTACGCCGTTCGTTGCGTCGACCCGAGCGGGTTGCGAGGTCCGTCGCAGACGAGCGGGACGATCAGCGTCGCCCGCGACGGGGGGGAGGCGCCGCTGCCGCGCACTGCGCCCATGGACTCCATCGACGCGGACGGTCGTCGTTACAGCGTTCTGTATCAAACGCTGCTTCCACAGATATCGTTTCGCTGGCCGCGCGCTCCAGCGGGGCGCCCGCTGTCCTTACACATCGAGCGCGGAAAGGGGCAGATGGAGACCGTGAGCGCGCCGTCGGGATCGGTCGCGCTCCCGGCCGGCAAGCTCCCCGAAGGCTCGTACGACTTCTGGTTCGACGTCGACGGGGATGCGTCGAACCGCTCGCCGGACACGACGCTCCGCATCGCATTCGACAACGCGGCCCCGGCGGCCGAGATCCAACAGCCCGCCGACGGACAGGCTTCTGCGGGGACCGTTCACGTCGCCGGCGTCGCCGTCGAAGGAGCTTCCGTGAGCGTCGACGGGGCAGCCATCGCCCTCGATCAAGACTACCGGTTTCGCGCCGACGTCCCGGCTCCCTCGGGGGACAAGGCCCTCGCCATCCGCATTTCCCATCCGTCGAGGGGAGTACACTATTATCTCCGCGTGATCGGAGTGCCCTGAGACGATGACCGCCCCCGACCCGTTCGTGGGACGAAAGGTGCTCGGACGCTACCGTATCGTCCGGTCGATCGGCCGCGGGGGCATGGGTCTCATCTATCTGGCTCGCATCGAGGGGGCGGCGCACTTCGTCAAGCCGGCCGTCGTCAAGAGGGCGGCGCCGGATCTCCTCGCCAAGGAGCCGTCCCTTCTCCAGATCATGGGACGCGAGGCGCGGATCATGTCGCACCTGAATCACCCATCCATCGTGCGGGTGATCGACTTCGCCGAAGAAGAGGGCGCGTACTTGCTCGTGCTCGACTACGTCCACGGGTTCCACCTCGGGCAGTGGCATCGCTTCATGCGAGGCAGCGGCCGGAGCTTTCCCGTCGATCTCGGCATTCACATCGTATGCACGGTCCTCGACGCGCTGCACTACGCGCACACGATGTGCGGTCCCGACGGCGCGCCGCTCGGAATCGTCCATCGCGACGTGAGCCCAGGCAACGTCCTCATCGACGTCGACGGCGGGATCAAGCTCGCCGACTTCGGCATCGCCCGCATGCATTCGGACCAGACGGAGACCACGAGCCAGCCGAGCCTCCTCAAGGGCAAATTCGCGTACATGGCCCCCGAGCTCCTCTCGCGGGCGGTGCCGAGCCCGGCGACCGACGTCTACGCCGCGGCGGTCGTCCTGCACGAGATCCTCACGGGCAAGAACGAGCTGCGGGTGGCGGACTCGGTCGAGGCGACGATCGCGCGCATCGTCCAGCACGTCCCGTCGAGCGTGGGAGACGCGCGCGCCGAGGCGCCCGCGGGGCTCGACGCCATCCTCGCGAGGGCGCTGGCCAAGGATCCTGCGAAGCGGCACCGCGACGCGGCCGAGCTGGCGGCGGAGCTTCGCGCGCTGCAGCGGACCTCTCCGGACGAGCTCGACCGCCACCTCGCCGCCGCCGTCGGTGTCGACTTTCGCGATCCCCAGATCGCGATCATCCTAGACGTCCCTGACCTCGCCACGCTCGACCGCGCCTGGCGCGCACCTCCCGTGGAGGCAATCGACATCGAGGTCGAAGTCGACGTCCCCGCACTGTCCGAGGAAATGACGGTCGCGGATCGGGCGCGGGGCCAGATCGGTCGCGCTCCGTCCGGGAAGGCGATCTTCGTGGCCGCAGCTCTTGCGGGTCTGCTCGCCATCGGCGGCGCGTACGTCGTCTTTTCGCGCCACGATGGCCCAAGGCAGGGACCGGCTCCGGTCATCGTGGTCAACGGCGAGATCAGCGGCGCGGACGGCCTCGTCCTCGACGCCGCCTCGCCGCCACCCGTCGCCGTCGCCCCCTCGACCGCGCCCCCGGTGCGCGCGCCGATGGATCCTCCTGCCACGACCGCCGCGGTCGCTATGTCCTCTCCTGCTCCTCCCATCGCGCATTCCGACGGCGTCGACGGGTTGACACGCACGTTCTCCCGGCAGCAATCGCAAGTCGCACGCTGCTTCTCCGCCAACGCGTCCGATGTGACCGGGACGCCGGAGATCGCCATACGCTTCGCGGTCGACACGGCGGGACGCGTCACGTCCGCGCAGGTGCTTCCCGCGGCGGTGGCCGCGACGTCGCTCGGGGCGTGCCTGGCTGGCGTCGCTCGCGCGACGCGGTTCGCTCCGCAGCCGCGGGATCTGTCGTTCCGCATCCCGATCGTCGCCCACCGCGCACCGTGAAGCTCGAACGACGAAGCGGGAGACCGCGCCCCTGCTCAGCGCGGGTGGCGCGGGTGCTTGATGAACGTGCCGCGATCGAGTTCGTCGAAGGCTGCCCGAAGCTCCGCAACCGGGGTCGACGCGGTGCACTCCCCGACCTGCATACTCGCCCAGGCTCGTGATGCTTCCTTCATGGGCACGTCCCCAGCGGCTCGGTTTGCCACTGGCCGTTGCGGCAGATCGCGGGTCCGACCTTGCCGAAGACAGTGGCGCATCCGGTGCCCGCGGCGATGCCGCCTTCCGTCGCCGCTGCGTCGGCGCTCGGCGAGGCCCCCGCGTCGCACGAGCCGGCGCACACGAGCCCGTACTGGCATGAGGTCCCGTTGGGGAGCGTGCATGCCGCTGCGTTCTGCGGTTGCGATGTGGGACAGCCGTTGTCGGCGATGCCGCCGTCACCGCAGTCCCCGCCCTGCGCAAGCCACTGCTCGCCGTTGCATACGAGGCTGTAGGGGAGCGTCAGGCTCGGGCCAGCCGCCCCGCAGGAAACCGAGGTGGAACAGGATGCGTCTTCCTCCCCCGCGTCGCACGCCGTCCCCGCCCGGGGAGTCGTACAGCAGGACCCGAAGCAATCGGGGAGACCTCCGCCGCCGAGCACCGGCATCCCGCCGTCGCCGGAGCCCGAGTCCGACCCGAGCCCGCTGTCCGCGGCGGCCTGGGCTGCCTGGTCCAACGCGCCCGCGTCCGCGCTTGCCGCGCCGCCGCCGGTGCTGCAGCCGGCGGCGAATAGACACGCTGCGACGATCGGCAACGCGCTCCTTCCCAAGGCAAGCGCAGCGCGATCGACCGATCGCGCGGCGGCACAGGATGGCCCAGGACGCGACGGGCCCTCGGCCGAAAGGAGCGTCCGGGGCCCTCCAAGGACGAATGCGCGGTGCGGCTTTCCCATGAGTCCAGACAGTCTGCAACGGATGTGCCGTGGTGCCTCGCGAAGACGAGCCGCACGCGCCGCGCCCGCGTGGGCGACGCCGCGCCGGAGAGGGTCATTGCTTCATGAACGTGTCGACGCGGCCCATCGTGGGCGTCGTCCCCCCGGTGTAGAGGCGAAGCATCGTCGGCGAGGCGTCGTACCCGAACACGACCGACTGTTGATTCCCGCAGGTCACCCGGAGCATCACGCCCGCGCCCGCGGGTGTGGCCATGGTGCTCATGTCTTGATGCGTCGTCGCGCCGCTCAGCGTGCTCTCTTGGATCGTCTCCCAGTCGTTGCCGCATATCTGCCACGTGCTCCGGTCCTGCTCCGGCCCCTGGCAAGTGCCGTAGAACGTGCTCGAAACGAGGATGTACGTGCCGTCCGTGATGACTGCATAGGGATCCATGTCGCACTGCACACGCATGCGGAGCGACTTGCCCGCGCGAGCATGTCGCTCCGGATCCGCGGCAAGAGCGACGTTCCAGCCCTTGCATGTCGCCCGACGAGACCGTGAAGT
>Ga0209415_10018321_pt1 | contig 11053 bp, 6 predicted proteins | sample PeaSoiSIISIP2007_FD_187696 | JGI IMG/M metagenome (GOLD analysis project Ga0209415, IMG submission 187696) | Peat soil microbial communities from Weissenstadt, Germany - SII-SIP-2007 (SPAdes) (version 2) | ecosystem: Environmental > Terrestrial > Soil > Wetlands > Peat | place: Germany...
GCGCCCGTAGCTCAGCTGGATAGAGCGGTGGCCTTCGAAGCCATAGGTCGGGGGTTCGAATCCCTCCGGGCGTACTGGCCTCGCCGGAGGCGAGGCCGAACGCCCGGAGGGATGCGAGCGGCTCGCCCTCGCCCCGGGGGGCGAGGGCTCGGCGACGAATCCCTCGCTCGTCACGTGAGGGGGTGTCGCGCGGGGGGGGGGATGGGCGGGGGGGGGAATGGGCGGGAGAGGTCACTCGGCGGCGGAGGACATTTCTTTCTGCGCGGTTTCGCGTTGGAGCTGGGCGGCGCGATTGCGACCTCGCGCTTGACCGCCCGCGCGGCCGATTGCGGCCATGTGCGAGCGATCGCGGCTCACCACTTCGCCGCCCTTGCGGCCGGCGGTGCGGGCTTCGTCGGCGGTGAACTCGTGCGCCCGTCCCTGAGCATGGGCAGCCTTGCCTCCCTTGCTCGCAATCTCGCGCTGCTTGCTGGTGTCCATCGAGGCGAATCCACGGTTGCTCTTGGCATGAACAGTATCGGTCGGCGTCGTCATCTCACTCTTCTCCTTGTCGATGCGTCGGAAATCACCCCAGTGCGACGAACGCGTCGCTGGAGTTGCGGAAACGCGGCGCTCGCGTGACGAAACGAGCCAGTTACGCGGTCGTCGATGTTGCAGCGCGCGTGCCCTGACGAGCCGAGTCGGATTCCGCGCGAAAATCGCCTACATATGCCGGGCGCAGCCATTTGCGCCACGTGGCGGAATGCCACGATGAGGCGGAACAGAACGGTTCAGAACTCGAACGCGAGCCCGAATGTCCAACTGGTCCCGCCTACTCTCATCGGATCGGACTCTATGCCAAGGCCCGAGAGATCTTCACGTGTCCATTCGGCAAAGAGGTATGTTCCGTTCACGCCCACCTCCTCGTCGAACCCCTTCGCGGCGTACTCGTCGAGGAAGTTGATGTTCAAGGCGAGGCCGAGCGCGAGGTGCGTCCCGAGAGATCCACCTTTGCCGGATGTGGACTGGCCCGTCGTCGGATCGACGTAGACCGACGTGCCGAGCGTGTTCGTCGCCCTCCACAGCGAATAGCCGAGGCCCGCCTTGAGGTAGGGGACCAGCGGGACACCCAGGTCGCGCCAGAGCACGTCGGCCCGCACGACCGCCATCACGTCGAGCGGGAAGATGTCGAGTGACGTCGTCTCGCCGGACGCGGTCGTGCCGGTTGGCCCGTGCGGCTGCGCGAACTGCGCGACGCCGCTCATCGCTGTATAGCCGATGGCGATCCCAGGGCCGAGGGTTCCGAAGTGGGGAATGCGGAGCGCCTGCCAGTCGAACTCCGCCTCGACGAGCACCCGTCGAGTCGTCCCGAATGCCTGCGCGTACGGCGTGGCCCCGTGCAGCGCCGGGTCGCTATCGACGGCGGGGGCGAACGGCGAGAAGCGCAGCTCGGCGGCGAAGTGCTGCGGTGACTGATAGGTCTTGTGCCGTCCGCTGAGCACGTCGTCGGAGTCCTGCTGCGCGTGCGCGGCGCTCGCGCAGAACGTGGACATGCCCGCGACCGCGAGAAGGATGCGACTTGGGCGATGCATCGCGCGGGGAGAGGCAGCATAGCGCATGCCACCACGATTTCGTAATGGTTCTGAGATTTTGCGCCGGGACGCGAAAGTCGCGGCGGCCAACCTGGCAGCCGGAGGGTTACGCGCTGCCTTCGCGGTGACAAAGTGACAGCGGCGCGATAAGCCAGCGGGCAACGCGCGCGGGCCGACACCTCGTACGCGTCGGCTCCACGCGGAGACACCAGACACACGTGATCCATCTCATCCCCTCGCACCAGGGCCGCCCGGCGGACGATCCGATCTTCTCTCTGCACCACGAGGCCGCGCAGCGGCGGGCCAGGGGGGAGCATGTCATCGACGCCACCATCGGCGTCCTGCTCGGCGACGATGGCGCGCTCGCCGTTCTGCCTGCGGCGGCCCGCGCCGTGCGCGAGGTTCCGGCGGTCGAGTGGGCGACGTACGCGCCGATCGCGGGGACGTCTGATTTTCTCCGCGCCGTCATCGACGACCTGCTGGCGGGAGAGCCCGAAATGAAGCGCATGGCGGTTGCCGTGGCGACGCCCGGCGGCACCGGAGCCATTCGCCACGCGATCACGAACTTCCTCGAGCCCGGTGAGGCCCTTCTGACGACGAACTGGTTCTGGGGTCCTTACCGCACGCTGTGCGATGAAGCGGACCGGGGGTTCGAGACCTTCGAGATGTTCGACGGAAGCGGCAAGCTCGACGTCGAATCGCTCGATGCGGCAATCGCGCGCCAGCTCGCCTCGCAGAAGCGCGTCCTCGTCGTCCTCAACGACCCCGCGCACAATCCGACCGGGTACTCCATGTCGGACGACGAGTGGATCGCGGTTGCGGATCGGCTGGCATCGCGCGCGGCCACGTGTCCCATCACCCTCCTCGTGGACTGCGCGTACTTCCTTTATGGCGCTCGCGACCCGCGCGCGTTCCTTCGCCGGCTCCGGCCGCTCCTGGGGAGCGTGACCTTGCTCTTCGCCTGGAGCGCCAGCAAATCCTTCACGCACTACGGCTTGCGCGTGGGCGCGCTCGTCGCCTGCGCGGGCGACGCCGAGCGCGCGATGGTGGAGGCCGCGCTCTGCTACTCGTGCCGCGGCACGTGGTCCAACTGCAACCGTGGAGGTCTGGCGGCGATCACGCGCATGCTCGCCGACCCAGAGTTGGCGCGCGCCTGCACCGTGGATCGCGAGAACGCAAAGGCACTGCTCCTTGCCCGCGTCGACGCATTCAACGCCCGCGCGGCGAGGCGCGGCCTGAGGTACCCGCGCTACGAGGGAGGCTTCTTCGTAACCGTCTTCGTCGATGCCCCGCACGAGCGAGCAGCGACGATGCGCTCCCAGGGTGTGTACGTGCTGCCGCAGTTGCCCGCTGCCGCCGACACCCCTGCCGGCGCATCCGCGCCCGCGCGCGTGAAGGGCGGCGCACTTCGTATTGCGCTCTGTGCCGTCGCGAGTGGCGACGTCGAGCGCCTCGTGGACGTCCTCGCTGAAGGCTTGACTTTGCCTACCTAGCGAGGGTGCAGCGTCACGGGAAGGCCTACTTCCGCCCGAGCATCTCTGCGAGACGGCCCGATCGATCGAGCGTCACGAGCTCGTGGTACCCACCCACGGGAGCGCCTCCGACGAAGATCTGCGGCACCGTCCTGCGCCCGGTCGTCCCGGCCAGCCAGGCACGCTTGGCGGCGTCGCCCGTAAGGTCCACTTCGTCGTACGCAATCCCGCGCGACGAGAGGAGCCGCTTGGCCGCCACGCAATACGAACAGCGAGTCGTCGTGTAGACGGTGACGTCCCGACTGGGAACCGGGTTCACGTGCTAATTAAGCCACCCCAATGGCAGCCGGGCAAACCGCGTCGACGATCGTCATGGTGATTCGCCCGTGAGCGCTGCCGAGCAGACGATCCACCTCGAGCGTTATGCGGCGGACGCGAAGGCGCTCGTCGCAGGCGCGCAGAGCCTCGCCGACGAGCGCAAGCACGCGCAGGTCGAGCCCATCCATCTCCTGGCCCGCGCCCTCGAGCGCGACCGCGGAGCGCAAGAGGTGCTCCGGCGGGCGGGCGCCGATCCCGCGGACGTGACGGTCGAAGTCGAGGCCGCCCTGTCGCGGATGAACAAGACGACCGCCGGCCTGGCGTACCTCTCGGGCGCGATGCTCCAGCTGCTCGCCCGCGCCGAGAAAGAGGCCGGGCAGGGTACGGTCGAGGTCGAGCATGTCCTGAACGCCCTTTCGCAGGAGATCCGCGGCGCGGCCGCGGTCGTGCTGCAGGCGTTCGGCCTCGGGCCGGGGAGCCTGCGGCCGCACATGGCCGCGCTGCGGAGCGTGCCACGCGACGCTCCTTCTTCGGCGGGGGGCGGCACCGACGCCGTCGCGCGCTTCACGCACGACCTGGTGGAGCGCGCGAGGAGGGCAGGCTTCGACCCCGTCATCGGACGCGACGTCGAAGTGCGGCGCCTGCTCCAGATCCTCGAGCGCCGTCACAAGAACCATCCACTTCTGGTCGGCGAGGCGGGAATTGGGAAGGAGGCGATCGTCGGTGCGCTCGCGATGCGGATCGCGGCGCGCGACGTCCCCGAAAGTCTCGCGAAGCTCAGCGTCCTGGAGGTCGAGACGGGACTGCTGGTCGCCGGCGCGAAGCTGCGCGGCGAGATCGAGGAGCGGCTCCGCCTCCTGCTCGCCGCGGTGTCCGGGAACGTGAAGGACACGCTGCTCTTCGTGAACGGGATCGACTCGCTCCTCGGCCAGGGCGCGGCCGGGAGCGGGGTCGGGGACCTGCTCAAGCCGTTGCTCGCGAGGGGCGACATCCGCCTGCTCGCGTCGACGACCATCGACGGAGCGCGCAAGATGCAGGAGCGGGACCCGGGCCTCCTGCGCCGGTTCAGCGTGCTGACGATCGAGCCGCCCACCGTCGAGCAGGCCATCGAGATCCTTCGCGGCATCGCGCCGAAGTACGAGGCGCACCACGAGGTGAAGATCGGGCAGGGTGCCATCGTCGCCGCCGTGCGCCTCGCGAAGCGATACCTCCAGGACCGGGCGCTGCCGGACGCCGCGATCGATCTGATGGACGAGACCGGCGCGCGCAAGCGTCTCGACGCGGAGACCGTCCGCGGACACGAGCCGGCGGGCGACGGCTCGCACCTCGTCACGGAGGAGGATGTCGCGCTCGTCCTCGGCGATTGGACCGGCATTCCCGTCAGCAAGATGCTCGAGGCCGAGAGCGACAAGCTCCTCAAGATGGAGGCGCGCCTCGCCGAGCGCGTCGTCGGTCAGGACGAGGCCGTGCGCGCGGTGTCCCGCGCCGTGCGTCGCGGGCGGGTGGGTCTCCGAGACCCTGGCAAGCCGATCGGGTCGTTCCTCTTCCTCGGGCCCAGCGGCGTCGGGAAGACCGAGCTTGCGAAAGCGCTCGCCGAGTTTCTCTTCGACGACGAGCAGTCGCTGACGCGCCTCGACATGAGCGAGTTCATGGAGAAGCACATGGCCCAGCGCCTCGTCGGCGCGCCCCCGGGGTACGTCGACAGCGAGGAGGGGGGCTTCCTGACCGAGGCCGTCCGCCGTCGACCTTACAGCGTGCTCCTCTTCGACGAGGTCGAGAAGGCCCACGTGGACGTCTTCAACCTGCTCCTCCAGGTGCTCGACGACGGGCGGCTGACCGACGGGCGCGGGCGCACGGCGAACTTCTCGAACACGGTCGTCATCATGACGAGCAACGTCGGCAGCAAGCGGCTGCTCGAGACCGACCCCAGGCTCTTCGAGACCCCGGAAGGCGTCGAGGCGCTGCGCGACGTCCTGCGCGAAGAGCTGCGGGCATTTCTGCGGCCCGAGTTCTTGAACCGAATCGACGACGTCGTCCTCTTCCGTCCGCTCTCGAAGACGGACCTCCGCGGCATCGTCGACATCCAGCTGCAGCGCCTCGAGAAGCTCATGGCCGACCGGGGGCTGAAGATCGATCTTTCGGCGCCGGCCAAGGACAAGGTCGTCGAGCTTGGTTACGAGCCGGCGTTCGGCGCCAGGCCCCTCAAGCGCGCCATCCTGAAGCAGATCCAGGATCCGCTTGCCGAGGAGATCCTGCGCGGCGGCTATCCATCGGGGAGCGTCGTGAAGGTGGACCTCGCCGGGGACGCGTTCACGTTCGCCAAGGGTTGAGCGAGGACGATGCGCGTCCACCTGGTAGGCGTGTCCGGGACGGGGATGGGCGCGCTCGCGGCGCTGCTGCGCGCGGCGGGGGACGACGTCAGCGGATCGGACATGGCGTTCGATCCACCCATCGGGCCGACGCTCGCTGCGCTCGGCGTGCGCTGCATGGTGGGATACGACGCCGCCCACCTGGAGGACCGGCCCGATCTCGTCATCGTGGGCAACGCCATACGGCAAGGGAACCCGGAGGCGCAGGAGGCCGCGCGTCTCGGGCTGCCGCGGATGTCGATGTCGGGCGCCCTGCGCCAGCGATTCCTGGAGAAGCGACGGGCCCTCGTGGTGGCAGGCACACATGGAAAGACGACGACGAGCGCCATGTGCGCGTGGCTCCTCGTGCGCGCGGGTCTCGAGCCAGGCTGGTTCATCGGCGGAGTTCCGAGGGGGTTGCCGGGGGGCGCCGCGATCGGGTCGACGAAGGTGAGGCTGGACCGCAGCCGCGCTCCGTTCGTGGTCGAGGGAGACGAGTACGACGCCGTGTACTGGCACAAGCAGCCGAAGTTCCTCGACTACATCGGCGTCTCGCCCGACGACGTGGCCATCGTCACGAGCGTCGAGCACGACCACGTCGACATCTACCCCGACGTCGCGTCCTACGAGGCGGCGTTCCGCGCGTTCGTGCGCGCCGCCCCGCCGGGAGGCCTCGTAGTCTGCGACGCCCACGACGCTCGCGCGAGGGACATCGTGGCGAGCGAGTCACGCGCGCGCATCGTCTGGTACGCGCTCGAGGGCGACGAGACCGCTGGCGTCGCGCCCACGTGGCTTGGAGCTCCGGCCGCGTTCGCGCCGGACGGGTCGCAGACGTTCGACCTCTACGTCGGCGGCTCGGCGTGCGGCCGCTTCGCGATGCGTGTGCCGGGCGCTCACAACGTGAGGAACGCGGTCGCGGCGCTGGCGGCTTGCTGCGAGGGGTTCGGAGCCCGCGTCTCCGACGCGCGCGCGCACCTCGCCTCTTTCGAGGGCGTGAAGCGCCGGCAAGAGCTCCTCGGCGAACCCGGCGGAGTGCGCGTCTACGACGACTTCGCGCACCACCCGACCGCCGTCGACGAGACGCTTCGAGCTCTGCGCGCTCGCCACCCGGACGGTGCGCTCTGGGTGGCGTTCGAGCCGCGCAGCGCCACGGCCTGTCGCACCCTGCACCAGGACGCTTACGCGCGGGCCTTCGGTGCCGCCGACCACGTCCTGCTGGCGCCGCTCGGCCGCCAGAACGTGCCGGAGGGCGAGCGCCTCGACCTCGACCGCCTGGCGCGCGACCTCGGGCCAAAGGCGAGCACGATGACGAGCCTGGACGATGTGGTCACCCGCCTCGTGGGCGCGGCGCGGCCGGGGGACACGATCGCGCTCTTCTCGAACGGCGCCTTTGGCGGGATTCACGCAAAGATCGTGAGCGCGCTCGAGGTCAGACCGCCGCCGTGACCCCGGCGGAGGATGCGAGCTTCTGCAGCGTGCGGTCGCACTCGTCGATGATCACGCGGTGGCCGGACGCGGTCGCCAGCGCGCGCGTGCTCTCGTACTCCTGCCGGGCCTCCTCCGCGTGCCCGCCGCGCCAGAGCAGCTTCGCGAGCAGCATGTGCCCGCCGGTGACGTCCCAGGCGAAGTGCTTGCCCTCGGCGTAGGCGATGCCTTGCCTCAGGAGCTTCTCGGCCTCGGCGCTGCCGTTCATGCCGTCCAGGTACGCGAGGAACATGCGGTTGTAGTTGGCCATCCTCTCGTAGCCGCGCTCCTCGCACAGCGCGAGCGACTGACGAAGGGCTCCGTATGCGCGCGGCAGGTCGTCGAGCTGGACGAGGAACTCGCCCAGGTTGTGCAGGTTGAGCATGATCTCGTAGGTGAGGCCCAGCTCGCGGCTCGCGTCGATCGCCAGCCCCGAGTGCAGCGCGGCAGCGCGGAAGTCGCCGGCGAAATAGTGGACGAGCGCCCCCACGCGCATCCGCTCGAGCGCGGCCATCTTGTCGTCCGGCAGGAGGACGTCGGCCTCCCTAAGGCTCGCGAGCGCGGTCGCCCCATCCCCCAGCCCCGCGGCCGCCATCGCCACGTTGAGCGCGATGCGGTGCTTCTCCTGGTGATCGCCCGGCGAGCGCACGACTCGGTGGAGCTTCTCGAGCAGGTCCCACGCGCGCTTGAAGTCGCCCTCGCGCGTGGCGAGCTCGGCCTCCCCGATGAGCACGGGCTTGAGGAGCTGCTCGTCCGTCTCCGCGATGTTCTCGGCTTCGGCCATCCTGGCGCGCGACTCCTCCATGCGCTGCACCGCTCCGAGGATGTGCCCGGCCGCCACGCGCACGCGGACACGCACCTCGCGACCGCCCGCCTGGTCCGCGCGCTGCACGACTCGATCGCAGAGCTCGAGCGCGTCGGGCGAGCTTCGCACCAGACGGACCGCGGACGCGAGGCCGGTCAACCACGCGGCCAGCTCGTCGGGGCTCCGCGCCGCGGGGTTCGCGAGCGCGATCGCGCGCGAGAAGTCCCGCGCAGCTCCCTCGAGCTGGCGCGTCCCGAGGCGCCTCTCGCCGCTCTTGGCGAAGTAGCCGGCGGCGCGCTCGCTGTCGCCGGCTTCGTACAAGTGCCGCGCGATCCGCGCCGCGTGCTCCCACGCGCGGCTTCCGAGCGTCGCTTCGAGGGCCTGCCCCGCAGCCGCGTGCATCTCGCGAGCCGCCTCGGGCGTCAGGGCGTCGGCGACGATCTCGGGGATGATCGGGGAGGTGAAGCGCAGCTCGCTCGGGCCGGTGTGCACGAGGAAATCGCGCTCCTGAAGCGTGGCGATCGATCGCTCGAGCGAGGACATCGGCTGCGCGAGCATGTTCCCGAGGACGCCGAGGTGCACTGGATCGCCCAGCACCGCGGCCGCCTGGAGCGTCCCGCGGTCTTCGCTGGACAGACGCGCGACGCGCGACGCGACGAGGCCGCGCAGCGTCTTCGGCAGGGCGAGGTCCTGGCCCACGAGCTTCATCGTGACCACACGGCGCTCGGCGACGGTCACGCCTCCCGTGTCGGCGAGGGCCTTGATGACCTCTTCGACGAAGAGCGGATGCCCGCCCGCGCGCGCACGCACGAACCGGACGAGCTCCTCCGGCACGCGGTCCGCCCCGAGCCTCAGGGCGACGAGGCGCTCGACCTCCGGGGCGGCGAGGTCCCCGAGGTCGAGCGCGAGGTGCCCCTCGGTCTTCTCGAGCGGGTGCGAGAAGCCGGCGCGCGCGGCGAAGATGAAGACGACGCGTGACTGCTTCAACCGCGGGAGCATCCCTTCGAGCAGGGCGAACGTGTCCTCGTCCATTGCGTGCGCGACGTCCCACGCAAACGTGTGCGGGCGATCCTCGCAGAGGCTCTGCACCATCCGACAGAAAGCGTGGTCGAGCAGGACCTTCGCGTTTCCGCGCGACGACGGGACCGACGCCCCCAGCGCGGAGAGCACTGCGTTGACCTCGTCCGCCTGAAGACCCAGCGCGCGGAGCCGCGGCTGGACGGCGAGGATGCGATCGTCCGCGTCTCCCTCGCTCGTACCGCAGAGGACCTGGAGCATCGCGACGAGCCCGGACAGCGGGAAGTCGCTCCCGCGCGGCGGGCACGCCGCGATGTGAAAGCCGACGTTGTAGCCGCCCTTCCGCAGACGACGCTCGACCTCGTAGAGGAGGCGCGTCTTGCCGACGCCGTTGTCGCCGCGGATGGTGACGACGCGCGCCATGCGCCGCGTGGCCATCGCGAGCGCCTCGCCGATGCGACGCAGCTCGTCCTTGCGGCCGACGAACCGGCCGAACGTCTCGCCGGGACCGCGTACCTCTTTGACGAGGACCGCCGCGATCGTCGGCGCAGGGTGATCCGTCTCGGTCATCGGCTCGAACTCGAAGAGCGCTCTGACCTGCCGCATCGCCTGCGGGCTCATCGCGACCTGTCCCTCGCGAACGCGGGCGAGATCGCGCGCGGTGTCGAGCAGTGTCCCCAGACGATCGTCCTCCTTGGGCTCGCCGGAACGAGAGACCTGGATGCGTCCGGTGTGCACGCCGGCCGCGGGCGGGGGCGACACGTCCAGGCTGCGGAGCGCGACGAGGGCGCAGCGCGCGGCCATCTCGGTGTCTCGCCCGTCGGGATCGTCGAGGCCGAAGACCGCCGCGATGTGTCCGGCCTCTCGCCGTAGCACGCGCCCGCCCCACCGCTCGACGGTGCTCGCGGCCCTGGCGACCACCGCGTCGGGGGTCTGCCGCGGAAGCTCGATGACGAGGCCGGTGACCTCGCGTCGCTCGCCCAAGTCAGCCGCCCGATCGATCGCGGAGCCCCGCTTGCCCGCGGTCGCTCGCACGCTGGACGACGGCCGGGACGCGGGCACCTCGATCGGCGTGCGCTCGGCGGCGGGATGGTGGGCCTCTGCCTCGAGGAGCGGCACGCCCGCGGGCGGCCCGCTCGTGCCGTCGCCCGCTTCCCTGAAGCGCGACAGGAACCCAGCGAGGTCGTGCGCGCCGTAGCGGCTGCCCTGCGCGTAAAGGAACGCGAGGAGCGCCTCATACATCCGTCCGGCGTCCTGGTACCGATCCGCGGGCAATCGGGCCATCGCGGTCTTCACGATCACGACGAGCTCCGGCGGGACCTCCGGGCGCAGGAGCTCGAGGGGCGGGCACTCGCACGCCTGGACCCTGCGGAGCGTCTCGAACGTCGTCGGCCCGCTGAACGGGTTGACCCCGGCGATGCACTCGTAGAGCAGGGTGCCGAGGGAGAAGAGGTCACTGCGGGCGTCGACCGCCTGGCCGGCCGCTTGCTCGGGGCTCATGTAGCCGAACTTGCCTTGGAGCCGCCCGGCGCGAGTGTCCTCCTGGCCCGAGCTTTCGAGGGCGCCTAGCGCCTTGGCGATGCCGAAGTCGGTGACCTTGACCTCGCCCTCGAACGAGAGGAGCACGTTCTGCGGCGACACGTCGCGGTGGACGATGCCGAGCGAGTGCGATTGCTCGTCGCGTCGGCGGTGCGCGTGATCGAGACCCTTGGCGACCTCCGACGCCACGTACGCCCCCATCGCGACCGGCGGCGCGATTTGCTGGCGGCGCGCGAGAGAGAGAACGCTCGCCAGGTCCATCCCGTGCACGTACTCCATCGCGATGTAGTAGGCGTCCGCGGGGTGCACGCTCGACGAGTCCGAGGAGTCCGGGGCGGGCGCCCGGCCGAGATCGAAGACCTGCACGATGTTCGCGTGCGACAGCCGGACCGCGAGCTTGGCCTCGTGGATGAACATGTCCACGAACTCCTGGCTCCGCGCGAGCTCGGGCAGGATGCGCTTGATGACGAGGATCTTCTCGAACCCCTCGACGCCGTAGCTCTTGGCCTTGAAGACCTC
>Ga0209415_10018322_pt1 | contig 11053 bp, 12 predicted proteins | sample PeaSoiSIISIP2007_FD_187696 | JGI IMG/M metagenome (GOLD analysis project Ga0209415, IMG submission 187696) | Peat soil microbial communities from Weissenstadt, Germany - SII-SIP-2007 (SPAdes) (version 2) | ecosystem: Environmental > Terrestrial > Soil > Wetlands > Peat | place: Germany...
TGTTCGCTCGATATTCCCGCCGCTCAAGACGACGGCGACGCTCTTGTTCGCGAGCAGCCGGCGCTCTTGCAGCATTGCGGCCAGCGGTGCAGCTCCGGCTCCTTCCGCGACCTGATGCGCATCGTCGAAGTAAATCCTGATCGCCTCGGCGATCGCGTCCTCACTGACCTGCACCATGCGCGCGGCCCCGCGGCAGATGGCCGCGATGGCGTCCGCGTGCGGTTCACGCGTGGCGAGACCGTCGGCAAATGTGTGCGCCGACGGCATTGCGACCGGTCGTCCAGCGGCGAAGGAGAGCGCGGTGGCCGGTGCGTTGGCGGCACTGACACCGACGATTTCCGTCTTCAGACCGAGTAGGTCGCGTACCGCCATCAATCCGCTGATCCCCGATCCCATCCCCACCCCAACGTACACGACATCCAACGCACCGGCCGCGCGAAACAGTTCGAGCGCGTAGCTTGCGACGCCGATGACGAGGTTTCTATGAAACGAGGGAACAAAGTGCAACCCATCCGCGGCCGCGACGCGGAACGCTTCGTGCTTCGCTTCGTCAAAATCGCGCCCGAACTCCACCACCGTGGCACCGAATGCCGCGATGGCGTAATTCTGGTCGGGAGAATTGCCACGCGGCACATAAATGGTCGCGGGAATACCGATGCGGGCGGCGGCAAAGGCAATGGATTGACCGTGATTGCCGCGCGTAGCCGACACGACGCCGGGTGTGTTCGGAATCGCATGGCGGAGGCGCTCAAGGTAGACAAGACCGCCGCGCACCTTGAATGCACCGGTCGGCGTGTGATTTTCATGCTTTACCCATACCGTGCATCCGGCGCGCCGCGAAAGTTTCGGGTAGACGAACTGGGGCGTGGGCGGTATCGCCCGGCGCACAAATTCAGCCCACTGCTCCAATTCACACATGTCGAAGGCGATCTCAGTCGAAAGCACGGCGGCCTCCTCGATCACCTTTCCCATGGCCAAGAAGCCGTGGATTTGGCGAGGGAAAAGCACGTAAGCCGCGCGGTTGCCGCAGATCGTGCACCTCGCCGATCTCGGGCGGCGGCGGCTGCGGAAATCCCCTCTGCTCGATCAGATCGAGTACGGCGCGGGCTTGAGGGTGCAGCATCATCGAAGGGTACTCGAAGCCGGCTCCGTGCGTGAAGCGCCGCTCGTGCGGCAACTGCCGCCGAATTCTCGGCGGGCAGCGCATCGTCCGACATCAGATGCTCCACCGGCACCGCGGCGAGCTCGACATGCATGTCGATCCGATCGATCAACGGTCCCGATATCCGGCTTCGATAGCGGGACACTTGTTCCGCGGTGCACCGGCATCGGCCGCGAGGGTCGCCCGCATAACCGCACGGACACGGGTTCGTCGCCGCGATCAACTGAAACCTCGCGGGAAATTCACAGGCGTGCTTGGCACGCGCGAGCACGACGACACCGCTCTCCAGCGGCTCGCGTAGGGCTTCCAACGCATTGCGCGCAAATTCGGGAAGTTCATCGAGGAACAAAACGCCCAAATGTGCGAGCGAAAGTTCACCGGGCCTCAAGGCGCCGCCGCCGATCAAGGCGGCAACGGAGGCGGTGTGCTGCGGATTACGAAACGGCCGCCGACGCCCACAAGTGGGCCTGCGCCCCGCGGCGGATTCCAGGCTCGCCACTTCCAATGCCTCGTCCGGGTCGAGCGGGGGCAGGAGCCCCGGCTGTTGCTGCGCATACCCGCCACCAATGCCGGCAACAACTTCGGTGTCTCGCGCAGCTCACCGCTCAACGCGAGCTCTCCGTAGAACTCGCGGCCTGTTAGGGAGCGTTGCGACAATTGACCGCTGGCCGCCAAGATACCGACGGCGATCGGCAAATCGAAGCGACCGCCTTCCTTCGGCAAATCGGCCGGGGATAAGTTGACGGTGATGCGCCCTGCGGGAAACTCGAAGCCGGAGGTGACCAGTGCGGAGCGCACCCGCTCCTTGCTTTCGCGCACGACCGCCTCGGGCAATCCGACCAGCGCAAAGGCCGGCAATCCTGAGCTCAGATGGACTTCGACGCGCACCAGCGGCGCCGCAAGACCGGTGGGCGCGCGGCTGAGTACCGTGCTGACCGGCCTGGCCACGGCCGCCCCGCAAGGGGCCCTACTCGGGGCCGGAGGAAAGCCTGGTTTCGATATCCTTTAGCCGCTCTTCCATCGCAGCGAGGGCGGCCTGGGTCCGTGCCAATACGGCTGCCTGAACATCGAATTCATTGCGGCTGACCAAGTCGAGCTTCGCGAGCCTGGCCTGCAGTACCGCCTTGAAATTGCTTTCCAAATCCTTTCCAAGACTGCGCAACGATGCAGGCACCGCCTCCGCCAATCGGCGAGCAAGATCATCCAACCCGTTGGCATTCATAAAACTCATGGCATTTCCCTCCGATGGCGGACGCGTGTCGCACTCCGATAGCGCAAATAGATCCCATGTCGCGCCACGGCGGTGCAAATCCGGTGCCCGACACGCATGCAAGTCGCTGACTTACGGACAAATCCGCACTGGCATGGAAGCTGCATTCCGCCAGCTAATAGTACGCGCAAGCGATATCGGCTGCGGTTCGATTAATCGACGGATGCGGGCATAAATGCATGAAGCTGATCACCGCAGTCATCAGGCCCTTTAAATTGGATGAAGTGCGGCAAGCGGTGGCGGATATCGGAATCCAAGGCATAACCGTGACGGAGGTATATGGATATGGCAAGGAGCCCGGGCATACGGAATGGTATCGCGCGGCTGCATTCCAGATCGACTCCCTGCCGAGAGCCAAAATAGAACTCGCGGTCGATGACTCGATTGCCGAACAGGTGGTGGAAGCCGTTTGCAACGTGGCTAGAACGGGGAAAATTGGCGATGGCAAAGTCTGGGTGTTCGAGCTTGAACAGGCGCTGCGCGTGCGCACCGGCGAGACCGGGCCGGACGCCATTTAGATCCGGGTCCGGCACACACCGCGTCGCGTGCTCTCATGGCCGCTTTGCATGAGGCTAGGGATCGACGTCGAAGTCCACGCCCCTGTCCATGCTTTTGGACGATTTAGGAGCGTATCGCACCGGCAATTCAGCCAACTCCCCCGTCGGTGCGTAAGCCCAGCGGCGCGGGTCTCTCAACAGAGCTCGCGCCGATTTTCTTGGTTTGGCGGTCGCGCGCAGGTCTTCAGAGTCACAAATCAGAGAAAATCATCACCCATCCATCATGCTGTGGTGCAGCAATTCTCGTGCATTTCGCGCCGTTAAGCTGCATTCTTGCGCAATAAAAAAGGAGTAAGCGCCTATGAAAATGGTCATCGCCATCATCAAACCCTTCAAACTTGATGACGTGAGATCCGCACTGGCGGAAGTGGGGGTACAGGGTATTACCGTGACAGAGGTCAAAGGCTTTGGGCGGCAAAAGGGTCACACTGAACTTTATCGGGGCGCGGAGTATGTTGTGGATTTTTTACCCAAGGTTAAACTTGAGTTGGCGGTGGATAATGAGCAAGTCGACCGGGTGGTCGAGGCCATTATCGAAACCGCGCGTACCGGCAAGATCGGCGACGGTAAGATATTCATCTCGGATCTTGGCCAAGCGGTGCGCATCCGCACCGGAGAGGCAGGATCTCGTGCGCTGTAGCTTTCAAGCGAGGATCTGAAGATGAAACGCGTTCTGTTGTGCATGGCTTTGATGGTCTGGTCCGCCATGGCATCGGCGGTCGTGTACAAGTGGGTCGATGCACAGGGCAAGGTTCAGTATGGGGATCGCCCGCCCGACGGCGTGCACGCCGATGTCGTGGAACTGCTGGGCACGCACGTGCCACACACCGCTGCACCGGTGCCCGCCTCTACCTCGTCCCTGGCTCAAAAACCGGCGGCGACCGGCGACCCGGCCGCGAAAGACCTCAAGAAGGCAGTGGCACAAGACGTCGCCGAATCGCGCGAGAAACAATGCGCCGACGCCCAGGATCGCTATAAGAAGCTCATCGAGGGCCGGCGGATGTACAAGACCGGGCCCGACGGCGAACGTCAGTATTTGACCTCCGATGAAATCGACGCCGAGCGCCTCAATGCCAAGCGCGAGCTCGACGCCACTTGCAATAGCTCCTGATAGGCGGCTTCGACCACGGTTTGATGACGTCACCCAAGGATTGAGCACCCGCTCGCATCTTGCTCCCAGTCGGAATTTTGCGGCGCATCGCGCAAAGCCGTAGGCTACGTATTCCAACTCAAGGTCGTGGAATCCAAACGTATGCAAACGGGCTTCGTCGGACTCGGTGCGATGGGCGCGCCCATGGCGCGCAACCTCTACCGTGCGGGAATGCTGATGGGCGTGTGGAATCGCACTGCCGAGAAGGCCACGGCGCTCGCCCGGGAACTTCACTGCCACGCCTTCGCAAGCCTCCCGGAGCTCGCCCACAATTGCGAGGCCGTGCTGATTTGCGTGTCTGCCGATGAGGACCTGAAAGCTGTGATCGCGGGTTTGGACCCGGGCTTGAGCCCACGCCTTCTCGTGATGGATTGTTCCACCGTCGGCGCGGAGACGGCACGCGATGTGTATGCCCGCCTCGGTGCCGTCGGTGTGGATTTTCTCGATTGCCCGGTGAGCGGCGGCGTCGAGGGCGCTCGTACGGCCACCCTGGCCATCATGGTGGGCGGCGATGAAGCGGCTTTCGCTCGCGCCCTGCCGATCCTGGAGAAGCTGGGCAAGGCCATCACGCACTTTGGTCCGAGCGGCGCCGGTCAGGCCGCTAAAGCGACCAATCAGATCATGTGCGCCGGCATCATCCAGGCCGTCGGAGAAGCGATGGCTTTTGCGCATGCGGAAGGATTGCCGCTCGATCGACTGATCGACACGCTCGGCAAAGGCGCAGGCTCGAGTTGGTACTTCGTCAACCGTGCGCCCTTCATGGCGAAAAATGCTTTTCCCGCCGGCTTTCGCGTGCGTTTGCACGCCAAGGACCTGCGGATCTGCCGCGACATGGCGGCACGGCGCGGCGCCCACCTATCGGTCGTCGACTCGACCCTGCAGCAGTATGCGGAGTTGATTGCGCAAGGCTTCGGCGATGAGGATATTTCGGCGATATACCGGCTGAAGACCGCGCTTTTTCCGGCAGTGAAGCCGGAATCCACGTGAGCGCAGCCATCGCGAACCCTAAGCTTCGCATCGCGACGCGAAAGAGCCAGCTGGCACTGTGGCAGGCGGAACATGTGGCGGCGCTCATACGCAAGGCGCATCCCGGAATTACCGTGGAGCTCCTGCCGATGACCACCAAGGGCGATCGCATTCAGGACCGCAGCTTGGCGGCGATTGGCGGCAAAGGTCTGTTCATCAAAGAGCTGGAAACCGCGCTCGAGGAGCGGCGCGCGGATATGGCCGTGCATTCGATGAAGGACGTGCCCGGCGAGCTTCCCAAGGGCCTGATGATTGCCGCTGTGCTGCCGCGCGCCGATGCCCGCGATGCACTGATTACGAGAGGACCCCTAAGGCTCGAGGATTTGCCGCGCGGCGCACGGCTCGGCACGTCGAGTCTCAGGCGCCAAGCGCAGTTATTGGCCGCGCGGCCGGATTTGCGCATCGAGGCGCTGCGCGGCAACGTCGATACCCGCCTGAAGCGCTTGGATAACGGCGAGTTGGACGCAATCGTCCTCGCCTGTGCGGGCCTTACGCGCCTTGGGCTGGAATCCCGTATCGCCGCTCGCCTCGACCCCAAAGTCTCGCTGCCGGCCGTTGGCCAGGGCGTGATCGGCATCGAATGCCGGTCCGACGACTCCGAATCGCGCGGGGCGCTTCGCGCGCTCAATGACGCCGCCACTCGAACCGCCGTCGATGCGGAGCGGGCATTTGCGCACCGGCTCGGGGGCAGTTGCCAATCTCCGATCGCCGCCTACGCGCAAGTCGAGCGCGAGCGCATATCGCTCACGGGTCTGGTGGCGGAGCCTGACGGCTCGCGGCTGTTGCGCGATACGATTTCGGGCAGCGCCGCAAACGCCCAAGCGCTTGGTGAGCAGCTTGCCGAACGTGTACTCGCCGCAGGCGCCGGAGAGCTGTTGCAGCGGTTGCGTACGGTGTGAGGGTATGCTTCCGTTGCACGGCGTCGGCGTCTTGGTCACCCGGCCCCAGCAGCAAGCCGGGCCGCTGTGCCGACTGCTGGAGACACGGGGCGCCAGCACCTTTCGCTTCCCGGCAATCGACATCAAACCGCTGGCCGAACGGCGCGCCTTGGCGGCACGGTTGGGTGCGCTCGAGGACTTCGATCTCATCGTTTTTTTGAGCTCGAACGCCGTGAGATTCGGCGCGATGCTGCTCGAGCAAAAGCGCGACTTGCCCCTTGCGGCCATCGGCCCCGCCACATCGCGCGCGCTCAATCAAGCCGGATATCGGGTCGCTGTTCAACCGGCTGGCGGGTTCGATTCGGAGAGTCTACTGCGTCATCCGAAATTAGAGCATTTGGCGAGCAATCGAATATTGCTGGTCAAAGGCAGCGGTGGCCGTGAGTTCCTGCAAGACGAACTCTCGCGACGCGGTGCGCAGGTGTGGGTCGCCGATGTCTATCGGCGCGAGCGCGCAAACCCGAGTTCCGCCGAATTGTCGGCATTGGAGGCGCTGTTCGCCGAGGGCGTGATTCAAGTAATCACGGCGACCAGCGCCGAGACCGCTGAAAATCTGCTCGAACTGGCGACCCCCTCTCTGCGCGGCGATTTCGAGCGCGCACGCTGGGTGGTGCCGAGCGCGCGCGTGGCGGCGCGAATGCGCGAACGCGGGGTGTCGGGAACACTGCTGCCGGCGGACTCGGCCGAAGATCATGACTTGGTGGAGGCCATCGTGCGCTGGCGTGCGAGCGAATCGGGCGCATAGTCGAACGAATCGAAGCTCAGGCGCGCAGCCGCGACCCCACGGCGGCCGAACTCGCGGCGCACGGCGTCGATCATTGCCGGCGGCCCGCTGGCATAGACATCGTAGCGATCGAGCTGCAGGATATCGCCGAGTACGCTCTCGTGCACCATGCCGCGCCGCCCTTGCCACTGCGGCGACGGCTCTGAGAGCACCGGTAGGTAACGCAAGTCGGCGCAATTCCGCGCCATCTGTTCCAGGGAGGCATGCGCGTATAAATCTAGCTCAGTGCGTACTCCCCAATAGAGCGTCATTTCACGGCGCAGGCCGTTCTCGATCACATGCCGCAACATGCTCATCAGCGGTGCCAACCCGGTGCCGCCGCCGACCAAAAGCATCGGGGCGTCTTCGCCCGAGGAGAGCCGCGTGGGCGGCCGATAGACAAAATGGCCCAAGGGACCCTCGATGTTCAGCAGCGTATTCGAGATCTCGCCGGCGAACAGCTGCTCCGTGAACTCGCCCCCCGGCGCACGGCGCACGTGCAATTCGAGCAAGCGCGAGTCGTGCGGCGGCGAGGCGATCGAAAAACTGCGGCGCCGGCCTGCGGACAACAGAATGTCGATATACTGACCGGGCTGGAATTCGAAGCATTCTGCCGCGGGCAAGCGCAGGTATAGAGACATCACGTCGTGGGACGATCGCTCGGCGCGTTCGATACGGCAAGGCAAGCGCTTTACCAATGCCAGATCGGCCGCAGTGACCGCAAACGTTTCGAGCAACAGATCGGTGCGCGCGTGTGCTTGACACAGCAGAATCAGGCCATCCGCCGCCTGCGGCTCGCAGAGGCCCAGCGGTTTGCCGTTCGGATAGGCGACCTCACCTTGCAGAAGCCTGGCGCGACACGCACCGCAGTTGCCGCTTTTGCAACTGTGGGGCAGATTGAATCCGGCGTTCAGGGCCGCGTCGAGCACCGGCCGGTCCGGTTCGGCACTGAAACTACGATGGGATGTGGATAAGCTGATGCGCACACTGGATTCCCAAGAACACCTTAGCATGCGGCCGAAGCCGTGCAGCTCGATTTGGATGGGCCGCTTGCGCCCGTTCATTTGACCGGACATGTGCTCTATTACCTGGTGCCCCCGGCCCGGGACGATGCCCTTCGAGCGGTTACGCCGCGGTGAGCCCGCGATCCATCCGCAGGAGGCCACGCCGAGCAACCGGATTCACGTCGAGGATCTGGCCACCGCCTGCCTCAGCCGCCGCTGATTAGCCGCGCCGAAGCGAGCGCACGGTTTTCCGAGTCCTCATGGTCCTTTCTCAGCGAATCGCGCCGCATCGACAATCGGCGCATGCGCCAAGAGCTCGGCGTGGTTCTCGCCTATCGGGATCTCGACGCGGGCATCCGCGCGTGTCTGTGAACCGGGCGCGGGGCGCGCAGCACGGGTCGGCGCATTCGGCCGACCGATGGGCTCACCCCGGCTGGCTTCTCTTGCTGTCGAGCCACTCGCCAATCGGCTTCCACTGCTTCCAGTCGGGCCAGGCGAGATATTCAGGCAGCTCCAATATTCCCATCCCGCGCGCGTAGGCCCGCACGTAGTTCTGCGCCTCGCGCAGGCAGCCGAGATAGGGGACTTTGAGCTTGGCGAGGTATTGATCGAGTTCCTCGTAGATCAGGGTGTATTCGCGCACTCGGTTGGCGACGACGGCCAGCCGCGCTTGCTTGCGCGATACCTTGCCGATTTCCAGCAATTCCACCATGAAATGGCCACAGGCCTTGATGTCGATGGCGGACGGGAGCACCGGAACGATGATGGTCTCGGCGCGCCGCACCAGCTCGTTGAGCTCGGTGCCATGGACCCGCGCGGGAGCATCGATGACCAAGACCTCGGTGTTGCGCGCCACGTTGCGCAGACCGTCTTCATATGCGGCCACACCGCTGATGGCCGGCAGATCCGCCGGCCGTTCCGCCAACCAATCGAGGCTCGATCGCTGCGGGTCGTAGTCCGCGAGGCACACCTTCAGTCCATCGCGGGCAAAGAACACCGCAACATTGGTGGCTATCGTGCTTTTGCCGCACCCGCCCTTCGCATTCAAAACCATTACGTGGCGCATGATTCCCTTAAGATCGTTGTGCACTCGCGCAAGATTACCGCATTGGCCGCCCCTGCGGGCGCGCTCGAACTCGCGACAATCGGATGCATCGGCTATGCTCACGTCCATGCGCATCGAGTTTTTGAAGATGCAGGGGTTGGGCAATGATTTTTTCGTATTCGACGCGCCGGCCGCCGGCGCCCATCTCGACCCGGATACCGTGCGCGCCCTGGCCGATCGGCGCACCGGAGTCGGATTTGATCAAGCGTTGATGCTCGAATCGGCGCGCGACTCGAATCACCGGGTGTTCTACCGGATATTCAATTCCGACGGCACCGAAGTGGAGCAATGCGGCAACGGTGCGCGCTGCATCGCGGCTCTGCTGCATTCGCGGGCACCGCAGCTCGGCCGCGAGCTGTCCATGGAAAGCAAGGGCGGCCTCGTGCGCGCGCGCGTGCGCGAAGATGGCCTGGTATCCGTGGAACTCGGCGTGCCGAACTTCGATCCGGCATCCCTGCCGATGGACGCGCCGGCCGAAGCGCCCGTCTATACGCTCGATGTCGGCGGCGAAACGGTCGAATTCGGCGCGGTGTCGATCGGCAATCCGCATGCCGTGATCCCGGTGCCTGATGTGAAGTCGGCGCCGGTTGGGCGGTTGGGGCCTGCGATCGAACGCCACAAGCGCTTTCCCCAAGGCACCAATGTCGGATTCATGCAAATCGTGGATCGCGACCACATTCGTTTGCGGGTGTTCGAGCGCGGCGTCGGCGAGACGTTGGCGTGCGGGACGGGTGCATGCGCCGCCGTTGCGATCGGCCGGCGCCGTGGACTGCTCGAGGCGGACGTGCGCGTCGACTTGCCCGGCGGGGGAGCCTATGTTTCGTGGCCCGGTTTCGCTCAGCCCGTGTGGTTGAGCGGACCGGCGACCACTGTTTTTAGCGGAATGGTCGATATTTAACGAGATTTCATCGGGAGCTCACACATGACCACGAGTCAGGCACGCGGTATCAAGCACGACACCATCAACGACAACAGCGTCGCGGAGTATTTGCAAACTTATCCGGATTTCTTCGAGCGAAACAGCGCCTTGCTCGCCAAACTACGCCTGCCGCACTTGCGCGATGCCCGAGCCACGGTGAGCCTGGTTGAGCGGCAGGTGGAAGTGCTGCGCGAACGCAATCAGGCGCTCGAACGCAAGCTGAAGGAATTGGTGGATGTGGCGCGCGCCAACGACGCGCTCGCGGACCGCATCCATCGCTTGAGCCAACGTCTCATACGGGCACACACCTTGCCGGAAACGATCGATGCCGTCGAAACCAGTTTGCGCGAGGATTTCGACGCACGCAATTCGGTATTGGTATTGTTCCTCGATGCGGCGCACCCCTTGGAGGCTCCGCCCAGCCGTTTCTTGCGGACCGCCAATCTCACCGATGCCGAGATCAAGACCTTTGAATCCTTGTTGCAGTCGGGCAAACCCCGCTGCGGTCAGATCCGAGATGCGCAACGGGATTACCTCTTCGGCCAGGACTCGGTGGAGATCGGCTCGGTGGCCTTGACGCCTTTGGGCCCGAAGGGGGTGCTGGGCATTTTGGCGATCGGTGCGAGCGACGCGGACCGATTTCACCCCGGCATGAGCACGGAGTTCCTCGTGCGGATCGGCGAACTCGTGACCTACGCGCTGACGCGCTAGACATTCGAGGCCGCCGAACCGTGAATGCGGAGCAACAGGGCTGGATTGAGCATTTCGCTTCGCACCTGTCGCACGAGCGGCGTTTGAGCGGACACACGGTTGCCGCTTACCGGCACGATTTACTGAGGCTGCGCACGTTCTGCGATGAGCGAAAGATCACGCGCTGGAACACGCTCGATAACCCCCAGGTGCGCGCGTTCGCCGCGACCGAACACGCAAGCGGTGTCGGTCCGCGCAGCATCCAACGGCGCCTTTCCGCGGTCCGTGCGTTTTACGAGTTCATGCTGCGCGAGGGGCATTGCGCACGCAACCCCGCCCGGGACGTGCGCGCGCCCAAGACCAAGAAGCGGCTGCCGACCACTCTGGACGCCGATCAGATGGCGCGCCTGCTCGAGTTCAGGGTTTGCGATTCCCTGTCGGCGCGCGACAAGGCCATCATGGAATTGTT
>Ga0209415_10018323_pt1 | contig 11052 bp, 10 predicted proteins | sample PeaSoiSIISIP2007_FD_187696 | JGI IMG/M metagenome (GOLD analysis project Ga0209415, IMG submission 187696) | Peat soil microbial communities from Weissenstadt, Germany - SII-SIP-2007 (SPAdes) (version 2) | ecosystem: Environmental > Terrestrial > Soil > Wetlands > Peat | place: Germany...
CGCCCGCTCTTGCCGCATGTGCGGGATCGAATACGGCGATTTTGCCGCTCCGCCGGGGAGCAACGTCGGGACCGGTTTTCCGGCTGCGTATGCTCCGCCGTTGTAGAGGACGCGAATGTCCATCGCCGTGAAACGGCCTTCGCGATCGACGCCGCTCTTGATCGCGATTTCGGCGGGGTGCCGGACATTGGTCGTCTGCATGTCGTCCAGATAAGTCTTGACGTATTTGACGGGCCGTTTGGTCGCACGCGCAAGGAAATAACAAGGAAACTCGTCCACCGAGAAGCCCTTGGCTCCAAAATCGCCCCCGATGTGGGCTTGCTCGACGACGATCGATTCGACCGGGATCCCCGCGCAGACCGAGAGCTGCTGACGCAACAGGAACGGCGACTTGTTGGTCGAGACGACGTGGATTTTTCCGGCGTCGTCGATCCAGACCAGCGTCGCCCGCGGTTCGATGAATCCGCCGTGATATCGCGGCGTGGTAAAACTGTGCTCGAAGATGCGCGCCGCGTTGCGAAAGCCTTCTTCCACGTCGCCTTTTGCGTCGATCACGTGGCCATGGATGTTCGGATGCGGCGGGACGGGCCGCTGCTTGCCCAAGTACGGATAGTCGTTGAAGCGTTCGTGCAAAACCGGCGCGTCCGGCTTGAGCGCTTCGCGTGGCTCGAAGACCGCCGGCAGCCCATCGTATTCGACTTCGATCGCCAGGACAGCGGCTTCCGCGATCTCGCGCGACTCGGCCGCGACGGCCGCAACGGTGTCGCCGATGAAACGGACGCGGTCGGTCGCGATGACCGGCCGGTCGAACAGCGCGCGTCCGTAGTAGTGCTCGCCGACGTCGTTGCCGGTCAGGACCGCATGGACGCCGGAGATCGCGCGGGCAGCGCGCGTCTCGATCTTCGCGATCCGCGCGTGCGGGACCGAGCTGCGCAGGAACGCTGCCCATAATAAGCCCGGCAGCTCGAAGTCAGCTGCAAACTTGGCCTCACCGCTGACTTTGGCGCGCCCCTCGACGCGCACTTCGTCCTCGCCGAGGAGCGCGATGCCATGCCTAGGAATGACCTCCGTAACCACGGAGGTACGCTCATGCGACGTCTCACGACTCTCCTGCTCGGAGCGCTTTTGACCGTCATGGTGATCGGGGCCCGAGCGAACGCGGCCGATACGTACGACGTCTATGCGGAGACCTCGCAGACCGGACAGGGCGCGTTCGTCGGCACGGGACAGACGACCGCGATCCGCGCAGCCGAGAAGTTCATCAACCGCACCGGCGGGATCCATGGACGGCCCGTACGTTTTATCGTTCAAGACGATCAGACCAATCCGCAGCTCGCGGTGCAGATCTTCAACGACATGGTCTCCAAAAAGGTCCCGGTCATCCTGGGCCCCGGGTTCTCGGCGCCGTGCTACGCCGTTTGGCCGCTCGTCAAGGACCAGATCGTGAACTATTGCCTCGCCCCGTCGATCCATCCGGACCCGGGAAGCTACGCGTTCTCGGCCTCCGTCTCGACGAAAGACTTGGCGCTCGCCGGGATTCGCTTCTTCCACATGAAGGGTTGGAAGAAAGTCGCCGTCCTCGACACGACCGATGCGACGGGCCAAGACGGCGACAACATCATCAAAGAGAATCTCGCGCTGCCCGAGTTCAAGGACATGGAGATCGTCGACTTCGAGCACTTCGCTCCGGCGGACGTCGGGATCAACGCGCAGCTCGCGCGGATCAAGGCCTCGGGCGCCCAGGCGATCATCACGTGGGTCACCGGGACGCCGTTCGGAACCGTTTGCCGCGGGATCACGGACAGCGCGATCGAGATCCCCGTCTTCACCAATGCCGGGAACGTGAGCTACGCGCAGATGGCGCAATACAAGGCGTTCCTGCCGAAGAACATGTACTTCACCGCTTTGCGCTTCATGGGGAACACCTCGGCCGAACCGGCCTCCGTGCGCAAAGTGCAGGCTGATTTCTTCGCCGCGATGCAGGACGTCGGCGTGCCCAAGCCGGACACGCTCAACGCCGTCCCGTGGGACGCGATCCTCGTCGTCGTCGACGCGCTGCGTCACTTGCCCGAAAATCCGACGCCCAAACAGATTCACGACTACATCGAGAAAGTCAAGGGCGTTCCGGGAATCAACGGCTTCCTGGACTTCACGAACGGAAGCCAACGCGGCGTCGACGCGAGCGCCGCAATCATGGTCCGCTTCGACGTGGCCAACACCGCCTGGATCCCGGTCAGCAAACCCGGAGGACTCCCGCTCTAGAGCAGATGATCCGCTCGCTTACCCGGCGCAGATTCGCCGCTGCCGGCGCCGCTTATATGCTCACGGGCGCAAGCGACGTTCAGGAACGAGTCGTCTGGTACACCTCGCTCGAGACGCTGACCCTCAATGCGGTCGCGCAACGCTTCGAGCAGACGCATCCCAACATTTCACTTCAACCGCTGCGGATGGAAGGCAACAAGATTCCGGCGCGCATCACGATCGAACAAACGGCCGGGAAATTCAGTGCGGACGTCATTTCCGCTGACGAATTGCCGATGGAGCAGCTCCAGGAGGCGGGAGCGTTACAAGTCTTCCATCCCGACGTACGCGATAAATTCATCGTGGGGAGCTATGATCCGAATGGTTACTGGACGACGCTATACTACGACACGACGGTGATCGCGTGGAATCCGCAAAAGGTGCGAGCCGACGGTCTGCGAGCGCCGACGTCGCTGGCAGACCTTGCGAGGCCGGAATGGAGCGGCAAGATAGGGATCGACGCCTCGGCATTCAATTGGTATGCCGGCGTGCTGGCAACGCAATCCGATGCGCGCGCTCTTCTTCAGAGAATTGCAGCGAACCGGCCCCTCATGACGAGCGGACACACCGAGACGGTTATGCAACTAAGCGCCGGGGAGTTTGACGTAACGCCAACGGCATACGGCTACATGGCCGATCACGAGCAACGTCGTGGGCGGCCGGTTGCATTCATAAACCCGCGACCGCTCATTATGACGCCGACGACGATTTCGCTGGCCAAAAACGCGCCGCACGCAGACGCAGCGCGCGCTTTCTTGTCGTGGATTCTCTCACGGGAGGGCCAGCAGTTCATAGTCGACCGAAGCGGGCGGAATTGCGCGCGCGCGGACATCGCCAACAATGCGCGAGTATTTTCTCGAAACCAACCTTACTATATCTTGCCTGCGCCGAACCGCGCGCAATACAATACGCTCGTTTCAGAATTCAAAGCCCTGTTCGGTCTTGGTGGATAGCCTGTGCTGCTGTTGAACAACGATGACATCTCGCGGGTCCTCACGATCGACGATACGATCGCCGCACTCGAGCGCGCCTATCGGGCCTATGTCGAAGACGAGGCGGTTTGCCGCCCGCGCATCGACATCCGGATCCCGACCCACCGGGCCGGGCATTTCTATCAGTTCGGGACGATGGAAGGCGGGTCGACGGCCGGTTATTTCGCGATCCGGATGAAGTCCGATGTCATCTTCGAACAGGAGTACAACGGGGTGCGCACGCAGGAAAAGTATGCGTCGCGGCCCGGCCGTTATTGCGGCCTAGTTCTCTTGAACGACATCGATTCGGGTGAGCCGGTAGCGATCTTAAATGACGGCTACTTGCAGCATTTGCGCGTCGCCGGCGATGCCGCGATCGGAGTCAAACTCCTAGCGCGCGAGGATTCGCACAGGGTAGGAATGCTCGGCTCGGGTGGAATGGCCCGCGCGTTCATCGAGGCCTTCACGCGGGTCCGGCCGATCTCGCATGTTACCGTTTATAGCCCTACGAAGGAGAATCGCGAACAGTATGCCCGGGAGGTCCACGAGCGGCTCGGGATTGCCGCGGTAGCCGTCGATGACCCGCACGAAGCCTGCCGCGGTGCGGATATCGTCGCATCATGCACGGATTCGGCCGTCGCCGTACTCCGGGGTGACTGGCTAGACAAGGGGATGCACGTCGTTGCAGTCGGCGGGCGACCGCAACCGGACGCCGTCGCGCGTTTTGACCTCCGGTTGCGTTTCGGTACGACGCCCGCTCCGCTCGGCCATCCCGAGTTGCGCACGGCCGACGAATTTCTCGTCTACCTCGCGGCTCCGCACGCACCCGTGTGGAACCAGGTCAAGTCGGGTAAAGCATCTGCTGCCGTCGTTACCGACCTGAGCGATGTGACTTTGGCCGACGTCTTGGGCGGCCGTGCGGGCCGAACGTCTCCACTGCAAATAACCTATTCGGAACGCGGCAATCTGCAAGGTTTACAATTCTTCGCGGTCGCGTCCGCGGCGTATGAAGCGGCTCGCAAGCAGGGCATCGGCCGCGAAATTCCGACCGATTGGTTCCTCCAAGACATCCGCGACTAAATGACCGATCTCGCTAGAGCAGCTTCTCCGGAGTGATCGGCAGGTCGCGCAGGCGTTTGCCGATCGCGTGATAGATTGCATTGGCGATCGCGGCGGCGACGCCGGTGATCCCGATCTCGCCCACGCCGCGCGCTCCGAGCGGATTGAGCACGTAGTCCGGTTCCTCGACGAAGAGAATCTCGAGCTCGCCGACGTCGGCGTTTACTGGGACGCGGTATTCCGCCATGCTGTCCGTCAGTAAACGGCCCGTACGCGGATCGACGACGGCTTCTTCGAAAAGCGCTTGGCCGATTCCGAACACGATCCCGCCCAGCATCTGACTGCGCGCGGTCTTCGGGTTGAGGATTTTCCCGCAATCAAAGACGCCGAGGAAGCGGGAGACGCGGACGCGGCCGATCGCTTCATCAACGCGGACTTCGGCAAATTGTGCGCCGAACGACTGGAACGAATAGCGTCCCTGCTCGTCGCCTGGTGCCGCATCGGCTTCAGCCATCTCGCCGCCGCTCTCGCGTAATTTAAGACACGCCGCCTGAACCGCAGGCATCACGCTTGCGGTGCTTTGCGAGCCGCCGGCGACCGGCGCGGGCGGGAAGCGCGAGTCGCCGATCCGGCATTCGACTTGCGAAATCGGGACGCCGAGCGCTTCGGCGGCGACCTGCGTCATGATCGTGTACATCCCCGTGCCGAGATCGTGGGTCGCGACCTCGACGATGTACCTATCGTCTTCCTTACGGACGCGCGCGCTCGCAGGACCGCGCAGGCCGGCATACGTCGCCGTCGCGACGCCCCAGCCGACGAGCTCGTCCCCGTCGCGCATCTGGCGCGGCTTCTTCGGCCGCCGGTCCCACTTGAACCAATCGGCGCCGGCCTCCAAACATTCAACGAGGTGGCGGCTCGAAAACGGCAGCTTCGTTTTCGGATCGGTCTGCGCGTCGTTGCGGATGCGCAAGTCGATCGGATCGATCTCGAGCTGGGCAGCGAGCTCGTCGAGCGCCGACTCGAGCGCGAACATCCCAGGCGCTTCCCCGGGCGCGCGCATCGGACACGGGGCCGGCAGATTGAGCGTCGCCGCCTCGTGACGAATACGAACGTTTGGGCAGGCGTAGAGGAACATCGTCGTCAACCCGGGCGGCTCGATGAACCAGCCGGCGTACGACGAGCTGATCGTCGAGGCATGATCGATGGCGGTGAGCTGACCGTCGTCGCTCGCGCCGATACGCAGATGCTGCTCCGTTTGCGCGCGGTGTCCGGTCGTCGTGAAGACTTGCGCGCGGCTCAGCATCAGCTTCACCGGGCGGCCGATCGCGCGTGCCGCCATCGCGGCGAAGACGCTGTGCGGGAGCGAGAATCCTTTTGCGCCGAAGCCGCCACCGACGAACGGAGAGATGACGTGGACGTCTTCGGGCGCGAGGTCGAAGACCTTGGCGAGGTAGTTCCGCGTGCCGATCATCCACTGCGAGGGCTCGTGGACGATCAGACGGTGGCCGTTCCATTGCGCGATCGTCGCATGCGGTTCCATCGCGTTGTGCGATTCGATCGGAGTGGTATACGTTGCGTCGATGCGGCCGCCGGCATCGGCGAGAGCGGCGTCGACGTCACCGCGCGCGTCCTGCATCGGCTCGCCGAAGAAAACATCGGGCTGGAAGCGCGGCGCCGCGGGATCGTGTAACAAGAGGAGCGGCGGCTTTACTTCGTAAGCGACCTCGACGAGCGCTGCGGCGGCGCGCGCGGTTTCAAACGTCTCGGCGACGACGACGGCGACTTGTTGTCCGTAGTGGATGATCTCGGGGCTCTGCAGAGGCATGAACGTCTGCGAAGGGACGAGCGCATTCATCCAATCCGGATCGGGCTGCTTGAAACGCGGTGCGTTCTCGTGGGTGAAGATCTTGAGTACGCCCGGGATCGCCACAGCCGCTTCCGTCTCGATCGCGAGGATCCGGCCGCGGGCGATCGTGCTCGAGACGAGGACGGCGAACGCAGCGTGCTCGACCGGCGTATCGGCCGCGTATTGCGCTTGCCCCGTAACCTTGAGGCCCCCGTCGACGCGATCGACCGGGGTTCCGACGATCGATTCGCGCGTTACCGTCGCCGTCATCGTTCGCGCACCACCGTTTCGAGCGCACGGACGACCGCGCGCTTCGCCAATTCAACCTTGAACGCGTTGTCGCGCCGCGGGATCGCGCCTTCGAGCGCCGCTTCGGCCGCCTCTTTGAAGGCCTGCGGACCCGCCTTCTTGCCGGCCAAGACCTGCTCCGCACCTCGGACGCGCCACGGGATCGCCCCGACGCCACCGAGCGCGAGGCGCGCCTGCGTGATCGTTCCGCCGTCGAACTCAAGACCAGCCGCGACCGCGACGAGCGCGAACTCGTACGACGCACGGTCGCGGACTTTCAAGTACGTCGCGTTACGTTGCGCGGCGCCGAGCGGAATCTCGACCGCCGTGATGAGCTCGCCTTTGAGCAGGACGTTCTCGATCGACGGTGTCGCGCCCGGGACGATATAGAACTCCTCGATCGGGACGCGGCGCGTCCCGCCGGGCGCCGCAAGCTCGACGACCGCGTCGAGCGCGATCAGCGCGACCGCCGCATCGGAGGGATGGGTCGCGATGCAGTGGTTGCTCGTCCCCAGGATCGCGTGGCCCCGGTGAATCCCTTCGAATGCATCGCACCCGGTCCCAGGCTCGCGTTTGTTGCACCGCGAGGCGGGATCGCGGAAATACGGACAGCGCGTGCGCTGCAGCAGATTCCCGCCGACCGTCGCCATGTTTCGCAGTTGCCCTGAGGCTCCGCTCAAGAACGCTTTCGAGAGCATGGGAAGCCGGTGCACGACGTTCCTATCGTAGGCAACGTCGCTGTTGCGGACCAGCGCGCCGATGCGGATGCGCTCCTCGTTCGCGTCGATCTCCCCGAATGGCAGCCCGTTGATGTCGATCAGGACCGGCGGGAGCGTGACGCCGCATTTCATCAAATCGACTACGGTCGTACCGCCCGCGATGAAGGCGGCGCCCTCATACTGCGCGATCAGCGCCAGCGCATCGTCGGTCTTGCGCGCGGTCAGGAGCTCAAACGCTTGCACGCGTGACCTCTTCTCGTACAGCCGCCAAAATATTCGTGTAGGCCCCGCACCGGCAGATGTTCCCGCTCATCGCCTCGCGGATCTCGTCGTCCGTTTTCGCATGACCTTCCTGGACGACTCCGAGCGCCGACATGATCTGCCCCGGCGTGCAAAAGCCGCATTGGAATGCGTCGTGCTCGATGAAGGCGGTCTGCAGAGAGTGCAGCCTTCCGGCGACCGCGACGCCTTCGATCGTGGTGATTTCGGCCTCTTTATGCATCATCGCGAGCGTCAAGCAAGCGAGAACCCGGCGGCCGTCGATCAGTACGGTGCACGCGCCGCACTGGCCGAAGTCGCAGCCCTTCTTCGTCCCGGTCAATCCGAGCCGCTCGCGCAGCGCGTCAAGCAACGTGACGTTCGGTTCGAGCTCGATCTTGTGTTTAAGACCGTTAATTTTCAGCGATACGAGCGGCATATGCCGTCAGGACACGGTTGCTGGTCGAACGTTTGCGGCCACCCAGACCAAGTTCGCGAGCATCAGTCCGCCGAACACGAAAAAGACCGCGGAGAACCCGAAGTGCGCCGCGACGATGCCGCCCAGCAACGGGCCGATGGAGCGCCCGAGGAACTGCGCCGTCGAGGTGATCCCGTAGATTTGCCCCCGCTCTTCGGGCCGCGCGATCCGCCCGATGATCGCATTGGCGCTCGGCAAGATTCCGCCCAGGAAGATGCCGACGCCGAACCGCAAACCGATGAAGGCCCCGATGTTGCCCACGATCGCTTGCGGCAGCGTGAAGAGCGCCGCCCCGGCAAGCGAAGTCAAGAGGACCGGCCGGTACCCCGACGTGTCACCCGCCCGTCCCAGGAACGGCGCCGCCATGAGTCCCGCGAGCCCGGTGACCGCGAGGACCGCGCCCGTCGCCGTCCCAAGCCACGAAACGTTCCCGACGATACTCGCAACGTAGAGCGGCAGGATCGGCGTCAAGCCGATCGCCGTGACCTGCGCGAGCAAGATGACGACGAACATCGGCGCAAGGTCGGGATGGCGGACGACGCGATTGAATTGGTTCCACATGGAGACCCGCGTCGTGGAAAGCTCGCCGCGTTCGAAGCCTTCGCGGACGAGCAGCGTGAGGGATACGCCGATGAACATGATGCCGGCGGCGGAGTAAAAGAACACCGCGCGATAATCGCGGATTTGGTCGGCCAACAGCCCGCCGACGAGCGGGCCGATCAGCGTGCCCGCGATCTGGCCGGTCGAAAGCCACCCGAGCGCCGAGCCGAGATTCTCTTCGGGGACCTGCGTCGCCACGAGCGCCATCGCCGACGCCGAGAAGCCGCTGAAAAGTCCCATCAGGACGCGCGTTGCGACGACCTGCCAGACGTCCTGGCAAAGGCCCGTCAGCCCCATCGTGATTCCGACCGCGATCGAGGAGCGCAAGACCATCGCCTTGCGTCCCCAGCGATCGCTCAAATTGCCCCAGAACGGCGATGCGACCGCGGAGAAGATCGAGCTGGATGCGAGGATCGCACCCGTCCAATACTCGACTTGGGCGAGCGGATGGACTCCGAGCGAGATGAGGAACTGGGGCATGAACGGGGACGAAATCTGATATGAGCCCACCATCACCGCCTGTACGATGACCATAAGCCATAACGTCCGTCGCCATTCCACTTAAGGGCGCATACGAAGTGCTGTACGTCGGTACCTGCGGCTATTCTTACGCCGACTGGCTCGGGACATTTTATCCGGCGACCACTAAGCCGCGCGAGATGTTGCGCTTCTACTCCCGTCGCTTTGCCGCGGTCGAGATCGATGCGACGTACTACCGGGTCGCGTCGCCGAAAACGTTTGCGACGATGGCGCACAATACGCCGCAGACGTTCCGGTTCACCGCAAAGCTGCCGGGTTCGGTCACGCACGTCGCGGCCCACGGCAACGCGAATCTCGATGACGCAAAGTATTTTCGCGAAAGCATCGCGCCGCTCGTCGATGCGCAGAAATTCGCCTGCGCGCTCATGCAGTTCCCGAACAGCTTCCATCCCAACGACGAGACGATCGAACATATCCGCCGCTTGCGCGAGGCGCTCACCGATCTGCCGCTCGTCGCCGAGTTCCGCAACCGCGAATGGCAAACCAACGAGACGCTCGAGTTCCTCGGGGGTATGGAGATCGGGTGGTGCAACGTCGACGAACCGCAATTCCGCAGCCTCATGAAACCCAGCGCCGATGCGACCGCTGCGGTCGCCTACGTCCGCTTCCACGGCCGCAGCGCGAAGACGTGGTGGAAGCACGAGCACGCCGACGAGCGCTACGACTATCTTTACAGCACCGAAGAACTCGAACCGTGGGCGCGCCGCATCGCCGACCTCGCCGCCGAACCGAACGTCAGGGAGATCTACGCCTTCTTCAACAATCACCGGCGCGGACAAGCGCCGCGCAACGCCGAGCAATTCGAGGCGCTGTTGCGCATGCTCGGCGCGGCGGACATCGCCGAAGCCGCAGGCGATCCGCCCGGCGAGCAGCTACCGCTGGTTTAACGCGGGGTCGAGACTCCGGTCAGCGAGCCGTATTGCGCGCGTTCGGCCTCGCTCATCTCATTCGCGCTGAAGTTGAGCTCGACGGTAACGCCGTTGGGATCGTCGACGAAGATCTGAACGTCGCCGTTGCGCGGCACGACGGTGATCCGATGCTTGAGGCCGAGCTCCTCGATCTTCTTGCGCGTCGTGCTCAAGCCCATCATCCGGAACGCGACGTGATCGAGCGCCGCCATGCCGTGCGCGTCGCGCGGGTGCGTCGACCCCGGCGAAAGGGCGTCGTTGAGGTGGATGACCGCGTACTCGCCGGCGTAGAGCCAGTAGCCGCCGAACTGGAACGGCGGGCGATCGCCGACCGTCAGGCCGACGACGTCGACGTAGAAGTCCTTAGTGGCCTCGCATACGGCCGTAGTGATGTTGACGTGGTCGAGTCGTTGAGCGCCTACTTTACCCATGTTAGGGTAAAGGATAGCGGCGCCAAGGTATCCTGCTCAAGGGGACCCCGGCCAAGACTTTCGGGACGTCGACGTGGCCGTAGAAGCGGACGTGGCCGTTCCATTCCCGCGCCATCAGGGCGACCGGCATGCCTGGGAAAACCCGCTCCTCTAAGAGGAGGACGAGCCGTTCGGCTTCGGTCGGATCGTGGAGGACGCTCGGTGAGACGGTCGCGAGTGCGAAGGTGGTGCCTCGCTCGTTGATGACCGCCCCCTCGAGGGTCACCGGCGGTTGCGAAGTTGTAAACATACCCCGTCTCTAGATAATCGGTGTACGCTGTTAAGATTTCATAAAGCCGAGAGGAAAACCCTTGACAGCGCGCAACCGTGCGCCCCGTCACGCCACCTTCAAACTTTCTTCTTAAATTCCATGGCCAGCGAGTTCATGCAGTACCGCAGGTGCGTCGGGGCCGGGCCGTCGTCGAAGACGTGGCCGAGATGGGAGCCGCAGCGCGCGCACAGGACCTCTTCGCGGATCATCCCGTAGGTCGCGTCTTGCCGGATGATCACGTGGTCCTTGGCGATCGGCTGGTAGAAGCTCGGCCAGCCCGTCCCCGACTCGAACTTGGTCTCCGAGGCGAAGAGCTCGTTCTGGCAGGCCGCGCAAATGAAGA
>Ga0209415_10018324_pt1 | contig 11052 bp, 9 predicted proteins | sample PeaSoiSIISIP2007_FD_187696 | JGI IMG/M metagenome (GOLD analysis project Ga0209415, IMG submission 187696) | Peat soil microbial communities from Weissenstadt, Germany - SII-SIP-2007 (SPAdes) (version 2) | ecosystem: Environmental > Terrestrial > Soil > Wetlands > Peat | place: Germany...
AGAGGGAAAGGAAACGGAACAAAGGGGCGGGGTCCGCTACTTCACGCTCTCCTGGGTGGGCAGCGACTATCTTTCCTTCACCGACTACTTCGAATCCTATGCAGGAGACCTCTCCTACGTGACGGCTCCCATGATCCTGTCCATCGATGACGTCGCAAAACTAGCCTATTCGGAATTTTCCTCCATCCCAGGTTGGACGCCCCCGACATCGCCCGAGCAGTACCAGCGCGACCTTGCGAGATGCGGATCAGAAGATGAGGAAGAGCCAGGTTACTCGAGAGCGGCCCTGGAGACGGCTACTCAGGGCTGGCGTATCATCCGCGGTCGCATGCGCTGGGATTTTGAATGGAGTCTCAACCACGGAACTGGAGCAGCCCGTGGTTATAACGCCATCTGCGCGACCTCCCTCCGTCCGCCCCATTCCCTCATCGGCGCTGACTTGCTGAAGCTTGCTTGGAACCAGATCCTGCCTCGCATTCCGGACGCCCAGACCGCGTTTTCCTCTCCGGACGGCTCGGTCCTCCTGGTTTTCACTAAGAGCCAGATTCTCGCGTTTCGCCCTGCCGAAGGCGCACTCTCAAAACCTTTTGCCACACTGAACCATGATCCTCACCCCATCCTCATGGCTCAATGGGCCGTCGGAAAATACGCCGACAACTGGGCGCAGATTCTCTCTCAGGCAAAATCCTGGACGGAACTGTCCCCAACTGCTGGCCCGATCAATCATTAGAAGCTATCTCGTAACTAGGCCTTCCGCTTCCCAACTCGCTTCCCCCGCGGCCGCACGTAGTGGAACCGCACCAAAAAAATCTTCTCGCTTCGGCCGTGCTTCGCCACCTTCAGCAGATCCAGCACGCCCAGAAATCCCGACTCGCGTGCCAGCTCCGGAGTAATATCCGGAAACCCGATCGGCTCGATCGAATCGATCTCGATCGCCCCTTCTCCCATCGGGTAACGCGCGCCTACTCGCACGTGCGGACGCAGCCAGAACCGCACGCTGCACGTGATCTCTCCTCGCCGAACGCCCTCCCTCAGCCGCTTCGTAAACGTCATGGACAGATTTTACTCCACCCGGCCACTTGCATCCGTGGGGCGTGTTCTAGAATCCATTCCGGCTGCAAGAGCCCCCTAGCCACCACACTGCCCAACGACCAGGCAACGAATTACTCCCAGCCAGCTTCATACCGCCCATCGCGCCTATCTTGAGGTCTATCCAAAGGGTTCATCCCTTTTTGATGCCAAGGAGGTGCATTGAAATGAGGAACTCTCTCGCGGCTATTTTGCTGTTTGCTTCAATTAGTGCTGCGCCCTCGCTTCAGGCGCAGGAGTCACAATCTAAGATTGAACTCTACGGCAGTTACGATTTCATCCGCTTCAATGTAAACGCCAAGGTCAACGGCCAACCACCCTTCCAAACCTTCAACGCCAACGGCGGCGGTGGCGAGCTCACGTACAACATGAACAACTGGCTCGGCGTTCTGGGAGACCTCGGCGGTTATTGGGCTGCCAATGCCACCAGGCAAGGAGCAGCGATCCCTTATCTGCTTGGACCGAGGATCAGCCTCCGCCGCCGCAAAGTTACCCCCTTCGCTCAAGTATTAGCCGGAGGCGTCCTGACAAGCTCCGGGATTGAGCAGACTGGATGGCAGAGCCATTTTGCAATGACTGCCGGTGGTGGCCTGGACGTCAAACTCTCCAAGCACATTTCCCTTCGTCCGGTCCAAGCCGAGTACTTCCTGACCAAAATTCCCGATGGGCTCACCAACCGTCAGAACAATTTCCGCGTTGGCGCCGGAATCGTATTCCGCTTCGGCTAAACCCAATTTGCATCCACCAAATCAGCGGGGGCCCCACCCTTTCTGCAGTTTATGCGCGCCTTTTGCACTCCGGTCGTTTCTACCGGGGCGTCCCGAATGTTCTTTCCGGGCAGAAAGGGTGGCGCTGTTTCCCGCGCGCTCCGACCCTGTCGTAGGGCCGCCTTTTCGCTAACCTCTTATCAATGTTTTCCCTGACCCGCAGCGCGCTGTAACCCGGCCGCGAACTGCGAGGTCTAACAAGTGGTGACACATTTGACCAGAACGCGCTTCGCCGCCTACCTGACGCTGGCCTTCCTCCTTACCCTAACCGGTTGCACCGCCGTAAAGGTCAAACTCGGCATGCGGGTCTACCTCGCCAAGACTCCCGTCACCTCCATGCAAGTCAGCCTCCCCAAAGGCCCGGCCATCGCCCCCGGCGAGAAATTGGGTCTCGTGGCGCAATTCGCCCAGCCGGACGGCAAGGTCTTGCTGACGGAAGGCCAAGGCAAGGGCAAGGTTTTGTGGAACGACATCACGGTGACGCCAACCGTTGCCACTGCCGACCAGAAAGGCCACGTGATTCTGCCGCATGATCCCAGGCTGAGCGACGGGAAGGTAGCTCATGTCACCATCGCCGTCCCCAGCCATCCCGACCTCCACGCCGACCTCGACATTCCCATCACTTACGATTACAGCTTCGTCTCCAATTTCTCCGGCAGCCCTGGCTCCAGCGGCATGAACGGCAGCGATGGAATGGACGGCACCAGCGGCAGCATGGGTTCCACCGATCCGAACAATCCCTCCCCAGGCGGTAACGGCTCCAACGGCACCGATGGCTCGAATGGCCAGGAGGGCGGACCCGGAGGTGACGCTCCTCCGGTGGATGTCCGTGTCACCCTGCGTCCCGGCGCTCGCCCACTCCTTCAAGCCAGCGTCTCGGCCGCGGGAAAACGCCGCCTGTACCTCGTTGATCCCCAAGGAGGTGCGCTCACCGTCAAGGCCGATGGCGGCCCCGGAGGCTCTGGTGGACGAGGCGGCCGCGGTGGTCGCGGCGGCTCCGGCGGAATGGGAACACCCAGCGGAAACAGCGGAAGTAACGGCTCCGATGGCCGCAATGGCTTCGATGGGTCCGCAGGGAAGGGCGGTCCCATCACGGTGACCTACGATCCCCAGGCCAAACCCTACTTGTCTTCCATACACCTCTCCAATAAAGGTGGCCCGCCGCCAGTCTTCAAGGAAGAACCAGTAGCTCCACTCTGGTGACTGAACCAGCCTCTCGGCTTTCATGGATTGCGGCGGCTCGCCGCCTCTTTGGCCTACGTGTTCGCCCAAGAAACCCGGCCCGGATGTATACTTCGCCCATGTAAGCGGGCGGCATAACAAGCAATGCCCGCTTTGAGGGGAATGATGGTTACACGACGCGAATTTCTCGATTCACTAGCAGTAAGCGCAGCAGGTCTGGCCGTGGCAACCACCGCCAGGAGCTACAGCCAAATCCTCGGTTCCAATAGTCGGCTCAATTTCGCTGTCATCGGCCTCAATGGCCGCGGCTACGCGCATCTCGCGTCGCTCAAGGCCAACAAAAGCGCTGCACGCATCACCCATGTCTGCGATGTGGATAGCCACATTCTCAGGAAGTTCGCCGACGCTACGCAAAAGGAAATGGGCGAAGCCCCCGCAACCGACAAAGACTTTCGCAAGATTCTCGAGCTAAAGGACGTCGACGCCATCTCCATCGCCACTCCCGACCACTGGCATGCACCCATGGCCATCGCCGGCTTAGAGGCTGGCAAACACGTTTACGTCGAAAAGCCCTGCAGCCACAATCCGGCCGAGGGAGAGATGCTGCTGCAAGCGCAGCAGAAGTACGGAAAGCTCGTGCAGATGGGCACCCAGCAGCGTTCTTCACCGCACACCATAGAGATTGTCCAGAAAATTCACGAAGGCGCCATTGGCAAGCCCTACCTCGCGAAAGCCTGGTACAGCAACGTGCGCAAGTCCATCGGCACCGGCAAGGAAATTCCCGTGCCCGCCCAGTTGGATTGGGACCTTTGGCAAGGCCCCGCTCCTCGCCGCCCCTACACTGACAACATCCATCCTTATAACTGGCATTGGTTCCGCAACTATGGCACCGGCGAAACGCTCAATAACGGCACGCACGAAGTCGATGTTTGCCGCTGGGCCCTTGGGGTCGACTATCCCAAGCGCGTCACTTCCTCGGGCGGCAGATACCATTTCAAAGACGCCTGGCAGTTTTACGACACGCTAATCACCAGCTTCGAGTACGAAGACCGCATGTTGTCCTGGGAAGGGAAGAGCTGCCAGGGAATGAAGTTTTATGGCCGCGATCGCGGCTCGGCCATCATGGGAACTACCGGCGCGGTTGTTGTCGATCGCGACGGCTACGAAATCTACGACCTCAATGGCAAAAGGACGCGCGAATTCAAGGTTGGCAGCCAGACTTCCTCTTCGGATCTGACGGGCGCCGACTCCATGACCGACGCGCACTTCGCGAACTTCATCGCCGGAATCCGTAGCGGCGAGAAACTCAACGCGCCAATGGCTGTCGGCAACGTCGCCGTCACCATGCTGCAGCTTTCCAACATCGCCTGGGAAGTCAACCGCGAGCTCCATCTCGACACCAAAGACGGCCGCATCCAGGACGATCCCGACGCCATGAAAATGTGGGGCCGCGACTACGAGAAAGGCTGGGCTCCCCATGTCTAAACTCTCTCAGTGCTTCCCGAGTGATGAGCCGCTTATGAAACACAACGTCTCCCGCCGTGATTTTGTTCGCTCCAGTGCGCTCGTCGCCGCAGCGTTCACCGCTGCGAGCGACCTCCACGCATTCGCTCCGGAACTCCCATCCCCTGACGAATCCTCTCCGATTCGCTTAGGTTTGGCCACCTACACGATGCGCAACTTCAACCGCGCGCAAATGATCGCCTTCCTGAAGCAACTCAACGTCCTCGCGCTCAATTGCAAGGACGTCAAAGATCATCTCCCCACCGATCCGCAGCAGGAAGCCGCCGCTCTCGCCGACTATGCCGCCGCGGGCATCACCCTCCACGCCGCCGGAACCATCTATTTCAACAAAGATGAAGATGCCGACATTCGCTCCAAATTTGAATACTGCAAGCGCGCCGGGGTTTCCGTCATCGTCGCCGGCGACCCCGCGCCAACAACCCTGCCGCGCATCGAAAAATTCGTGAAGGAGTACGACATCCGCTTCGCCATCCACAATCACGGCCCAGAAGATAAAATCTGGCACTCCCCGCTGGACGTCCTGAAGGCCGTAAAAGGTTTGGACCCGCGCATCGGTTGCTGCATCGATGTCGGCCATACCGTTCGCGCCGGCACTGATGTCGTTCAAGCCATTCGCGAAGCCGGCCCGCGCCTGCATAACATGCACATGAAGGACCTGACGAGCTTCCAGGACAAGGAAAGCCAGGTCGCTGTAGGCGAAGGCTTGATGCCCATCCGAAAGATTTTTGAAGCCCTCATCGCCCAGAAGTACAAAGGCTTCGTCGATCTCGAATACGAAATCCATCCCGACGATGCCATGCCCGGCGTCATCGCCAGCTTCGCTTACATGCGCGGCGTCCTCGCCGGCATCGCGGCTTGAACGGCGATAGCTGCGATTGTTGGTCGAGCATACTGCCCTGGAGACTCCGATCTATGCGACTTGCAGCTGAGACGCTCAAGGACTTTTCTTACCGCCGCGATTCTGGCGGCACCAAGTTGTTCGCGCGGTAGTAGACGACCAGCTGGCCGAAGTGCTCGGTGCTGTGCTCGATGGCGGTGATCCAGATATAGGAATTGTGGACCACATGTTTCCCGGTTTCCCACGCAAATGGCGTGGTTTTGTCCAGGCCGGCATCGCCTTGCTGTTTGATCACGGCCGCCCCGTCGGTGACGGCCTGCTCGATGAGTTTCACCACGTCGGCTTTCGTCTTATAAACGTCGCGCGACGGGTTGTGCTTGTCCTTGGCAAAGTCGGGACCAAGGTTCGATTCGGAAACCCTGCGGATCAGATCGTAGTCGACGGCAGCGACGTGTAGAAGATTTTCGGCAAAGGTGCGCTCGTCTTTCTGCACCTTGAAATCATACTTGTCTTCAGGAAAATCCTTGGCCATGGCGATCAGCTTATTGCCGATCTGGTTCCACCACTCGAGGGTCTCGTCCGCCCGAGAACGCGCGGAACCTGTGGGTTGATTCTGCGACTGGCTGTGACTATAAAGACTCGTTCCCGCGGCGGCAAGCAGAACGACAGCAACCAGGAAGAGCGAAGACCGCTTCATGGTAAATTCTCCTATCGGATTGGCACGTTAGTCGGACTTGCCCCGACTCGCTGGCGGCACAATGGCGTTCATCCGCAAATACTCGACCATCTGGCCGTAGTGGTCATAAGCGTGGGCGACGCCGAAGCTGGCCAAGTACAAGCGCGTTGACTTGCTGTGCTCCGGGTTCTGCAACATATTTTCAGTCGTCAAGGTAGACGCGGCCTTGTGTCCCAACGCAAAGGAATCCTTCAAGAACTTGATGATTTCGGCTTTGGTCTTCAAGGACTCAGGACCGTTTCCGTCCTTTAAGCCTTCCGGCAACTTCTCGCCGGTAAGGGGCGACCAAATGAAGTAGTTGGAAGCAGCGACGTGCTTGACCTGAATCGCAAACGAACGCACGCCCTTGTAGTCGCTGCCCGGAATGTTCAAGCTCTCCGGAGTGAAATTGAACTTTTCTTCCGGCATGGCCTCCGCGACGTCCACAATTAGCTTTTCGATGCTGCTGATTTCGCGGTCCACGGTTGAAGCCACGGTTGACGGAGATTGCTGGGACTGAGGCGCGCTCGCTGCCGCGGTGCTCCTTGTGGCTTGCCCCACGGCGGCGGTGGTAAAGACGAGTGCTGCCGCCAGCGCGACGATTCGTATTTGTTTCATGCGAGTGACCTCCACACTTTCTTTGAACTCTGCCCCGAGCTATTCGTGTCTCAGGGTGATCAGCAGATCGACGCGGATGGCGCGCCGCGCCGGAATATAGCAAGCGAGCAAAGCGACACCGATTAGAAGCAGGGCGACACTCACAAACGTCAGAGGATCGGCCGGCCTAACGCCGTAGAGCAGACCGGCCATCAACTGCGACACGAGAAGCGCGGCAACGAGTCCAACGGCTGCGCCGGCGATAGCGAGCCCAAATCCTTGACGCATGACCATCTGCAGGATGCTGCTGCTTTCTGCGCCAAGTGCCATACGAATTCCGATCTCCTGTGTGCGCTCGCTCACCATGTAGGAAATCACTCCGTAAATTCCAAGCGCAGCGAGAAGCAGGGCGGTCAGAGCGAACAGCGCAACGATTTCCATCGAGAATCGCCTCTCGGAGAGAGACGCTGACACGGTATCGCTAAGTGTCTGCGGGTCGGAAACAGGAAGCGTTGGATCGACGGTCTGCACTTGTTCACGCGCCTCCCCTGAGATTGCAGCGGTATCCAAATTTCCGCGCAGAAATATCGCCAGGCGTTTTCCCCCGGTCTGATACAAGTCCAGATAGATTTTGGGGACGCCCGCTTCCGCCAGCGATTCTGTCCTGGCGTTGGCTATTAAGCCGACAACGGTAATCCAGGGTGAATCCGCTCTGGCTCTCCTGAAACGTTTGCCGATGGGATTTTGGTCTGGCCAGTAGGTCCGGGCGAAGGCTTCATTGATCACCGCGATTTGCGGGGCCTTATCGTTGTCCGAATCTTCGAACAAGCGACCGCGCAGCAAAGGCATTTTCAGCAAATGGAAATACTCCGGGGTAACGCTGGACCGTTCTGCCACGGCAGGCTCGCGGCCCTGACTGTCACCTCCTTCGACGGTGAATAAGAACTGGCCCTCGGAGATCAGTTTGAGATCCCGCAGACTTTCGTCTAGCGGAATAGACGCGGTGTCTCCGAGTGCTGCCTCCTCGACTTTCGGAAGCGCTCGACTGCGGCGAAGCAATTCACGAAAGAACGGCGCCTCCTGCTCAGGGGTTGCGTAGGTGTCGGTCTTCGGATCATTGGGATAAGGAAGCCTGGTGCGGACCGCCAATACATTTTGCGGAGTGAATCCGAGCCGCACATTCACCAAGTCCCGAAAACTGCGCAGCAGAAGGCCGGCAGCAACCATCAGCACCAAGGAAAGCGCAAATTCGATGACCACCAGAATGCGGCGGGTTCTCGCTTGCTGCCCGGATCCGGTCGAGCCTCGCCCTTCCTGTTTGAGCCTAGGAGTCAAGTCCAGGCGGTCGGCTTGTAAAGCGGGAACTAAGCCGAAAATCGCCCCGCTGACAACCGAGGCGCCAAGAGCGAAAAGCAAAACGGGCAAGTTAATAGAAATTTCATTGAGGCGCGGCAGGCTGTCGGGGAGGAGCCGCAGCAAAAATCCTTTGGCGCTTAAAAGAATCGCCAAACCGGCGATTCCACCGAGCAAGGACAGAAGCACGCTCTCGGTCAGCAGTTGCGACACCCGGCGCTTCCGCGCAGCTCCGAGCGCCTGGCGCAAGGCCATTTCGCGTCCTCTGGCGCTGGCGCGCGCGAGAAGCAGATTCGCTACATTGACGCAGCCGATCAGCAGGACCAAACCGACAGCGCCAAAGAGCAGAATCAGCGATTGTCGAGTATTGCCGACTACCCTTTCTTTAAGCGGCAGCAATCGCACCGTCCACGCGCTCTGCTTCGGATAATCCTCCGGGAATTCCTTTTGCAAAGTGGCGACAAAGGCGTCCAGCCGGCTTTGCGCCGCCGCAATCGTCAGTCCTGGTTTTAGCCGGGCGACTGCTGTCGGGAGGTTTCTTCCGCTCCGCGGCGGATGATCGGACATAGGAGGGCCGTAAAAGCTAGTCGCGATCCAGGCTTCTATGTTCCTCTCTTCCGTGGTTCGCCCCGGGGCGTCGAAGCTCGGTGGCATGACGCCAACAATGCGATACAAGTCGGTGTCGAGCCGGATGCTGCGGTCCAAAATATGCGGATCGCCGCCAAATGCACGTTTCCAAAGGCCGTCGCTAATGAGGACTTCCAGCAAAAGACCCGGCGAGTGATCCTCTGGATTAAACGCGCGGCCCAACTGCGGTTTGACGCCCAGCAGCGCAAAATAATTGGGGGCGACAATGAGCAAGCGGACGCGCGCCGGTCGCGATGAACCGGTGAGATTGTTTTCGTCGAACTGCGTCGGTGAAATGTATTCGAAGATTCCGGGACGCCGAAGGTCTTGCCATTCAGGTTCGGACATTCCCACGTCGCGGGCGCCGGCACCGGGAAGATCATCCTCGATACTTACGAGCTGCTCCGGTTGCGGGTAGGGGAGCGGATGCAGTAGCGCAGCGTCCACCACGCTGAAAATGGCTGTGGTGGCTCCGATGCCTAAAGCGATCGTCAAAACAGCGATGGCGGTGAAGCCCGGAGACTTGCGCAGCATGCGCAGGGCGTAGCGGACGTCTTGCCAGAAATGATCCCACCATAGCCAGCGGCTGGATTCGTAGAAATGTTCTTCGGCGTGCATGAGGTTGCCGAAGGAGCGACGTGCGGTTGCTCGGGCTTGCTCTTCGCTCAGCCCTTGTTCCCGCAAGCGCTCGATCTCGAGCTGGATGTGGGATTCGATTTCGGAGGTGAAGTCCTCGAGTTTGCGCTTGCGTCCGAACATGGCATTAGCCTTTCGCTCCCTGCGGTCCTAGAATGCGCGCAATGGCGCCCGTCAAGCGCTTCCATTTGTTGGTTTCTTTGACAAGTTGCTTGCGGCCGGCGGCGGTCAATGTGTAGAAGCGGGCTTTGCGGTTGTTGGAGGAAATTCCCCACTTGGCGGAGATCCAGCCGCGCTCTTCGAGGCGCTGGAGTGCGGGATAGAGAGCGCCATGCTCGACGAGCAGCTCTTTTTCCGAGGTTTCCTGGATGGCGCGGGCGATGCCTTGCCCGTGTTGGGAGCCAAAGATGAGGGTGCGGAGGATCAGCAGATCCAGAGTGCCTTGCAGCAATTCCAATCGTTGGTTGGCGTCTTGGGTAGACATATAACCCGAAGTATGCGCACGTTCGGGTAAGATGTCAACCTGAAACTTTGTTGTTGCATCGGCTTCGGCGAGCGGCAATCTGGCGTTGGCGCGGTGCTCGTTTGCGCCGAGAGAGAAGCGGCTGCCCGCCGGGGCAATTATGTCGAAGCGGCCGAGCGTAACTTGGCCGACAGTCGCTGCGTTTGCGCCGCCGAAATGGGTAGGGTAAAGTGCCTTTAGGCCATGAACTACGGGACGCTTCCCTCACGATTCTTGAACGCCGTCGATAATCTTCCGAACGCGCGCGCGCAAATGGTTCGCCGCGCGGAGGGTTGGGAGGCTATTTCTTCGCAGGAATTTCTGCGCCGCGTCGCGGGACTCTCCACCGCTTTCGTGGAACTTGGAGTAAAGCCGGGCGACCGCGTGGGTCTTTTCTCCGCGAACCGCCCCGAGTGGCATACGGCGGACTTCGCCATCAACGGGGCTGGGGCGGTCACTGTGCCGGTGTACTTCAACGAGTCGCCCGACCGCATGAGCTATATCCTGAAGCATTGTGGCGCCAAGGTGGTTTTCGTTGTCGGCGCGCCTCAGTTGCGGAAGCTTCTCGCGGTTCGCGCCAGCCTTCCTGAACTGGAACAAATTATTTTTGCGGATGGGGGTGCTGACGCGCCCACCGAGTGTCTCCGCTACGAAACGCTGATTGCGAGCGCTGGCGCGGCCGATGTTTCGTCTTACCGCTTGCGCGCTTCGCAGGTTTTGCCAGGGCAACTCGCTTCGCTCATCTACACTTCCGGCACCACCGGCGAGCCCAAGGGCGTGATGCTCACGCACAACAATTTTTGCTCCAATGTGCACGACGTTGGCTACGACTTCCAGCTCAATCCTACCGAGGACGTGGCGCTCTCTTTTCTTCCGCTCGCGCATGTTTATGGGCGCACCCTCGATTACATCTATATCTTTGGAGGCGCCGCGCTCGCTTACGTCGAGACTGTCGAAGCCGTGGCCCAGGCGCTGCTGGAAGTCCGCCCTACGATTACCGCTGCGGTTCCGCGGTTCTTCGAAAAAATCTACGCGCGCCTCGTCGAGCAAGGCTCAAAAAACACTGGCGTGAAAAGAATGATTTTTGATTGGGCCATGCGAGTGGCCGAGATGTCGACGCAGTGGCGCGCCAACCAGACGCAACCAAATCTCGCGATTACGCTCCAGTGGAAGCTCGCCGACGCGCTAGTTTACCGGAAAATCCGTTTAGGCATGGGTGGCC
>Ga0209415_10018325_pt1 | contig 11052 bp, 12 predicted proteins | sample PeaSoiSIISIP2007_FD_187696 | JGI IMG/M metagenome (GOLD analysis project Ga0209415, IMG submission 187696) | Peat soil microbial communities from Weissenstadt, Germany - SII-SIP-2007 (SPAdes) (version 2) | ecosystem: Environmental > Terrestrial > Soil > Wetlands > Peat | place: Germany...
GCTCGACGGCGACCTCGACCAGTTCATGGAAGCGAGCCTGAAGCAGGGGCTGTGACGATGACCGACGCCGCGCATCCAGGACCCGCCGATGAGAACAAGCTGATCGCCGAGCGGCGCGCCAAGCTCGTTGCGCTGCGCACGGCCGGCCAGGCCTATCCGAACGACTTCCGTCGCGACGCGCACGCCGGCGATCTCGCGAGCGCCTTCGGCGACAAGCCGACGGAGTGGTTCGATGCCCACCCGACGCGGGTGCGGGTCGCCGGCCGGATGCTCGCCAAGCGCGACATGGGCAAATCGAGCTTCGCGAACCTGCAGGATTCGACCGGGCAGATCCAGCTGTTCCTGCAGGCGAGCACGCTGGCCGGGGAGTACGCGGCGTTCAAGGACTGGGACGTCGGCGACATCATCGGCGCCGAGGGACTCCTGATGCGTACGCGCAGCGGCGAGCTGTCGGTGCGGGCCGAGCACCTGCGGCTGCTGGTCAAGGCGCTGCGGCCGCTGCCCGACAAGTGGCACGGACTGACCGACACCGAGGCGCGCTACCGCCAGCGCTACGTCGACCTGATCGTCAATCCCGCGAGCCGCGCGGTATTCGAGCTGCGCACGCGAATAGTCGCCTACCTGCGGCAGTTTCTCGATGCCAGCGGGTTCATGGAAGTCGAAACGCCGATGATGCAGCCGATTCCCGGCGGCGCGGTTGCGCGGCCGTTCGTCACCCATCACAACGCGCTCGATCTCGACATGTACCTCAGGATCGCCCCGGAGCTGTACCTCAAGCGGCTCGTGGTCGGCGGGTTCGAGCGGGTCTACGAGATCAATCGCAACTTTCGCAACGAGGGGCTGTCGACGCGTCACAACCCCGAGTTCACGATGCTCGAGTGCTACCAGGCCTACGCCGACTATCGCGATTTCATGGACCTGGTCGAACGGATGCTGAAGGGCCTCGCCGACAGCGTGCTCGGCACGCGCGTGCTCGACTACCAGGGCGCGCAGATCGACCTGGGTTCGGCGTTCCGGCGGGTGACGATCGAGGAGCTGCTGATCGAGCACAACCCCGGCATCGACCCGATGAGCCTGCGCGACGCCCGCTATCTGCGCCGCGTGCTCGACGCGCGCGGCATCGCCCACGCGCCGGCCGACAGTCCGGGCAAGCTGCAGATCGACCTCTTTGAGGAGACCGCCGAGCACGCGCTGCTGCAGCCGACTTTCGTCTACGCCTACCCGACCGACGTGTCGCCCTTGTCCCGCTGCAACGATGCGGATCCCTTCGTCACCGATCGCTTCGAGTTCTTCGCCGCCGGTCGCGAACTGGCCAACGGTTTTTCGGAGCTGAACGATCCCGAGGAGCAGGCGACGCGATTCAGGGCGCAGGTCGCGCGCAAGGATGCGGGCGATGCCGAGGCGATGTACTACGACGCCGACTACGTGCGGGCGCTCGAATATGGCCTGCCGCCGAGTGCCGGCCTCGGAGTCGGCGTCGACCGGCTGGTGATGCTGTGCGCGAACGTGCCCTCGATCCGCGACGTGCTGCTGTTCCCGCAGCTGAAGCCGGAGTCCTGAGACCGGCGCACGCGACACCGCCCGGCCTGTCCGCGTACCCGGGAACCACCCTCAGCTGACGGCGTACGGCAATGGCGCGGGCTCGAGGCGCGCGCCGCCTGCCAGCTCGAGCGGCCGGTTACGCGCCTCGAGGTTGACGACCGCGAGCAACTCGGCGCCCGACTCAGCAGGCGCAGCCCGCACGACCTCGCCGACCTTGGTGCCCTCGAGCGTGAGCGGATCGCCGGGTCCGGGGATGGCGGCATCGGCGCTGCGGTAGCGGAACATCCGGCGCTTGATCCGCCCGAGGTTCTGCGTGCGGGCGACGATTTCCTGGCCGGTGTAGCAGCCCTTGGTGAAGCTGATCGCTCCGAGGAGGTCGAGGTTCAGCATCTGTGGCACCCAACTTTCGGTGGTCGCGCCGACGACACTCGGCTCACCGGCGCGGATGGCGGCGAGTTCGAAGGCGGCGGGCGAGCCGGGCGTCACGCGCCCGCCATGCGGCGCCACGAGCGCCGCGGCCGGACCGATCAGCACCGCGCGATCGGTGAGCCGCAGCAGGCTGAGCCCGGTGCCCAGGTGCTGGTGGGCACCGGCGGGTGCCGCGCCGAACGCCGCATCGAGCTCGCCGGGTGATTCCGGAACGACCGCCGCGACGGCGAGCGCCTCCCCGGGCAGCGACAGCGTGACCTTCGAGCGCAGCACGAAGCGGCGCAAGCGCTCGAGCAGAGCGCCGGCGAGCTCGGCCGGGACGACGAGCACAATCGCCTCGTCGCGCTCGACGAGGGTCGTGACCGCAAGGACCCGCCCCTGCGGTGAGAGGAACGCCGCGCAGACGACCGCGTCCACGGTCAGGCCCGCGACGTCCTGCGTCAGCTGCCCCTGCAGAAAGCGCGCGCGGTCGGGCCCGGCGATCTTGAGCGTGACGCGGGTGGGAAGGGGGCAGAGCTTCATGCGGACGGAATTCCCCGGGGCGTGGAGCGAGATTGTCGCCGGCACGGGGCCCGCTGTCATACTAAAGCGTCACTCCGCTTCGCGGCGGAATGCGCCAATTGCCCGAATCACAAGGGATTTAATCTGGTGCTGCACTGCGCGAATGTGGCACTATCGGCGCTGATGCCGATGCCGGACACCACCCCCACCAGCCTCCCCCGACCCGCCGCACCGGTGGTGCCCGCGGGCGAGGCGCGCCCTGATCCACCCAAGCCGCACGCGGCCCCGCCGACGACGCGCGAGATCGGCGGGCGCGACGGGCCCGATCCGACGCGCTTCGGCGACTGGGAAAAAGCCGGACGCTGCATCGACTTTTGAAGCTGCGCTGCCCGCCGGCCGGACGGCCGGGGAGCTGGCGCGAACCGGCAATCGAGGACTCTGAACTGATGGCCACTCGCTCTCGCCCGTTGTCGCCGCACCTGCAGGTGTATCGCCGGACGCATACGATGGTGCTGTCGATCCTGCACCGCGCGACCGGACTCGTGCTCGCGCTCGGCCTGCTGCTGTTCGCCGTCTGGCTGCTGGCACTCGCGGCGGGGCCGTCGGCGTATACGCAGCTGACGCGGCGGCTCATCTCGCTGCCCGGCCGGCTGCTGCTGGTCGGCTTCGTGCTCGCGTTCTGCTACCACTTCACGAGCGGCGTCCGTCACCTGGTATTCGACACCGGCCGCGGGCTCGAGCGGCGCGCGGCGCGTCACTCGGCGGTGCTCGTCGTCGTGGTGTCGCTGCTGCTTGCGGCCCTGAGCCTGTGGGCGATGCTGCGCTCCGGGGGATCACCGTGACGCTCAAGACCCCGCTCGGGCGCGTGCTCGGCCTCGGTGCGGCCGGTGGCGTCCAGCACTGGTGGCTGCAGCGCGTAGGCGCAGTCGCGCTCGCACCGCTCGGTGCATGGTTTGCGATCGCGCTCTTCTCGCTCCCCGACCTCGGCTATACGACCGTGCACGCCTGGCTCGCCGAGCCGATCCATGCGGTGCTGATGCTGCTGCTCGCTCCCATCGCCGTGCACCATGCGTGGATCGGCGTCACGATCGTGCTCGAGGACTACGTGCACGGGCGGGTCGCCAAGAGCGTGACGCTGCTTCTCGCCCAGCTGCTGCACCTGCTGATCGGCGTCGCCGCGATGTTCGCGATCCTCAAGGTTGCCCTCGGGGGCGCGGCATGAACGAGTACGATTTCATCGACCACACCTTCGACGTCGTGGTCGTCGGCGCCGGGGGCGCGGGCCTCAGGGCGACCTTCGGCCTGGCCGAGGCGGGCCTCAACGTCGCCACGATCAGCAAGGTGTTCCCGACCCGCAGCCACACGGTCGCGGCGCAGGGCGGGATCTCCGCCGCCCTCGGCAACATGGGCGAGGACGACTGGCGATTCCATTTCTACGACACCATCAAGGGCTCCGACTGGCTCGGCGACCAGGACGCGATCGAGTACATGTGCAAGGAGGCGATGAGCGCGGTCATCGAGCTCGAGCACTATGGCGTCCCTTTCTCGCGCACCGATGACGGGCGGATCTACCAGCGCCCGTTCGGCGGCATGACCACCCACTACGGAAAAGGCATCGCGCAGCGCACCTGCGCCGCCGCCGACCGCACCGGCCACGCGATGCTGCACACGCTCTACCAGCAGTCTCTGAAGCACGATGCGACCTTCTTCGCCGAGTACTTCGCGCTCGACCTGATCATGGAGGACGGCACGTGCCGCGGGATCGTGGCGCTCGACCTCGCCGAGGGCCGCCTGCACCGGTTCCGCGGCCACACGGTGATTCTCGCGACCGGCGGGTACGGCCGGGCCTACTTCTCCTGCACCTCCGGCCACACCTGCACCGGCGACGGCGGCGGGATGGTGGCGCGCGCCGGGCTGCCGCTGCAGGACATGGAGTTCGTGCAGTTCCATCCGACCGGCATCTACGGCGCCGGCTGCCTGATCACCGAGGGTGTGCGCGGCGAGGGCGGATACCTGACCAACTCGAAGGGCGAGCGCTTCATGGAGCGCTATGCGCCGAACGCCAAAGACCTCGCCAGTCGCGACGTCGTGTCGCGCTCGATGACCATCGAGATCCGCGAAGGGCGTGGCGTCGGGCCGCACGCGGACCACATCCACCTGCACCTCGAGCACCTGGGACCTGAGGTCATCAGGGAGCGACTGCCCGGGATTGCCGAGACGGCGCGGATCTTCGCCGGCGTCGACGTCAACAAGCAGCCCATTCCGGTGCTCCCGACCGTGCACTACAACATGGGCGGGATCCCGACCAGCGTCCACGGCGAGGTCCTGACGCTGAAGGACGGGAATCCCGAGGGCGTCGTGCCGGGCCTGATGGCGGTGGGCGAGGGCGCGTGCGTGTCGGTGCACGGCGCGAACCGGCTGGGTTCGAACTCGCTCCTCGACATTGTGGTGTTCGGACGCGCCGCGGCGCGCCACGCGGCGGCCAGGATCAAGCCCGGAACTGGGCAACGGCCACTCGCCAGGGACGCGGGCGATGCAGCGGTCGCACGCCTCGACCGGATCCGGCACTCCAAGGGCCGACGGCCGACGGCCGAGATCCGCCTCGAGATGCAGAAGATCATGCAGGCCGACGCCGCGGTGTTTCGCAGCGGCGCGACGCTGGACGAGGGTTGCCGCAAGCTCGCGCGCACATTCAGCTCCTTCGCCGACGTCGGCATCACCGACCGCACGCTCGTTTGGAACACCGATCTCATCGAGACGCTAGAGCTCGACAACCTGCTGCGCCAGGCGACCGCGACCATCCGCTCAGCCCAGAACCGCACCGAGAGCCGGGGGGCCCACGCCCGCGAGGATTTCCGGGAGCGGAACGATGCCGAGTGGCTGAAGCACACGCTGTGCTGGGTGGACGACAACGGGGCGGTCCGCATCGACTACCGGCCGGTGCACCTGCACACCCTGTCGGGCGAAGTCGAGCCGGTTCCGCCCAAGCCCCGCACGTATTGAGGCGCGACACCGCGGACCCATAAAGGTCGACACCCATGGCCGAGTTCCTGCTGCCTGCCAACTCCCGCTACAAGGACATCCCCGGAAGGGTGCATCGGGCGCCTGCGGGCGCGACCCGGGTCAAGACATTCCGGATCTACCGCTTCGACCCGAGTAGCGGCGAGAAGCCGCGGATCGACTCCTATGACCTCGATCTCGACCGCTGCGGGCCCATGGTCTTGGACGCGCTGCTCAAGATCAAGAACGAGGTCGACCCGACGCTGACGTTTCGCCGGTCGTGCCGCGAGGGCATCTGCGGCAGCTGCGCGATGAACATCGACGGGCTCAATACGCTCGCCTGCACCAAGGAGATCGCCGAGGTGAAGGGCGCGGTCAGGATCTTCCCGCTGCCGCACATGCCGGTGGTCAAGGACCTGGTGCCGGACCTGACCAACTTCTACGCGCAGTACGCGGCCGTCAAACCCTGGCTGCAAACGCGCACCCCGGCACCACCCGACCGCGAGCGGCTGCAGAGCAAGGAAGACCAGGAGAAGGTCGACCGGCCGTCGGCGTGCATCCTGTGCGCGTGCTGCTCGACGAGCTGCCCGAGCTACTGGTGGAACAGCGAGCGCTACCTAGGTCCCGCGGCGCTGCTGGCCGCGTACCGCTGGATCGTCGACTCGCGCGACGAGGCCACCGGCGAGCGCCTCGACCATCTCGACGATCCGTTCCGGTTGTATCGCTGCCACACCATCATGAACTGCACCGAGGCCTGCCCCAAGGACCTCAATCCGGCGCGGGCGATCGCCGAGATCAAGAAGCTGCTGGTCGAGCGGCAGCACTGAGGGGGACCTTGGCTGGTCCCGATCTCGATCCGAATAAGCTCCGCTGGCGCTGCCGGCGCGGCATGCGCGAGCTCGACGTGCTGCTCGAGCGCTACCTGAGCGAGCGCTGGCCGACGGCGCCCGAGGGGGAGCGGGCGGCCTTCGCGGCGCTGCTCGAGCTCCCCGATCCCGACCTGGCGGCGCTCTGCCTCGGCCAGAGCGTGACGCCGGTTTCCTCCCTCGCCGCGGTAATTACGGACATAACCGGCCCTCGACCGCGCGAACTTTCCAGCCTGACCCCGGTCTATGAAGGCGACTCCGAGGACGGTTGCCGTCCGGGGTCGGGGCAGTGAACGGCGAGGCGGCTGCGGAAAGCGACCTGTCGCTCGTCAGCCGGGTGCAGCGGGGCGAGAAGGCGGCATTTGACGTGCTGGTCCTGCGGTACCAGCACAAGGTCCTGAAGCTCGTAATGCGTTACATTCGCGATGCGATGGAAGCCGAGGACGTGGCCCAGGAAGCCTTCATCAAGGCGTACCGCGCGTTGCCCTCGTTTCGCGGCGACAGCGCCTTCTACACGTGGCTGTACCGGATCGCGATCAACACCGCGAAGAATACCCTGGTCTCGAGCAAGCGCCGCCCGGTCGAGTACAACCTCGACCTGCAGGATCCCGAGCAGTACGAGCTGCAGGGGCGCCTCACCAACGGCGAGACCCCCGAGCACCTGGTGCTCACCGACGAGATCCGCGAGACCGTGAACGGCGCGATGGCCGAGCTGCCGGAGGACTTGCGGACTGCGATCGTGCTGCGTGAAATTGACGGCCTGAGCTACGAGGAAATCGCCGCCGCAATGGATTGCCCGGTCGGTACCGTCCGGTCCAGGATTTTCCGTGCGCGCGAAGCCATCGACCGCAAGCTGCGCCCGATTTTTGCCGCCGGCCTCGGCCGGCCCGAGGAATGACGTATGCTGAGTATTCCGTTTCAAAGTGCGACCGAGCAGCGGCCATGAGCGAGATAAGCAACGATCAGCTGTCGGCGCTGATTGACGGCGAGCTGCCCGCCAGCGAGACCGCCCTGCTGCTGCGACGGCTGGCAGATGAGCCACTGCTGCGACAGCGCCTCGCGCGCTATTGCGCGTGCGGGGCGGCGCTGCAGGGCGGCCGCGCCCGGGCGGACTTCGCGCTGCGTGTAAGTGCGGCGCTCGTGTCCGAACCCGCGCACCGGCCGGCCCGGATTGCCCGCCCGGCGCTGCGTCGCTACCTGACACCGCTCGCCGGCCTCGCGATCGCGGCCACGGTGGCGGGGGCCGCGATCCTGGTGCTCGGACGCAGTCCGGCACTCGACACCCGCCCGGCCGAGCTCGCGCGCCTCGCCGTGCCGCCGGCGCAGCCCGCATCCCCCGTCGCATCGCCCGCGGCGACGCACCGCGCCTCGCAACCCGCGACGCTCGCGGCCGCATCCGCGCCCGCCGGATCGGAGCCCGCGAGCTACGTCACACCCGCCGCCCACCAGGGACTCGGGGTGATTCCGCGAGCCGAGCTCGCGAACTACGTGGTCGCGCACTCCGAGGTCAGCGCCTCGCTCGGCATGCGCAGCGTTCTGACCAACCTCGTGGCCGACGAGCCGGCCGTAGGCGCCCCTCCGCCATGAGCGAGGCGCGAGGCGGCCCGGGCGCCTGGCGCGCCTGGCTGGTGACCGGGGCCGCACTGTTTTCGCTGCCCGCGCTCGGCGACGACGAGGCGCGCCGCTGGCTCGCCGGCATGACCGAGGCGCTCGCATCGCGCACCTACCAGGGCGAGTTCCTGCATCTTGCGAACGGCCACGTCGAGAAGCTCAGGATCCTGCACCGGGTCAAGGACGGGCGGGTGATGGAGCGGCTCGTGAGCCTCTCCGGCAATGGCCGCGAAGTCGTCCGCAGCGACGCCGAGGTACAGTGCTACCTGCCCGACGAGCGCAAGGTCGTCGTCGAGTCGCGCGCCGACCACGGGCCGCTGCTCGGAACGCTCCCGACCTTCGACAACAATCTGGAAGCGAACTACCATCTCGAGATGGGCGGGCGGGCGCGCTCGGTGATCGGCCGCACCGCGCGCATCGTCGCGGTCACCCCGCGCGACGGCTACCGCTTCGGCTATCGCGTGTGGATTGACGAGGACACGCGCATGCCGCTGCGCACCGACCTGTGCGACGCGGAGGGTGCGGTGCTGGAGCAGGTCCTGTTCACCTCGCTCAAGGTCGGCGGCGTCCTGCCGGACAACGCGTTGCGACCAGGCGTGCGGGCCGAGGGCTACACGTGGGTGCATCAGGCCGCGAGCAATCACGGCAACCGCGCCGATGATCTGCCGTGGCGGCTGCTGCAGCTCCCGCCAGGGTTTCGCGTCAGCTCCTCCGGCGAGCAGCTGCTGCCCGACACCGACGGGCCGGTGACGCACCTCGTGCTGTCCGATGGACTCGCCTCGGTGTCGGTGTTCATCGCCGGGCCGCCCACGGCGCCCCGGCGCCAGACGGAAGGCCAGGGTCGGGTAGGTTCGGCGTTCGCATACTCGAAGATCGTCGGCGGCCATCAGGTGACTGCGGTCGGCGAGGTGCCCCCGCAGACGGTGGAGTTCATCGCCTCGGGCGTCACGCCGGCGGCAACCTCGCGCACCAGCATGGCACTCGCGCCGCCGCCCGCGCCGCTGCCGCGGCCGTGAGCCGGCTGGAGCTCTATTCGCGCGACGGCTGCGGGCTGTGCGAGGAGATGCTCGCCGAGCTCGCGCCGTGGGCCGCGGCCCGCAACCTGCCGATCGAGGTCAGGGACGTCGACGCGGACCCGCAGACCCGCCGCCGTTATGGTTACCGGATTCCGGTACTGATGCTGGACGGCGAACCGCTGGCCTACGGCGTGCTTGATCAGGCAACGCTCGAGCGACTGACTCGCGCGGTCGGCTGAGAGCCGGGCGCGCAGCGCGCGGCTGCTATAATCGTGCGGCTGGCCCCGCCGAGGTCGCCGGCAGGAGCCGACGATCCGAATGCCGCCAATCCGCAATTTCTCGATCATCGCTCACGTCGATCACGGCAAGTCCACGCTCGCCGACCGCCTGATCCAGCTGTGCGGAGGGCTGGCGCAGCGCGAGATGCAAGAGCAGGTCCTCGACTCCATGGACCTCGAGCGCGAGCGCGGCATCACGATCAAGGCGCAGAGCGTCACGCTCAGGTATCGCGCGCACGACGGCGTCGACTACCAGCTCAACTTCATCGACACACCCGGCCACGTCGACTTCTCCTACGAGGTGTCGCGCTCGCTCGCGGCCTGCGAGGGCGCGCTGCTCGTGGTCGATGCGGCGCAGGGCGTCGAGGCCCAGACCGTCGCCAACTGCTATACGGCTCTGAACCAGGGACTCGAAGTGCTGCCGGTCATCAACAAGATCGACCTGCCGTCCTCCGATCCCGCACGGGTCATCAAGGAGATCGAGGAGATCATCGGCATCGAGGCGAGCGATGCGGTGCTGGTGTCGGCCAAGACCGGTGAGAACGTCGACGTGCTGCTCGAGGCCATCGTCGCGCGGATCCCGCCGCCGCGGGGCGATGCGAGTGCGCCGCTGCAGGCGCTGATCGTCGACTCGTGGTTCGATAACTACCTCGGCGTCGTGTCCCTGGTGCGGGTGATGAACGGGCGCCTCAGGCGCGGCCAGAAGCTGCGCGTCTGGTCGACCGGGCGCGCTCACGAGTGCACGCGGCTCGGCCGCTTCACGCCCAAGCGCGTCGATGGCGAGGAGCTGGCGGCGGGCGAAGTAGGCTTCGTGATGGCCGGCATCAAGGAGATCGACGGCGCCCCGGTCGGCGACACGATCACGCTCGAGTCCGAGCCCTGCGCCACGGCGCTGCCCGGCTTCAAGAGAATCCAGCCGCGGGTATTTGCCGGGCTGTTTCCGGTCGCCTCGGATGACTACGAGCAGTTCCGCGACGCGCTGCAGAAGCTCAAACTCAACGACTCGGCGCTGTACTACGAGCCCGAGGTGTCGACGGCGCTGGGCTTCGGCTTCCGGATCGGGTTTCTTGGGCTGCTGCACATGGAGATCGTGCAGGAGCGGCTCGAGCGTGAGTACGGCCTGCACCTGGTCAGCAGTGCCCCGACCGTGGTCTACGAGATCGCCACGACCGATGGGGAGGTGCGGCTCGTCGACAACCCGGCGAAGCTGCCGCAGGTCGACCGGATCGCCGAGATGCGCGAGCCGATCATCACCGCCAACATCCTCGTGCCGCCGGAGCATGTGGGCGGCGTGCTGCAGCTGTGCACCGACAAGCGCGGCGTGCAGAAGAAGATGCTGTACGTCGGCAACCAGGTGGCGCTGCAGTACGAGCTGCCGCTCGCCGACGTGGTACTCGACTTCTTCGACCGCCTGAAGAGCGTCAGCCGCGGTTATGCCTCCTTCGACTACGAGTTCACCCGCTTCCAGGCCGCCAAGCTGGTCAAGCTCGACGTGCTGATCAACGGCGACCGCGTCGACGCGCTGTCGCTGATCGTGCACCGGGACAATGCCTACCAGCGCGGCCGCGAGCTGGTCGACAAGATGCAGGAGCTGATTCCCCGGCAGATGTTCGAGGTCGCGATCCAGGCGGCGATCGGCACCCAGGTGGTGGCGCGTGCGACCGTCAAGGCACTGCGGAAAAACGTGCTCGCCAAGTGCTACGGCGGTGACGTCACTCGCAAGCGCAAGCTCCTCGAGAAGCAGAAGGAGGGCAAGAAGCGCATGAAGCAGCTCGGCACGGTCGAGATCCCGCAGGAAGCCTTCCTCGC
>Ga0209415_10018326_pt1 | contig 11051 bp, 14 predicted proteins | sample PeaSoiSIISIP2007_FD_187696 | JGI IMG/M metagenome (GOLD analysis project Ga0209415, IMG submission 187696) | Peat soil microbial communities from Weissenstadt, Germany - SII-SIP-2007 (SPAdes) (version 2) | ecosystem: Environmental > Terrestrial > Soil > Wetlands > Peat | place: Germany...
AGTTCGCCACCCAGTTTCACGAGGGCGAGAAGGCGAACATCCACATCCAGCTCGTCGGCAACCGGGTCATCCTCGTCGTCATCTTCGACGCCAAGTCGAGCCTGGGACTCGTCCGCCTGCGCGTGAAGAAGTCGAGCGAGGAGCTCAACCACATCTTCGAGTCTCTCCTCACCAAGGTGCAGGAGCCCGGAGCAGACTCGCCGTTCGCCGAAATCACCGATGAAGACATCGACAACCTCTTCAATGACTGAGCCCACTCCACCGATGACTCGCACGAGTGAGCGCTGTCGAGGACGAGGCCGCCGATGAGCTTCATCAACTACATGGCGCGGGAGATCAACTGCAAGCTCGTCTACTACGGGCCCGGCCTCTGCGGGAAGACGACGAACCTCCAGTACATCTACGAGCGGACGAACCCGGAGCACAAAGGGAAGATGATCTCGCTCGCGACGGAGACGGAGCGGACGCTCTTCTTCGATTTCTTGCCGCTGTCGCTCGGCGAGATCCGCGGCTTCAAGACCCGCTTCCACCTCTACACGGTGCCCGGGCAGGTCTTCTACGACGCCTCGCGGAAGCTCATCTTGAAGGGGGTCGACGGCGTCATCTTCGTGGCCGATTCGCAGATCGAGCGCATGGAGGCGAACGAGGAGTCGATCGAGAACCTGCGGACGAACCTCGCCGAGCAGGGCTACTCGCTCGAGAAGCTGCCCTTCGTCGTCCAGTACAACAAGCGCGACCTGCCGAACGTCGCCGGGATGGACGAGCTCCGTCAGATGCTAAACAAAGCCAACGTCCCCGACTTCGAGGCCGTCGCCCGCACGGGCGTCGGCGTCTTCGACACGCTCAAGGCCGTCGCGAAGCTGGTGCTCTCGGAGCTGAAGAAGGGCGGAGCGTGATTTCTAGGAGAATTTGAACAGGAAGGCGGGAAGGCGGGAAGTTTGGGCCAGACCAAGAACTTCCCGCCTTCCCGTCTTCCTGTGAATCTCCCCCCTACTTAACCTGATACACCCGATTCCGGCGGGCCTTGTCCTTCGCCTTGAGCTTCGCGCGGTAGCGGTTGCTCTTCTGGCGATTGACTTTGCGGGGCTTCTTCGAAAGAACGATGTACATGCGCTCGATCCCTTCCGGGGGGCGCTCTAGCTAGCATGAACGTCCGGCTCGTGCACGAGTTCCGCTTCGAGGCGGCTCACCGTCTGCCCAGGGTGCCGGCGGGCCACAAGTGCGCCCGTCTTCACGGGCACAGTTTCCGCGTCGAGCTCGCCGTGGGCGGACCCGTGGACGAGGCCACGGGATGGCTCGTCGATTTCCAGGCCCTCCACGACGCGTGGAAGCCTCTCGGGAACGTCCTCGACCACAACTACCTGAACGACGTCGCGGGTCTGGAGAACCCGACGAGCGAGATCCTCGCGCGCTGGATCTGGCAGCGCGTCAAGCCCGTGCTCGCGCCGCTCGTTCGCGTGACCGTCTTCGAGACGTGCGAGTCGCGCTGCGAGTACGAAGGGGACTAGCGCCGTGACCAAGACGCTCGCCTGCCGCTGCGAGGACGTGACGCTGCACGACCTCGAGAACGCCATCGCGAGAGGCTACACGGACATCGAGTCGCTCAAGCGCTACACGGGCTTCGGCACGGGAATATGCCAGGGCAAGAGCTGCGTCGCGCTCTGCGCGCGGCTCCTCGTCGAGCGCGGTGGCACCGCCGCGCTTCCCATCACGCCGCGGCCGCCGGTGCACCCGATCGCGCTCGGGCTCCTCGCGGGGCTCGCGGACGTCGCGGACGAGGACGAGAGAGCGGGGCGACCGCCGAGGTGATCTCACGGCTCGCCGCGCTCCTCACGCTGTGCCTCACGGCGCTCGCGCTCCCCGCGCGCGCGGACACGCTGGCCGACGTGCGGGCGCGCGGGGAGCTCGTCTGGGGCGGCGACCTTCAAGGCGGGGAACCATACGTCTTCGAGGCGCCGGGCGACCCGACGCGCATCGTCGGGTTCGAGGTGGACATCGCCGCCGCGATCGCCCGCCGGATGGGGCTGCGGGGCGCGCGCTTCCAGCAGGTGCAGTGGTCGAACCTCGTGCCGTCGCTCGAGCGGGGCGACGTCGACGTGGCCCTGAACGGGCTCGAGGACACGCCCGCGCGCCGCGGCCGGCTGCTCCTCTCGCGCCCTTACTTCGTCTACCGGGAGATCCTCGCGGTGCGCCGCGGCTCCCCTTGGAGGACGCTCGACGACCTGCGCGGAAAGCGAGTCGCGACGCTGAACCAGACCTACGCGCTCGACGTCCTCCGCGCCCGCCCGGTACAGACGGTGCTCTACGAGGGGCAGCAGGAGCCGTACTTCGATCTGCAGCTCGGGCGCGTCGACGCCGTCCTGCTCGATCACCTCATCGCCGACCGGTACGGCTGCGCGCTCGGCGGCGTCGAGTGTCTCCCGGGGGAGGTCGCGCGGGGGACGTACGTCGTCGGGATGCGCAAGGGGGACGGCGCTCTCGCGGGGGCGGTGGACGACGCGCTCGGGGGGATGATGGGGGACGGGGAGCTGCGGGCGATTCTCGGGGCGTGGCGGCTGTGGGACGGGGAGCAGGGGGCGCTGGCGACCGCGACCGCGACCGCGACCACGACCACGACCGCGACCACGACCACGACCACGACCACGACCTCGACCTCGACCTCGACCGCGACCACGACGCGCCTCGATTCCGGGCAACTCCTTCTCTTTCTGCAGGGCGCCGCCATGACCGTGATCGTCTCCGTCGCGTCGTTCGCGATCGCCATGCCGCTGGGGTTGCTGCTCGGAGCGGTCAGGGTCGGCGCCGGGTCCGCCGGGCGGGCGGCGGCCGCGGCTTACGTGGAGGTCTTCCGCGGAACGCCCGTGCTTCTCCAGCTCTATGTCCTTTACTTCGGCCTCGCGCCGTTCCTCAGGCTCGGGCCCGTGACGGCGGCGATCCTCGGGCTCGGGCTGAACTACGCGGCGTACGAGGCCGAGGTGTACCGCGGCGCGATGCTGGCGATCCCGCGCGGGCAGGTCGAGGCCGCGGAGGCGCTCGGCTTCGCGCCGCGGCAGACGCTGCGCCACGTGATGCTCCCCCAGGCGATGCGCACGGCGCTGCCGGCGGCGACCAACGACTTCGTGTCGCTCCTCAAGGACTCGTCGCTCGTAAGCGTGCTCACCGTGGTGGAGCTGACCAAGCGCATGACGATCGCCGCCGTCGAGATCCGCAGCTGGCTCGGCCCCGGCCTCCTCTGCGCGGCGCTCTACTTCGCGATGAGCTTTCCCCTGTCGCGGCTCTCCCGCCGCCTCGAGACGAGACTCCAGAATGATCCGCATCCGCGGCTTGCGTAAGCGCTATCGCCCCCGCGTCGCGCTCGACGGCATCGACGCCGAGGTGCGCGAGCGCGAGTGCGTCGCCGTCGTCGGGCCGAGCGGGTGCGGCAAGTCGACGCTGCTGCGCTGCATGAACGCGCTCGAGGCGTTCGACGAGGGGTCGATCGCGATCGCGGGGCTCACCCTGGCGCCGGGCGAGCCGGGCGACCGCGCGAGGGTGCGCGAGCTCCGGGCCGCGGTCGGCATGGTCTTCCAGGAGCTGCACCTGTTCCCGCACCTGACCGCGCTCGAGAACGTCGCCCTCGCGCCGTCGGTCGTCGCGGGCCGCGAGCGACGGGAGGCGGTGGAGCGGGGGCGCGAGCTGCTCGCGCGCGTGGGCCTCGCGGATCGCGCGGGGGCCTACCCGCACGAGCTCTCGGGCGGCCAGAAGCAGCGCGTCGCGATCGCGCGCGCGCTCGCGATGCCGCTGCGCGTCCTGCTCCTCGACGAGCCGACGAGCGCGATCGACCCGGAGATGCGGGAAGACGTGCGCGAGGTCCTGCGATCGCTGGCGCACGAGAGCGCGCTCACGATGGTGCTGGTGACCCACGAGATGCGCCTCGCGAGCGAGCTTGCCGACCGCGTGTGGGAACTGCGAGCGGGCCGCCTCGTCGCGAACGGTACGCCCCAAGAGGTGCTCAAGGGACAGGAGAATGGAGCGACGTGGCGGCCGTGAGGACCAGCGCGATCCACACGCAGTCGGCGAGGACGAGGTGGGCGAGCTGCATCCAGACGGGGGCGCGCAGCGCCAGGTCGAGCAGGCCCGCGCAGACCTGGGCGACCGCGAGGCCGCCGGCCGCTCGTGACGTGATTTCCACCGCCGGGGACGGCCGGAGGGTCCGGACGACGCTCGTCGCGACGACGATCGCGGCCGCCGTGGCCACCGCGAGCACCGGGTGAATCGCGCGCAGCCTGACGAAAAGGTGCGCCCTGGGCGCGAAGTCCTGCGCGAGCCCTGCCGCCAGCGAGGCGGACGGAAAGAGGGTGTCCCCGAGCGCCGTGACCGCGCCGCTCGCCCCGACGACGAGCATGGCCAGCAGCGGAACTGCCAGCGCCGCTCCGACGGCCCGCTGCCCGCGCAGCTCGGGCGCCGGGCCCCCCGACGCCCACCACGCCGTCAGCGCCATCGAAGCGAGCAGGAAAAACGTGCTGACCAGGTGCACGCTCGTGCTCAGCGCGCGCGTCATCGAGGCGTCGTGCGCGACGAGCTCGAAGAGCACGAGGCCGGCGCCGATGAGCGCCTCGGCGGCCATGAGCGCCATCGCGACGGCCGCGCCGCGCCGGACGCGGTGGCGGCGCGGGTACGCCCGCAACGCCCACGCCAGGAGCGCCGCCGTGAGCACGAAGGCGGTGCCGCTGGACAGGCGGTGCGACACCTCGATGAGCGTCTCGACGCGCGGCGCGCGCGGGACGATGTCGCCGTTGCACGTGGGCCAGTGACGCCCGCAGCCCGCGCCGGATCCCGTCGCGCGGACGAAGGTGCCCCACACGATGACCGCGACGTCGTACGCGCAGAGCCCCCACGCGAAGCGGGCGAAGCGCGGCATGGGTTCCTGCGGCACGACGGACCTCTCCTCAGGCAACCTGCATGCGCGCCTGCATGATGTCCATCGTCAGCGCCGAGATGATGCGCGGATCGCGGAACACGTTGAGGCTGGGCGCGAGGACCTTCGCGTAGCGGTCGAAGTAGAGCATCTGCTTGACGACGAGGACGAAGTCGCGGGGCATCCGCAGGCCGTGGCGGATGGCGGTGCGCATCGTCGACGGGATGATGTCGGCGTACTTCATGGCCGAACCCTCGCTCGCCATCATCGGCGCGTACGCGGCCGCGAGGTCCTTCGCGAGGGCGTCGAGGTCGACCTTCGCGCTGGTCGAGCCCATCGCGGCCAGGACGTCCGCGAGCCTGCGAAAGTCGCCCGTGGCGAAGGCCAGGAGGTAGTCGGTGACCTGATCGCGCCGCTCGCGCGGAAAGCGCCCGACGATGCCGAAGTCGAGAAAGCCGATGCGTCCGTCGGACAGCGCCATGAGGTTGCCGGCGTGCACGTCGCCGTGAAAAAAGCCGTGGAGGATCATGCACTGGAACCAGGCGCGCATCCCGAGGAGCAGCTTCTCCTCGCCGTCGATGTGCGCCTCCCGGAGCTTTTCGACGTCGTCGACGCGGTATCCGAAGAAGCGCTCCATGACGACCACGCGCCGCGTCGTCAGCTCCGGGACGGCCTTCGGCGCGGCGACCTGCGACTGGCCGTGCTCGACCATGATCCGGTTGAACTCGGCCATGTTCTCGGCCTCGCGACGGAAGTCGAGCTCCTCGCGGATGTTGGCCTCGAAGTCTTCGACGATGCCCCGGGGGTTGGCGAGCTCCCCGATCGGCACGAGGGACATGACCCGGGCGGCGAGGCGCAGGACGCGCAGGTCGGCCTCGACCACCTCGTCGATCTTCGGCCGCTGCACCTTGATGACGACGTCCTGTCCGCCGCGCAGGCGCGCCGCGTGCACCTGCGCGATCGACGCCGACGCGAGCGGCTGCGGGTCGATGGACTCGAATATCTCTCCGGGGTCGCGCTGCACCTCTTCGCGCAGGATGCGCTGGACGTCGGCGTACGGGAAGGGCCGGACGCGGTCGAGGCACTTGCGAAACTCGCTGCAGTACCGCTCCGGGAAGAGCCCCTGGCTCGACCCGACGAGCTGACCCAGCTTGATGTACGTGGGGCCGAGGTCCTCGAACGAACGCCGGACCACGGCGGGCGCGGGCTCCGCCCGGCCGCGAAGGAGCGCGCCGAACGCCCCCGACAGCCTCTTGACGACGACCCACCACGTCGCCAGAACGCGGCGCCCCGTGCGCGACGCCGCGAGGGCGGCGACGAAGAGCAGGACGACGGCGAGCCCGGCGATCCCCACGAGGAGCGGATCGCGCCACGGCGTGGAGACCGCGAGGGCAACCGGCGCCGAATTTAGCATCCCAGGGAGCCCATGCTTGGGGCACGAGCGGGCCACCCGTCAAGGGCAACGTTCGCGCCGCGCGACGCTTCTCGCGGCGTCTCAGTTGTCGGGTGCGTCGCAGGCGAGCCACTGGAGGAGCGTCTCCCAGTCGGCGGGCGGCAGCGGCGGCGAGCCCGCGAGCGGCATCGTGCAGTCGTGGACGTCCGTTTCGATGGTGACCAGTCCGATGAAGCCGCCGAGCGTCGAGTAGTTGTAAGACCCGCCCTTTCCGATCCCGCTGCCTCCGGTCAGGTGGCACGGACCGCACCACTTATCGACGATTGGCTGGACCTCCGCCTTCCAGCTGGGCGGCGGCGACGGGCACGTCGGGTAGCCGCCCTCGGGACAGACGTAAGGCGCGGCCTCCGCCGCCGCGTCCTCTCCGAGGCCGGGGCTCGCCGGCTCTCCCTGCGTGCACGCCTCGAGGCAGACGAGGCCGCCCCAGGCGCTCGTGCACGCGACCACGAGCCAGGCGGCGACGCGCCCGCGGTTCACATCCATGACCGGATCGCCGTGAAGGTGAGGCCGATCTGGGTGGGCTGGTTGCTGCCGAGCCCCCCGACGGGCGGATCGACGAAGACGCCCGCGAGCAGGCGATACGCATCGGTGAGCGGCCAGAGCCCGGAAGCCGTGACGACGGTGACGCTCTTCGCGCTGTCGGGCGCGCCGGCACCGTTGATGGTGCCGTCGCCCTCGAACGCGTACGACGCCGACAGCGCCACCGCCACGTCGTTCGCGAACGTGTAAGCCCCGGCCGCCAGGAGCGTGACCTGCGTGCCCAGCGTCTCGCCGCCGCGCTCCGTTCGCTTGGCGACGATCGCCGTGGCGTTGACGAGCCACGGCCCGAAGGTCTGCTCGACCGCGAGGGCTCCGTTGATCTGGAAGGCGCCGATGCCCGTCGCGTCCACCGCCAGCGGCTGCGTGGCCAGGTCAGGCGGCTTGCCGGTGGGGAACGTGACGCCCGCGAGCACGGCGAGGCCCGGGACGTAGCGCGACTCCCCCGCGAGGACGAAGTCGTAGCGGGCGGCGAGGTTGATGTCGCCGACGCCCCCGCCGAGGTGGCCGCCGTCGAGCGGCGTGCGGCGGTAGGTCTCGTCGACGGGAACGAGGAGCGCGACCTGCCCGCGCTTGAGCACGCGCACCGCGCCGAAGACGTCTTGCTCGAGGTCGTACTCGGGCGTCCCGGGGGGCGACGGGCGGTACGCGCCGCCCACCTGATACGAACCGACTACGCTTGCTGCCCGCAGCTCCGCGCCGACGAGGGCCTGCTCGTGCATCTCGAGGCGCCCCGGCGTGACCGCGCTCCCGCCCGCGCAGCAGGCCTGGGCGTGCGCGCGCGACGACCAGCTGCACGCGAGGAGCACCAGCGGGGCGCCCCTACTGAATCTCGAAAGCGGGTGCCGCATAGTCCTCGGTTGGCCCGGAGATGGACAGGCGCAGCTGCCAGAGTCCTGGCATGAACAGATCGACGCCGGAAACCAGGTACTTGCCGTTCATCGCGGGCGCCACCGTGGGCACGATCGAAGTGCCGTGGCCCATCGCGGGCATCCATGGCTTCACGTCGAGCGCGAGCCCGTCTCGTGGAGCGCCGTCGGTCGCTCCCGTGATCGTTAGCTCGACGTCGTTGGTGCCCCGCACCGGAGGTTGCGGCGAGGTGCGCACGGCGATCGAGAGCTGCCCCGACTGGCTGCTGACCGTCATGATCGGGCCGGCCACGAAGCCGGTCGTCTCCGCGGGCGCGCTCGACGAGCATCCCGCGGCCGCCGTCGCGAGCGCGACGACGGCGATGTAACGCGTGGTCATCATGGAAAGTCTCCCTCTCGATTCGTGGGCCGCACGGCGGGCTCGCGCCCGCGCCTTCCGTGCGTCGGAAGTGGCCCTCCTCATCCGCGGGCGCGGCTGCTTGTCAGCCGGCCAGAGCGAATCGAGGGGGCGGCGTCCATGGCTCGACGAACGCGCATCGGCTGAGTCCGCGGCACATCTTGGATCCCCGGCCCGGATTCGGCAAGCGCGCCGGGCGACGGCAAGCCCGCGCGAGTTGGCAAATCTCGAGAAAGTGGTAAGCGTCCTTGCGTGCGGCAGGCGACGCTGGCGATGTCCCTGAGGAGGCTCGCGCGCAGCACGAGGGGGCTCGTCGCGATCCTCGTCGTCCTTGCGCCGATCGGCCTCGGTCCGGCGACCGGGGCCATCGCCCGCGCGCTCGGCGCGCTCGATCACGCATGCGCCTGCGGCATGGCGCCCGGCAAGTGCGGCTGTCCCGCCTGCGCGCGGCTCGAGCGGGAGCGAACGGGGCGGCACGCCGCGCTGCCGGTCTTCAAGTCGAGCTGCGAGCGGGAAGGCGTGGCCGTGCCGACGGCGCCCCTGCCGCCGTGCGTCCTGCCGGGTGAGCTCGCGGTCGCCGCGCCGGCGCTCGAAGAAACCATGGCGTCGCCATCCCTCGCGCGACCGCACCCTGCCGACAGAGACGGACCGCCGACGCCACCACCTCGAGCCTGAGCGAATCACCCAAACCGCTGGCGCAGCGCCTCCCGGTCTCGGGGCCATCTTCCCTCCCCGAGGGAGCAGGCCCGGATGACGCGCGGAGGAGCTGCTGCACCTGGGCTTCGATCCGCAGCAAACTCGAGGAGACTCCATCATGCTTCGCGAAAAAGAGATTTTGTTTTCCCCGCGCCGCCGGGCCATCGGCTCGGTGTTCGTTTCCGCCATCGCCACCATCGGCGCGTGCAGCTCGTCGAGCAGCAAGGCAGGCGGCGACGCCGGAGGCTCGGGCTCGAGCTCCGGTTCCGGCACGTGCCAGGAGAGCTCGTGCACCTCGTACTCTCAGGGCGGCTGCGGCAAGACTACGGATGCGGGAATCGACGCGGCTGTCTCGTCGTGCGCGACTCCCGGCGGGCCCGCCGCCGGACCAGCGGACGATCATTGCGCCACGGCCGCGGACGACGGCGGCGCCAGGACGCAGGCCGTGTCGGCCGCCTCCTGCTGCGTCGGCGAAGACGCCGGCGCCGGGGACGGGGGCCCGCAACCGTGTCCCTACGGCGCGACGATGTACGGCATGGAGGGGGACGACGACGACTGCAAGTACCACGTGACCTGGACGTCGACGGCGATCTGCGAGGGCGAACCGGGGGCGCAGTTCGTGGTGAAGGCGTTCTACAAGACGAGGTTCGACGCTTCGGGCGCGCCGCTGCCGCTCACGGGCGCGAATCCGATGACCGAAACTTTCACGACGACCGCGGGGAACTGGGACGCGGCGACCTACTGCGACGACGGCTCCAACCACCCCGGGCCGACGAGCGGCCGCCACATGACCGAGGGTCCGCCGGGGACCTACACCGCGAACGTCGCCTTCGATGCCCCGGGCATGTGGACGGTGCGGTTCCACTTCAACGAGGAGTGCGCGGACGTCGCGGACGACTCGCCGCACGGACACGCGGCGTTCCACTTCAACGTGCCGTGACGAAATCGAGGCCGCGAAAAGGATCGGGGAGGTCGAGGGCGGGGCGAAGGTGGAGCCCTGTCGTCGGTCTCCCGGTTCTTCTGTTGCTCGCATGCGCCGGGGCCGCGCCGCCGGTGACGCGGCTGCCGAGCGCACCGCTCGTTCGATCCGGGGGCGAGACGGTCGACGCACGTGAGCTGGCCGCGGGCGCGAGGCTCACGGTCTTCGTCTTCTTCGCGGCCGGCTGCCACTGCCTCGAGCAGCACGAGGGCCGGCTCAAGGCCCTCTATGAGCAGTACCGGCCCCGCGGCGTCCAGCTGGTCATGATCGACTCGGAGACGAGCGCCTCGCCGGAGCGCGACCAGGCGGAGGCGTCGCGGCGAGGCTACCCGTTCCCGATCCTGGACGATCGCCGGGCATCGCTCGCGAGCGGGCTGGGCGCCGAGTACGCGACGTACTCGGTCGTCGTCGACGCGCAAGGGCGCGTGCTCTACCGCGGAGGAATCGACTCCGACAAAACCCACCTGAGCGACGGCGCCGCGCTCTACCTGAAGGACGCGCTGGAAGATATCCTCGCGGGCCATGCCCCGAGGGTCGCCGAGGGCAAGGCCTTCGGCTGCTCGCTGCAGAAGTGGTGACGCCGCCTACGGTCGCTTGTCGATCCGGGTGAGCACTCGTCGTGCGTCCTCGGTCTCCACGAAGTCGAAGTCGACGCGATCCTGCTCGGACAGTCCGTCGAGCTGGCCGGGGCGCTGCGGCTCGAAGGACATGGTCATCGCTCCCATGTACCCGGGGATGTCCCCGTGCGCGATGTTCACGAAGGCGCGGCCGGGCCCGAACGACTTGACCACCCCGGTGGCGTGATGGGTCTTCGGGCCGGCGACCCGCTGCGCCACCTCGTGCCTCGAGCAGGCCGGCGCCGGCGTCGCGGAGCCCACGAGCGCGGAGAGCAGGAGGGCCGTATCGGCGACGACGGAGAGGGGCGGCCTCACGACGCCGCTGAGCGTAGCACTCAGAAGACTATTCGTGTTACTCACGTCCGCCAGAGGACTCGAGAGACCCGATGGGACGATCGATCGCGCGGTCATCGCTCGTCGCCGCCGGTCTCCTGCTTGCGTCGGCGCGCGTCGCGCGCGCGCAACCCGATCCCGAAGCCGGCGCGGACGCGGGCACGCTCCCTCCGTCGCACGACGCCGCGGTGACGCCGCCCGTGCTTCGAAGCCGCGCGGAGGCGATCTACCCGCCCGAGGCGCTCCACGACCGGCTCGTCGCGACCGTGGGCC
>Ga0209415_10018328_pt1 | contig 11050 bp, 11 predicted proteins | sample PeaSoiSIISIP2007_FD_187696 | JGI IMG/M metagenome (GOLD analysis project Ga0209415, IMG submission 187696) | Peat soil microbial communities from Weissenstadt, Germany - SII-SIP-2007 (SPAdes) (version 2) | ecosystem: Environmental > Terrestrial > Soil > Wetlands > Peat | place: Germany...
CGGGCTGGAGTACTTCCCGACCGTGGAATCCGGCGAGTCCCTGCGGATCATCAAGTCCGTGGCGGCGACGGCGTGACCGGGCCGACGCTGGAGGAGCGACTGGCCGGGCTGGAGCAGCGGCTGGCGGCCGCGGATCTGGCCGCCCGCCGGGCCCAGGAGCGGGGCGACGTCGAAAACGTCTTCTCCCGTTACATGCATTACCACAATGCGTTCGAGGACCAGCGGATCATCGACGAGCTCTGGGTGCGCCGGGGCACGAAGGGGGTGCGGTCGCAGTACAACGACGACGGCGTGTACACGGACTGGGACAAGATCATGGCGTACCACCAGGGACGTCCTCACCCGATCGGCAAGCTGATCCTGCACTACACCACGACGCCGGTGATCGAGGTGTCAGCCGACGGCAGCACGGCCAAGGGGCTGTGGCTCATGGCGGGGCTCGAATCCGGCCTCACGGATCCGGCCGAGGCCGAGCGGATCCCGCCGTTCTTCTTCTCCAAGGAGGAGGTTGACGGGCGCAAGGTCTGGGCGCACTGGGTCTGGTGCAAGTACGGGGTTGACTTCCTCAAGCAGGACGGCCAGTGGCGCATCTGGCGGTTCCGCTGCTACGAGGTGGCCCGGGCGCCATACGACGAGAACTGGATCGCGTTCGCCGCCCACGAGCGGGCCCAGTACGAGGCGAAGCTGATGTACTTCGGCGACGACGGCAAGCCGGTCTTCATGCCGCCCGTGGACGGGCCGGCCGGCACGCCGTCGCAACCGTACCAGATCGGCACGGCTCAGCACCTCGTGCCCGAGCCCCCGCAGCCTTACGCGGAGTACCAGGACACCTTCCGGTAGGAGACACGCATGGCCGGAACAACCCGGTGGGCGGTTGCGGGGACCGGCGGAATCGCCGCGCGTACCCTCCCCGACCTAGCCCTCACCGAGAACCTCGAGGTCGTAGCCGTTTCGTCGCGGAGTCAGCAGCGCGCGGACACGTTCGCTCGCGAGTTCGGCATCCCGGGGGCCTATGGCGGCTACCAGGCGATGCTGGCCGACCCCGACGTGGACGTCGTGTACGTTTGCACCCCGCACGGATCCCATTTCGCGATGGCCGCCCAGGCGATCCAGGCGGGCAAGCACGTCCTGTGCGAGAAGGCGTTCGCGGTGAATGCCGCGCAAGCCCGCCGCCTGGCCGGCCTCGCGCGGGAGCGCGGCGTGTTCTTGATGGAGGCCATGTGGACCAAGTTCAATCCGACCGTACAGCGGCTCTGTGAGGTCGTGGACGCAGGCACGATCGGTACGGTGCGGCATGTCACCGCGGCCATGGGATTCCCGGTGCCCGCCGCATCCAGCAGGTACTGGAGTGCTGAACAGGGTGGCGGGGCACTGCTCGACCTTGGCGTGTACGCGATCAGCTTCGCGCAGATGTTCCTGGCCCAGGCCGGCGAGGTGACCGTCAGCTCGGTTCTCGGCCGGGTCCGTGAGGACGGGGTCGACACCCGCGCCCTCATGACGCTGACCGCTGGCGATGCCTGCGCGCAGCTCGCGACCGCCATCGACCACGCGGTGGCGCCGACGGCATCCATCGCGGGGACGGCCGGATTCATCCTGGTCGACATGGCCTTCTGGGTCCCGAAGGGTTTCGCCGTGTATCCGCGCGGCGCCGCACCCTGGGCTCCGCCGCCGACCCGGGTGGAGACTGAGGCCGAGGGGAGCGGTTACGTCCCGATGTTCCGCGCCGTCAGCGAGGCCGTCCTGGCCGGGTGGACGGAACACCCGACGCACCCGCTCTTGGCCACCGTCGCCACCCTCGAGCTAGTCGATGAGGTGCGCCGTCGGCTGCTTGACACCCACTACCCGGCGCGCGGCGCCCTGGATCCGTGGGACTCCATCTCAGAGTTGCCCCTGACGTGAGGAACCGAGGCCTGCGGCTAAGTCCGGTCGCGGCGCTCCAGGTAAACCAGGCGGTCGTCAAGCTGATCAGTGGCAACGGCGACAATCGCGGCGACGATCGCGCTGTACCCAGCAGGCCTGCGGGAGAACCGCGAAGACAGCGCGATCAGCACACCGCGGTGGTGGGCGCCCCCGACCACGCGCTCACCGGAGATGCGGGCGAAGTCGCTGACGTTCTCGGTCAGTACCGTATATCCCTGGTCAGCCGCACCGGCCAAGACATCAGCGTCCGGCCGGCCGGCGAACCCGAACTCAGCCACGGTCACGGCGTCGATGCCCCGCTCGCGCAGGGCCAGGGCCAGTCCGGCCGGATACATCTCATCGAGGAGAAGCTTCACCCCGCGTCCGCGGCCGCCGTCTCATGGCGGTGCAGCACAATGCGGGCCTGGATTTCCGCCGGATACCCGTCCCGGTACCGCAGCGCCGCGTCGATCAGCGGGCGGGCCAGGCCCTGCTCGGCCACCAGCACCGCCGCCGGATCGTCCTCGCCGGACAGATCGTCCAGCCACATCACGATTTCCCACACATCCGGCCCGCCGACCACGGCTGCCCGCCGGCCGGCCGGCCCGTCCCGGAACGTGATGAGCGGATGCTCGTCGCGCCTGGCACCTTCCTCCGCGTAGCGGCGCAGCCGGTCCGACAGGCTCTCCCCTGCCGCCCGCGCTCGCAGGCGTAGCCGCTCGGCCAGCGTGTCATCGAGACGCACGGATACATTCACAGACATGTATCCACTGTAGCACAATGTCAACGTCTGGCCTGGGAGACCAAGTCAGTCAGGCCGGACAGGCGAAGAGATAGCGCCGGATCATGGTCGTCAAGGTGTCGCGGAACGTACGGTCGTCGAGGGGCGGCGTCGCGAAGGACGGCCCGTAGGCGACTCGCATGATGACGGCCGAGAAGACGGCGTTGTAGGCGACCCGGATGACGGTTTCAGGGTCAGGGTCGTCAATCCGGTCACGGATGTCGAGCAGCCGCCCGGTGAAGGCGTCACCGAGTTCCTGGCTGTACCGGGCGCCGCGCCGGTTGACCTCGGCATGAACGCCGGAGATGCGCACGACCGACCTCATGAAGGCCTCGTGCCGCTGAAACAGGCCGACCACCTCGCGGACAGCCTTGGCGACCAGCTGATCCGGCGGCAGGTCACGCCACTGCTGGTCGTCAGCGAAGACGGCCGCCGCGCGGTGGACGCGCGAGATGCCGTACTCGTACACCGCCAGGAACAGCGCTTCCTTGCTGTCGACGCGCGCATAAAGGAAGCGCGGCACTACCTCGGCGCGCTCGCAGACGGCAGCGATGGTGAACGCTTCGTAGCCGCGCTCCTCGAGAAGGGCGACGCCAGCGTCGAGGACTCGCTGCCATCGTTCCCGGGTGCGCCGCTGCTGCGGCGGCCGGACCTCCGGCAACTCGGCGAGGGCTCCGTCAGCCGCGGCGGGTGATGTCACGGTCTCATCGTCTCAGACGTGACCAGGCGCACCGCGCCTTGCGCCGACCGCAGCCTTTGCCGGCAAAGGCTTGACACCGCACGACAGCATCTCGGATCATAGAACCGGAGCGTATCAAACGCTCCGGTTTATCGTCCACCGCCTGTAACCGCACTCCGACCGCCATCGCGCTGACCGTGCTCAGGGCGCGGGACATCGCCGCAGGATGACGCAGAAGGGAACTGACCGGCCGTGCTCGAGTACAGCATCATCCAGACGCGAGGGTTCACCAACGTCACCGAGGACGGGCGGATAACCGGCTTCCAGCTGCTCGTGCGGATGCCTAACTACCGGGGCGCGTGGGGCAGCCTTATCGAGGGCGCGGATGTGAGCGTCGACGGCCGGGCGTTCTCGCGCGACTCGACGCGGTGGACCCTGCGCGGCCGCACCTTCACCCTGGAGGAACTGCGGCCCTCGGCCGACGTCCACTGGGATCTCGCCGAACTCGCCACGATCACCGTGCCGCTGGACGGCGGCCTGACCCCGGGTGTGCACGACGTCGCCGTGAAGATCTACCTGCGCTCGCCGTACATCCCGGCGTTCGTGCTCCCGCTGAGGTTCGAGGCCCGCCGGGAGTGCACGCTGGTCCCGCCCGGCCGGGGTGCGGACGCTGGCTGGCGGTACGGCGTCTCGGTGTATAGCTTCACCGGGGACATGTACACGGTCATGACGCTCGAGGACGCGATGGCCGACATCGCCGACCTCGGCGCCACGGGCATCGAGATCCTCACCCAGAGCACGGTCCCCGGTTATCCCGAGCCGAACGTGGCCTGGATCGAAGAGTGGCAGCGGCTGCTGGAGACCTACCGGCTGACGCCCACGAACATCTGCTCCTGGGTAGACAACCAGATGTGGCCTGACCGCGACCTTACGGCGGAGGAGGCGGCGGCGCAGCTGGCCCGGGACCTCCGGCTGGCACACCGGCTCGGCTTCGGCTTCATCCGGCCGAAGTTCGGGGTCATCTCCCCCGAGCTGGACCCCCACCCAACCTGGGAGCAGACGGTGCTGCGCAACCTGGACCTGGCGGCCGAGCTCAACGTGGTGATCTGCCCTGAGATCCACAGCCCGACCCCGATTAAGCACCCGGTCACGCAGAACTACATCGAGTTCATCGAGCGGACCGGGACCGAGCACTTCAAGCTGATGATCGACACCGGCATCTTCCAGACGGTGGTGGTGACCGACGGCCATCCGGGCTTCGACGAAGACGAAGTGCCGCCGTTCCTGCAGCCGCTGAAAGTGCCGATGGCCGACCTGGCCGAGGCGCTGCCCTACGTCGGGTTCATCCAGGCGAAGTTCTTCGAGATCGACGAGGGCCTCACCGACCTGCACATCCCGTGGGCCGACATCCTGCGGACGCTGCGCGAGGGCGGGTACACAGGCTGGCTGTCCAGTGAGTACGAGGGGCGCCGCGAGCCGTACCGGGGCCGCGAGCAGGTCCGCCGCCAGCACGCCCTGCTGCGCTCGCTGGCGGCTGCGCCATGACCAGCCGGTGCGGCCGGGTGGCCGTGATCGGCGCGGGCCCGGCCGGCATGGCCACCGCGCTGTCGGTGCACCAAGGCGGCCACGAGGTGCTGCTGCTCGAGCGCTACCCGCAGGCCCGCCCGGCCGGCAACATACTCAACCTGTGGCCGCCGCCGATCAAGGCGCTCGGCCTGCTCGGGGTCGACACCGCCGACCTGGGCGCTCCCTGTCAGACCGAATTCCGGTCCGTGACCGGCCACACCCGGGTCCGGGTCGAACTCCCGGACGCCGTGATCCAGCGGTACGCCGGCGGGTTCATCGGATTGCTGCGCCCGGACCTGTACGAGCGGCTGCTCGCAGCCCTGCCGCCGGGCGTCCTGCAGGCCAACCGCCTCGTCCAGACCTTCGAGCAGGACGAGGCCGGCGTGCGGCTGCACCTAGCCGACGGCGAGGTCATCGACGCTGACCTGGTGGTCGGCGCGGACGGCATCGACTCAATGGTCCGCCGCATCCTGTGGGGGGGCGCCCCCAAGCGGGAGCACAACCTGCACATCTTCGGCGGGTTCACCTTCGACGAGTCCGTCCCCGCCGAACGCGGGATGTGCATCCTGCACCACAGCCGGACCGTGCAGGGCAGCTGGAGCGCCATCCGCAGCAAGGGCCGGGACGGCTACCAGTGGTGGGTCCTGGGCGCCCACGACGCCCGTGAGCCATTCAGCGGCGACCTGCACGCTGCCGCCACCGTGATGGCCGGCGGCTTCCCGGCGCCGCTGCCGGAGCTGGTCGCAGCCACCGACCCGGCCAACGTGCAGCGCTGGGTGCTGCGGGACCGCAAACCGCTCAAGCAGTGGTCGAAGGGCCGGGTGACCATCGTCGGCGACGCCGCCCATCCCACTAGCCCGTACGCGGCGTACGGCGCCGGCATGGCCACCGAGGACGGGTATTTCCTGGGCCGTCGGCTGGCCGGAACAGACCTGTCGGACTACGCCGCCGTCCGGCAGGCGCTGCAGGACTTCGAGATCCCGCGCAAGCCGCACACCGCCCGGCAGGTCCAGCAGGCGTTCATGCTAGGAAAGCTGTTCCACCACGCCCCGCCGCCGCTGCAGGCCGTCCGCGACACCATCCTCGATCACACGCCGTTCCTGCAGAGGGTCGTGGGCGAATCCGCACCCGGCGAGATCGTCAAGCAGCTGGCAGAGATCGACGCAGCCGAGCAGCGCTTCGCCGCAGTCCGGGCGGGGGACGGACGATGAACGGAGGATCCATGCAGAACATCCACCGACGGTTCGACGCCATCGTCATCGGGTCCGGCGCGGGAGGCAGCATCGCGGTCAAGGAGCTGACCGAGCGTGGCCTGGACGTCCTGCTCCTTGAGGCCGGCCGCGACCTCGGGGACGTGGACTTCACCCCGCCGCAGCCGAAGGCACCCCGTCCGCTCGGCATGGATCTCGACCTGCGCGCCGCGGCCATGCTGGCTGGCCAGCACCGCCAGGCGCGGCGCTCGTTCTTCAGCGAGACGAGCAACCGCTTCCTTGTCAATGACCGGGAGAACCCGTACTCGACGCCGCGGGGCTCGCCTTATCTCTGGATCCGCGGCCGCGTGCTGGGCGGCCGCCTGAACACCTACGGACGCGTGCTTCAGCGGATGTCTGATGTCGACTTCAAGGCAGCGAGCCGGGACGGGCATGGCGCTGACTGGCCGATCTCATATGCAGACCTCGAGCCCTGGTACGACCGCGTCGAGGAGTTCATCGGCGTCTACGGCAACCAGGACGGCCTCGCCCACCCTCCGGACGGCAAGTACCTCGGGCCGGCGATGCTCACCGACGTGGAAGAGGAATTCAGGGACAAGGTCGCCGAGCGCTGGCCCGAGCGGAAGGTCATCGCCTGGCGTTACGCGGCGCCGAACCTCGGCCGGATCCCGGTCGGGATCGCCGCCGCCCGCCAGACCGGCCGGCTGACCACCCGCACCGACGCGGTCGTGGAGCGGATCACGATCGACGAGCGGACCGGGCTGGCCGACGGCGCCGTGTTCGTGGACCGGCTGACCAGGGGAGAGCACCGGGTCTTCGCCGACGTCGTGGTGCTATGCGCCTCGACGATCGAGTCAATCCGGCTCATGCTCAACTCCGCGTGCCACCGGTACCCGAACGGCCTGGGCAATTCCAACGGCCTGCTCGGGCGCTACTTCATGGACCAGACCATCAGCCTGGCGTTCTGCTCCGTCCCGCAATTCCCCGGGTACTCCAAGGCCGACACGCTGCCCCCGGCTGACCCGTTCTACCCCTACACCGGCGGCATCCTGATCCCGCGGTACGAGAACATGGGACCGGAGTCAGAGGCGGACTTCGCGCGCGGCATCTCCTTCCAGGGTGCGGGAGGCCGCTTCCCCGTACCGGACGGCTACCCGACCTCCTTCGGACTCGGGGGCGTCGGCGAAATGCTGCCCAGCTACGGGAACCGCGTGTCACTGAACAGCAGGCGCAAGGACAAGTGGGGGATCCCGATCGCGCATATCCGCTGCCAGCTCGGCGACAACGACCGCATCCTGGTGAGCCGTCAGGTAAGGGCCCTGCGCGAGATGACACGGAACGCGGGCTACCAGGTCAACTTCATCGGCTCGGTCCTTGGCCTTGACTCGAGCCAGGTATGGCCGGACTACAACCCGCTCCAGCGATTCATCTTCCGCCGGGTTATCCCGATGAGCCTGACCATGGGTGCCGCGATCCACGAGTGCGGCGGGGCCAGAATGGGCGATGACCCGAGGATGTCCGTGGTCAACGGCGTCAACCAGGCGTGGGACATTCCCAACCTGTTCGTCCCCGACGGGGCCTCGTTCGTCTCCAACAGCACGGTCGGGCCGGCCCTGACGATTATGGCCCTGTCAGCCCGAGCGGCCGCATTCATCGCCGACGCCCACGCCAGTGGCGGGCTGAGCAAGCTGACCGAACAGGTTCACGCCTGGTAGGGCCCCGAAAGGAGCGGCAATGACCACCACGTACATGAAGCTGCCTTACGAGGACCGGGTACTGCGACCCGACGCGCTGCGTCAGCTGCGACTGAGCTCCGGTGTCGTGGGCTTCACCCTCGACGTGCGACTGAACTACTACCGTGGCTTGCCGCTGTCGGCCATCGAGGACCTGGAGCTGCACGTCGGTGGCGTCCAGGTCCCGGACCATCTCATCCTGGTCGGCCTCCGGGAGAAACTCTTTCCCGTTTCCCAGGTGCGGCTAGCGTTCACGGAACACTGGCCGGTCAAAGGAATCCTTCGGCTCAACGTCTACAACGGCGGCCTTGATCCTCGTCGCCACCAGGTGAACCTCACGTTGCACCTTCGCAACGTCTACATGCAGTTCGCCCGGGTGTCTGGGGCATGATCGACGGGTCCGCGTCACGTGCACTGGTCCTCCAGGAGGCGGCATGAGTAGCTCCGCGGAGATCGAGCTGGCAGTTTCGTTGTACAGCTTCACGCAACGCTTCGTCGAGCGTGATGACTACGGCGTCGAGGACATGTTCCGCAGCTTGCAGCAGCTCGGCGTCCGGAGATTCGAAATCGTCGGCGCTCAGGCATTCGACCAGTATCCGCGCCCGCGGGCCGGCGAAGTCGACCGCGTCCTGGCCGCCGCCGAGGCGTACGGATGCGTGCCTTTCAGCTACGGCGGCTATATCGACAGTGGCCGCATCTCCGGCCACACACCGACCGACGATGACGTGATGCTCGACCTGACCGCCGACCTCGTGACAGCACGCGACCTCGGATGCCACTATCTGCGGGCAGGGAACATCCCCGAGCACCTGCTGGAGGCGGCAGCCCAACTCGCCGAGGCCTACGACATCAACGTCGGGATCGAAGTGCACGCCCCCTCCCGCCCCAGCGACGAGGACATCCAGCGGCTGCTGGCCCGGTACGAGGACATCGGCAGCCCGCGGCTAGGGTTCATCCCGGACTTCGGCTGCTTCATCGAAAGGCCGACGCGTCCGGCGATCCGGCGGCTGCTCGCCATGGGAGCACGGCAGGATCTGCTCGACTACGTCATCGCGAATCGTCACACCGGTGTCTCGGAGCAAGAGATGTGGGATGACGTGCGCGCCCGCGGCGGCGGAAACGCTGAGCGGGCAGCCATCTTGGAATTCTTCGGATTCCTGTCGTTCGGTCCCGCCGATCTGGACGGTTTCCGCACGCTGCAGCCGTGGTCGCACTATTTCCACTCGAAGGTTTTACCACGTCAGCGAGGACCTGACGGATCAGCAAATTCCCGTCCGCAGGCTGCTCACCGACATCGTGGCCGCTGGCTTCGAGGGCGTCCTGATGTCCGAGTACGAAGGACACGCCTTCCACCTCGACGACGCGGAGGAGCAGGTGGCGCGTCATCTGCAGCTCGAGCGCCGGATCCTTTCGGAGTCCATCCCGGGATAACGGCTTCATGAACCGCGCCGTCACGGGCACCCCCGTCGGCATCGTGGGCGGCGGTCCCGCCGGCCTCATGCTGTCGCACCTGCTGTCGATCGCGGGCATCGAGTCGGTTGTCGTCGACTACCGCACCCGGGCTGAGATCGAGAACACCGTACGCGCGGGCATCCTCGAGGCCGACAGCGCGCGGTTGCTCGTCGACACCGGCGTTTCGGACCGGGTGCGACGGGACGGTATCGCGCACCAGGGCATCGACCTCAGATTTGGCGGCCAGAACCACCGGATCGACTTGCAGGCACTGGCAGGGGAGCCGTCGTGGCTCTACCCGCAGACCGACGTGTTCATCGACCTGGCCGACGCACGCGACCGCGACGGCGGCGATGCCCGGTTCGGCGTCAGGGACACCCATGTGATAGACGTCACCGGCGACTGGCCGGGCATCCTGTTCACCGACGCCGACGACGCCCGATGCGAGGTGCGCTGTAGTTACCTGGTCGGTGCCGACGGGTCCCGGTCGATCTGCCGCGTCGAGATCCCGGAGTCGGTGCGGACGTACTACTTCCGCGAGTACCCGTTCGCCTGGTTCGGCATCCTGGCCGATGCGCCCAAGAGCGCGCCCGAGCTGGGTCTACACCCACTCGGCGCGGGGCTTTTCGCTGATCAGCCAGCGCACCGAGACAATGCAGCGGATGTACTTCCAATGCGACCCCGAGGAAGAGATCGGCGCTGGTCCGAAGGCCGCATCTGGGCCGAACTCCAGGCCCGGGTGGCCGGGCCGGACGGCTTTACGCTGCGGGAAGGCCCCATCACGGACAAGGCCGTGCTGCGCTTCCGCAGCTTCGTCGCCGAGCCCATGCGCTACGGCAACCTGCTGCTGGCCGGCGACGCCGCGCACACCGTGCCGCCGACCGGCGCCAAGGGGCTCAACCTTGCCCTGGCCGACGTGCGCGTGCTCGCCGAGATTCTGGAGCGCGCCGTGCGGCGTAAGGATGCCGACGCGCTGGACGAGTACGGCCCCCGGGCGTTGGGCCCGGGTCTGGAAGGCGCAGCACTTCTCTTATTGGATGACCACCATGCTGCACACCCTGCCCGGTGCCACCGACTTCGACCTGCGACGGCAGCTCGCCGAACTCGAGTCTGTGGCGTCCTCGGCGGCTGGGTCGACGTACCTGGCCGAGGCCTACCGGGTGGCCGACGACGGCGGGGCACAGGAAACCGTAGCCCAGATGGAAGCCTAACTGGCTGCCGAGCGGGCCAACATCCCCACAAAGCCGACGCCCCACAGACCCCATATGCCTCACCAGCACCGTGCGGACTTCCCCACAGTCCATTCCAGCTGGAAAGAAGCAATACTCGAACGCTCCCACGTTTAGAATCGAACGGGTTACCTGCCGGTTCACGGCCGGCAGCTCACCGCGCGAACCCAGCCAGCGCGCCGCAGGCCGGGCAAGCACCGCGATCTCCGCCGTGACGAACGAAGTTAACTGCCCCGGCCAGGCACTTCACGTCGCCGCCATCCCCCGCTACTCCAGCCGAGGGGCCGCTCCCCGCCGCGCGCAACGCTCAGTACGACAAGGAATCTGCCGCCAAAAGCAAGATCCCACAAAAACCCCACAGCTAACCGGCCACACCAGTCACACCCGCACCGCTAACTTGCGCGCATTTCTCCTATTAGGAGCCCAGTTTCGAAAGCTCCCGCGATAGGACTCGAACCTATAACCTGCCGGTTAACAGGAGGTCTGTACCGCGCGGAGCG
>Ga0209415_10018329_pt1 | contig 11049 bp, 10 predicted proteins | sample PeaSoiSIISIP2007_FD_187696 | JGI IMG/M metagenome (GOLD analysis project Ga0209415, IMG submission 187696) | Peat soil microbial communities from Weissenstadt, Germany - SII-SIP-2007 (SPAdes) (version 2) | ecosystem: Environmental > Terrestrial > Soil > Wetlands > Peat | place: Germany...
TCCGAACAAGCCGCCCTGCGGGTGGCCGCCGCCATCGAGATGGTCCATTGCTATTCGCTGATCCATGACGATCTGCCGGCCATGGACGATGACGATCTGCGCCGGGGCCGCCCCACCGTGCATCGCCAATATGACGAGGCCACCGCCATTCTGGCCGGCGACGCCCTGCTGACGAAATCTTTCGAAGTGCTGGCCGGTCCCGCCACCCACTCCGACCCGCAAGTGCGCTGCGAACTGGTGTGGGAACTGGCCTCGGCCTCGGGCGGCAACGGCATGGTGGGCGGGCAGATGGTTGATTTGCTGGCTGCCGATCTCGATATGGATATGTGCGCCGTCACCCGTTTGCAGCAGATGAAGACCGGCCGCCTGATCGGCTTTTCCTGCGAGGCCGGTGCGGTGCTGGGCAAAGCCGCCACACAACAGCGCCAGGCCTTGAAGGCCTATGCCCACGATATCGGGCTGGCCTTCCAGATTGCCGACGACCTGCTGGATGTGGAAGGCGACCCGGCCCTGGTGGGCAAAGGGCTGCACAAGGACGAAGACGCCGGCAAGGCCACTTTCGTCTCGCTGCTGGGGGTGGACCGCGCCCGCGCCCAGGCCGAAGCTTTGTCGGCGCAGGCGATCGGGCATCTTGATGTTTTCGACGGCAAAGCCGACCTGTTGCGCGAAGCGGCCCGCTTCGTGGTAGAACGGCGCCAATAATTTCTGACCCTGATCTTTCCCGGTGACTTTATGACCGACACCCCTCTTCTCGACACCGTCCACTCGCCCGCCGACATCCGGGGGCTGACGGTCGAGCAGCTGCGTCAACTGGCTGACGAAGTGCGCCAGGAGATGATCGAGGTGGTTTCCCTGACCGGCGGCCATCTGGGGGCGGGTTTGGGCGTTGTCGAACTGACCGTGGCCCTGCACCATGTCTTCAACACCCCAGCCGACCGGCTGATCTGGGATGTGGGTCATCAGACCTATCCCCACAAAATTCTGACCGGACGGCGCGAGCGCATGAAGACCCTGCGCCAGGGCGGCGGCCTGTCAGGCTTCACCAAGCGGTCGGAAAGCGAATACGACCCCTTCGGTACCGGGCATTCCTCCACCTCCATCTCGGCGGGCCTGGGCATGGCGGTGGGCCGCGACCTGAAGGGCGGCGACAATGCGGTGATCGCCGTCATCGGCGACGGTGCCATGAGCGCCGGCATGGCCTTCGAGGCGCTGAACAATGCCGGGTCGATGAATTCCCGGCTGGTGGTCATTCTCAACGACAACGACATGTCCATCGCTCCGCCGGTGGGAGCCATGAGCGCCTATCTGTCGCGCCTGCTGTCGTCGAAAAGCTATCACTCGGTGCGTCAGGTCATGAAGGATCTGGCCGCCATGTTCCCCGCCCCCCTGGAGCGCGCCGCCAAGCGGGCCGAGGAATTCGCCCGCGGCATGGTTTCGGGCGGTACCCTGTTCGAGGAAATGGGCTTTTATTATGTCGGCCCGGTGGACGGCCACCGCATCGACCATCTGCTGCCGGTGCTGAAGAACGTCCGTAACGCCCCCGAGGGCGCCCCGGTGCTGATCCATGTGGTCACCCAAAAGGGCCATGGCTATCCGCCCGCCGAAGCCGCCGCCGACAAATATCATGGCGTCGGCAAGTTCGACGTCATCACCGGCGCCTTGGCCAAGCCCAAGGCCAACGCCCCCAGCTATACCTCGATATTCTCGCGCGGGCTGATCGCCGAAGCCCAGCACGACCCCAAGATCGTCGCCATCACCGCCGCCATGCCCGCCGGCACCGGACTCGACAAATTCGCCGAACGCTTCCCCGAACGCTGCTTCGATGTCGGCATTGCCGAACAGCACGCCGTGACCTTTGCCGCCGGCCTGGCCTGCGAGGGGTTCAAGCCGTTCTGCGCCCTTTATTCCAGCTTCCTGCAACGGGGCTATGACCAGTTGGTGCATGACGTGGCTTTGCAGCATCTGCCGGTGCGCTTCGCCATCGACCGCGCCGGGCTGGTCGGGGCCGACGGCGCCACCCATGCCGGCAGCTTCGATCTGGCCTTTCTGTCCTGCATTCCCGACATCGTGCTGATGAGCCCGGCGGACGAGGCCGAGCTGATGCATATGGTGGCCACCGCCGCCACCATCGACGACCGCCCCTCGGCCTTCCGCTATCCTCGCGGCGAGGGCACCGGGGCCGAACTGCCCGAGCGGGGCCAGGTTCTGCCCATCGGCAAGGGCCGCATCCTCCGCGAAGGCACCAAGGTGGCCTTGCTGTCCCTGGGCACCCGCCTGGGCGAATGCCTGAAAGCCGCCGACGATCTGGCGGCGCGCGGCCTGTCCACCACCGTGGCCGATGCCCGCTTCGCCAAGCCGTTGGACCGGGATCTGCTGCACCGACTGGCCCGCGACCATGCGGTACTGATTACCATCGAGGAAGGATCGGTCGGCGGCTTCGGTTCGCTGGTGGCCCACGATCTGGCCCATGCCGGGTTGCTGGATGGCGGCCTGCGCTTCCGCCCCATGACCCTGCCCGACCGCTTCATCGACCACGACAGCCCCCTGGTTCAGTATGATCAGGCCGGGCTGAATGCACAGCATATCGTCGCCCAGGCTTTGACCGCTATGGGGGTCGAGGCGCAACACTCGACGGTTAGGGCTTGATTTTATTCCCAGATGACACAAAGTTCAGCTTGACAGTCACCCCTGCGCATAACCGAATATGCGCGAACGCCATATTAGAGTATGTCCATGCCTGACGCTGATCCTTCGCCGCTTGAACTCGAAAAACTGCAGGAAAAGGCCCACCGCGCCAGCCAGCTGCTGAAGGCCATGAGCAACGAACATCGTTTGCTGATTCTCTGCCAGCTGTTGAAGGGCGAAAGGTCGGTGGGCGAGCTGGAGCGGATTGTCGGGCTGTCCCAGTCGGCTTTGTCCCAGCATCTGGCCCGCCTGCGCCGGGACGAACTGGTGAAGACCCGCCGTTCGGCCCAGACCATTTTCTATTCCCTGAACGGCCATGAAGTTCCAGCGGTCATCGGCACGCTCTATACCCTGTATTGCGCCGATTAGACCGTGATGCAGAAAATCTGCATCACTTAAAGTCCCTCAGCCTATCACCCTAAGCGTGCGTATCCTGCGTCATATTAAACGCAGGATGCTCCAGCCTGCTTCTACAGAGCTTTCCACCAATCGACGCCGTCGGCATCCCGGCGGCGCTGAACGGCGTTCTGCCCCTCGAGATAATGCAGATGGGCCAGACTTTCGCCCAAGGCGAAGAACAGCTGATGATCGTCCAGCGGGCGGCGGAACAGCTGTTTCTGAACATCCAGCCCGGTCATCTCGCCCCGAGAACAGGCGCTCAGAATTTCCGCCAGCCGGTCTCGGTGATGACCGCCCAGCGCAGCCAGACGCAGTTGCAAGCCTCGGAACGGCAATCCGTGGGACGGCAGCACCAGCACATCTTCCGGCAGATGGCGGAAACGCTCCAACGAGGCCAGAAACAATTTCAGCGGGTCGGCCGTCGGCTGGCTCGGCCAAACGCTGACATTGGGGCTGATGGAGGGCAAAATCTGATCGCCGGAAATCAGCAGATTGAGATCGGGACAATAGAGGCAAGCCATTTCCGGCGAATGCCCCTCGGCGGTAATGACCTGCCAGGAGCGCCCGCCCAGGCTCAATTGCTGACCGTCGCGCAAGCTGGAAGACTGGGCCGGAAGATGGCGCACCCGCGCCCCATAGGCATTGCCGCGTTTGGCTACCAACTCCAGCAGCTCAGGCCCGAATCCCGCCGCTTTGTAAAATTTCAGGCTGATCTCGGTAAAGGCCTCGCCGGTATCCAGCGACAACATGCGGCCATAGAGCCATTCCGCCAGCGGCGTCTCCATGGGCGTGCCGAAACGCCGCTCCAGCCAGGCGGCCAGGCCCATATGGTCGGGGTGAAAATGGGTGACCAGCAGCCGTTTCAACGACCGGCCAGCCAGCGGGCCATCGAACAGGCCGTTCCACAGATCGCGGGTTTGGCGGTCTGAAACGCCGGTATCGACGATGGAAAAGCCGCCGTCCGGCTCGTCCAGCAGCCACAGATTGATGTGATCCAGGGCGAAGGGCAGCGGCATCCGCAGCCACCACAGACCGGGAGCCACCGGCAGCAATGAGCCGCCGATGGGCGGCTCGGAATAGGGAAAAGACAGGCTCAGATCGCCAATCCTTCCCGCTGACAGTTGATCAGAAAGGCCGCCAGCTTCACATCTTCGGTCATGATATGGCTCAACAGCCAAAACTTCAGATAATGCTCCAGGGCGTCCGGGCTGTTCGCATAGGCTCCGTCGTCATATTCGTCCATGACGTCGGCCATGTCGGTCAAAAGTTCGATATGTTCGCGCCAGTGGGCCTCCCGCCGGGGATAGTTCAGGCGCGACATGATCTGTTCTTCATGGGCGAAATGGATGGAAATATGCTGGGCGATCTCGCCCAAATGCCGCGAGATGGTGGCCCCGTCGGCGCCGTCCTGCTGGGCTTGATGCAAGCGGTTCAAGGCCTCGGCCAAAGCGCGATGCTCGCAATCGATGACGTTGAAGCCGGTATCGTAGGCGGCTCCCCAGGATATCAACGGCATCGAACTGCTCTCCCCGCTTGCGAACGCTAACCGAACAGAGCGTCGATGTCGGCCTGACTGATGCCCTGATTTTGCAGGGCCGGACCATTGAGGAGCTTCTTGTCCTCGTCCTCATGCACTTCCGGCGGGGCCGGCAGATCCATGAAGTTCTCGGCGCCCCAGATCTCGATCATCTTGTTCACGCGATCTTCGATATATTGCAAGGTCTTGCAAACCTTGGTGATGCGCTGGCCGGTAATGTCCTGGAAATTGCAATGCTCGAACATGCCGACCACCGCCTCGGAAATCTCGTCGGCAATATGCCCGGCAAACGAGTCGCCGGACTGGGACTTCAGCTGGGTGGCCAGATTGTCGATCTTTTCGGCATTTTCCAGAATGCCTTCGGTCGCGCCTTCGGTCGCGGCGACAATGGCATCAAGCTCGTTGGTGACGGCCATCAGGCGGTCGTCGCCGGAATTGGCCGGACGCAAAGCGGCGATCTCGGCCTTGGTCTGCTGAATGCAAACCGACAAAGCCCGCAGCTCGGTCTTCAGCATATTCACTTCGGCGCGCTTATGATCCGATTCGTGATGGCCATGATAGGCCAGATCGGGATCGTCGCCGTGCAGCGAATTGCCCAGGGCGTGCATTTCTTCGCGCAGTTGCTGAATAGCTTCGAGAACCTGGGAATTGTCCACGGCCACCGGGCCAGCCGTCACGGCCTTCGTCTCGACGCCGCGGGCTTTCATCCTCTGCAGCTCTGCCGTGAAAAGCTTTTTGCCGACCTGTTCCATGGGCACCATATCCGCTTATTTCAGGCTTAAAAGCCGTTATCCCTCGACCGCTTCTTTTTATTCACCGAGCGAATAATCTTCACGCCCTGATGTTTTACCTAAGCCACTGAGTGCCTGTCCAGCATAGCCGCAGATCACCGCCATCGCAGGCAAGGCGTCGGATATGAAACCCGCACGGCCCACAGTGATACACCCATTCGCCGCTGGACGAAAGATCACGCTCCCCCCAATCCTACTTTCGCCTTATGACCTACGGCAAGAGATTCTGGTCAAGACACTCACTCTGTCGCAGAATAAAAGCCAAGGCCCTTTCGGAGCCCGGCCATGACCCGCAAGTTGCGTATCGCCACCTTTAATTTGGAAAACCTGGACGATCGCGCCAGGAACGAAGAGGATTTTGCCGATCGTCTGGCTGTGTTGCGCCCCCAGATGATCCGTCTGCGCGCCGATATTCTGTGCCTGCAAGAGGTCAATGCCCGCGAAGACAGTCGCCACGGCCCTCGCCAACTGTCGGCCCTCGACACCCTGCTGGAGGGCACCGGCTATGAAGGCTATCACCGGCTGGTCAGTCTGAACCGGGGCGGCCTGCGCTTTTCCGACCATCATAATCTGGTGATCCTGTCCCGCCTGCCCATCCGCACCGGGCGGCAGATCTGGCATGATCTGGTGCCGCCCCCTCAGGTTGCCGTCGCGGCGGAAGGCGGCGCGGCGCGGCTGATCGAATGGGACCGGCCCCTGCTGTTGGCCGAAATCACCTTGGAAGACGGCCAAAGCCTGCATCTGCTCAATCTGCATCTTCGCGCCCCACGCGCCGCCCATCTGGCCGGGCAGAAAGAGCATGGGGTCTGGTCGTCGGTAGGAGCCTGGGCCGAGGGTTTCTTTCACGCCTCGCTCAAAGCCACCGGCCAAGCCCTGGAAGCCCGACTGGCCGTCGACGCCCTGTTCGACGCCGAGCCCGACGCCCTGATCGCCCTGTGCGGAGATTTGAACGCCCTGGACCGCGAAGCCCCGGTGCGCACCTTGCGCGGCGACGAGGAAGACACCGGCAACGGCCATCTCGCCTCTCGCAGTCTGGTGCCGGTGGAACGCAGCCTGCCGGAATCTCTGCGCCATTCGGTCATCCATCATGGCCGCCCCCTGATGCTGGACCATATTCTGGTGTCGCGCCGCCTGCTGGGCTGGTATCTGGGCTCGGAGCTACATAACGAAACCCTGGGCGACGAACTGATCTCGCCCGCCGAAATCACCACTCCGCCCGACAGCTATCACGCCCCCCTGGTGGCCGAATTCTCCCGCCCAAAAAAAGGAACGTCATGACCATCCGCATCGGCATCGACCTGGGCGGCACCAAGACCGAGGCCGTGGCCCTGGCGCGTGACGGCTCCATCCTGCTGCGCCGCCGGGTTGATACGGTCCAAGGCTCCTACCACGCCACCATCGCCACCATCCAAGCCCTGGTCGCTGAAATCGAAGCAGCACTATCCTGTCGCGCCAGCGTCGGCGTCGGCATCCCCGGAGCCATCTCTCCCGCCAGCGGGCTGGTGAAGAACGCCAACTCCACATGGCTGATCGGCAAACCTCTGGACCGCGACCTTGGCGAAGCCCTGAGCCGCCCGGTGCGTCTGGCCAATGACGCCGATTGTTTTGCCCTGTCCGAGGCCAGCGACGGCGCCGCAGCCGGAGCCCCCACGGTATTCGGCGTCATCCTGGGAACCGGCGTCGGCGGCGGCATCGTGGTCAATGGCAAGCTGCTGAGCGGCCCCAACGCCATCGCCGGAGAATGGGGACACAATCCCCTGCCCTGGCCCACCGACCAGGAACGCCCCGGCCCCGCCTGCTATTGCGGGCGTTCGGGCTGCATCGAGACCTTTCTGTCCGGCCCCGGTCTGGCCCGCGACGATAGCCGAGGTTTGAGCGCCGCCGAAATCGCCTCGGGCAATGACGACCATTCCCTGACCAGCATGGCCCGCTACGAGGCTCGACTGGCCCGCGCCCTGGCCCAGGTCATCAACATCCTCGACCCCCATGTGATCGTGCTGGGCGGCGGATTGAGCAAGGTGGCCCGTCTTTACGAGACTGTTCCGAAACTGTGGGGGCCGTGGGTATTCTCGGACATTGTCGCCACCAAACTCCTGCCGCCCAAACATGGCGACAGCAGCGGCGTCAGAGGGGCTGCTTGGTTGTGGGAGTGACACACGCCGGGTTCGGGGACTAAGAGTGGGCCAGGGCGCAGCCCTGGGCGTCAGCCTCCGAGCCTCAGGCCTCCCGATCACTTCCCCTTAGACAATCCCGCCCGCCATTTGGCGACGTTTTTGTTGTGGTCGGCCAGAGTCTTGGCGAAGACATGGCCGCCGCTGCCATCGGCGACGAAGTATAGGTCGTCACTGTCGGCAGGATGCAGCACGGCCTGGATGCTGGCGCGGCCCGGATTGCAGATGGGACCGGCGGGCAGGCCATCGACAGTGTAGGTGTTATAGGGGCTTTTGGAGGCCAGATCGTCGCGGGTCAGCCCACGGTCGAGCACGCCTTCGCCGTTGCTGACGGCATAGATCACCGTCGGGTCAGACTGAAGACGCATATGCAGGCGCAGGCGATTGAGGAAGACGGCAGCCACATGGGGGCGTTCGGCGGCAATGCCGGTTTCCCGTTCAACCACCGAGGCCAGGATCAGGGCTTCCATCTTGTTAGCCAGCTGAATGCCCTGTTTGCGCTTGGGCCACAGCTCGTCCAGGGTTTCGTTCATGCCGCGCGACATGCGTGAAACCAAAGCCTCGCGGGAATCGCCAAGGCTGTAGAAATAGGTTTGCGGCAGCAGGCTGCCTTCGTCGGGGGTTTCCAGGGTATGGCCGGTCAGGCCTTCCGCCTGACGCAGTTCGGCCAAGACCTGGGCCACGGTCAGGCCTTCGGCGATGGTGACCTTGTGCACCACCACTTGGCCCTTGTGCATCATGTCGAGGATGCCGGCCATGGAGACCGCCGCCGGGAAGGCATATTCACCAGCCTGCAGGCTGGGATGGCCGGTCAGGCGGATTTCCAGCAGGAACAGCCAGGGCGTCGAGATAACCCCGGCTTCGGCCAATTCATCGGCGATGGCTTGACTGCCGCCGCCATGGGTGATGACCACGGAAGTCGCGGCGGGCGCCGGTCCCGGCGCCTGCAGCTGAAGCTTGGCCCAAAAAAGAAAACCGCCCCCCGCCAACCCGGCAAGAACCAGGAGGGCGGTGAGGCGGATAATCCAGCGTGTCATGTCTTATCAGACAGCCCGGAACACCAGCGAAGCGTTGGTGCCGCCGAAACCGAACGAGTTGGACAGCGCGACCGTAACCTTACGCTCCTTGGCGGTATGCGGCACCAGATCGATGTCGCAGCCCTCGGAAGGATTGTCCAGGTTCAGGGTCGGCGGAACAACGCCGTTCTGAATGGCGAGGATCGAGTAAATGGCTTCGACCGCGCCGGCAGCGCCCAGCAGATGGCCGATGGCCGACTTGGTCGAGGACATGGACAGCTTGTAAGCGTGATCGCCGAACAGCCGCTTGACCGCAGCCAGCTCGATCTGGTCGCCCAGAGGAGTGGAAGTGCCGTGGGCGTTGACGTAATCGACGTCTTCCAGCGAAATGCCGGCCCGCTGAACAGCGGCGCGCATGGCGCGGAAGCCGCCGTTGCCGTCTTCGGCCGGAGCGGTGATGTGATAGGCGTCGCCGGACATGCCGTAGCCGATGATCTCGCCATAAATCTTGGCGCCACGGGCCTTGGCGTGTTCGTACTCTTCCAGCACAACGACGCCGGCGCCCTCGCCCATGACGAAGCCGTCACGGTCCTTGTCATAGGGACGCGAGCCCTTGGTGGGGGTGTCGTTGAAGTTGGTGGACAGGGCGCGGGCGGCGGCAAAGCCAGCCATGCCCAGACGGCAGACAGCGCCTTCGGCACCACCGGCAACCATCACGTCGGCATCGCCGAACTGGATGATGCGGGAAGCATCGCCGATGGCGTGAGCGCCGGTCGAGCAGGCGGTGACGACCGCGTGGTTCGGGCCCTTAAAGCCGTACTTGATCGAAACATGGCCAGAAACCAGGTTGATCAGGCTGGCGGGAATGAAGAAGGGCGAAATCTTACGCGCGCCGCCTTCGTGCAACGTCAAAGCGGCGTTGGCAATGGACGGCAGACCGCCGATGCCGGAACCGATCATGACGCCCGTGCGTTCGCGGGACTCTTCGTCCTCGGGCTTCCAACCGGAATCTTCGACCGCTTCCATAGCGGCGGCCAGGCCATAGACGATAAAATCGTCCATGCGCCGGCGATCCTTGGCCGGGCAAACATTGTCGGGATTGAACTCGCCTTCGCCGTCGCCCCTAGGAATCAGACCGGCGATTTTCGCCGGCAGATCGGACACGTCGAAATGCTCGATAGCGCGGAGACCGGACGCGCCATTGGTGATGCGGTCCCAGTTGACCTTGTGACCAACGCCCAGCGGCGTGACCATGCCCAGGCCGGTGACGACGACTCGTCTCATGCGGTTCTGTTACCCGTTCCGTGGAAGGAAAACCGCGCCAGCCGGCAATCCGGCCGGCGCGGAAACACCAACAGTTTTAGCTGTTCGCGGTGATAAAATCGATGGCGTCCTTGACCGTCAGGATCTTTTCGGCGGCATCATCGGGGATTTCAACGCCGAATTCTTCCTCGAAAGCCATCACCAGCTCGACGGTGTCCAGGCTGTCGGCGCCCAGATCGTCGATGAAATTGGCGGTCTCGGTGACCTTGGCATCATCAACGCCCAGGTGTTCGATGACGATCTTCTTAACCCGCTCGGCAACATCAGACATTTGTAAACCCCTCAGAATTCTCGGTTGAGGTAGAAATTATGGGACTTCTAGGCGGTCGATGCTGGCCGATCCCCCCGATTGTCCGGCGAAAGGTGCCGGTTTCCTAGCACACTTTTCCGGGCTTGACCAGCACCAGGGCGCCACCCCGTTCAGGCTGCCGCTTCTGCAGCCTAAATCATGGCCATCCCGCCGTTGACATGCAAGGTCTGACCGGTGACGTAAGCGGCCTCGTTGCTTGCCAAATAAACGGCGGCGGCGGCAATCTCGTCGACCGAGCCCATGCGGCCGGCCGGAATGCCGACCAGAAGCTTGGACTTCTGATCGTCGTTGAGGGCGTCGGTCATCGCCGAGGTGATGAAACCCGGAGCGATGCAGTTGACGGTAATCCCGCGCGAGGCCACTTCCTGGGCCAGCGACTTGGACATGCCGATCAGGCCGGCCTTCGAGGCGGCATAGTTGACCTGCCCGGGATTGCCGGTAACGCCGACGATGGAGGTGATGTTGATGATGCGGCCGACCCGGCGCTTCATCATGCCCTTGACGGCGGCGCGGCACAGGCGGAAGGCGGCGGACAGGTTGACGTCCAGCACGCTCTGCCAATCGTCGTCCTTCATGCGCAGCACCAGACCGTCCTTGGTCAGGCCGGCATTGTTGACCAGGATATCCAGCGAGCCCAGAGCGGCCTCGGCATCCTTGGCCAACTGTTCCACCGAAGCGGCGTCGGACAGGTTGGCGGTGACGATATGAACGCGCTCGTTGCCCAATTCGGCGGCCACGGCTTCCAGCGCCTCGCGGCGGGTGCCCGACAGACAGACGGTGGCGCCCTGAGCGTGCAGAGCCTTGGCGATAGCCCCGC
>Ga0209415_10018332_pt1 | contig 11048 bp, 6 predicted proteins | sample PeaSoiSIISIP2007_FD_187696 | JGI IMG/M metagenome (GOLD analysis project Ga0209415, IMG submission 187696) | Peat soil microbial communities from Weissenstadt, Germany - SII-SIP-2007 (SPAdes) (version 2) | ecosystem: Environmental > Terrestrial > Soil > Wetlands > Peat | place: Germany...
CCAGACCGACGTCCTCGACAAGAAGCCGGATCTCATCACGATCAGCGTCGGTGTGAACGACGTCTGGCACGGCTTCTACGACAATCACCCCCTCGGCGACGGCCCCCGCGGCGTGCCGATCAGCCTCTACCGGGAGAACGTCGAGAAGATGGTTCAGCAGGCCCTCGCCACCGGCGCGCGGGTCGTCATCCTGTCGGCGACCGTGATCGAAGAGGACCTGGACAACCGCGAGAACGCCAAGGCAGCAGCCTACAACAACGCCCTTCGCGACATCGCCCGCGACCACCACCTCATCTTCGTCGACTACCAGAAGGTTTTCCGGGACCTGATCCGCGATTACCGCAAGGACAGCGGCGGCCGCGACCTCCTACTCACCATCGATGGCGTACACATGAACGCCGAAGGCAACAAGGTCATGGCTCACACTCTGCTGACCGCTCTCGGCATCCCACCCGACGCTCAGGCCGCCGCGCAGGGACAGGTCGAGAAAGAAGAGCGAGGCTGAGGGGATGCCTGCAGCTTTGAGGTTGGTGGACTTTGGGTCCGCGAACGGGCGGATTCGAAACCAAGCCGTGGGGAAGACGCCGAGACGAAGGCGGCTACGGGTTGCCGGGCCCCCAAACTTGGCTTGGGTAACCGCACGTCAGGATCGCGCGTCCGAAGGGTATGTCGGCAACGATGCAACGGCTTGCCTTCATCTTCCTTGCCTCGGCTTGCGCCCTGGCGTGCATTGCCCAACCCGGCATGCCGACCTATGAGAGCCTGGAGTGGATGGCAGCCGACTCGGACCTGATCGTTCGGGGCCGGATCGCTTCCATCGAGCCATGGAGCATCTCGGCACTGCCCTATCCAGCCTCGATCTTCCCTTACAGCATCGTTACCTTCAAGCCCGATGAAACGCTCGCGGGACCGGCGCTCAACGAGATTCAGTTCACGGCTCAGGCCGGGTCCTATCCCGACGAGAGCCCCTTGAGGCGGTGGATGAAGGACAAGACGTCCCTGCTCGTTTTTCTCCGCGAGAGCCGGCGGTCCGGCGATCGGGTCGCGGAACGCTTCCACTATGCGCTTAGGGCGCAATGGAACAACTCGTTCGTTGATCTGCGCGCTCCCACCCAGAAGGGTTCCAAGAAGGGATACGACGAGGAAGGCTTTACCCGCCCAGCGGACTTGTATACGATGACGGGCGAGCGGCTAACGAATCCCGACGAGATTCTGGCTCGGCTACGAGCCGCTGTGGCGGCGACGGGCGGCAAGCGTGTGCGAGGCGCCCAGCTGCGTTCATCGCGGACCTACGTCCCTATCGATTCGCGCCTGGAGCAACTTGCCCACGAGTGGCTGGCGTCGTCGAATCCCAACCGAAAGGAGGCGGCTATCGAGGCGTTGGCCTTTTTCAAATCTCCGGAGAATATCGCCCTCGTTCAAAACGCCCTGAAGGACTCCACGACAGCTTCCCATGACCTGGCGTCGGATCCCGCCGGAAAGAGCATCCAGGTGCGAGAGGTCCGTAAGACCGCGAAGGACGTCCTCGATGAGTGGGGCGTGGGCTGGGAGCCGACAGAGCCGGTCGCCGCGGCGAACGAGATGGTCCAGATTCCTGCTGGCGAATTCACGATGGGCAGCGACGCCATCAGAGACGCCAAGCCTGCCCGCAAGGCGTATCTCGACGCTTTCTGGATAGGCAAGACCAATGTGACGGTGGCCCAGTTCCGCGCCTATTGCAAGGCGACCGGCTACAGGTTCAAGTGGAAGGCGAACCGGCCGCGCCTGGGATGGAAGGACAACCATCCGATGGTCGATGTGACCTGGTACGAAGCGCGAGCGTTCTGCAAATGGGGAGGTGGGGATCTGCCGACGGAGGCCCAGTGGGAGAAAGCGGCGCGGGGAGGAGACGGGCGAAAATTCCCCTGGGGCAACGTCTGGAGCGACTCCCGGCTCCAATGCTGGCAGAGGACGCTCGACGGCTACCACGCGACCGCTCCGGTGGGAAGTTACCCATCCGGCGCAAGCCCCTACTGCTGCCTGGACATGGAGGGAAACGCGGCTCAATGGTGCCTAGACTTAGTCTCGCCAAGCCCACCCGGCGCCGGGGGCCGGGCGTTCCGGGCTATTCGAGGTGATGGATACGACCAGAACGATTCGAACTGGTTCCAGTGCGCTCACCGCTCGTATTTCATTCCGGACGGAACGGAGGACGGTACCGGATTCCGGATCGTGGCGAAGAAGCCGTTGCGCCTGCCTTGGCTGTCCGCCCCAGATACCGGATCGGACGAAGGGGTTACGGCCGTACGGACGGAATCGAGAGCCCGATTCAACTCGAAAGCCGATTTCGACGGGCGGTTCGTGCTTGCCGCGCGCGGGAACGTCGCCTGCCTTTGGGATTCCGAATCCGGCCGGCTCGTGCAGCGGTTCGACGGAACGGAGCCGGTCGGGTGCGTCGAGTTTGGCCCGACCTTCAGCCAGGTCTTTACCGGCTCTTCGATCGACGACGACTCGGCATCGGGTTTGGGCCACAATTCGGTCCGGGTCTGGGACGTGGAAACGGGCCGCGAAGTTTACCGCTATCCCTCCTTGGACGGGCCAACGCTCTCCCTCGACTTCAAGCCGGGCCTTGGCTTGGGCGAGGTCTTGGTTGGCGGCTCGCGCCTGTGGGACGTCGAATTCCAGCGCGAGCTTTTCCTCTTTCCCGGCGGCCACGCCCAGTTCTGCGCGGACGGATGCTCGGTCCTTGACTATTCGTCCGAAAATCACTGGGTCGCGGTGTGGGATGCGGCGACCTACAAGGAGGTCTTCCGGGTCGAAACTCAACCGGACGGAGGCGAAGAACTGTTCGCGGACGTCAGCTCATGGGGCAACCGGCTGGCTTTGTCGAGCAACAGCAAGGCGGAAGTTTGGGACTTCGTGGCCAAGAAGAAGCTGGCCGACATCGGCGGCCGCGTCTGGGATGTTCGTTTCACGCCGGACCGCGAGGCCCTGGTCGGGGTGTGCGAAAACGGTGTCATCCGGGTTTTCGATGCGGCGACGGGCGCCCCGATTCGATCGCTGAAAGGGCCGATGCACGTCCACGAGATCCTGCTCAGCCCGGACGGGAAGCGATGCCTGGAGACCTGGGGTCCCGGCGTGGACTTCGGCGACGCGCGGGGCGCCTCACTTTGGGATTTGGGGACGGGCCGCGAACTGGTGCGGCTGCCGAACCCGAACGGAATCGTTGGCTTCGCGCCCGATGGCAAGACCCTTTTTGGATTCGATGGGAGCACGGGTGTCGTGTGGAGCGCGGCGACGGGGAGGGTGATTCGTAAGGTGGCGCTGGGTGAGGCGGTGGGGGGTAAATAGGTGAATGCGCGAATGGGCGAATTCGCGCAACTCTATCCGAGCGCTTTGAGGGCAGCGATGACGTCGGGTGGAATGGCTTGGTCGGGGATTTGGAGCGGGACTTTCGGTTCGCCGAACTTTGCCGATTTACCGGGAGCGAAGGTGGCCCCGATTACTTGCTGGAGGGCCGTATCGTCTCCCTCGGCGAGGAAGAAAGAGTCGTTCATCGTGCCCCACTTCGCCTTGCCGGTGGCGGAGGTGATCAGGGTCAGGTCGTCGGGGTTCGTCCCGGCCCAGAGCCTGTAGAGGGCGAGCTTGGGTTTCTCGAACTGCTTGTCATTCTTGTCGCGGAGGTTTTCGAGGAAGGAGTTCAGCTCGCCGCCGAAGGTGTCGACGCTGTGACGGTCCCCATTCGGGCTGAGGATCCGGCCCTCGCCGGCCCAACGCCGCTGGCCCTCGTCGTAGAAATAGAGGGTCACGACGGTATTGGCGCCGGTGCCATCGGGCCGCTTGGTCGCATAGAACCGGTAGGTGTGGCCGAACTGCCAGTCGTAGGGCATGTGGCTGTGCGCGCCTCTGCCTTCGCCCTTGAAGCGGGTGACGATAACACGCGGGTCGTGGTCGATCACCTGAGGGTGAAGATCGGGGCCGGTGTCCCAGACGGAGAAAATGATCCGCTTGCCTTGTTTGCGCAAATCCTGGATTCCCGTGTAGCCCCCGGCTTTGGCGGAGGGCCACCAGTCGCAGCCGCAGAAATAGACGCCGGGGTAGTCGACGAGCACCTGGACCTCGCCGTAAATCGCGGTGAAGGGCTTGTGTCCTTTCGCCGGCTTCCAGAAGAGGTACTGGGCAGACGCCACAGCGGCGACCGCAGCGAGACTGATCGCGAGGATGGCGCGGAACATGATTGCGTTGTACCGCTTCTGGAGGTTTGGCTTGTGGGATTCGACTGGAGCCACCCGATTTCCACCGATCGGAGCCTGGCGACGTGCTCTGCCCTCGCGCCGACTTGCCTGGTTTTGCACTGGGCTCCCGTATAGGGCGCGTATAATGCTCGTTGAGCCGGGAGCAACCGATGACAGGGGAGCGCTTTGAGATGCCATGCGGGGGCCGTACGGGCGATGCCGCGTGCGCCGCTCCCAGCTTCGCCGTCATCGTGCTCGCGGCGGGAACTTCGACGGGCAGATCCCGGCCGAAACAGCTCCTTCCCTATCTGGGCCGAACGCTGGTCGAGCACGCGGCGAGAACTGCCCTTGCCTCCGGGGCCTGCGAAGTCGTGGTGGTTGCGGGCGAGCATGCGCCGGAAATCCGCTGCCTGCTGGCAAGGCTGCCGGTCCGCGTCGTCCAGAACCGCGAATGGGCGGAAGGCATTTCGAGTTCGATTCGGACCGGGCTGGCGGGCCTGCGATCCGATGCCAGCGCGGCGATTATCGCCTTGTGCGATCAGCCAACAATTACGGCGGCGCATCTTCGGGCTCTCGGCGAGCGGGTGCTCACGGGCGATACCCCGATCGTGGCTTCGTCTTACGAAGGCGTTCTAGGCGCGCCTGCGGCTTTTTCGCAGGAGATGTTCCCGAGATTGCTCGAGCTGAACGGGCCGGCTGGGGCCCGGCACCTGATCCGGAGCGCGGATGTCCATGTGCAGGCGATCACCTTCGAAGGCGCAAACGAAGAAGTCGAGATCGCGGACAGTTTTGGCCCTCTTTTACGGTTGCACCGCGACGACCCGGTCGTCGAGCGACACGGCGACGCGTCTGGGGCAAGAGCCCCTCCTCGGTGGCGCTTGATCGTCGTTTTAGGCTAAGTCACGAATTCGAGGTAGGAAGCCCCGAATCGCGCGAGTGGTTAATTGGCGAGAGACGCCGATGCTACTCCGAGCGGGAAATTGGCTTCGCCTCATGAGCGCCTACCAAGGAGAATTCCATGCCTTATAACGTCTGGCTCAGGTCGACGACGCGCCGAAGCAGCGCGTTTACATTGATCGAACTGTTGGTTGTGATCGCGATTATCGCGATCCTCGCCGCCATCCTCTTTCCCGTTTTCGCCCAGGCCAAGGAAGCGGCAAAGAAAACGAACTGCTTGAGCAATCTCAAGCAAATCGGACTGGCGACTTACCTCTACTTGAACGACGCCGATGACGTGTTCTTCCAGGACCGGTTCAACTGCGGCGGTAATGCCGCGAACGGATACAGCGCGGTCTCGGTCTGCGACGCCTATATCTCGAACGGCGCCCTAAGCCCGTTCGCCCCTGACCAATCGAACACGAGCATCGCCGGAGGATCGTCCTCCTCGCCGGCTAACGAGCGGCTCTTCTGGGTGTACGCTCTGTATCCGTACACCAAGAGCTACGCGCTGTTCAAGGATATGGACAACGGCGCGGCCTTCTATCCGGGCAGCGGCGTGGTCGTGCACTACACGAGAGGTGACGGCGCTCAAACCGCGCAGGACTACGGCGGCGAAGACAGCTACGGCACCAACTTCGGATGGATCACTTCGGCTGCATCGAGCAACGGCGGATCTACCGGCCCTCCTCCCTCTGTTTCGGCTACGGCGGTGCCTCGGGTGGCAAGCACGATCCTAGTTATGGATTCCGGCTATTGGAAGTGCGGCCCGGACGTGGTCAATGCCACCGGCCTGACAAACTGCGCCAACCTAACGGCGGGCGGTTGCCCTTCGCCGGGTGGGACGAACGCGGAGTACTATCAATTGATCGGGGGCACGGTTCCGGCCAACCAGAGCCCGTACTTCGTAAGTTTCTGGGCCAACCAGGGCGCTGGGATCTACTCGCAGAACGGGTCGAATCCAACCTACGTGACGGCGTCGACAACGCCGTCGGCGGCCGACTTCCTTTCCCTGGATATCCAGCGCCACGCCGGCCATTTCAACGTGGAGTTCGCGGATACCCACGCGAAGAACATGCTCTATCAGCAGACGATCGGCAACGTCTGCTACTGGACAACGGATGCGGAGGGTCCGCACCCGAACTGCGGCGGATAATTCTTTTGGCGGCCCGGAAGATGGGATGCCGCCGCCTTCGCGGTGGGACGGTAGGACATGTGTGGGACTCATGCGCGGCGGAGGCCCACGCCCCAACGCCGCAACGCCTAACCCTTAACGCAGTAAACTCAACGCTTCATGGCAGAACGATACGAGCCTTCCCAATTCGAGTCCAAGTGGCAGCAGCGTTGGGAAGATGCGGAGCTATTCCTGACCCGCGAGGAGGAGGGGAGGCCGAAGTTCTATGGAATGGACTTCTTCCCCTACCCCTCTGGCGCGGGGCTGTCAGTCGGGCACTGCCGAAACTATGTGCCAACCGACGTCATCTGCCGGATGAAGTTCATGCAGGGCCACAACGTTCTCCATCCGATGGGTTTCGATGCCTTCGGCTTGCCCGCCGAGAACGAGGCGATCAAGCGCAAGACTCGCCCCGCGCCGATGATCGATCAATACGCCGCGACCTATAAGCGGCAGATGGACCTGATCGGGATCAGCTACGACTGGTCGCGGTCGTTCAAGTCGAGCGATCCAAGCTATTACAAATGGACGCAGTGGATCTTCGAACTGCTGTATCGCAAGGGCCTGGCCTATCGCAAGCTCGCGGCCGTGAACTGGGACCCGGTTGATAAAACGGTGCTGGCCGACGAAGAGATCGTCGCGGGGCGGGCGGAGCGGTCGGGCGCGATCGTGGAGAAGAAGTGGATCCCGCAATGGTTCTTCAAGATCACGGATTACGCTCAGCGGCTGATCGACGACCTCGACACGGTCGACTGGCCGGACGGCATCAAAGCGCAGCAACGCAACTGGATCGGGCGGAGCGACGGCGTCGAATTCTCGATGCGTGTGTCTTTCTCCGACAAGTCCGACAAGTCCAACGAGTCCGGCCGCTATGATCTCGACGCCGACCCTGAAAGCCTAACGCCTAACGCCCAACGCCGATCTCTCCATTTCGACGTCTTCACGACCCGGATCGACACGATCTTTGGGATGACGTTCTGCGTGCTCTCGCCGGAGCATGCGATTGTCGAGCAAATTGCGCCGCGCGTCGAGGAGGAGCATCGGCGGGCGATCGAGGAATACCAGCAACGGGCGAAGCTGCTTAGCGACACCGACCGTACGGCGACGAATCGGGAAAAGACTGGCGTCTTCACCGGCGCGTACGCGGTCAATCCGGCGAACGGCAAGCACGTCCCGATATGGATCGCCGACTACGTTCTGGCGACCTACGGAACTGGCGCGATCATGGCGGTGCCGGGCCACGATGCCCGCGATTTTGAGTTCGCGAAGAAGTTTGGGATCGAGATCTTGCCGGTAATCGCGCCTCTGAGGCAAGCTCCCGAAACCGCCATCCCCCAACCCCCTTCCTCCTCCGGCGCACATTCATCGCCGCAAGAGGAAGGGGGCTTGCCGTTCGAGGCGAAGGACGGGATCATGATCAACTCCGGCGAATACACCGGCTGCACGGTCGGGGAAGGGCAGCGGAAGCTTGGCGAATGGATGGAGGCTCTGGGAATCGGGCAGCGAAAGATCCAGTACAGGCTGCGCGATTGGCTGATCTCTCGACAGCGATACTGGGGATGCCCAATCCCCGTCATCCACAGCGCGGAGGGCGAGCTCCAGCTCGTCCCCGAGTATGATCTGCCGGTCTACCTGCCGGAGGTCGACAACTACGAGCCTTCCGGAGACGGCTCCTCACCCCTCGCCCACATCGACGACTTCGTCAACGTCTGCGATCGCGACGGGCGGCTGGGTAAGCGAGAGACCGACACGATGGGGGGCTTCGCCTGCTCGTCGTGGTATTTTCTGCGCTTCTGCGATCCGTTTAACGAGGAGGAGGCCTGGTCGAAGAAAGCGGCAGATTACTGGATGCCGGTCGATTGTTATGTCGGCGGCGCGGAGCACGCGGTCATGCACCTGCTTTACGCGCGGTTTTGGACGAAGGTGCTCTTCGACGAGGGCCTCGTTCGTGTAAATGAGCCGTTTCAACGGCTGGAAAACCAAGGGCAGGTGCTCGCTCTGACGCCCTATCGCAAGCGTCGCGAGAATGAGACCCTCGGGCCGGGCGAGGAAGGCATCCTGATCTCGTTCGACGAAGCGAAGGCGATGCCGGAGGAAGACGTGATCTGGCGCTGGGCGCGGATGAGCAAGTCGAAGGGGAACGTGGTGACGCCGGACGAGGCCAAGGAGCTATACGGCGCAGACGCGCTACGGATGTTCCTGCTTTTCGTCGCGCCCTTTAATGCAGACGTCAACTGGTCAAGCGAGGGGATGCAGGGCTCGGTCCGCTTCCTGTCCCGCGTATTCAAGCTCGTGAGCGATCTTCAACCGCTCTATGATCCGGCTTGGGCGAACATGATCGCCTTCGAGGAAGAAGGGGTGGGGCGAGACACGGTGCGCGCGGACGAATTGGCCAAGGAACTGCGGCGCGTGACGCACCGGACGATCCGCAACTGCACGGAGGATATCGACCGGTTCCAATTCAACACCTACGTTTCGTGGCTGATGAAGTTCGTGAATGCGATTTCGGATGCGCAGTCCTCGGTTAAAGCGCCCTCGCGCGCCTACGCGCTGGCCGCGAGCGAGGCACTCGAATCGCTGATCCTCTTACTCGCACCTGGTGCGCCCCATTCAGCCGACGAGCTCTGGGAGCAGATCGGGAACAAAGGTTTCACCTATCATCAGCCCTGGCCCTCCTTCGATCCCAAGCTGACGAGCGAGGAGGTCGTGACGATCGCCGTGCAGGTCAACGGGAAGCTGCGCGATACGCTGCGAATGCCGGCCGGGGTTCCGGAAAAGGAAGCGGTCGACGCGGCGAAGGCGTCGCCAAAAGTCCAAGCCCATCTCGAAGGGAAGCCGATCCGGAAGATCATCTACATTCCGGACAAACTGGTGAGCATCGTTGCCAACTGAGCCCAAAGCGGGCACGACGAGGTTCAATCCTTGGCTGATAACCATCGGTCTTGCGATCGCGATTTTGCTCATCGTCTGGTTCGTCGAGACCCGCCCCGCAGTGGTGAACAGCGACAATCAGGCGGCGTTGGTCATGCAGGAAGCGAAGCGGCTGTCCCTCACGCACCTCGAGGATTTCGACAAAGGCATTCCGCCTACCGAATCCGACAAGGAGGACCTGCGCAAGGCTGCGGTCGATTTCGACTCGTTGTCCGACTACAAGCCAGGAGACATCCGGCCATGGTTCGGCGCCGGCAAGTGCTATCAAGCGCTTGGCAACGACGACGCGGCGATCAAACGATTCGAGGATGGGCTGAACGACATGGCGCCCGATCAGGCGCCCGTGCTCGTGGACACCGCAACAGAGGCGCACTATCTGCTCTCGGTCTCGCTCTTCAACAAGCGCGACTATCAGGATGCCCTCAAGGAGGTCAACATCGCGATATCGAGATTGCCGATGGTCAGTCCCATCTATCTCTCGCAGCGGGCCTCGATCTATGTTCAGATGAGTCCGCCGAGGTACGCGGATGCGCTCGCGGACCTGGTCAGAGCCCTCAAGGCCGATCCCCATCACGAGAAGAGCCTGCGCCTGCTAAAGCTGATTACGATGAGCGCCCAAGAAGCTCTCGATGAGGGGCTGACGGACTTCGGGCAGAAGAAATATAAACCCGCGATCGATGCCTGCAACAAAGCGTTAGCGATTTTGCCTGAGAACGTCAAGTTGCTGCTCCTGCGTGCGGCTTGTTATAGCGAGATTGGGCAAAAAACGCTAGCTGACGCGGATAAGCAAAAGCTCATGAGCAGGGTCGAGAGCGAACTCAGGGCGGGAAATAATGAAGTCGTCGTTGCAGACTGCACGGACGCGCTCTCCCTCCCTGTTCGCTATCCTCCCCTCCTCGATCTTCGCGCCCGCGCCTATCTTGCTTCCGGCAATGCCGACCAGGCCGGGAAAGACTTGGCCCAGATCCGGAAGTTCGCGCCGGGCTACCCGGGTTTGGCGGACCTCGAAAAGCAACTCAAATGAGCGAGTTGCGCTTCATTTCCGCCCACGCTCTCGGATACTTTTCGGGAGTCGGGCTGGTCTTCGCGTAGACCGGAAGCAGGCGCACGATCTCGGTTCCGGGAAGAGCGCGCTCGCAAATCTCGGTCAACTTGAGGCCGACGATGGACACCTCCGACTCGCATTGGGATCGTTCGGTGGGGGTCCGCATGGGGATGACGAGGCCGCCGATTCTGCAGAAGGGCGCACTGAGTTCCAATTGGACGCCAAGTGGAGCGACCGCGCGCCCGGTGACGACTCCGAACCGGTCACGCATCTTCCACTCCTCGGCTCGTGTTTGGAGGGTCTTCAGATTTGGGAGGGGGTTCCGGTTGAGGAATCCAATCATCTTGTTCGAGCTGTCGATCGCGAAAACTTGAAGATCGGGCCGGGCGCACGCGAGCGGCCAGGCCGGGAAGCCGGGCCCGGTTCCGATATCGAGCACGCTCGATCCCCACGGAATGAGGTCCTGGATGAGAAGGCTGTCGATGAAATGGCGCAGCCAGCATTCCTCGCGCGGGACGCGGGTGATGTTCATGACCGCGTTCGCTTCATACAGCCGTTCCTCGAAGAGGTCGAACTGCTGGCTCTGAAGCGGGGTCAGGTCGAGACCAAGCTCGGTTAGGGCCTTTGCAAATTGAGGGCGATCCACCTTTCTATTTTGGAATTTGGAATTTGGAATTTGGAATTTGGAGTTTTGGATTCCCCCTTTCTCTTGCCGGATGTTTGTGCCGGGAGGAGGAAGGGGGCAAGG
>Ga0209415_10018334_pt1 | contig 11047 bp, 8 predicted proteins | sample PeaSoiSIISIP2007_FD_187696 | JGI IMG/M metagenome (GOLD analysis project Ga0209415, IMG submission 187696) | Peat soil microbial communities from Weissenstadt, Germany - SII-SIP-2007 (SPAdes) (version 2) | ecosystem: Environmental > Terrestrial > Soil > Wetlands > Peat | place: Germany...
TCGCGTAATCGAACAAGCCGCGTCCAACCGGGCAGAAGCTGGTGAAGCCGGTCCGCATCGTCACGACCGGGCGACCGGAAGCGAGGTAACACACCGCGCGGTCACTGAACCAGCCGCTGTTCGGCCTGACATAGATGTCCTTGGCTACCGTGAACTCGCCGCGCGAGCCGGCGACAAACCGCTGGTAGCGCGCCATGTCGGCCGAAACGGGGCGCGGATCGACGAGGCTCCAGCCGGCCTCCTCGACCATGCGGCGCACCCTATCGTCGGGCGGGAGCATCGCCATCTGAAACAAGGTTTGCGGCCGGTGCTTTGGCAAATCGAGGAATTTGAGGAAATTGACGTGTTTCGACCACAGATAGGTGGCGCCATTGAACTCGATGTTCTTTCCCCGGTTCTCCCAGGTCGCGATCGTCGTGAAGTGGCGCGGCGCCTCCCCATCCGATGCGCCGGGAGCCGGCGGCCACAGATCGAGATCGACGGGCGGCCGGGTCGCGCGCCACGGAATGCCGCACAGCGGAATCCGGCAGGCATCGGTACCCAGATTAGCGCCATAGGTGAAGAAATGCGTATGGGCGTCGAGATAGGTGCGGGCCGCCGCGTCGGCCGTGGCGTATTTGATCTGCTCGTAGACCGGGTCGGTGTCGATCATGATGCGCACCGGGCAGCGCAGGTGATCCTCGCGCAGCCGGGTCGCGCCGCACAAATTTATCAGGCCGTCGGCCTCGGCGCAGAGGGCGCGCACCCGCTCGCGCGAGAGCCCGTGATAGACATCGTTGATCGCGTCCCAATACGCCCAGCGTCCGGCAAAGCCGTGGCCCTCCATCGCGCCCTGCAGATAGCGTAGATTGTAGCCGCAATCCATGATCACGCTGCTGATCCGCGGATCGTAGGGATTGGCGCCGTGATCCTCGACATACCACGCTTCGTAGCCGAGTTTTTCCAGCCCAACGAGATAATTCACCGCCTGCCAGGCGATGCCCGCCAGCGGCATCTGGCCGACGAAATGCAGGAGGACGATTCTGCCGCGTTTGCGCACGAGGGATCCAGGGCTGAGGTGGGGCGTCGGCGCAATAACGTGCCACACCGGGTTAAATTTCGCCGGATTTTTGCCGATCCGCCCGGGGGTCTGGGCGCGCAACGCGTCCGCGCCGCAAATACCCCGGGCCATTCGCCGGCATGGGCTTGCCCCTGCGGCAAGACGCGTGCTAGGCAAGGTGGCGAATCAGCGGAACCGCGCGCGGTTTATCACCATATAATCCGTGCGCAAAACGGCGATGAACCCGAGGAGCAGAACCCGACATCATGACCTACGTCGTTACCGAAGCCTGCATCAAGTGCAAGTTAATGGATTGCGTCGAGGTGTGCCCGGTCGATTGCTTCTACGAGGGCGAGAACATGCTCGTCATCCATCCCGACGAGTGCATCGATTGCGGGGTATGCGAACCCGAATGCCCGGTCGAAGCAATCATTCCCGACAGCGAGACGGTGGCAGAGCGGTGGTTGGAGCTCAATCGCGAATACGCGGCGGCCTGGCCCAACATCACCCGCAAGAAACCCCCTCCGGAGGATGCCGACGAATGGCGGGGGGTCGAGGGCAAGTTCGAGAAATTCTTCAGCCCCAACCCCGGCGGCCGCTAGGCGCGCCTGCTGCGCAATTGGCGGCGCTGGCCCTGTCGGGCCGGCATGGCTGATGTGCTGGCCCGGCCCGGCATTTTGTGGTATGTGTTAATTAGGCACTAACGGCGCATCCCCCCTCGGTTCCGTGCTCTTCGTTGAGGTGGTGAACGGTGGCCTCACGGTCGGCGGCACCGACATGCGTCGTATTAGAGCCGGTCGGGTCGGTTGCGCGAGAGACGAATATGACGGCCGAGAAGGTACCATTCGCCACCGGCGATCTTGTGGTTTATCCCACCCACGGCGTCGGCAAGATTACCGCGATCGAGACGCAGGAAATCGCCGGCGACACGCTGAGCGTCTTCGTCGTCAATTTCGACAAGGACCGCATGACGTTGCGGGTGCCGCTGGGGAAGGCAAAGGTCTCCGGGCTGCGCAAGCTGTCGAGCCACAAGGAGATGGACGTCGCGCTCGGCAAGTTGCGCGGTCGCTCGCGCGCCAAGCGCACGATGTGGAGCCGGCGGGCGCAGGAGTACCAGGCCAAGATCGCCTCGGGGGATCCCGCCTCGATCGCCGAAGTGGTGCGCGACCTGTTCCGCAATACCGGCCAACCCGAGCAGTCCTACAGCGAGCGCCAGATCTACCAGGCGGCACTCGACCGGTTCGTGCGCGAATACGCCGCGGTCGAACGGATCGACGAGATGACCGCGACCCAGCGCGTCGAGCAGATGCTGGCGGCCTGAACAGGGGGCCGGGCGAATAAATCCGCGCCGGAGCGCGGGCCGGTGCAGGGTCGCGCCGCAGACGAGAAATTTGCCCGATTGCGGATGGCGCGGCGGATCTGGGCGGTAGCCTCGATCCATGGCGAGGCGGAGCGCCTCGGCCGGCTGCATGACCGCATCGCCGAGCGGTTCCGCGACGGCGACCGGATCGTCTATCTCGGGAATTACCTGGGCCGTGGCAGCGCGGTCGCCGCGACGATCGACGAGTTGCTCGACTTTCGCCGCCGCGTCCTCGCGCGGCCGCTCAGCTTCGCCTGCGACGCGGTGTTCTTGCGCGGCGCGCAGGAAGAGATGTGGCAAAAACTGCTGCAGCTGCAATTTGCCGCCAATCCCGGCGACGTTCTCGCCTGGATGGTGCGCGAGGGTGTCGAGGCGACGGTGCGCGCCTATGGCGGGGAATTGCGGCAGGGCTTTGCGGCAAGCCGTGACGGGCCGCAGACGATCACAAGGTGGACCAGCGCCTTGCGCAGCGCGATGAACGCCGCGCCGGGCCACCGGATGCTGCTCGCCACGCTGCGCCATGCCGCGGTGAGCGACGACGAGCGGCTGCTGTTTGTCCATGCCGGGGTCGATGCGGCCCGCCCGCTCGCGCTCCAGGGCGACGCCTTCTGGTGGGGCGGGCGCGACATCCTCGATCTTGCCGCGCCGTTCAACGGCTTTGGCCGGGTAATCCGCGGCTTCGACCGGCAACAACGCGGCCTGGTCGAAGCTGAATTCGCAGTCTCGCTCGACGCCGGCGCCGGGCGCGGCGGACCGCTCCTGGCCGCCGCCTTCGCCCCCGACGGCGCGATGTTGGAGCTGCTGGAAGGCTGAGCCGGCAATCAGATCGCCGTATAGCCGCCGTCGACCAGGAGGTCGCTGCCGGTGACAAAGCTCGCCGCGTCGCTGGCGAGGAAGACGGCGGCGCCGGCGACCTCGTCGGGGCGGCCGAGGCGGCCGGTGAGGTGCTTTGGCCCGATCGCCGCGCGCGCGGCGCCGAAAGAGCCATAGCGGTTGAGCGTGCGCTGGGTCTCGACCGCGCCGGGCGACAAGGTGTTGACCCGGATGTTCTGCGCGGCATGGTCGATCGCCATGACCTTGGCGAGCTGTATGAGGGCGCCCTTGGTCGCGCAATAGGCGGCGCGCCCGGCGCTGCCGACGCGGCCCAATTGCGAGGCGATAAAGATGATCGATCCGCCGCCGCCGGCGATCATCAGGGGCAAGGCCGCGCGGCTCAAGAGAAAGGCGCCGGTCAGGTTGATATCGAGCACCTGCTGCCAATCGGCGGGGGTGATCTCGGTGATCGGGCCGCTGCGGTCGTGCGGCGCGGCGCCGCTGACCAGGATGTCAAGCCGGCCAAATTTCTGGTGGGCCGCCTCGACGGCGGCACGGGTCTGGCTTTCGCTGCTGACATCGCAGCCCTGGCCGAGCGCGCGGCCGCCAGCGTCGGCAACGAGGCGCGCAGTTTCCGCGGCCGCGGCAGCGTCGATGTCGACGCAGGCGACCGCAGCCCCCTCCCTGGCGAAGGCCACCGCGATCGCCCGGCAGATGCCGCCGCCGGCGCCGGCGATCAGGGCCGCCTTGCCGGCGAGCTGCATGCGCCCCCTCCCCTCCTCACAGCATCACCGTGCCGCCATCGACGGCGATCGTCTGTCCGGTGACAAACCCGCTGGCGTTGGAAACGAGCCACATCACGGTCCCGACCAGATCGGCCGGCATCAGGTTGCGCTGGATCGTCTGGCTGGATTTGATCGTGTCGAGCGCGCGCTCCATCCGCTCCCCGAAAAATTCGGCCGTGCCCTCGGTGAGGACCGCGCTCGGTGCCAGCGCGTTGACCCGGATGCGGTCGCGGCCGAGTTCGCGCGCGAGCCCTCTCGTCAGGCCGATGACCGCGGCCTTCGAGGTCGTGTAATGGAGGCCGAACGGCATCCCGTAAGTGGCGGCGAGCGAGGCGATGTTGACGATGCTGCCGCCGCCGGACTCTTGTACGATCCGCTGGCGCATCGCCGGAACCACCGCCTTGCAGCAGTTCCAGATCCCTTTGACGTTGACCGCCATCGCGGCGTCCCACTCCGCCTCCTCGATCCGATCGAAGCGGCCGCCGTGCAGGGCGCCGTAGAGCGCGGCGTTGTTGATCAGCGCATCGATCTGCCCGAAGGCCTGCAGCCCGGCCGCAACCGCCGCCTCGGCGGAGCCCGGGTCGGTGACGTCGAGCCGGGCGGCGATGCTTTGGCCCCCGTGCGCCGTCACCAGCTCCAGCGTCGCGGCGCAATCATTGATGTCGGCGGCGATCACCCGGGCGCCGGCGGCGGCGAGGCTCTTCGCGAATTCCTGGCCGAGGCCGCGGGCCGCGCCGGTGACCAGTACGACCTTGTCCCGAACGTCCATCTCTACCTCCCGAAACCAACCCCGGGCCGACCCACGGGCCCCTCACCAGGTTCGCGACCGGAGGCGGGTGAGGGCGATCTCAGAGGATTTGGTCGGTGCGCGGATCGATCAGATGCATGTGGTTGAGGTCGGCGACGAGTGGCATCATTTCGCCGGCCTTGCCGGCCGCGGTCGGATTGACGCGGCCGCACACCTCCACCCCATTGACGATGAAATAGACCATCGTTTCCATCCCCATCGGCTCGACGACGTCGAGCTGAACCTCGAAGTCGGCGCGACCGGGCGGCACAACGCTGCGTTTTTCGATGATGTCTTCCGGGCGCAGGCCGAAAATCAACTCCTCACCGAGGTGCGAGCGGTAACGCGCCACGCGCTCGGCGGGAACCGGCAGGCTCAGCGTGTCCGAGAGGTTGATCGTCAGGCCGCCATTTTTCTCGACCAGCCGGCAGGAGAGGAAATTCATCGCCGGCGAACCGATGAACCCGGCGACAAAGCGGGTTACTGGGCGATGGTAGACCTCGTCCGGGGTGCCGATCTGCTCGATCCGCCCGGCATTCATCACGACGACGCGGTCGGCGAGGGTCATCGCCTCGATCTGGTCGTGGGTGACGTAGACCGTGGTCGTGGTGACCTTCTGATGGACCTTTTTGATCTCGGTGCGCATCTGGACGCGCAATTTGGCGTCGAGGTTCGATAACGGCTCGTCGAACAGAAACACCTTGGGATTGCGGACGATCGCTCGGCCCATCGCGACGCGCTGGCGCTGGCCGCCCGAGAGCTGCTTCGGCTGGCGCGCAAGCAGATCGGTGATGTCGAGAATGCGCGCCGCGTTTTCGACGCGCTCCTTGATCTCGGCCTTGGGAAATTTCCGCAGGCGCAGGCCGAAGGACATGTTCTCGAAGACCGTCATGTGCGGATAGAGCGCGTAGTTTTGGAACACCATCGCGATGTCCCGGTCCTTGGGCGGCACGTCATTGACCAATTGATCGCCGATGTAGATCTCGCCCGAGGTCGCTTCTTCCAGCCCGGCGATCATCCGCAACGTCGTGCTTTTGCCGCAGCCCGAGGGGCCGACCAGCACGATGAACTCGCGGTCGGCGATGTCGAGGTCGATGCCCTGGACCGCCGGGGTCTTGTCGAAGGTCTTGACGACGTTGCGGAGCGCGACTTGCGCCATAGATACTTACCCCTTGGTCGATGTTACCCGGTTTGGGAAGCGTTGCGGCCACTCTACCCCAGCCATGCGAAAATGCCCCAGCGATTTTGTCGCGCTTACTATATGTCGGCTGTCGTGCCAGTGGTCGGGCTGAATATCCCGGCATCGTCTTCGCCGATACTGCGCCGGCGCTCCAGTTCCTGGGCATAGCGGCGCAGGGCGTAAGCCTCGCTGACATAGCCGACGACGTGCCGCCGCTCGGCATTGTCGACAACCGGCAGGCTCTCCTGCGCCGCCCGGCTGAAACGCACCAGGGCGGTGCGCAGATCGTCGCCCGGCAAGAGGAAGACAACGGGTCCGGAAACCAGTTCGGCGATCGTATCGGTGTCCTGGTTGGCGCCCGGGCGACCGGCCTCCACCGGATCGATCGTGCCGCACAACCGGCCGCTGCCATCGACTGCGAATACCTGCTTGGTGCTGCCCGGCGGAAATCGCCGGAGGAGCTCGGCGATCGACTGGTCGGCTGCGATCACCGCCGGGTCGCGGCGCATCATCGGTCCGATCTTGATCTCGTCCAGCCACCCGATGTCTTGCGGACTGCGGATCTTCAGCCCGCGCAAATGGAACCGCCAAGTTGCGAATGAATAGCCGAACCAGTGGCGCACCGAGAAAGCCGCGATGACGACGCCGGCCATGACGCCGATCGTCGCCGAGAAATCGCCGGTCGTCTCCAGAACCAGCATGATCATCGTTACCGGCGCGCCGACGATGGCGGCCGCCACCGCGCCCATCCCAACGAGAGCATAGAGCACGGGATCGGGGGCCATAGCGGGGGCGAGGTGCGCCAAAAGCTCGGCGACAAATGTACCGAACAGGCTTCCGATAAACAGCGAGGTGCTGAACAGGCCACCGCGAAAGCCCGATCCGATCGAGATCGCCGAGCCGAGCGTCTTGGCGGCCATCAGCGCCGCCGCCAGCGGCAAATCGTAACCCGAATGGAGCTCGCGCAGAATGGCGCCATGGCCGCTGCCGAGGATTTGCGGAAGGGGGACGGCGAGGCATCCGAGGATGACACCGCCGAGCGCCGGGCGCGCCCAGCGCGGCACCGCGAGCCGGCGGAACACCGCTTCGGTTCCGGTCACCCCCTTCATCACCACAACGCCGAGCCCGGCCGCGGCCAGGCCCATCACCACGAACGCAATATAATCGGAGGCGGCCAGGTCGAGGTGGCGATAGACGACGAAGATCGGGTTGCCGCCGTTCAGCCCGCGCACGATCAGCGCGCCGATCAACGCCGCGATGCCAATCGGCGCCAAGGTTTGCAGCGTATAGCTGCCGACGATCAGCTCGAAGGCGTAAAACGCGCCGGCGAGGGGGGCGTTGAACGCGGCGGCGATCGCTCCGGCGGCACCGCAGCCGACCAGCGTTCGTACGTCGTCGCGACGCAGGCCAAGCCGCCGCCCGAGGCGTGAGCCCATCGCGGCGCCGAGCTGGGTGTAGGCCGCTTCGAGCCCAACCGAGGCGCCAAAGCCGCCCGACAAGAGGGTCACCGCGACCAGACCGACGCTGTCGCCAAGCGCCATCCTGCCACCGAACAGTGCGTTGGCCTCGATCGCGTCGACCACCTGGCGTGGGCGCCAGCGGCGCAATAGCGCGGAAGCGCCGCCGACGAGAACGCCGCCGACCACCGGCATCGTCAGCACCCGCAACGGCGGCAAATCGGCGACGTCGCTGAGATGGCCGTTGGCGGACAGGCCAAAGGCCACCCAATGCAGCCCGACGAGCACGGCATCGATGATGATCACGCCGAGCCCGGCCAGCGCCCCGGCACACATCGCGAGCAGGATCAGAAAGAGGTCGCTGTCGCGCAACCGCGGCTCGGCGGCGTTTGTCGGCCGCTCGTCGGCGTTGATGTCGTCGTCGGTTGATGTCAGATCGGCCACCGCAAGGCCATAAGCGAGCCGGCGGCTCGTGGCAAGCGGCGCGTTAGCGCGACCCCCAAATCGGTCCGCTCATCGCAATCAGAGACCGGGGCAGATCGCAGGGTTCGGAAAGCTTATTTCCGAGTGTAGGCGACGCGCCAAACCGACCCTTCGTCAGCGATCAGCAGGCTACCATCCTTGGCAACCGCGAGACCCGCCGGCGTTGCCCAGTATTTAGGCGGATTGGTGTTGGCGAGCATAAAGCCAGTAACGAAGTCCTCGTAACCGCCCACCGGCTTGCCGTTCGCGAACTTGACGCGCACGACCTTGTAACCGTCGGGTTTGCCGTAGGGGCCGGTCGCGTGAAACGCGACAAAGGCGTCGCCTTTGTATTCGCTTGGAAATTGGCTCCCATTGTAGAACACGACAGCGAGCGGCGCCGAATGCGGCTCGAATGCGACTTCCGGGGTCTTGGTCTTCGCTACGAGATCGGGCCGCCTGGCCCCGTAGATCGGATCCGGGTGCGGGCCGACATAGGCGTAGGGCCAGCCGAAAAAATCCCCCTCGCCGATTTGCGCTAAATAATCGGGCGGTAGCCCTCCGCCCAGCTTGTCGCGCTCGTTGATCGTACCCCACAATTCGTCGGTGCCGGGGTTGACCGCCAGCCCGACGACGTTGCGCAGTCCGCTTGCGAACGTCCTCATGCTGCCGTCGGCCTTAACCTCTTGCACCGTGGCGGACAACGGTGGCTCGTCATCCGCCACGTCGCCGATGCAGCCGATCGCCAGATAGAGCCGGCCCTTCGCATCGAAGACGATCTCGCGCGTCCAATGTCCCGTTGGCCTGAGATCCGCCGCCGTCGTCACCCGTTTCGGTTCGCCGGTGAGGACGGTGTCGCCGTCGTGATAGGGCAGCCGCCAGACCGCGCGCAGGTCAGCGACGTAAAAGGCGCCATCGTGGAAGACCATGCCGTGCGGCTTCGAGAACCCGGTGGCGAAGGTCGTGATCGCGTCAGCGACGCCTTTGCCCTTGGTGTCGCGCAGCATCATGATCCTACCGTTAGCCGACGCCACCAGGAACACATCGCCGTTCGGCGCGACCGCCAGCCAGCGGGCGTTGCCGGCACCCGTCGCGAAAAGCGAGACCGAAAATCCCTTCGGCGCTTGCGGTATCACGCCGGGCGGCCGCCCGACGCCGATCGGATCGATATCGTCGGGTGGCGTGGTGTTGGGAGCCGGCATGTCGTCGGCCGAGACAACAAAACGTGTCCCCACTGTGTTCACGGGGGCCAGTGGCGGCTCGTTTGGCTTGGCGATCTCCGAGGGTGCCGCGCTCGGTCGGCCGCCAGCTGCCGGCGGAGGTTTCGCCCCGGGCGGAACGCGCTCGATGTTTCCATCGGCGCCGCGCCGTAGCGGCGCGATCAGCTCCCCACCAGGGGGCAGCTGCTGCGCAACGCTCGCCGTGAGCCCCACCCAAACCGGTACAGCGCCGATCGTACCGAGCAAGACCCACTTCAAGATCCAGCGCGTCCGGCCAAAAATGGATGCGGTCGGTGGGAGCATTATGGGCTGACCCACTTGAAGATGCAGTTCACTGATGGGTCTATCATCGTCCCCTTTATTATCCAATCCGCGCGCGGGTGGCTTCGTGCACGAGGGCTGGCTGGAAAGATGCGCCCCCGCCCAGGACGAGAGTACGGGATTGCTCCAGGTTTGCGATTGGTTACGGATGAGCCGTGCGCGACTGCTAGGCCGCCTGCGAGCACGCTGCCAACGACTCGGGCCGCAGTTCGCCGCGGGCAAGAAAGCCTCCGCTGTCGATTCGACCAAACATCCCGCAAGGGTTGCCGGCGGGGCAGGTGTCGCGGCCTGAGCGGCCGATGGGCGCGAGCAGTTCGTTGGTCAGTACCCGATAACCCGTGGAGGACGCTCGCAGGTGACACCGTCCCGCTCAAGCGTCCGGGCCACGCGCAGCGCATCGCTCTCGCGCCACGGCGCCGCGGCGATCTGCACGCCGATCGGCAACGCGCCCGCTTCGCGCAGCGGCACCACGACGATCGGCAGGCCGATGAACGAGAGTGGCTGGGTATAGACGCCGAGATAGGGTCGGGACGGCACCTGGGCGCCATCGATCTCGATCGTGTCCTGACCGATCAGCGGCGCGCTGCACGGCGTCGCCGGCATCAGCAGAACGTCGGTGTCGTTGAACAGCGCGAGCAGCTGATCGCGGTACCAGCGGCGGAAGCGTTGTGCCTCGATGACCCAAGTGGCCGGGACCAGCGCGCCCGCGAGGAAGCGGTCACGCGTCATCGGGTCGAAATCGCCAGCACGCGCTTTCAAATCGGCAAAATGCAGATTGGCGCCTTCGCTCGCAGTGATCACAAACGCGGCGGCACGCGCCCGCGCCGCCTCCGGGATCTCGACTATGCGGGCGACGCCGAGCGCTTGGGCGACGCGCGCCACCGCCGCTGCGGCCTCTCCGGTCCCGGCGAAGTAGCCGCCGGCGACGGCGATGCGCAGCCCCTCCGCGCCGCGTTCGAGTTCAGGAAGCGCCGGTTCGACCGCGCGGTCGGCGCAGGCCGGGTCGCGCGGGTCTGGACCCTGCATCGCATCATAGGCGGCAGCGAGATCGGTGACCGAGCCGGCGAGCGGGCCGACATGATCGAGGCTGGCGGCGAAGAGCCGCGCGCCGGCTCTGCTCAGGCGGCCGTAGGTCGGCTTCAGCCCGAAGATGCCGCAGAGCGAGGCCGGCACCCGGATCGAACCGTTGGTGTCGGAGCCGAGCGCCAACGGCACGAGACCGTCCGCGACCGCCGCACCCGACCCGCCGGACGACCCGCCGGCGACCCGAGCCAGGTCGTGCGGATTGTGTGCGGGTCCGTAATGAGTGTTCTCGGTGGTAAAGCCGTAGGCGTATTCGTCCATGTTGAGCGCGCCGACCAGGATCGCCCCGGCGCCGGCCAGGCGCTGGATGACCGTCGCATCTGCCGTCGCCGGCGCCCGCTCGCGGTCGATCCGCGACCCGGCGATGGTCACCAGCCCCTTCACATCGAACAGGTTCTTCACTGCGAAGGGCACCCCGGCGAGGAGTCCCGGATCCTCGCCGCGCGCGAGCAAGGCATCGACTGCGCGCGCGTCGGCAAGCGCCCGCGCCTCGGTGACCGCGGTGAAGCTGTTGAGGGCGGGATCGCGCGCGGCGATGCG
>Ga0209415_10018335_pt1 | contig 11047 bp, 11 predicted proteins | sample PeaSoiSIISIP2007_FD_187696 | JGI IMG/M metagenome (GOLD analysis project Ga0209415, IMG submission 187696) | Peat soil microbial communities from Weissenstadt, Germany - SII-SIP-2007 (SPAdes) (version 2) | ecosystem: Environmental > Terrestrial > Soil > Wetlands > Peat | place: Germany...
CAAAATTCAACGCCGCGAAATTGTCCGACCCCGCCACCGCCATCCAATAAAACGGCCCCGGCCGCACCATCGCAAGATGTTCGCTCCTGGCCCAGAAAAATCCCGTGCCGAACGGACCGAGCAGCCACTTGTAGCCAGCCGAAACAATAAAGTCGGCGCCGAGTTGATGAACATCCATCGGTATAGCGCCGCAGCATTGGCTCGCATCCAGCAAAAACAGCGGGCCTTGTTTGTGACAAGCGTCCGCGACGCGCCGGGCATCCAGCAGCGAGCCGTCGTCGTACCGCACCATGCTTACCGAAACAAGTCGCGTGCGCGGAGTGATCGCTGCAATTAGATCATCCGCGGTGATAAATCGTTCGCGCGGCGAAACAATTTTCAACTTTATGCCTTCGCGTTCTTCCATCGGCTTCCACGTTGCATATTGCAGCGGAAACTCGCCTTTCGCGGTAATGACTTCGTCGCCCGGCTTCCACGTCAGCGCGTAAGCCACCGCCGCCACACCTGCGCTTGCCCCGCTCGTTAAGGCAATCTCTTCGGGTTGCGCACCCATTAATTTCGCGAGCGACACGCGGATGCGGTTGGGCACTTCAAAAAATGTGGAGTCCGTCTTGAGGTGAGGATTTCTCTTTGCTTCGAGCGCAGCCTGCACAGCGCGAATCGAAACTTTCGGCATTGGCGATTGGCTCGCCAAATTCAAGTAAGTAGCGTCTTCAATTTCAAACCACTCCTGCCGCCAATCGGATTGCGGAGAAAGCGCTGTGGTGGACACGGGTAGCTCCTTTGCGGAAATTACCAGAAGCTAGATTCGCGCAGGCTCGTATGGGTGCAACGTCCAATTTGGGCAGTCCGTCTGGGCCCGGCTCGCCCTGGCGCAAGCTAGAAATGCCCGCGCAGTTCGCGAAACGCTGGAAGAATCACCAATTTTCCAGATCCCGGCATCACCGGTTCATGCTCCAGCGTCCAGGTGTGCTGGTGCGGAATGTAGACGGCGTTGAGGCCAATCTTCATCGCCGGATTGATATCGCTTCGCGGGCTGTTGCCGATCATCCAGCCGTGAGTTTTGACGATTTTGTGTTTGCGAACCAGCCCGCCGTAAGTCTCGGGATCTTTTTCCGGAACGATCTCAATGAATTCGAAAAATCCCTGCAAGCCGGATCGTTCGACTTTTGCAGCCTGCTCCGCGGGCTCGCCCTTGGTAAACAAAATCAGCCGGTGCCGCTCCGTGAGATACGCCAGCGTTTCCGGCACGCCGTCCAGAATCTTCGGAGGCGTCCGCTCCAGATCAATCACGCGGCTATGAATCAGCGCCAGCGTCTCGCGTTTCGCCATCTGGTCCGCAAGCTTTATGTAAGTCTCTTCGAGCGAGCGCCCGAAGCTGCGCACGCCATATCCATACTGGCGGATATTCTTGCGCTCCGTTTCATTCAGAATGTGGCGAATGTAAGTGCGGGTGTAACCGTAGGGCTCGACGATGCTGATGAAATCCTCGATCAGCTTCTCGAAGAATACGTTGTTTTCCCAGAGCGTGTCGTCCGCATCAATCAGCAGTGTATGGCGTCGCATCGAACTTGGTGATCGGCGGCGCTCACGCCGCGAACCGTTTTCCCCCAGCCTCTTTCCCCAATCTTGTCAGTCTAACAGCCGCAGGGCATCTTCGGCGATGCCCGCGGCGGCCGCGGGCCGGCCGAGGTTTTTTGCGGCTTCCCGCATTCTTGCCAATCTTGCGGAATCGTCCAGCAGCGCCGCGATTTTCCACGCTGCCGCGGGCAAATTATTGCAGCGAATTGCCGCTCCAGCCTCGAGCAAATGATCGGCGTTGCGGTCTTCCTGGCCGGGAATCGGTTCAATCAGAGCCATCGGCAAAGCTCTCGCGAGAGATTCCGATGTCGTCAGCCCGCCGGCTTTGCCTACCATCAAGTCTGCCGCCGCCATGTATTTGTCCATCTCCGTTGTGAACCCGACAGGGCAAAGCCGCGGCGAGCCGGACGGCAGATTGCCCGCTTCCTTTGCCAATTCTTCCAGACGCTTCCGGGTCTTCTCCGATTTTCCGGCAATCGCCGCGATTTGCCACGGCCGCTGCAGCGCCAGCAAATCTTTCACCAATTGCTCGACGGGACCGATGCCGTAACCGCCCGCGGAGATGAGAATTGAAGTAGCATGCGGATCGAGCCCCAGATGCTTCCGCGCATCGGCTTGACTGACTGGCGTAGCAAAAAGCGGATCGATGGGTATACCGGTCACGCGCAGTTTTTCCCGTGGCACGCCGATGCGCGCCAGGTATTCCGCGGCTTCATCGATGGCCACATAGTAGCGGTCCACCGTGCGGCAAAGCCACATGGCGTGCACATCGTAGTCCGTGACCACGATCGCGTTATGCGCGCGCAATTTTTTCTTGGCAATCAGCCAGGCGATAATTTCCGCCGGCAGAAAATGCGTCGCCACGCAAAGATCCGGCTGAACGCGTTTCAATAGCCGGATCATCGGGCTGGTATTCAGCCGGTCCAACGCCAGGCGCCGCCGCAGATGTAGCCACGGCTGGTCGGTGCGCTCGTAAAGCAAACCCATCAGTTCTGGCGCGCGCCGCACCATCGAAATATAAGCTTTGTCGTAAACGCGCTGAAAAAGTTTGCTGACGTATTGCAGAGCGTCGAAGTGTTCGACGGCGCAATCGCCCCGCGCAAGAAAAGCCTTTTCGAGTGCTTGCGCGGCGCGAACGTGTCCAGCGCCGGAAGTTGCGGAGAGCAACAATACGCGCGGCTTCGTTTTCATTTGCGGGAGATTCCTGCGGAAGCCATCGGCATCAGGATTTCTTGGGCTGGCCCGCGGCGATTTTTTCCAGAATTCCACGCCCGACTTTTTGCAGTTCGCCGAAGCGTGTCAGATAATCTTGAAAATCGTGATTGAGGAGCTGCGCCTCCTGCGGGCCCAGCTTGGTCCGCAAAATCATGTCGCGCAGCCTTACGGGATGCGGAAGCAGCGCCTCTTCCTGCAATTCCTCGAGCGCAATCTTGGCGTCGTAGTGATACATGACTTCCCCCAGCAGAAGAATACATCCCCGACATTGTACTCAGTTGTCGGCGGGAGGGGGGAGTTACTCGAAAAGCGCGGGAAGAAATCCTACGCAGCGTTTGCCGTTGCCGGCATGAATTCATAGCGCGCGATTTTCGCGGCGATGCCCACTCGGCCGTTTTCGGTGGGCTCGATGCGCACAACTTCGCCGAGGCAGCGAATATTTACGTCGCCCGATTGCGTCACTTGCTGTGGAAGAGTGATGACAAATTCGATCTCGCTGCCAATTTCGAAATTGGCTTCCGCTAGAAAGTAAAGCCCGCGGTAACTGACATCCCGCGTGTGCGCGTCCAGTTCGCGTCCTTTGGCTTCCCGCGGCAAGACCCGCATGGGAAGGCTCATCGTGAATCGCCGCGCTTCGCGGCGGTCCGCTCCATCACCCATCAATACCCCCTGGGGCTGTAGAACTGCGGCAAAGCTAACATCGGCACTCACAAGTTGCAACGCGAAAATCAGGGATTTATGTCCTAGTACGAGGTCTTGGCGGTTTCAATACGTGTGCAAGGGGCTGCGCTCCATTCTAGGTCCACCGGCAGTACTGTTACCCCTATGGACAGCCGCCAGCACCGCCGCGTGCGTATACGCCTTCCCGTGCGCTTGCGCTGGACATCGCCATTGGGTCAAAAGATCGAATTAGCAGAGACCATCGACGTGTCGCGGAGTGGCCTGCTGGTCACGACCAAGGAGTCCCACACTCCCGGCGTAATCGTGTGGGTTACGTTTCCTTATGACGCTTCGCTTCCTGATGGCCAGCCGGAGACCCTCGCGCGGGTGGCCCGCTGCGACGAAGTGCTGGAGGTTATTCGCGCCACTAATGCCCGAGAAAAAATTCAAACCGAAAGCCAATCGGCGCGGGAGTTTTCCACAAAACTGGACCAGCTCGCGCGCGCCATCGGCATCGCCGATGCCTCGGCGACTTTTGCCGTAGCCATTCATTTCGAACAACAACAGCGCGAAGCTTCGAATGGTGCTGCGCATCACAACAAGGTGGGCCGGCGCGGCAGCTTGCGAAAGGCTCTTGCGGTCCCCGTCCGCGTGCATCCAGAAAGAATTCCCTGGTTCGAAGAGGCCATGACGATTGATATTTCGGCAAAAGGCATGCGCTTTCGTAGTCATCGCGAGTATGCACTCGGCGACCACCTGAAAATCGCATTTGCAGATGTGGCTTCCGCGCCTTGGCACGGCACTTCCGAATTCCTCTCCGAAGTTGTGCGTGTTTCTCCCGTGCCCGATAGCGCCGCTCTCGATATCAGCGTTTGCCGCATGGAATAGCTGAATCGGGAATTACCAGGTGCATTCGGTCTTTTTCCGGCGATGCGCTAAACTGCAAATTTGTCCAGGGCCCATCGATGACCGTCACCCACGACACGCGCAATTTCTTTTTGGAAGGACCAGCCGGGCGCCTCGAGGCAATTCTCTGGACGCCAGCACAGGATACGCGTCCGCCGCTCGCTGCGGTGGTATGCCATCCGCATCCGCTGTTTGGCGGCACGATGCACAACAAAGTGGTTTACCAGACGGCGAAAGCGCTGGATGCTCTTGGTCTCCCTGTATTGCGGTTTAATTTTCGTGGCGCTGGGCTAAGCCCCGGCGTGCACGACCGCGGCCAGGGCGAACGCGAAGATGTCCGCGCCGCGCTGGATTTTGTGGCGACCGAATTCCCTGGCGTGCCGCTATTGCTCGCGGGATTCAGTTTCGGCGCCTGGGTCGGCATGCGCGTGGGTTGTGAGGACGCGCGCGTCTCTCACTTGATCGGTCTGGGGATTCCCGTCAACAGCACGGATTTTTCATTCCTGTGCCAGTGCAATAAACCCAAATTGTTTGTGCATGGCAGCAACGACGAGCACGGCGCCATCGAAAAAGTCCGAGCCCTTGTTGCTACTCTCGCCGGCAACAACCATCTCGCGGTGGTCGAGGGAGTCGATCATTTCTTCGCCGGCAAACTCGACCATCTGAGCCGCGCGATCACTGTCTGGTTGACCGACGAAGTTTCTGCTCCGTGAACTCTGTGTCCTCTGCGTTCTCTGTGTTAAGTGTTTGTCATCAAGCGCCTTCGCCGCGCGAAAAAAGTTTTGTGAACTCATCTGCCGTCGCCGGAGCAACGCCCACCAATCGCGCGTTGGCTTTGACGTGCTCCACGCGAGACATGCCCACCAGCGCCGTCGTAATCCCTGGCGATGACCGCACAAACTGCAGCGCGCGTTCGGCGTCATTCTCCAAACCCAACGCTTCCGCGACAAATCCCGGCAGATTCTTCGCCACCTGGCCTTGCAGCAGCGAAGCGCTGGCGATCAGCGTAATATCCAACTCGCTCGCCGCTTCCATCACCGTTCGCTGATGCCCGCGCAGCGATTGATTGCCCAGCGTCAGTGCTTCCGTCATCCCTAGATTGAAGGGCAGTTGTACGAAACGGAAGTGATGCCGGCCACCCGCAATTTCTTGCGCCACTTGCGCGAGTTCGCCGAGCTGCATGGCGTCTCGCACGCGCGCATCCTGGCGAAAGCCGTTCCACGTGGCCATGCCGTAATACTGAATTTCGCCCGCCTCGACGGCCGATTCGAGAAACGTAAATGCTTCGCGGACGCGGTTCAGAAACTCTTCCTTCGAAACTTCAGAGAGCTGCGTCTCCGGATTGTGCAGGTAATAGACGTCCACGCACTCGACGCCGAGATTCTTCAAGCTGCGTCCCAACTGGTTCTTCAGGAATTTCGGCGTCATGCAATGGCTGCCCGCCGCTATATCCTTCGCCGCGAAAACTCCCGGCTGAATGTATTCGCGGAAAAAATATTCGTTTGGGTCAGCCGGCATTGCTCCATCGGGCGTCAGGTACCCGCCCTTGGTGCACACCACGATTTCTTCGCGTTCGAATCCTTTGGCGGCAAGTTGCTTGATGGCCGTGCCGAGATTGCGCTCGCTGCGCTGAAACCTGTAATTGATGGCGGCATCCATCACGTTGATGCCGCTTTCCACTGCGGCGACGGCCGCTGCTGTGTAGCCCTCATCCGTCCGTGTGTCGGGCTGGCCGAGATACGTGCCGATCCCCAGGGAGGAGAGGACCAGCCGCTGCACTTCCCGGAAATGGCCTTCGGCGGCGGCGCCTGCAAACTTCTGCGCGTAGCGTGTTGTAGCTTCTTTGCTTGCGGATTTGCTCATGATGCTCCTTCGGGCGGGTGCGCCGGCCCGGGCTGCGCATTCGAATCAGGTTCGCTGGTCTTCGGCGCGAGAAGCCGCGAGCACGCTCGAAGAATCCTACGATATGGCCAGTCTTTTTCACGGAAGAAAATTTCGCCTTCGCGCGGATTGCTGTAAAACCAGCGCGCTACGAGCCAAAGGTGCTCGCCGAGATCCCCGTTCGTTGCCGCGGACTGCGTTTCGAATTGCTCGCGGAAAATATGTTCGGCCGAACGCGGCTGGCTGGCAATCTCCGCGAAGCGCAGGAAAAACGGCTCTGCCAGCCTTCCGCCGTTCACGCGATAGACGCCAATCGTTTGCTCTTCCGCGGCGGGCTGCAAAATCACCGCGTCCAGATCCTGAATCCGCCGCGTGAGTTCCGGCCTGCCGCGCAAGACCTCATCGAGCTTTTCCACTTTTTTGTGCAGCGCGGCGGCGCGTTCGAAATCCAATTGCTCGCTGGCTTTCTCGCGCTCCTGCTCGATCGTGGAACGCATCGAACCGCCGCTGGTTTCCAGGAACTGCACCAGTTTTTGTACCTCGACGTCGTATTCATCCTTAGAGCAACCTGCAAAGCATGGCGCGAGGCACATTTTCATTTCAGAGTAGATGCAGCCGGGGAACGTGGGATCGCGCCGAATTTTGATCTGGCAGCGCCGCACTTTGAATAAATCGAGGATGCGCTCGGCGAAGGCTTGCGCGAATCGCCTCGATGGAAAGGGACCGTAGTACGCGCCGCCGGTGGGGACGCCGGCTTCATCGACGGGAATCCGGCGCGTCACATAGCAGCGCGGATAAGCGTTACGCAAATTCACCTTGAGAACTGCGGCGGGCCGCAGGCGCATCAGGTCGCCATAGCGTTTGGGAAACAAATGCTTGGCGTGCTGGTAGTAGGTGAGTGTTTGTTCGAAGGGTGAGCCCGCCAAGCGGTAGCGAATGCCACGGGCAAAATCGCTCAGGTTCAGGCGTTTGCTTGCCGGATCGACAGGGCCGAGCAGGCGCTGCAATCGCCGCTGCAAGTTCTGCGTGCGAATCAGGAATGGTTCGGCGTTTTCTCCTCGTAGCTCGATCAGGCAAACGGCAGGCTTCGGCGGGAGGGCTGGGAAGAAGTCCTCCTCCGCGCGCGCCGTTTCAAATTCGAGTCCGCAGTCAAGTTCCAACACGCAGTCAGAATACTACGGGGCGCCTAAGACTTCAGAACCCATGAAGAGATGACCAGGCGCTGGATTTCGCTGGTGCCTTCGTAGATTTCGGTGATGCGGGCGTCGCGGTAGTTGCGCTCGACGGGATACTCGCGGCTGTAGCCATTGCCGCCGTGGATTTGGATGGCTTTGTGCGTGACACGGGTGGCCATTTCGCTGGCGAAGAGTTTGGCGATGGCGGCGTCCATGGTGAAGCGCGCGCCGGTGTCCTGCTTCCACGCGGCCTTTCGAATGAGCATGCGCGCGGCGTCAATTTCCGTGGACATGTCCGCGAGCATGAATTGAATGGCTTGAAATTGGGAAATCGGGTGGCCGAAGGCCAGGCGCTCCTGGGAATATTTTAAGGCTGCTTCGAAGGCGCCTTGCGCGATGCCGGTGGCTTGCGCGGCGATGCCGATGCGTCCGCCGTCGAGCGTCGAGAGCGCGACTTTGTAACCTTCGCCTTCGTTGCCGATGCGATTGGCTGACGGCACGACGCAATCGGTGAAGACCAGCTCACTGCAAGCCGTTGCGCTGATGCCCAGTTTTTTTTCTTCTTTGCCGACTTTGAATCCCGGCGTGCCTTTTTCCACGACCAGCGCGGTGATTCCTTTTTCGCCCTTCGAGGGCTCCGTGTTCACATACACAATCGCCGCATCCGCCGCGCCGCCATTGGTGATCCAGGCTTTCGTGCCGTTGAGAACGTAAGCGTCGCCCTTCTTGACGGCTTTCGTTTGCAGCGCCGCGGCGTTCGAACCGGCTTGCGGCTCGGTTAGTGCGTAGCAGCCGATCTTTTCCCCCCGCGCGTAGGGCAGCAGGAATTTCTTTTTCTGCTCGTCGGTTCCGTAGCGGTGAAGGGGATCGCAATAGAGCGAGTTCTGCACCGAGAGAATGACGCCCGTCGAGGCGCAGCACCGCGAAATTTCTTCAATCACGATGCTGTAAGCGATGTGGTCGAAGCCCGCTCCACCTTCCGCCTCGGGGAGCGCGACGCCCGTCAGACCGATTTCTGCTGCTTTCTTGAACAGCTCGCGCGGGAAATGTCCCGTCTCATCGAGTTCTTTCGCCAGCGGACGAACTTCCGAATCCGCGAACTCGCGCACGCTTTTCTGCAGCAACTGCTGTTCTTCGGTCAGTTCCAGATCCAACGTTGTTCACTCCGTCTAGCCGAACACTTCTTTGAATGTCTTATTCTACAGCGGCTCTCGTGGCCTTGCATTTTAACAGGCGCGACGGTCCACCCGCCGCAGGCGGGCAGACCCTACGAGGGCCTCTCCGGGCGTCAGGCAAACGCTTTGGAGAGACGATCGTAGGTGGTCTTCAAATCTTCCGGGTGCACGCGCGTCTCGCCCGTCACGGTCATAAAGTTTGAATCGCCAATCCACCGCGGGAGCACGTGCAGATGCAAATGTCCCACCACGCCAGCGCCTGCCGCGCGGCCCAGATTCATTCCCAAGTTCATGCCATCGGGTTTGTAATTCGCGCGCAGGGCCGTTTCCGCGCGCTGCGCCAGTTTCATCATCTCGCTGAGAGTTGCGGCATCGCACAAATTCAGTTCCGCCACATGCGCGTACGGAACGATCATTACGTGCCCGGAGGTGTAGGGGAAGCGATTCAAGATGACAAACGTTTTCGCCCCGCGATGGACGATGAGTGTCTCGGCGTCATTGTTCCGCGCCACCGCATCGCAAAAAATACATTGCGGCTGATTCCCACTCGCGGCTTCTTTCATGTACTGATAGCGCCAGGGAGTCCAGATATAGTCCATCGCACGGCTTCCTTTTTCGCAAAAGCTGCGCGCACAGCATAACGCAGAAAAGGCCAACGAGTACCAAGCCAGCGCTGATTCAGCTTCAGCGGGCCTGGAAGCTTGCCTCACGATTTCTGGTGAGAAGGGAAACTGTTCGAGAGGAGATTCTGCCGCCAGCCAGATGCCCTTTTTACTCGCCGCCTGCAGGCGCCGCCTGGGCTTCGGAACTATTCACGAAGTCTTTCAATTCTTTGCTGGGTTTGAAGAAGGGAATTTTCTTAGCGGGCACTTCCACCTTCGCTCCCGTTTTCGGATTGCGGCCCACTCGTCCGCGGCGTTCCCTCGTGCGGAAGCTGCCGAATCCGCGGATCTCGATCTTCTGGCCCTTCTGCAGCGAGCCGATGATGCTATCGAAAATGGTTTCGACGATGGTCTCCGACTCTTTGCGGGGAAGCTCCGTGATGCGCAGAACTTCCTCGATCAGGTCGGCCTTCGTGAGTGTGGGTTGCTTGGTCATCGTCGCTATGCCTCGTCGCGCACTCTAGATTAAAGACAGTCTCCGCTCCTCCGCCATTTGATGGTTGCCAGGAGCATTTGCCGCTCAGCTTTGCCCTAAACAGTGGAACCAAACGGCTTACAGGGGGCTGGCCCCGTGCCGGAGTGCCCCCTTCCTATCACTAAAATGACCCGCAGGTAAATGAAATTATAACGGCCGGTCCCCGTGGGTCCGGCTTCGAGTCAACTAACGCGCTGACAGCTTGGACTTGAGCGCGTCCCCAATCGTCGCCGTCGACGAGGTTTTCGACGTCGAACGATACTGTTCGATCTCCTTGCGCTCGATCTGCTTCACCGCTGCGCGGTAGCTCAGGCCGATGCGACGCGTTTCCGGGCTGATTTTGATGATCTTGAAGTCGTATTCCTTGCCCGGCTCCAGCGGACCAGCGCTCTTCAGCGGCCCGGTGGTCGGACGGAAAGCGGAGTGCCCTTCGTCGCGGCGCTTGCGCTCTTCAATCTCCGTGTTGTGGCAAAGCGCTTCGATATTGTCGCCCAACTCGACAAACGCGCCGAACGTGGCGATGCGCGAAACTTTGCCCTTCACGATTTGCCCGACCTTGTGCTGCTTGAACCAGTCGCCCCAAATATCGTTGACTTGCTTGATGCCCAGCGACACGCGACGGTTCTCCGGATCGATTTTCAGAACCTTCGCGGTGACGTCTTCGCCCTTCTTGAACACCTCGTGCGGATTCTTGATGCGCTCTGTCCAGCTCACATCGCTGACGTGCACGAGTCCGTCGAATCCATCCTCGATTTCAATGAATGCGCCGAACTCCGCAATGTTGCGCACTTTCCCGGTGACCACCATGCCCACGGGATATTTCTCTGCAATCATCATCCATGGGTCGGGCTGGGCCTGCTTGATGCCCAGAGAAACGCGCCGGTCGCTCGGCTTGATGTCGAGCACCACCACGTCCACTTCCTCGCCGACTTTGGCGACCTTCGAGGGGTGCTGGATTTTCTTGTTCCAGCTCATCTCGGAAACATGCACTAGGCCTTCGATGCCCTGCTCCAACTCCACGAACACGCCGTAGTCCACCACGCCGACGATCTTGCCCTTCACTTTGCCGCCCGCCGGATATTTCTCCGCCGCGCCCACCCAGGGATCGGGGATCAATTGCTTCATGCCCAGCGAGACGCGCTGCTTTTCCTTGTCGAACTTCAGGATGATGACGTCAACTTCCTGCTCCGGCTTCACCACGTCGGAAGGATGCTTCACGCGGCCCCAGCTGAGGTCCGTCAAGTGCAGCAAGCCGTCGATGCCGCCGAGGTCCACGAACGCGCCGTACTCCGTCACGTTCTTCACGTGGCCGTGCAC
>Ga0209415_10018336_pt1 | contig 11047 bp, 6 predicted proteins | sample PeaSoiSIISIP2007_FD_187696 | JGI IMG/M metagenome (GOLD analysis project Ga0209415, IMG submission 187696) | Peat soil microbial communities from Weissenstadt, Germany - SII-SIP-2007 (SPAdes) (version 2) | ecosystem: Environmental > Terrestrial > Soil > Wetlands > Peat | place: Germany...
CAATTCATTTCAGACTTTCCCCATTGGCTCAGCGAACGCAGAATTCGGGTCCTCATTGTCGCTGGTGACCGAGAAAGCGGGCAGCCCGGGATTCATAGGGCAGAGTTGGAATTTCTCGCGGCAGCACTCGCGGGCCGTTGAGAAACTCGACGGTGCGGCCAACCGTCGCGCGGCAAATAACCGCCATATCTGGTCGGCCCTCGCGGCTTGCTTTTCGGCATGGACTTTTTGAAGGATATTCAACTCGCGCCGCTTGTGGTGGGGGTTTGTCGATCGTAACCCTGCCGGGTAGCGGAGCCGTATGGGCTTCCATCTTCTGCCGTGAGTCCCCATATATCTGATTGATCCACGTCAATGCCTAAGCGAGGGCCCAGGAGTGAAATTTGGCTTCACGTGGGTCGTTTCGTGGACATACGGAGGGTACAATGAAAGCCTCCAACCAACCGAACGTACGATGTGATCTCGATGTTTTTGAGATTCTGCGGGAGGCTCGCCGTCTGATCGAGGCGGGCTGGTGCCAGGGCGCGACAGCTAAGGACGCCGACCGAAGGACGGTCGATCCGGGCTCCCCTGCCGCAGTGCTGTTCGACCCACTCGGTGCGATCGAGCGTGCTGTACTCAATCTCTTCCGGGGTGATCGACGGTATTTGGTCCAGAACTACTACAAAGGGTTTTACGCACTAGCCTGGGGACTCCATACTGATTCGGCGATTGCCGCGTGGAACGATGACCCGGCGCGGCACAAGGAAAATGTCCTGGCGAGATTCGACCGAGCGATGGCGAAATCCTCAATGCCTCCGGTTCCCCACGCTCCTAAAATCGCGGCCTGACTGCGTCCGGGGTGGAGTCACCCCATTCGACGCCGGTCGGGGGTCAAACGCCATGCCGCTTCAGCGTCATCGTCTCACCCCACAGAGTGATGCCGCGCACTTGCATCCATCCGTGGTCAGACCCATGTCCAATATGTTGTCAATCAAGTGGAGGGTGCCCAAACAGCATGACTCCCCCCGGCTGTAACGAGTTGCCGACCACTTGGCATCGGCAATCCAGCACAAAGCCCAAGACTACGCTCGGCATTCCGAGGGTGGAGTCTTTGTTACTCCGCAATGGACCCCCGCGAGTCACGATGTGGCGCTGAGCGGGGGTCTTGCGCCGTACCCGCATTGAGTTCCGGCCTCAGTCCATCCACGTCACCCTTCGCGAGCATCTCATCGGCACGTTCAACGGCCAGCAGTGCGGCGTATAGCGGATGCGCGCAAGGGCTGGTGCACGCCGCCGCCGAAGTGCACGAGGAATTCGAGGGCTTCGAGGCGCTCGATTGGGCGGCGCGTTTTCATCGCGAAGCTCGGCAGTAAACTGGTCGATCTTCGCAATCACGCAATGGCTACGGAGGCAGTCGAGCGCCGCGGCACGCGTAATTTCGCGGCACCATGGAAAAGGCAGCTCGAGTGCCGGCGCGTTCACGCTGCGCGACTTGCCGCGATGTCCAATATGCGGTGACAGACCATCGATGACGCCAAGGCGAAGGATCAATTAGGAAGCCGCCTCACCCGGCTTGCGCTGCCTCGTCGGCGGGAACATGATGGCCTTAGAATGCCCACGAGGAGGGCGGTCGGATGAATACAGCCGCAGCCTTTCCCCTGAACGCCTGGTGCGCCGCTTCCTGGGATGCCGAGCTACGCGCGAAGGCACAATTCGCGGCCTTGCGCGCTCTCATCAGAGCGGCCCACCCGGAAGCGCCGATCATGCCCTATGTCGAGTTCTTCCGCGAACGTCAGAGCGCGCGTTACGCGGTCGAGAAAGGCCGTTTCAAGGATTGCTGTTGATGCCGCCTGGGGCGAGGTCCGCTCGGCCTCGTCCCGATCGGCGCCGAGCCGGTGGAGCCAGCGCATATGTGTGCCAAGCCGAGCGATATGACGCCAGTGGTGGACCTGACCCGTCATCGGGGGACCGGTCCGGTGCGAACGCAAAAGCCGGTCTATGTCGACCTCTTGGCGCCTTGCAACCACCGCTGCCCCGCCGGCGAGAATATCCAGGCTTGGCTCGCGCTGGCTCAGGCCGGCAAATATCGCGAAGCGTGGGAAACCCTGGTCCGCGACAATCCGATGCCGGCCGTTCACGGCCGCGTTTGCTATCATCCCTGCGAGACCGGCTGCAATCGCGGCGAACTCGATGCGCCGGTGAGCATTCATGCGGTCGAACGCTTTCTCGGCGATCTTGCCGCCGCCGAAGGCTGGCCCCTCCGCGTCGAGGGGCCGCCAACCGGCAAGCGCATTATTGTCATCGGCGCCGGTCCGAGCGGATTGTCGGCCGCCTATCATTTGGCGCGGCTCGGCCATAACGTCGAGATTCACGACGCGGGGCCGCTGCCGGGCGGCATGATGCATTTCGGGATCCCGGCCTATCGTCTGCCGCGCGCGGATCTCATGTGCGAGGTCAGGCGCATCGAGGCCATGGGCGTCAAGATCGTGACCAATCACAAGGTCGAAGATGTCCTGGCCGAAAAAACGCGCGGAAAATTCGACGCGGTATTCATGGCGATCGGTGCGCAGGTCGGGAAGCGTGCCGACATCCCGGCGCGGGACGCGGTGCGCGTCCTCGACGCTGTCTCGCTTCTCCATGACGTCACGACGGGCGAGGCGCCCCGCCTTGGCCGCAAAGTCGTCGTGTATGGCGGCGGCAATACGGCGATGGACGCCGCGCGCACGGCCAGGAGGCTGGGCGCCGACGAGGCGCTCATCGTCTACCGGCGCGATCGCGCCCATATGCCGGCCCGCGCCTTCGAGGCGGACGAAGCGATCGAAGAGGGCATCAAGATCAAGTGGCTGACCACCATCACGGAGATCGTCGGGCCCGAGCTCACGGTCGAGATGATGGAACTCGACGCCAACGGCCGCCCGCAGCCGACCGGACGCTTCGAAACCTTGAAGGCGGACGCGATCGTGTTGGCGCTCGGTCAGGACACCGACAGCAATTTTCTGCGCCGCGTGCCGGGAATCGATTTCGGTCCGGACGGCTCGGTGATCGTCGGGCCTGACATGATGACCGGTCGTCCCGGCGTCTTTGCCGGCGGCGATATGGTGTCGAGCGAGCGTACCGTGACCGTGTCGGTCGGCCAGGGCAAGCTTGCCGCGCGCCACATCGATGCCTGGATGCGCAACACCAGCTACCAGGCGGCGCAGCCGCCGCCCATCGTGACCTTCGGCATGCTTAACCTGCCGGTCTATAGCGACGCCGAGCCGATCCCGCAGAAGACGCTGGCGCTTGCCGAGCGCACGAGCGGCTTCGAGGAAGTCGTCTCCGGCTTCAGCGAACCGCAGGCGCGTTACGAGGCCCAGCGCTGCCTTTCCTGCGGCAATTGCTTCGAATGCGACAACTGCTATGCCGCCTGCCCCGAGGACGCGATCCTCAAATTGGGGCCTGGGCGGCGATATCGCTTTGACTATGCCAGATGTACCGGCTGTGCCGTGTGCTTCGAGCAGTGTCCCTGCCATGCGATCGAAATGATCCCCGAGCTGGAAGGAACGCGCTGAAATGGGCAAGCAGGTCGCAACCATGGACGGCAATACCGCCGTCGCGCATGTGGCATATCGCGTGAACGAGGTGTGCGCGATATTTCCGATCACGCCGTCCTCGACCATGGCGGAGCTGGCGGACGAGTGGGCGTCCGCCGGCGTCAAGAACATCTGGGGCAATGTTCCCGTCGTTCAGGAAATGCAAAGCGAGGGCGGCGCCGCCGGAGCCGTTCATGGCGCGCTGCAGGCCGGCGCCTTGACCACGACCTTTACGGCATCGCAAGGCCTCATGCTGATGATCCCCAATATGTTCAAGATCGCCGGCGAGCTCACCGCGACGGTTTTCCATATTGCGGCGCGGTCGGTGGCAACCCAGGCCTTATCGATCTTCGGCGACCACTCCGACGTCATGGCAACGCGCATGACGGGCTTCGCTTTGCTGTCGTCCGGATCGGTCCAGGAAGCCCATGACGCGGCATTGATCGCCCAGGCGGCGACGCTTCGCTCGCGCGTTCCCTTCGCACATTTCTTCGACGGCTTTCGTACCTCCCACGAGGTCAATACGCTGACCCTGCTGAGCGACGGCGAGATTCGCTCGATGATCGATGACGAGCTGGTTCGGGCCCACCGCGCGCGCGCGCTCAACCCCGAGCACCCTTTTGTGCGCGGCACAGCCCATAACCCCGATACCTTCTTTCAGGCGCGCGAGACGGTGAACCCCTACTACGCCAAGGTCCCGGCCATCGTCCAGACCTGCATGGATGATTTCGCGAAGCTGACCGGCCGGTCCTATCGCCTTTTCGATTACGAAGGTCCGGACGACGCGGAACGTGTGGTCATTCTCATGGGATCCGGCGCCGAGACGGCGCGCGAAACGGCCGCTTCCCTGGCGCGCGGCGGAGAAAAAGTCGGCGTGATGCAGGTGCGGCTGTACCGTCCGTTTTCGGTCGCTCATTTTCTTGCCGCTCTGCCGGCCGGCTGTCGCAGCATCGCCGTGCTCGAGCAAACCAAGGAGCCCGGAGCCCCGGGCGAGCCACTTTACCTCGACGTCACCACGGCTCTGGCCCAGGCCATGATGCGTGGCGAGCGGCGGAGCCTGCCCAGGGTCATCGGCGGCCGATACGGGCTGTCGTCGAAGGATTTCAGTCCGGCCATGGCCAAGGCAGTGTTCGACGAGTTGACGAAACCCGAACCGAAGAACGGCTTCACTGTCGGCATCGTCGACGATGTCGCGCATACCAGCCTTCCGGTCGATCCCGGTTATTCGATCGAGCCCAAGGAGGTCGTCCGCGCCGTGTTCTATGGCCTCGGCGCCGACGGCACGGTCGGTGCCAACAAGAACAGCGTCAAGATCATCGCCGCGGATGCCGGGCTCTACGCGCAAGGCTACTTTGTCTATGACTCGCACAAATCCGGCGCCCAAACGATCTCCCATCTGCGCTTCGGACCGAAGCCGATCCGCTCGCCCTATCTGATCAGCGCCGCCAATTTCGTCGGCTGCCATCAATTCCATTTCTTGCAGCGCCAAGACATATTGCGGCTTGCCGCCCCCGGGGCGACTTTTCTCCTCAATAGCTCCTATGGGCCCGCCGAGGTGTGGGACCGGATGCCGCGCGAGGCCCAGCAGCAGATTATCGACAAAAAGCTCAAGTTTTTCGTCATCGACGCGAACAAGGTGGCGCAGGAAGTCGGTCTCAAGAATCGTACCAATACGGTGCTGCAGACCTGCTTCTTCGCACTCTCGGGAGTGCTCCCGCGCGCCCAGGCGATCGAGCAGATCAAGAAGTCGATTCGCAAAACTTACGGCTCGAAGGGCGAGGAGCTCGTGCGGAAAAATTTCAAGGCGGTCGACGATACGCTGTCCCGCCTGCACGAGGTTGCGGTTCCGGCCAAGGCGACGAGCCGGTTCGAGCGGCCTCCGGTCGTCCCGGCGAGCGCGCCGGAGTTCGTTCGCAAGGTGACCGCCAAGATGTTCGAGGGCCTGGGCGATCAGATCCCGGTGAGCCTGATGCCGGTCGACGGCACCTTTCCCTCCGGCTCGGCAGCCTGGGAGAAACGCAACATCGCCGAAGAGGTGCCGGTCTGGCAACCCGACCTCTGCGTCCAATGCGGTCAATGCGGCTTCGTTTGCCCCCACGGCGTCATTCGCGCGAAATATTACGATCAGAGCCGCCTCGACGGCGCGCCGGACAACTTCAAATCGGCGCCCGTCAATGCGCGCGGCTATCCGGACGCCCGCTTCAGCCTTCAGTTTTATGTCGAGGATTGCACGGGCTGCGGCCTGTGCGTGGAAAGCTGCCCGGCCCATAGCCCGATCGATCCCGGCGTGAAGGCGATCAACCTCAAACCGAAGACCCCGGTCGTCGAGCCCGAACGCGGCAACATCGCATTCTTCGAGCGCCTGCCGGTCAACGATCGGGCGCGCGTGGATTTCGCCAATGTGCGCGGCGTCCAGTTCCTCGAGCCTCTGTTCGAGTTCTCCGGCGCCTGTGCCGGCTGCGGCGAGACGCCGTACCTCAAGCTCGTATCGCAGCTGTTCGGCGACCGCATGATGGTTGCGAACGCGACGGGTTGCTCGTCGATTTACGGCGCCAATCTGCCGGTAACGCCGTGGAGCGTGAACCACGAGGGTCGCGGTCCGGCCTGGTCGAATTCGCTCTTCGAGGACAATGCGGAATTCGGGCTGGGCTTCCGTCTCGCGGCAGACCAGCATCTCGAGCTTGCCAAGACCCTGCTCAAATCGCTTGCGCCGGAGCTCGGCGAGGCGCTGGTCACGGCAATCGTGACCGCCCCGCAAGTGCGGGAATCCGAGATCCGCGCTCAACGGATACGCGTCGCGGAGCTCAAGACCAAATTGCTGCAGCTCGCGTCGCGCAACGAGACCGCGCGCGATCTCCTGTCCGTGGTCGATCATCTGGTCCGGCGCAGCATCTGGATCATAGGCGGCGACGGCTGGGCCTATGACATCGGCTATGGCGGGCTCGACCATGTCCTCGCCACCAGGCGCGATGTGAACATCCTCGTGCTCGACACCGAGGTCTATTCGAATACCGGCGGCCAGGCATCCAAAGCGACGCCGCTGGGCGCCATCGCCAAGTTCGCCGCCGCCGGCAAGCGCGTCGCGCGCAAGGATTTGGCCCTGCAGGCCATAGCCTATGGCGACGTCTATGTGGCGCAGGTCGCAATGGGCGCCAATCCTCAGCAGACACTCGACGCCTTCCGCGAGGCCGAAGCGTATGAAGGGACGTCGATCATCCTGGCCTACTGCCAATGCATCGCCCATGGCATCGACATGCAGAAAGGCATGCAGCAGCAGGATCTGGCCGTCGCCAGCGGCTATTGGCCGCTCTTGCGCTACAATCCGGCCCTGCGCAAGCTCGGCCAGAATCCGTTCCGGCTCGACTCGCCACGGCCGACGATTCCATTCAAGGATTATGCCTACAACGAGTTGCGCTATCGCGCGTTGGCCTTGACGCGGCCCGAGGAGGCCGCGGTGCTGCTCCGCAGGGCGCAGGACGGCGTGACCGAAAAATATCGCAGCTACGAGGAATTCGCCAGCCTTCCCGCCGGTCCGGGCGACGAAGAAGCGACGGCGCGCGCGCCGAAGACCTGAGTTGCGGGCAAAGGGCGGGGCCGAGGAGGGACGAGCTCATGGATCTGACGACGCGTTATCTGGGGCTGACGTTGAAAAATCCGCTGATCGCGGGCGCCGGTCCCCTGAATGCCGAGCTCGACAATATCCGGCGCCTGGAAGATCTCGGAGCGGGCGCCGTGGTCATGCCATCGATCTTCGAGGAGCAGATCGAGCACGAGGCCCAGCTGCTGGAGAATCTGATCGCGGTCGGGACCGACAGCTACGCCGAGGCGTTGACCTATTTTCCGCCCATGAGGTCATATCGCATCGGCTCATTCCAATATGCCGAAGCCGTCCGTCGCGCCGCCGACGCCGTCGATATTCCCGTCATCGCGAGCCTCAACGGCATCACGGACCATGGCTGGATCGATTACGCTTGCCAGATCGAGCAAGCCGGGGCAAGCGCGCTCGAGCTGAACGTCTACTTTATCCCCTCGGACATCGACATCGCCGGCCAGGAGGTCGAGCAACGTTATGTCGACGTCTTGAAAGCGGTGAAGCGCGCGGTGACGATTCCCGTCGCGGTCAAGATTGGTCCGTATTTCAGCTCGATCGGTCACTTGGCGCGCCAGCTCGACCAAGCCGGCGCCAATGGTCTGGTGTTATTCAACCGGTTCTATCAACCGGATATCGACTTGGCGCGGCTCGCGGTGATCTCCGATCTCGAATTGAGCAGGACGAGCGAAATCCGCCTGCCGCTGCTTTGGATCGGCATCTTGGCGGGTCGGCTCAAGGCGTCGCTCGCGGCCAGCACCGGCGTCGAAAGCGTCGACGAGGTGGTCAAATATCTCCTTGCCGGAGCGGATGTCGTCATGACGACCTCGGCACTTCTCAGACACGGCATCGAGCATATGAAAGTTCTGACGGATGATTTGACGGAGTGGCTCAAGGCGCGCGATCTCCGATCGCCGCACGCCATCCGGGGCCGCCTCAGTCACAAGAATATCGTCGATCCCACCACATTCGAGCGCGCCAACTATATTAAGATTCTGCAAAGCTACAAATCGCAGTAGCCGGCGTTCCGGACCGTACCCCACGCTCTGAGCGACCCCGTCACTCCTGCGGCATGCGCCTTCAGGTCGTCTCGTCGCCGAGGAGAGCGTTCGCCTCGCCGAGCGCGGGCGCCTGCGCGTCGCCCGGCGTGGCGCGGAACTCCGGCGCGACCGGCACGGGGATGGCCGCGATGCGGCCCATCGCGCTGGAGAGGCTCCAGTCGAACAGGCCGTGCGCCGCGAAATGCGGATCGCGCATTGCCTCCTCGAGGGTCGCGGCGACGGCGCAGCACACATCCTTGCCGGCGAAACGGCGCTGCCATTCCGCAGCGGGCGCGGCGCGGATGAGGGATGCCACCGCGTCCCGGGTCGCGCTTGGGGCGCGCGCGTCGTCGCGCAACGATGGCGCCAGCCCAATTTCGGCGCAAAAATTGGCCCAGAACCGGTCCTCGAGCGGCGCCGCCGCAACGAAGCGATCGTCGGCGGTGCGGTAGATCTGGTAGCGCGGCGAGCCGCCGGTGAAAAGGCCGCCGCCCGGGCGCGGCCACGCGCCGGCGACCTGCCCGTCGCCCATCGCCCAGTACATGAGGGCGAAAAGATTGTCCGACATCGACACGTCGAGCCGGCAGCCTTCGCCGGTCGCGGCGCGGCGCTGCAGCGCCAGCAGGATGTTGATCACCGCCGGATAGGCGCCGCCGCCAATATCGGCGATGAGCGCCGGCGGCAGCACCGGCGTACCGTCCGCCCCGGCCGACAGCAGCAGCATGCCGGTCTCGGCGAGATAGTTGAGATCGTGGCCGGCATCCTGCGCCCGCGGCCCGCTGCTGCCATAGCCGGTGATGGCGCAATAGACCAGCCGCGGATTGATCGCCTTGAGCTGCGCATAGCCGAGGCCGAGGCGCTCCATGACGCCGGGGCGGAATTGCTCGACCACCACGTCGGCGCGGCGCAGCAGCGCATCGAGGCGGCCGACCGCGCCCGGCGCCTTGAGATCGATCGCGATGCTGCGCTTGCCGCGGTTGAGGAGCGCGAAATTGACGCTGTCGCCGCCGAACTTGGGCGTGTAGCGGCGCATCTCGTCGCCGCTGCCGGGCCGCTCGATCTTGATGATCTCGGCGCCGGCCTCGGCGAGGAGCAGGGTCGCGAGCGGCCCGGGCAGGAGGGTGCTGAAATCCAGCACCATGATCCCTTCGAGCGGTCGCATGGCCTAAGCCGATATTTCCCCGATGACCATGGCCTCCGCGGCATGGTGTACCAATTCGGCGTCACGGACAAGCCAAGACGCTGACTGCGCCCACAACCGAGAAGCAGAGGCATTGGCGACCATCCGACCTGAGGATTACTATGATTGGTCGTTTCTACCGGCCGTTGTGGTCGTCGGCAAAGGCCTGTGTGCGGGCCTCGAAACGGACGCGATAGAGGCGGTCGTCGATTGAGCCGCAAAAGAATCAGCGAAGCTGATGGCGCGGACCGAAGTGTGGCGGGCTGTGCTTAAACTGGTTAGCGGTTGCCTTTGACAGGACGAATGGATGGCGAACGAGCGGTAACAATCATTGGCCACGCGTTACAAGCGCAAGATGCGACGCTCTAGGGGCTCTGAACATAGCGGTCAACGAACCAGGCCGCCTATGATATGACCCAACAACACGAAGCAGGCGAGGCGCCTAGCTCGTCGCCGGCTTTTTGGAGGGTGATAAGGCCGCTATCTCCTCTAATCCGGCGACCATGCTGTCATAGGTTTGCGCCATAGGCCGGAAGGATGCCCTGGCGCTTGCATCTTCCGTTAGGTCGGCGGCGATTTGGCATTCCTTTGCCTTCAATCGCGAGCTCCCGGCCTGCTCTGGAGGGGGTGGTCGTGCATGTCGCGGCTCGTCTGCCTCAGATCCAGCCAAAGCATTGCAAGAGCGCTGCAAAGTGGCGAAGATCACCAATGGAACGCCGACCAAATGGGAAAGGTCGGCCGACGACAACTCAGGCTGGGACGCAAACCCGGACGCTTGCCAAAGCGTCGTCTTTTGTCAGTCTTTCGCGTAGAACGCGACGGCGGAGGGAACATGCCCTGGAGAGGTATCGCCGCGGCAATTGCCGGCATCGTGGCCTCCCTCATCGTGCTAGGGGCCGCCAGCGGCGTCGTGGTCGATTGGGCGTGGTTTTCGACGATTGGGTATGTCGGCGTCTTCTGGACGGTTTTCGCCACGAAAGCCGCCCTCTTCATCGCCGTCTTCGCGGTATCGACCCTGCTTCTCTGGGTGAACGGAACGCTGGCGTTGCGGTTTGCCTCGCAGCGACGAATTCGGCTTCCGGCAGTCCTCGACCCAGGCTTCACGACAGTCCGGGCATTGCCCAGGACGCCGAACGAGTTGCTGGGACTTGCGTCCCCACTGTTGCCTTGGCGGTTGCTCATCCTGGCTGCCGCTTTGGTCATCGGACTGCTGATCGCGCTGGGAGAGACCGGTCAATGGGACCTGATCCTCCGGTTCATCTACCAGGTGCCGTACGGCCAGAACGATCCGCTGTTTGACAAGGACATTGGCTTCTACCTCTTCTCGTTGCCGGTCTACGTCGCACTCAAGAACTGGATAATGTCGATTCTGGTCCTGAGCACCCTCATGGCCGGAGCGGTCTACTTCGTGCACGGCGAAATCGATCTGGACCGTCGGCCCTGGCGCATTTCGCCCGCCGCCATCGCACATGGCTCCGCGCTGCTGGGACTCTATTTCGCAGCGAAGGCGTGGTCCTATGCGTTGGACCGCTACCTGCTGCTCTACAACGACAACGGCGTCGTGATCGGGGCAGGTTACACCGATATTCATGTTGAGCTGCCCGCTCTTTGGCTGCTCGTCTGCCTCGCCGCTGCCGCTGCCGTCATCGCATGGGCCAACCTGCGGCTGCGCACATACAGGCTC